>JADMIO013013529.1_pt1 | contig 107630 bp, 76 predicted proteins | sample 8958161 | NCBI WGS metagenome assembly JADMIO01 (sample SAMN16585339, study PRJNA669376) | soil metagenome | isolation source: Crop rotation soil | place: USA: Cullars Rotation, Alabama | collected 2011
ATCAGACCGACGATACGAGTGGGACCGTGGTCCCAGACTAATAATCAGACCGACGATACGAGTGGGACCGTGGTCCCAGACTAATAATCAGACCGACGATACGAGTGGGACCGTGGTCCCAGTCTGATTATCAGACCGACGATACAAGTGGAACAGTTATGCCCGGGAATTCCTGCAGGATCGATCCGCTCGAGAAGCTTTCTAGTGGTACCAACCCAGGCAGGTAGCACAGTGCGCGCCCACTGCCTTACGGATAGCACGACGCATCTTCGCCGCAGCGTTGTTCCCACGGGCGATAGCAGCACGCCGCTTCGCATGGCTCTTCACACTGCGCTGTGCCTGATAGGTGGCGTGGTGCTGAGCACAGCGCCCACCATGAGTAGCCCAGTCCCTACAGTCGAGACACCGGGTACGCATAGGGCACCCCCCCCCCCTTCCGGGGACACCCCCCTATCCGTCGACACCCCCCTACCTACTCACGTGAGTAGGCTGGGCGCGGCAGCGCTAGAAGCGACCGCCCGTCATGAAGTGGGCAGTGAGCCAACCCATGAAGGCCAGTAGCGCAAAGCGTCGAGCACGCACCCAACCCGAAGGCTTGCCTGTACTGCCGCTTTGCGTGGCGAACCATGACCAGACGTGTTCGCTCAGCGTGTCGCCCGGCTTCTTATTGAAGAGCGCTCGACCCTCAATGACGCCGAACGCGGCAAGCCATGCGAGCCAAGCGATTGTGTATCCGCTCATTGAGCCCCCCGACGGATTCGAACCGCCGACCCCCTGATTACGAAACAGGCGCTCTAACCGAACTGAGCTAGGGAGGCAACGCCGGTCGCTCAACCCTGGGAGAGATCAGGGGAGTGACCGGCCTGAGTGGGTAGCGCTCGACGCCGTTCCTTAGCGGTGCTTGATGCGTGGCGCGTAAACCCCTCTACCTATATGAAGGTTGTCGGCAACCTGATTCGGGGTCACAGCGAAGGGCGCCCGGGTGACGCTGTGATGAAGTGGCGTGAAGTCTGGATTACCCAATGAGAAGTCATTAGGAATGTGTGTTTCGAGTCATTCCGTCACAGCATCACTTCCCCCAGGTCAACGGCTCGCCCCGCTGTGCTGTGGTGACGGAGTCACTGTTACTTAGGCTAACTAACTAAACCGAGACAAGAGAAATGGGCCGACCGGGGGACCGGCCGACCCTTCCCGCTGCCCCAGGAAGCCCGCTGTGCGCCCGTCTCAGCGCCTAACAGGCTTCCCGGGTGTCTCGCTACGCCGCTACGTCTTCCGTGCCGTCCTGGGCGTCGTCTTCGTCGTCGTCGGTCGGCGGCTTCGCCCACGTGATCGAAGCGCGCTTCTCGATGGGCGTTCCCTGCCCCCTGCCCGTAGTCGACTTCGTGACAACGATCTTGTCTACGAAGAGCCCGACGAACACGCGCTTGTCGTCTACTGACGCGCGCCCCCACCACGACTTAGGGCCGGTCGGGTCAGCGTCGGCGTCTTCGGGGAACCATTGGTCAAGGGGAAGCTTCGGGGCTTCGGCGGCTTCAAGTTCGGCAAGCCGCTCTTCCGCCCCTTGCTGCCGGAGCGTCAGCGCTGCCTGTTGCTTCCGGAAGTGCTTCCTGCCAACGGGTCCGTCGTACGCGCCTGCCGCGCGGTCTTCGTACAGCTCTTCAAGGGCGTTCAGGGCGTCGGCGCGCTCCGCAACAAGGTTCGCCCGTTCGCCGCTCTTCTCAGGCGCCTCAGTGAGCTTGCCGAAGCGTCGGGCGGCTTCCCACAGAAGCGCCAACGTCTCTTCGTCGCCTTCGGCGTGCCTGATCTTGTTGAAGATGCGTTCCGCAACGAACTTGTCGAGTGCCGCCATGCTGACGTTGCACGTGCCTTCGTGCTGCCCAGGTGCGGACGGGTCGACCACCTTCCGGCGACGGCAGCGGTAAGAGTCCTTGATCGATTCTTCCCCGCGCTTCGAAGTCATGACGGCGCCACACTCGCAGTACAGCTTGTCCATGGCGGACAGAATGGCTTGCCCCCGGGAAAGCCCCTTGCCGCGCCCCCTGCCGTCCAACCACGCCTGAAGCTCATACCACTCAGCGGGCTCGATGATCGGTCCGCAATCAAGCTCGACCGGCCGGAGCGTGATCGGGTCGCGCTGAATGCGGTAACCCTCAATCTTCGTGGTCGGCGTGCCGTCCGGCTTCTTCTTGTAGATCACCTCAGCGGCGAAGCCCGCAATACGCGGGTCCCGAAGGATTCGCATAACGGTTGCCGGGTCCCAGGCGCTTGAAGCGGTCTTCTTCCCAATCGTCTCGCCCCGGGTCGGCACGGCGTCAGCGTCCATGCGCTTACAAAGCCCCGTGATGCTGCCCGGGTGAATGGCGGCTTGACTGCCCGGCTTGAAGGGAAGGTGTTTGTGCGTCTTGATCTCACGCCACCACCACCGGATTACGTCGGGCTCGAACTCGAAGGGTCCGGTAAGGGGAGTGGTCGAGTGCGCAAGCTTGTTGATGACGACATTGACCATTCGGCCGTTGCGCGTGATCTCCTTCGTCTCCGAAACAAGCTCGAAGCCGTAAGGCGCCTTCCCGCCGACGTACCCGCCCAATTCGCGCTGAAGGTTCTTCGTGTCGAGAATCTTCGCCGACTTCAGCGAAGATTCTTTGTGCGACGCGTCGAGCCGCATAATCAGGTGAATCAGGTCCATGACGTTTCCCTGCCGGAAGACGCCTTCCTGAGTGGAAACAATCGTCACGCCCAGGGCGAGCAATTCCGAGACAATCGGAATCGCGTCCATGACCTTCAGGCGCGAGAAGCGCGACACGTCATAGACAATGATCATGTTGAGCCGCCCGGCGCGGCATTCGTTCAGGATGCGTTCGAACTCCGGGCGCTCCGCCGTCCCGAACGCCGACGTGCCCGGCGCTTCGCTGAAATGCCCGACGAACCTGAACCGGCCCCCGTCGCGCTCGACTTCGCGCTGAAGGTCGGCCGCCTTGTCTTCGTTGGCGCTACGCTGTGTCGCTGGGCTTGCTGCGCTCGAATTCTCGCGCTCGCGCGACTGACGGTCGTAAGCACCCGCGTACGTGTCCACCCCGGTCACAACCCCTTGTGTCATGTCGGCGACCCTACGCCCCCAACTGAGAGAACTCAAAGGTTACCCCAGTTGGGGCACTACTCCCGAAAACCGCTTCTGACCTGGGAAAACGTGAAGCCCCGGGGCATCCGCTGAGGGTTGCCGCCGGGGCTTCGGTGTGTCCGTCAGTACGGGCCATAGAGGGGCGTCGTGTAACCCACCCAGGGCGATTGCTCCGGCACGGGGAAGCCGCGCCACGCCTTCGGGACGTCGCGGTGAGTTCAGGCTTTTTCATATCTCATTGCCCCCGGACGAGCGTCTGCTCCGCCATTCGCCGTCCGCCGTGCCAATCGGATCAGCCGTCCAAATGCGGGATTTTCGTTAGTCGGAGGCCAAACGGCATTGAGCGTCAGCATATCATCAGCGAGCTGAAGAAAGACAATCCCCGATCCGCTCCACGTGTTGCCCCAGCAATCAGCGCGACCTTGCCCCTCCAACGTCATCTCGTTCTCCGCTCATGAGCTCAGCCACTGGCGAGCGGCATCGCATTCTTCGCATCCCGCCTCTGGCGGATGCAGGAAGATCAACGGATCTCGGCCCAGTTGACCCAGGGCTGTCGCCACAATGTCGCGGGAGCGGATCAACCGAGCAAAGGCATGACCGACTGGACCTTCCTTCTGAAGGCTCTTCTCCTTGAGCCACCTGTCCGCCAAGGCAAAGCGCTCACAGCAGTGGTCATTCTCGAGATAATCGACGCGTACCAACTTGCCATCCTGAAGAATGGTGCAGTGTCTCGGCACCCCATAGGGAACCTTTGCCATCAACTCGGCAAGATGCAGCGTCGTGTTGGCATCGTGTCCCACGCCGAGGAGAAGTACCTGCCCATCGAGTTCATGGACACGGGCGACCGGGCTTGCAGGCGAGTGAGGTGGCAGGGGCAATGGATCAGAGATGATCTGCTCTGCCTGTGGCCCCGCTGCCGCAAAGGCAAATGGATGGGCGCTGCGCTTTACATTTGGCAGGCGCCAGAATGTGTCAGAGACAACTCCAAGGTCCGGTGTAACGGGCGACGTGGCAGGATCGAACGGCTCGTCGTCCAGACCTGACCACGAGGGCATGACGAGCGTCCCTCCCGGACCCAGCGCAGCACGCAGGGCCTCGATCAGTCCAAGTGGCCCATCTTCGAGGGGCCGGACGCTACGGAAGGAGCTGTGGACCAGCAGCACACCGCCGGGGGTAACCCCAAGGTTGAGAAGCTGACCGATGAGCTCGGCTTTTCGCCATTCGTATTGCACGACATTGCACTCCACCGCTGATGACATCAGTCGATCATAGCACGATCAACGGCACTGTTGCAAATAGTCGGTGGTGATAAACTTATCATCCCCTTTTGCTGATGGAGCTGCACATGAACCCATTCAAAGGCCGGCATTTTCAGCGTGACATCATTCTGTGGGCCGTACGCTGGTACTGCAAATACGGCATCAGTTACCGTGAGCTGCAGGTCGACGGATCTTTTCCGCTGCATAACCCTGCTTCGGGGTCATTATAGCGATTTTTTCGGTATATCCATCCTTTTTCGCACGATATACAGGATTTTGCCAAAGGGTTCGTGTAGACTTTCCTTGGTGTATCCAACGGCGTCAGCCGGGCAGGATAGGTGAAGTAGGCCCACCCGCGAGCGGGTGTTCCTTCTTCACTGTCCCTTATTCGCACCTGGCGGTGCTCAACGGGAATCCTGCTCTGCGAGGCTGGCCGGCTACCGCCGGCGTAACAGATGAGGGCAAGCGGATGGCTGATGAAACCAAGCCAACCAGGAAGGGCAGCCCACCTATCAAGGTGTACTGCCTTCCAGACGAACGAAGAGCGATTGAGGAAAAGGCGGCGGCGGCCGAGAGAGAATATTCAGGCCAGTTATGCTTTCTGGCCTGTAACAAAGGACATTAAGTAAAGACAGATAAACGTAGACTAAAACGTGGTCGCATCAGGGTGCTGGCTTTTCAAGTTCCTTAAGAATGGCCTCAATTTTCTCTATACACTCAGTTGGAACACGAGACCTGTCCAGGTTAAGCACCATTTTATCGCCCTTATACAATACTGTCGCTCCAGGAGCAAACTGATGTCGTGAGCTTAAACTAGTTCTTGATGCAGATGACGTTTTAAGCACAGAAGTTAAAAGAGTGATAACTTCTTCAGCTTCAAATATCACCCCAGCTTTTTTCTGCTCATGAAGGTTAGATGCCTGCTGCTTAAGTAATTCCTCTTTATCTGTAAAGGCTTTTTGAAGTGCATCACCTGACCGGGCAGATAGTTCACCGGGGTGAGAAAAAAGAGCAACAACTGATTTAGGCAATTTGGCGGTGTTGATACAGCGGGTAATAATCTTACGTGAAATATTTTCCGCATCAGCCAGCGCAGAAATATTTCCAGCAAATTCATTCTGCAATCGGCTTGCATAACGCTGACCACGTTCATAAGCACTTGTTGGGCGATAATCGTTACCCAATCTGGATAATGCAGCCATCTGCTCATCATCCAGCTCGCCAACCAGAACACGATAATCACTTTCGGTAAGTGCAGCAGCTTTACGACGGCGACTCCCATCGGCAATTTCTATGACACCAGATACTCTTCGACCGAACGCCGGTGTCTGTTGACCAGTCAGTAGAAAAGAAGGGATGAGATCATCCAGTGCGTCCTCAGTAAGCAGCTCCTGGTCACGTTCATTACCTGACCATACCCGAGAGGTCTTCTCAACACTATCACCCCGGAGCACTTCAAGAGTAAACTTCACATCCCGACCACATACAGGCAAAGTAATGGCATTACCGCGAGCCATTACTCCTACGCGCGCAATTAACGAATCCACCATCGGGGCAGCTGGTGTCGATAACGAAGTATCTTCAACCGGTTGAGTATTGAGCGTATGTTTTGGAATAACAGGCGCACGCTTCATTATCTAATCTCCCAGCGTGGTTTAATCAGACGATCGAAAATTTCATTGCAGACAGGTTCCCAAATAGAAAGAGCATTTCTCCAGGCACCAGTTGAAGAGCGTTGATCAATGGCCTGTTCAAAAACAGTTCTCATCCGGATCTGACCTTTACCAACTTCATCCGTTTCACGTACAACATTTTTTAGAACCATGCTTCCCCAGGCATCCCGAATTTGCTCCTCCATCCACGGGGACTGAGAGCCATTACTATTGCTGTATTTGGTAAGCAAAATACGTACATCAGGCTCGAACCCTTTAAGATCAACGTTCTTGAGCAGATCACGAAGCATATCGAAAAACTGCAGTGCGGAGGTGTAGTCAAACAACTCAGCAGGCGTGGGAACAATCAGCACATCAGCAGCACATACGACATTAATCGTGCCGATACCCAGGTTAGGCGCGCTGTCAATAACTATGACATCATAGTCATGAGCAACAGTTTCAATGGCCAGTCGGAGCATCAGGTGTGGATCGGTGGGCAGTTTACCTTCATCAAATTTGCCCATTAACTCAGTTTCAATACGGTGCAGAGCCAGACAGGAAGGAATAATGTCAAGCCCCGGCCAGCAAGTGGGCTTTATTGCATAAGTGACATCGTCCTTTTCCCCAAGATAGAAAGGCAGGAGAGTGTCTTCTGCATGAATATGAAGATCTGGTACCCATCCGTGATACATTGAGGCTGTTCCCTGGGGGTCGTTACCTTCCACGAGCAAAACACGTAGCCCCTTCAGAGCCAGATCCTGAGCAAGATGAACAGAAACTGAGGTTTTGTAAACGCCTCCTTTATGGGCAGCAACCCCGATCACCGGTGGAAATACGTCTTCAGCACGTCGCAATCGCGTACCAAACACATCACGCATATGATTAATTTGTTCAATTGTATAACCAACACGTTGCTCAACCCGTCCTCGAATTTCCATATCCGGGTGCGGTAGTCGCCCTGCTTTCTCGGCATCTCTGATAGCCTGAGAAGAAACCCCAACTAAATCCGCTGCTTCACCTATTCTCCAGCGCCGGGTTATTTTCCTCGCTTCCGGGCTGTCATCATTAAACTGTGCAATGGCGATAGCCTTCGTCATTTCATGACCAGCGTTTATGCACTGGTTAAGTGTTTCCATGAGTTTCATTCTGAACATCCTTTAATCATTGCTTTGCGTTTTTTTATTAAATCTTGCAATTTACTGCAAAGCAACAACAAAATCGCAAAGTCATCAAAAAACCGCAAAGTTGTTTAAAATAAGAGCAACACTACAAAAGGAGATAAGAAGAGCACATACCTCAGTCACTTATTATCACTAGCGCTCGCCGCAGCCGTGTAACCGAGCATAGCGAGCGAACTGGCGAGGAAGCAAAGAAGAACTGTTCTGTCAGATAGCTCTTACGCTCAGCGCAAGAAGAAATATCCACCGTGGGAAAAACTCCAGGTAGAGGTACACACGCGGATAGCCAATTCAGAGTAATAAACTGTGATAATCAACCCTCATCAATGATGACGAACTAACCCCCGATATCAAGTCACATGACGAAGGGAAAGAGAAGGAAATCAACTGTGACAAACTGCCCTCAAATTTGGCTTCCTTAAAAATTACAGTTCAAAAAGTATGAGAAAATCCATGCAGGCTGAAGGAAACAGCAAAACTGTGACAAATTACCCTCAGTAGGTCAGAACAAATGTGACGAACCACCCTCAAATCTGTGACAGATAACCCTCAGACTATCCTGTCGTCATGGAAGTGATATCGCGGAAGGAAAATACGATATGAGTCGTCTGGCGGCCTTTCTTTTTCTCAATGTATGAGAGGCGCATTGGAGTTCTGCTGTTGATCTCATTAACACAGACCTGCAGGAAGCGGCGGCGGAAGTCAGGCATACGCTGGTAACTTTGAGGCAGCTGGTAACGCTCTATGATCCAGTCGATTTTCAGAGAGACGATGCCTGAGCCATCCGGCTTACGATACTGACACAGGGATTCGTATAAACGCATGGCATACGGATTGGTGATTTCTTTTGTTTCACTAAGCCGAAACTGCGTAAACCGGTTCTGTAACCCGATAAAGAAGGGAATGAGATATGGGTTGATATGTACACTGTAAAGCCCTCTGGATGGACTGTGCGCACGTTTGATAAACCAAGGAAAAGATTCATAGCCTTTTTCATCGCCGGCATCCTCTTCAGGGCGATAAAAAACCACTTCCTTCCCCGCGAAACTCTTCAATGCCTGCCGTATATCCTTACTGGCTTCCGCAGAGGTCAATCCGAATATTTCAGCATATTTAGCAACATGGATCTCGCAGATACCGTCATGTTCCTGTAGGGTGCCATCAGATTTTCTGATCTGGTCAACGAACAGATACAGCATACGTTTTTGATCCCGGGAGAGACTATATGCCGCCTCAGTGAGGTCGTTTGACTGGACGATTCGCGGGCTATTTTTACGTTTCTTGTGATTGATAACCGCTGTTTCCGCCATGACAGATCCATGTGAAGTGTGACAAGTTTTTAGATTGTCACACTAAATAAAAAAGAGTCAATAAGCAGGGATAACTTTGTGAAAAAACAGCTTCTTCTGAGGGCAATTTGTCACAGGGTTAAGGGCAATTTGTCACAGACAGGACTGTCATTTGAGGGTGATTTGTCACACTGAAAGGGCAATTTGTCACAACACCTTCTCTAGAACCAGCATGGATAAAGGCCTACAAGGCGCTCTAAAAAAGAAGATCTAAAAACTATAAAAAAAATAATTATAAAAATATCCCCGTGGATAAGTGGATAACCCCAAGGGAAGTTTTTTCAGGCATCGTGTGTAAGCAGAATATATAAGTGCTGTTCCCTGGTGCTTCCTCGCTCACTCGACCGGGAGGGTTCGAGAAGGGGGGGCACCCCCCTTCGGCGTGCGCGGTCACGCGCACAGGGCGCAGCCCTGGTTAAAAACAAGGTTTATAAATATTGGTTTAAAAGCAGGTTAAAAGACAGGTTAGCGGTGGCCGAAAAACGGGCGGAAACCCTTGCAAATGCTGGATTTTCTGCCTGTGGACAGCCCCTCAAATGTCAATAGGTGCGCCCCTCATCTGTCAGCACTCTGCCCCTCAAGTGTCAAGGATCGCGCCCCTCATCTGTCAGTAGTCGCGCCCCTCAAGTGTCAATACCGCAGGGCACTTATCCCCAGGCTTGTCCACATCATCTGTGGGAAACTCGCGTAAAATCAGGCGTTTTCGCCGATTTGCGAGGCTGGCCAGCTCCACGTCGCCGGCCGAAATCGAGCCTGCCCCTCATCTGTCAACGCCGCGCCGGGTGAGTCGGCCCCTCAAGTGTCAACGTCCGCCCCTCATCTGTCAGTGAGGGCCAAGTTTTCCGCGAGGTATCCACAACGCCGGCGGCCGGCCGCGGTGTCTCGCACACGGCTTCGACGGCGTTTCTGGCGCGTTTGCAGGGCCATAGACGGCCGCCAGCCCAGCGGCGAGGGCAACCAGCCGAGGGCTTCGCCCTGTCGCTCGACTGCGGCGAGCACTACTGGCTGTAAAAGGACAGACCACATCATGGTTCTGTGTTCATTAGGTTGTTCTGTCCATTGCTGACATAATCCGCTCCACTTCAACGTAACACCGCACGAAGATTTCTATTGTTCCTGAAGGCATATTCAAATCGTTTTCGTTACCGCTTGCAGGCATCATGACAGAACACTACTTCCTATAAACGCTACACAGGCTCCTGAGATTAATAATGCGGATCTCTACGATAATGGGAGATTTTCCCGACTGTTTCGTTCGCTTCTCAGTGGATAACAGCCAGCTTCTCTGTTTAACAGACAAAAACAGCATATCCACTCAGTTCCACATTTCCATATAAAGGCCAAGGCATTTATTCTCAGGATAATTGTTTCAGCATCGCAACCGCATCAGACTCCGGCATCGCAAACTGCACCCGGTGCCGGGCAGCCACATCCAGCGCAAAAACCTTCGTGTAGACTTCCGTTGAACTGATGGACTTATGTCCCATCAGGCTTTGCAGAACTTTCAGCGGTATACCGGCATACAGCATGTGCATCGCATAGGAATGGCGGAACGTATGTGGTGTGACCGGAACAGAGAACGTCACACCGTCAGCAGCAGCGGCGGCAACCGCCTCCCCAATCCAGGTCCTGACCGTTCTGTCCGTCACTTCCCAGATCCGCGCTTTCTCTGTCCTTCCTGTGCGACGGTTACGCCGCTCCATGAGCTTATCGGGTCCACTCGCGAACGCAGAAAGGCCCACCCGAAGGTGAGCCAGTGTGATTACATTTGCGGCCTAACTGTGGCCAGTCCAGTTACGCTGGAGTCACTAGTATTTAGGTGACACTATAGAAGCGGCCGCGACAACTTGTCCACGTGGAATTCTAAGCTTAGGATCCCAATGTGCTGGAAAGTGGATAGGCCGGATCGAGGGGCACATAGGCGCCCCCTGCCTTCAATATCCCCAACAGGCCGATGATCATTTCGGCCGACCGATCCATCATAATCCCAACCAATTGCTCCGCACCGATGGAATAGTTGTCCCGAAGATGAAGGGCCACCCGGTTGGCCTGCTCATCGAGTTCGCTGTAGGTCAACTGTCTGCCTTCACAGGAAACGGCTATTTCATGGGGAGTGCGCTTAACCTGCGCTTCAAACAGCGACACCAGCGTTTCATCCCGGGGATATTCGCCTTCTGTGGCATTGAACCGGTTCAGCAACAGATCCTTTTCTTCTCCCGAAAGGATGCCGATCGCCGATAGTTTTATATTGCTGTCCGCGGTGATGGCCGATACGATCTTTTTGAAGCCACCGATGAATCTCTCTATCGTCTCCGCTTTGAACAACAGGGTGGAATATTCAAAGTCCAGCAACAGTACTCCATCCGATTCCATCGCCGTAAGCGTGAGGTCGAATTTGGAGGAGGGCTGACTATACTGGTACGGCTCGAGCGTTATTTCCGGTGTCGATAAATTAAGGTCCGGCACGTTTTGAAAAATGAACATGACATCGAAAAGGGGATTACGGCCGGTGTCCCGTTCTACTTTCAGGTCATCCACCAGTTCCTCGTACTGATACGCCTGGTGGTCCAGGCAGGCCAGTGTCTTTACACGCAATGCGGCCAGGAAATCGCTGTAGTGCATTTCATCTTTCGGATAGTTCCGGATAGCAAGCATATTGAGGAATATCCCCATCATTTGTTCCAGGTCGGCATAGGGCCGGCCGGCCGTCACCGTGCCGATGACGATGTCCTCGCGATTACTCAGCTTACCCAGTAAGATCGTATAAATGGAAAGGATGACCATGAAAAGCGTGGTCCGCTCCGCATTCGCTATGGAGTTCAGGTTCCTGGTCTCTTCGACGCTCAACCGGAAACCAAGTCTTGCCCCGTCGAAGCTCTTTATCACAGGACGCGCAAAATCAGCCGGCAGATCAAGCACCTCCGATTTCTCCCGGAATTCGTTTTGCCAGAACTCCTTTTGACCGGCGATGGTCTTTAGTTGTTCATCCCCCTGCTGCCATTCGGCATAGTCTTTATATTGAAGGGCGGGCGGCGGTAGCTCGGCCCCGTTGTATAAGGCCAGAAATTCTTCCATCAGTATCCGCCCGGATACTCCATCTGTAATGATGTGATGCATATCCACCAGCAGCAGGTGCTCCATGCCGGGAAGCTCTATCACTGCGACACGCATCAAACAGGGCCGGCTGAGATCGAAGGGCCGGATCAAGTCATTGATCAACTCTTTTTCACCTCCGTCGGTGGTGAAAAAGCCAATGGAAAAATCAACCTTTTCCGCGATCCTCTGGACGGGTTCTTCGTTCAACAGCTGGAATGAAGTGCGTAGTATTTCGTGGCGTCGGATAAGCTTTTCAAAGACCGCGGAGAGCTTTTGCCTGTCCAATTTGGAGGTCAGCCGGAATATCTTTGGATCGTTGTACGCAATCGACGCCCTGTTCAGCTCATACAGGAAATAAAGCCGTTTTTGGGCGGATGAAAGCTGGTAATGGTCTTTTGGTGCGGCAGGACGGATCACGCCATTCGACCCGCTTATGAACTGGATGATATCCTTCTTGTATCTCCTTATCAGGGTATCCAGTTCGGGCGTGATGATCCCCTTCCCGGCACTGATCTTCAGTTCCCCATCGACCACCTTCAACTTCGCGCGCTGATTGGTCAGTGTTGTTATGAGCTCGTGAATTTCCATAATGACACGATATTAGCTCTATGGTTCTTAATAATAAGGCTTACTAATAAGTCAACTGCTCCTGGCCGTCATTTAATTCCACTTCCGCTTCGTCGTCGGCAAATGCGTCCAGGTAGCTGGCATTCCCCCTGATGGTCGTGATATGAAGGAAGGCGTTTAGCGGGATACTCCGGCCGAAGGCTTTTTCTATCCTGTTCAATAAGGTCATTGCCGTCAGGGAATGCCCCCCCAGATCGAAAAAGTCACTATCCACGCTGATGACCGATCTGTCCAGTTTTAGCACCGCCGACCAGATATCCACGAGTTTTTCTTCTGTTCTGCCGGCAGGCGCCGTATGACCATTTTCCCGCGATGCATCCATGTCCGGCAAAGCCAGCCGGTCGGTCTTGCCATTTGGTGTCAATGGCATCTTCTCGAGCGGCACAAAAAAAGCGGGAAGCATATAAGAGGGCAGTCTGGCCGACAAAAAGGTCTTTAATTCAACGGGCTCCACCGGCTGGCCGGATACATAGTAGGCCACCAAATACCCGTCCCCTCCCTGCCCTTTGACAACCACCGCTGTTTCTTCTATTTGTTCGTATTGCAGCAGGGTATTCTCGATCTCGCCCAATTCAATTCTGAATCCCCTGAGCTTGACCTGGTGGTCCTTCCTGCCTATATATTCGATGGTCCCGTCCGGAAGCCACCTGGCGACATCGCCCGTCATATAGATCCTTTCACCCGCGATAAAGGGGTTGTCGATAAAGCGTTCGTTTGTCAACTGCGGCATACCCCAATATCCCCGCGACAAGCCCTCCCCGCCGATATACAGATCGCCGGCTACCCCGATGGGAAGCAGCCGAAGCGCTGTATCCAATATATAGATCTGCGTATTGAGTATGGGTTTACCGATGCTGACCTTCCCGATGTTGTCGTCAAACCGATGGATGCACGACCAGATGGTCGTCTCCGTGGGCCCATACATGTTGTATATCTCTGCCGGGTTATGCCTCTTCAGCGAATTTATCAACGCGGGGGTGGTCGCCTCCCCGCCGATCAATAATAGACGGAGTGACCGTAAGAAGTTCTTCGATGTGTCGTCTTCCTTCACCAGGTTGATCAGCGACGGGGTAGTTTGCATCATGGTAACAGGCATATATCGGTCGAGACCCTTGAAAGACTGGTTCGAAGGATGAATGATTACTTTCACCCCGTTGCACAGGGTCCAGAACAGCTCGAGCACGGAGATGTCGAATGATGTGCTGGTAACGGCCAATATGCTATCATTCTCGTCCACCGGTAACTCGCGGCTCATGCCCGCCATAAAATTTACCACATTATAATGGGAGACCATTACTCCTTTCGGCTTACCCGTCGAACCCGACGTATAGATGAGATAACACAGATCCCTTTCATTCACCTCCGGCCTGCCGGTTTCGGGCACAGGATCGCTGCCGAGGGCCATTTCCATGGGCAGCGCCGTCCCGGCATAACCGAGGCCTTCCGGTATTCCCTCTTTTACCAATAAAACCGCTGCTCCGCTATTCTGCAGAATATACGCGATCCGTTCTTTCGGGTAGGTCGGGTCCAGGGGGAGATAGGCGCCTCCCGCCTTGAGGATCCCCAACAACCCGGTGATCATTTCCAAACACCGCTCTATCATGATCCCTACCGGCTGATCCCGGCCGATAGCGTACCGTTCCCGCAGGAAACCGGCTATCCGGTCCGCTTGTTCATTCAGCTGCCGGTAGGACAACGTCATCCCCTCGTAAACAACGGCAGTTTTTTCCGGCGTGGCTTGCACCTGCTTTTCGAACAGGCTCACCAGGGTTACTTCACGGGGGTATTCCCGCCGGGTATCATTGAAGGTGTATAACAGCTTTTGCTTTTCTTGCTCCGGGATCATTTCCAGGGCGGAGACGATCGTTCTTCCGTTGCGGGTCATCTGGTCCAGGATGGTATAAAGATGCGTCGAGATGCCTTCGATGATCCCCTTCTCATAGACGTTGGCATTGTACCCTAGCCGGATCGTGATCTCCTCGGCAGGAAGAACGGTGATCGTCAGATCGTAGTTGGTTTGCTCGAATACCCGGACGTCCGTAACCCGCCAGTCATCCGCGCCTCCGGTCTCCCGTTCCCCTGCCATTATTTCATTGGCTAACGGGTAGTTCTCCACAATGAGGATGTGGTCCAGCAAGTCCCTTCCGGGTGTACTTCCGGCCATTATCTCCGACAAGGGTTGGTAATGATAGGGCTCGCTCTGCAGGGCCGATGCCTGCAGCTCCTTAAGCAGATCGCCGATAGTCGCTTCTTCCCGGCAGCGGACCCTCACCGGAATAGTATTGATGAACAACCCTATCATCGTCTCTACTCCCTCTATCTCCGCCGGCCGGCCGGATACCACCGAGCCGAATACCACGTCCGTCACGTTATTATATCGTGACAGCAATATTCCCCAGGCCGCCTGGATGATCGTATTCAGGGTTACCCCATATTCCCGCGACATTTTATGCAGCAACCGGGTCTTGTCTTTGGGTATCGGCACTTCGTGGGAGGCGAGGCTGAAAGGCAGTGACCCTGATGGAAGCACTTCCCGCTTCGGCAATGTCGCCGGGTTCTCATACCCCTCCAGGTAGCCTCGCCAATAGTCGGCCGCCTGTTCCCTGTCCCTGTCCTGCAGCCAGGAAATGTACTGCGAATAAGGCTTTACGGGCGCCAAAAGCGGTTGTTCCCGTTTCCGCACCTGTGCATAGATTGCCTTGAAATCCCTGATAAGGACGCCCATGCACCAGCCGTCCATGATAATGTGATGGTGACTCCAGATGAAGATGTATTGCTCTTCGCCCGTGCGCAACACCAGCAAACGGGTCAAAGTATCTTTACCGGGGTCGAATTTCCTGGCACTATCCTGTGCCTGGTAGTGGCGGACAACGGCCTCGCGGGAGCCCCCGGCGCATTCCCGGCGGACATCTTCGTACCTAAAATCCGCCTTTCGGACTTTCAATACCATCTGCAGCGGCCGGGTATAACCCCTTGGCAGGAAGACTGTACGCAGCACATCATAGCGGCACACCAGCTGCTGCAAACTCTTCTCTATGGCATCGATATCCAGTTGGCCTTCCACCCGGCAGGTCACCTGCTCGAAATAATGCACCCCATTCGGGTCCAGCAAGGAATGGAACAGCAAACCTTCCTGCATCGGCGACAAGGGGTAGATATCGTCGATTGTATATTCCTCCTGCAGCGCCTCCAGTTGCAGCATCGAAAGTTCTTTATAGCAAAGATCCGACGGCGTCAGCTCCTGTTTGCCATATCTGCAGCAATAGTCGATGATTTCGGAAAGCTTGTCCTTATATCGATGCATCAGTGTCCTGATAGTCTCGTCGTTATATTGTTCGGGGTTGTAGCGCCATTCCATTTCCAGTTGTCCGCCGGTGACGGCTCCGGATATGTCCCAGTCATAGTCCCTTATGCGTTGCGGATCGGTCATCTGCCCCGGGGATTCGGCGGCCAGAAGGAAGCTGCGGCCGGCGATGTCGGAATCGAATTGGCCGAGGTAATTGAAGATCATTGGCGCAGCGGAGCCGGTGCCGGCGCGGTGTAAGAGATAATCTATTCCGTTGTTGGGAACCCTGCGCAGGGTTTCCTTTACGCTTTTGATCGCCGCGGCGAGGTTGTCCGGTTTACCTTCCAACACGACGGGGTAGATGCTGGTGAACCAGCCGACGGTGCGGCTCATATTCTCTTTTCTCCCCAGCTCTTCGCGGCCATGAGCTTCCAGGTCGATCATCAGTGTGTCACGGGAGTATTGACTTCCGATGGCCAGTAGCAAGGCCGTCAGCAGGAGGTCATTTATCTGTGTGTGGAAGGCGCTGTGCGCTTCAGTGAGCAGCCGGCTGGTAGCGTCGGCTGTAAGGCGGAAGCTGAGTTTGCGGCTTTCGCCGGTTCTTGCGGCGCCGTTGGGGTGATCCCTGGGTATGGGGTCGACGGCGGCAGGCAGTGCGGTCTGCCACCAGGCGACGGCCTGCTTGTAGGCTTTGCTGCCCATATAGTCCTGCAGCCGGGCGGGCCAGGACAGGAAGGGGTCGGTCTTCAGGGGCAGGGACAACGGCGATGATTCCTGCAGTTGCCGGTAGAGGGTCTCGATATCCTCGAAGAGGATGCGCCAAGAGACCCCATCCACGACGAGGTGATGGATGACGATGAGCAGGCGGCTGCCATCGGGGCAATGGAAGAGGCCGAGCTTCATCAGAGGCCCGGTCAGCAGGTTGATACCTGCCTGTATTTGGTTGCAGGCCGCCAGCATCAGCGCCTTGGCTTCGGCGCCGGCGGTGCCGCGATAGTCAAATTCAACAAAGGAGACGGGTAGATCAGGGCCCATGTTGTACTGCATCAGCTGCTCACCTTCCATCCGGAACACCATCCGGAGGGCATCATGATGTTCCTGAAGTTTTGTGAAGAGGGTGCGCAGGGTAGCTTCGTCGACGCCTTGGGGGAAGTTGAGCAGCACCGACTGGTTGTAATGGTGGTTGTCCTGCAGTGATCCGCGGAGGAACCAGCGTTGTACAGGGGTGAGCGAGGCCGCACCTGTGACGGGTGACTGGTCTGCCACGGTGGTGATGGGCTTCAGCCTGCTGCCGAGTTCCCGGATGGTAGGGGAAGTAAAGATGTCCTTTACACTCAGGTCATAGCCTGCCGTTCGCATGCGCGAGCTGATTTGGATGGATTTTATGGAGTCGCCGCCCACGGAAAAGAAGTCATCGGTGATTCCGATGGAGTCGGCGCCCAGTACGCTTGACCAGACTTCAGCCAGCAGCTGTTCTTCGCGCGTCCTTGGAGCAAGATACCCATTACCTGCCGCCCATCTCTCCGGAGCCGGCAGGGCCTTGCGGTCGAGTTTGCCGTTTGCGGTCAGCGGCATTGCTTCCAGCCGGACAAACCAGGCGGGGATCATATAGTCAGGCAACTTGCCCGACAAAAAGCTTCTCAGCTCCGTCGAAGGGATCTCTTCTTCGGAAATATAGTAGCAGGCCAGCTGCTTGTCTTCGCCCGTCTCCCTGGCCACTACGATATTCTCTTTTATCCCGGAATGGCCCGCCAGCTGGCTTTCTATCTCCCCCAGCTCGATCCGGAAACCCCGGATCTTTACCTGGTTGTCCATCCGGCCAATGTATTCGATATCGCCCGAATCCAGCATCCGCGCCAGGTCACCGCTGCGATACAGCGTTTCCCCGTTATGATAAGGGTCGGGGATAAATTTTGTATTCGTCAGTTCCGCGCGTCCCAGGTATCCTCTTGCGACACCTTCTCCGCCCACATACAGTTCACCGATCACCCCCGCGGGGACGAGATGCCGGTATTGGTCAAGGATATATACCAATAAGGTCGGAATAGGCCTTCCCACATTGCTGATATTATTCTGTATCTCGTATTCACCGATCTGCTTATAGGTGACATGTACGGTGGTCTCGGTGATGCCGAACATGTTGATCAGCCGTACGCCGGGGTACTTCCTGTTCCAGGCCTTTAGTTTACCAGGGTTCAGTGCTTCTCCGCCGAATATTGCATACCGCAGTCGCAACCCGGCATCCGGACAGGCCAGCTCTTCCCTGATGAGGTTGTAAAAAGCACCCGGCGTTTGGTTCAGCACGGTGACGCCTTCGGCTTTTAAGAGACCCAGATAGGCCTTCGTATCCCTGGCGATCATCCTGGGCACGACGATGAGCCTGCCGCCGAATAGCAATGCGCCGTAGATCTCCCAGACGCTGAAGTCGAAGCAGTGGCTGTGGAACATCGTCCAGACATCGGCTGCACCAAAATCGAATTGAAACGCATCATTGAACAGCAGCCGCACCACATTCCGGTGTTCGACCATTACCCCCTTTGGATTGCCCGTAGTGCCGGAGGTGTAGATGACATAGCACAGGTCGGCAGGAGAAGCCGCTTTTTCCGGCACATATTCGCCGGCGGCATCCTTTCCCAGGTCCTCGATAAGGACAAGTTCCCTGCCATACGCCTGGTCCCGGGGCCACTTCCTGCTGGTCAGAACAAGGGAGACCCCGCTGTCTTTGATGAGATATTCTATCCGTTCTTCCGGGTAGTCGACATCTATCGGCAGATAGGCCCCGCCCGCCTTTAGTATCGCCAGCATGCCCACGACGGTATCGATGCTTCGATCCATCAGCAGACCCACTATTGCGTTGGCGCACACGCCCTTTTTTTGCAGGGCTGCAGCCAGCCTGGCCGATACGGTATTCAATTGAGCGTAGGTGAGCTGCTCCCCTTCACAACATATGGCGACACTGTCGGGGGTTCGGCCCGCCTGTGCTTCAAACAGCTGGGTTATGGTCTTGTCACGGGGATAGGCAACCCGGGAATTATCCAGCAGGTGTAGCAACTGCTGGCGTTCATCGCCCGTGACTATTTCTATCGCCGAAAGTTTCATTTTACTGTCCGCGGCAAGCTGCCCCAACACAATATCCAGGTGCGTTGTCATTCGCCGCATCATCTCCGCATCATAGGTATGTGAGTTGTATTCGAAACGGATGGTGATGTCTTCGCCCGGGATGACCACGATCGTCAGATCGTAGTTGGTCTGTTCCAGGATGCCGACATCGGTGATCCGCCAGCTGTCCCCGCCGTCCATCTCCCATTGCCCCGCCATTATCTCATTGGCCAAAGGGTAGTTCTCTACTATCAACACATGATCCAGCAGATCCCGCCCCGGCTTGCTCAGTGGCAGGATCTCCGGCAACGGGTGATAGTGATAGGGCTCGCTTTGTAAGGCCGCCGCCTGGATCTCCTTCAGCAGCTGCCCGATGGTGCCGTCCTCCTGGTGGCTAACCCGCACCGGGACGGTATTGATGAACAGTCCCATCATCGTCTCCACGCCCTCCATTTCTGCCGGCCGGCCTGAGACCACCGACCCGAAGACCACGTCATTCGTGTTGTTGTATCTGCATAGCAATATTCCCCAGGCCGCCTGGAGGATGGTGTTGAGAGTGACCCCATGCTCCCGTGACAGCTTGTTCAGCTGTCTTGTCCTGTCTTTGGATACGGACAGCTCCAGGCTGCCGGGGGTGAAGAGTGATGATCCCGGTGAAGACAATTCACGCTTGGGCAGGGTCGCCGGGCTCTCATATCCCTGAAGGTAGTTTCGCCAGTATTGCGCCGCTTCTGCCCTATCCCTGTCCTGCAGCCACGAAATGTACCGGGAATAGGGCTTCACGGGCGCCAGTATCGGCCGTTCCCATCTGCGTATGTGGGAATAAATGGCTTTAAAGTCGTTGATAAGGGTCCCCATGCACCATCCATCCATTACAATATGATGGTGACTCCAAATGAAGCTGTACTCTTCTTCCCCGGTGCGCAGTACGTGCAGGCGGGTCAGCATATCTTTTTCCAGGTCGAATTTGCGGGAAGCATTCTGTTTCAGCCGAAGCCGGACAACTTCATCGCGGGACCCATCCTGGCAGTCCAGCCGCATATCCTCGTAGGTGAAATCTGCAACCCGCCGTTGTAAGACCATTTGCATCGGGCGCCCATGGCCCTCCGGCAGAAAAACGGTACGCAGCACGTCATACCGGTTTACCAGTTCCTGCAGGCTTCTCTCCACTGCCGGGATGTCCAGATGCCCCTCCACGCGGCATACCACCTGTACAAAATAGTGCTCTCCATCGGGGTCGAGCAGCGAGTGGAAGAGCATCCCTTCCTGCATCGGTGACAAGGGGTAGATATCGGCAACGGCGTATTCCTCCTGCAGGGCATCCAGCTGCTCCATCGGCAGCTCTTTATAGCTGAGGTCTGATGGCGTCAGTTGCTGCTTCCCATAATTGGAGCAATAGTCGATCAGCTCTGTCAGGTGAGCTCTATATCGGTCCATCAGGGTCCGGATGGTCTCTGCCTTATATTGGTCTAGACTATACCGCAGGTCGATCTTCAGCTCCCCGGCCGCTATCAGTCCCGTAATGCCCCAGGCGTAATTCCATATCTCATCCGGGGACACCTCGTTCCCCGTTGCGCCGCCGGTGTGCACATAGACATTCCCGGAATCCTCGTCATCGAATTGCCCCAGGTAGTTAAAGATAATGGGTGAGGCGGCAGCGCTTCCTGCCCGGTACAACAGGTAGTCCAACCCGTTATTGGGAACTCTGCGTAGGGTTTCCTTTACGTTCTTTACCGTCGCGGCCAGGCCGCCGGCCCTGCTTTGCAGCAACACCGGGTAGATGCTGGTGAACCAGCCTACTGTCCGGCTGACATTCTCACCTCTTCCAAGGTCTTCCCGGCCATGCCCCTCCAGGTCGATACGCAATTTCTCCAGCCCGAATTGCCGCTCGACTGCCAGCAACAACGCTGCCAGCAACAGGTGATCGACGCGGGTATGAAAGGCGCTGTTCGCTTGGGTCAGCAGCCGCGCAGTCGTTTCCTTATCCAGGTAGAAAGTCTCACATTTCATATTCCGCACGACGGGTCTTCCACCGGGATGGTCTACCGCTATGGGCGCAGCATCGGTTTCGGGCATCGCATCCCAGTAGGCGCAGGCTTTTTGAAAGCGCCTGCCTTTTACATATTCCGAAAGGCAGGCCGACCAGTACTGATAGGAGTCGGTCTTTAGCGGCAGCGACAAAGTTGAACCCGATCGCACCTGCCGGTACAGGGTATCGACATCCTCCAGCAGGATGCGCCAGGAAACTCCATCCACCACCAGGTGATGAATAACGATCAGCACGCGGCTCCCCTCCCCGCTCTGGAATAACCCGATCTTCATCAGCGGGCCGTCTCGCAGGTTGATACCCGACTGGATGCGGTTGCAGTCCGCCAGCGTCGCGGCATTGGGATCGGCATGTTCCCGGTGATCGAATTCTTCTACGGACACCGGCAACTCGACGCCCTTGTTGATTTCGCTCCATTCTTCCCCTTCCTGCCGGAATACCATCCGCAGCGCGTCATGATGCTCCTGCAATTTTCCGAAAAGCGCCCTGGCTTCCGGTACGGACAGCCCTTCCGGCAAATGAAGCATCACGGACTGGTTGTAATGCTGTTTGGCCACTACAGGCCCATCGAAGAACCAGCGCTGTATGGGCGTCAGACCGACACGCCCGGTGATCTTTGACTGATGGGATACGGTCTTTATGACCCTTAATTTCGTGGCCAGCTCCTTTATAGTAGGCGCGTTGAAAATATCCTTCACCGATAGTTCATAGCCCAGGGCCCGCATCCTTGACCCTATCTGGATCGATTTGATGGAATCGCCGCCGGCCGAAAAGAAATTGTCCATCGCGCCGATATTCTCCCGCCGCAGAACCTTGGCCCAAACCTCTGCCAGCAGCTTCTCTTCCTCTGTCTTCGGCAGGACATATTCATCCTTCCAGTCGATGCCGGGCTCCGGTAACCCCGCTTTGTCCAGTTTGCCGTTGATCGTCAGGGGCACTTGCTCCAGCCGAACATAATAGGCGGGGATCATACGCTCCGGCAACTTGTCGGACAGGAAACTCTTTATTTCACGCGCCTCTAGCTCCTTCGCCGCTACATAATAACCCACCAGGTACTTATCCTCACCCTTTGTCCTGGCCACTACCACCGATCCGGTTATCAGTGGATGGAGGCTCAACCGGCTCTCGATCTCTCCCGGCTCGATGCGGTGACCCCGGATTTTCACCTGATCGTCAGCCCTTCCCCGGAACAGGATCTGCCCACCGGGGAGCATCGCCGCCAGGTCACCCGTTCGATACATTCGCTTTCCTTCGAGAAAGGGGTTTTCGACGAATTTCTGCCGGGTGAGGGTTTCCTGTGACAAATATCCCTTCGCCAGTCCGTCACCGCCTATATATAATTCTCCGCTGACACCAACCGGCACCGGGTTCAGATAGTTGTCCAGCAGGTAGACCTGCGTATTCTGGATAGGTACCCCTATCGGTACCGACAGCAACGCATCGTCAGGGTTGAATGTATAGATCATACAGCCTACCGTTGCTTCGGTGGGGCCGTATTCGTTGTAAATATCCACCTCGCCCGAAAACTGATCGTAGATGTCCCTCGCCAGTTGTGTGTCCAGGTCTTCGCCGCCGACGATGAATTTTCTTTTTCCGCCCGGGACGGCGGCTTCGCCGGTTTCGAGACTCCGTAATATCTTCAGATGTGAAGGCGTAAGCTTGATGGTATTCGCCCGGCCTTCGCCGATGATCCTGCCGATGGTCACATCGACGGCTTCCTCCGGATAAACGATGATCCGGCCGGCGCTGATCAATGGCGTAAAAAGAGAAGTAACGGTGAGATCGAAGGATATGGACGTGAACAGGGGAAATACCGCCGGGACATCACCCGCATAAAAGGAGGCAGCCCAGCTGATGTAGTTGATCAGCGAACCGTGTTTGATCATCACCCCCTTTGGCTTTCCCGTCGAGCCCGAGGTATAGATAACATATGCGAGATCGTGCCGCCCCGGACGGGCGCCAACCCCATCCGGCTCATAGTCGTAGATATTGTTCAGTTCACTATCCAGATCGATGACAGCTTTCAGGTTGCGGGAATAGCCGCCCTCGTAGCCCCCTCTTGTTATCAGTACTTTCAGGGCCGAATCCTCGATGATCGAGGCCTTCCGTTGCAGGGGATAATGCGGATCGATGGGTACATATGCAGCACCTGCCTTCAGTATCCCCAATATCACCGGTACAAGGTGCACGTCCCTTTCCATGGCGATGCCCACGAGGTCGCCGGCCTTTATGCCATGCACCCGCCGCAGGAAAGCCCCGATCCTTCCCGCCCTGTCGTCCAGTTGCCGATAACTTACCGTTGTGTCCCCGTATTCCAGCGCCACGCGGTCCGCATCTTTTTCCACCTGTTGCTCAAACAGCGATAAGACGGTCTCCTCCCGCGGATAGGCCGCCTCCGTTTCGTTGAAGGTATACAGCAGCTGGTGCTTGTCGTCCTCCGGCAGAAGATCAAGGAAACGTACCTCGTCCTCCGGCCGGTCGCAAATGGCATCGATGATCCCGGTAAAGGAGTCGGCCGCCGATGCCAGCGAAAAATCAAATCTCGTGTCTGTCCGGTAAATGACCTCTATTTCCAGGTTCTCCCGGAAGAACACACAGAACACGAGCGGGATATTTGTGTTCTCATACACTGATCGCAGCGTTATGTCGAGATTGTCGCAGGCCTGTATGGCCTCGACATCAAGCGGATAATTTTCGACCACGATGACGGAATCGAACAATTCCTCCGCCGCTTTCACGCCTGCCAGCTGCTTGATATCGGAATAGGATGTGTTGGTGAAGCTGTTCATCGCCACAAGGTCTTTGTTCACGGTCATAACCACAGACAGCAGGGAGCTCTCTTCGATGTTCGTCACGCGCAGGGGAACGGTGTTGATAAAATTGCCCATTATCCCGGTGTCTCCCGCCAGCTCGGACCCTCGCGTAGAGACCGTCGTTCCGAATACTACGTCGGCCGAGGCGGCGTACTTGTGAAGGAGAATGCCATAGGCGGCATAGATAACAGCTGCTTTGGTGACCTTATGTTCTCGGGCAAAGGCCTCCAGCCTCGCGTTTGATAAAGTCCGGTACAGCTTTTGAACGGGCTCATCCCCGCTGCCCCGGTTAGGGGTTTGGGAAAGAAAACAGGTCTTCGCCGATCCCTGCAGATAGCTCTTCCAGAACGCTTCCTCGATTTCCGGGTTCCCGTTCTTTTTGGGAGCCAACACCTCCCTGTATCCCCGTTTGGCGGGCAATGCCGGTGTTATATGATTGGTCAGCTGGTCGTAGCAGGTGAACAGCTCTTTTAACAGGATCCCCGTGCTCCAGCCGTCGTACAGGATATGGTGATGCGTTATATTGAAAATAAATTCCCTTACGGCGGTGCGGATAACGCTGCAGCGGAAAGGTAGCTGGGTGAGATCGAACCTTTCGTCCCTTTCCTTCTTCGACAGTTCGTCCGCCATGCCCCGGCTTTCCTCCGTATCCTTCTGCGAAAGATCGTAGTAGGCAAACCCGGCAGGACAATCTTCGAGCACGATCTGCAGCGGCTTGTTCACCTCGTCCCATCTGAATACCGACCGCAGTGCCTCATTCCCTGACTGCACGATATGGATCGCTTTTTCCAGGGCGTCCGGATCCAGATCGCCGGTGATGCGAAATGAGAGCTGGGCATTGTAAATATTTTCATCGGCTTCCTTCAGGTAATGATATAGTATCCCTTTTTGAACCATGTTCAGCTCAAAGATGTCCTGAACGTTCCGCTTTTCTATATTCGTTGCCATATTGTTAGATGGTTTTAGTCCGGCCGGTCGGCCGTTCTAACGGAATAGTGCATTCAGATCCTCCTCATCCAATTCGACTGCATCAAAGTCTGAGGGAGTGAAATAGATGTTCTTTTCCCTTTTGATGTGCTCCAGGATACGGCGCAGGTTGTCGAGGAATTCACTCAGCAGCCAGTGAATGGTGGATGCTTTGTGCGCTCTCGTATGATAGTCGATCATCAGGCAGAACTGCCCCTGTATTATCATGGCATTCCAATCCAGTTTCGCCGTCATCCGGTTGGCCGGGCCGGCATCGCTGCCGGCGTCGCCACTGCTGTAATAGAATAAGGAATTGTCGAATTCATGGTCGAATTGGCCGAGGTAGTTGAACCGGATCTCCGCCATTTTTTCCCCACCGGGCCGCACCGGCGCCCGCAAGTACCGGCGAATACCGTATCCTATGCCTTTATTGGGAATGCGCCTCAGCTGTTCTTTTATCGCCCTGATCTGGTTGCCGGGAGTATCGTTCTTCCATTCCAGTGGCATCGGGTACAGGCTGGTGAACCACCCTACCGTCCGGGATACGTCTACTCCTTCGAGGACTCTGCCATGATGCTCCTGTTCGACGACGAATTTGTCCAGGCCGGTCCATTTTTTCAGGGTGGCGGCCAGGGCCGTATGCAGGATCACCGGCACATCCGTCCCATATACATGATGGGCATCTTTCAGCAGGAAGCCGGTGGTCTCCATAGCCAGTTGCCCCGATACGCGGGCAACATGCTGCATCGTCCAATCCTGGATTTCGCCATCCACGGGAATAGCAAAGCGGATGTTCTCTACGGCCGCCCACCAGGCCTCTTCTCCGCTGGATATCCCGGTTTCCGAATAGCCGGTCAATGCTTTTTGCCAGTCGATCAATGTCGCCGTCTTCGGCGGAAGCGCTATCCTATCCCCTTTTTGAATGGCTTCATAGACGCTCCGGAAGTCTTCCAGCAGCACCCGCCACGAGATGCCGTCGGTCACCAGGTGGTGCGCTGTCAGGAAAAGCATTTCCCGCATGCCGTTCTCCCGGATAATGGCGGCTTTGATCAAAAGGTCCTTTTCTATGTTGAATCCGCTTTTGAATGCCTGGCAGGCTTCCACGGAGATCTCAGTGACGGCGGGATCCTGTTGCAGGTGCCGGTTGTTGTAGAACAGCAAGTTCTTCTGCGGATGATAGTTCATTCGCAGGCCGTCGTGATGGCTGATCAGCGTCTTCAGTGAGGCACTCACAAGGTGTGCCTCTATCTTCTGATGAAAGACCAGCAGCAGCGATTGATTATAAAAGCCGGCATCGGCCAGCTTCTGCCCGAAGAACCAGGATTCGATGGGCGACAGGGCCTTTTCCCCTTCCGCCACCCCTTGCTCATAGGCGGGCCTGGAATGGGTTATCGCAGTATACCGGCATATTTGCTCGATAGTATGATAGGCAAGGATATCCCTGGCATGCAGGGTTATCCCGCTGTTATAAAGCCGGGAGGTGATCTGAACGGCCTTTATCGAATCGCCTCCCAGCTCGTAGAAATTATCCGTGACGCTGAGATCATCTTTTCCAAGGACTTTTTTCCAGGCATGCAACAGCTGGACTTCCATTTCACTGGAAGGAGTCTTTGGCGTGGGCGCCGGCAGGTCCCGTTGTGGCACCGGCAGCCGGTCAACATCCACCTTCCCGTTGCTGGTGAGAGGAATGCGCTCAAGCGGGGTAAAACACAAGGGGATCATGTAGTAAGGCAGCCTGGCTACGAGGTGGTGCCGGAGATCCGACTCCGTTATCGGCGCCCCGCCTGGTTGCCCGCCCGTGGGTATGTAATATGCATAAACGCCCGGCTGTTTCATCCCATTTGTCCTTACGACAGCCAGCGCTTCGACTATGTCGGCCCGTTCTTTCAGGCTGGCCTCTATCTCGGAGAGCTCGACGCGGTGGCCGTTGATCTTCACCTGCTGATCATGCCGCCCGATATATTCGATGTTGCCGCCCGGGAGTCGCCGCGCGATATCCCCCGTCCTGTACATTTTTTGTCCTTCCTGGAAAGGGTCGGGAATGAATTTCTGCACCGTCAGTGCCTCGTCGAACAAATACCCTCTTGCCAGGCCGTCGCCCGCAATGTACAGCTCTCCGTCGATGCCTGTGGCAACCGGACGCAGACATTTGTCCAGCAGATAGATGCGGGTATTCGCGGCAGGTATCCCAATAGGCACACTGGAGTCCGTACTGTCGCTTTCAAAGGCGTGGATCATACAGCCGACCGTGGCCTCCGTTGGGCCATACTCGTTATAGATCTCGATCCGGCCTTCAAAGGCGGCAAATATCTCCGCCGCCAGCCGCGTTTCCAGTTTCTCTCCGCCGACGATAAGTCTTTTTATCCGCGTATCCGGTTGAGGTTGCTTCCATCGGCTTTCCCGCAGCAGCCTGAGATGGGATGGCGTGAGTTTTATGATGTCTACCCGGTTTTCCGAGATGATTTTGTCAATGAGGAACTCTCCGGCGTCTCCGTCGTAAACGACGATGGTGTTCCCCGTCACCAGCGGGGTAAAAATGGAGGTGACGGTGAGATCAAAGGAAATAGATGTGTATAAGGGAAAACTCAGCTGCTCCTGCCTGACATATTTCTGCGCGGCCCACACGATATAATTCACCAGCGAACGGTGTTCGATCATCACTCCTTTTGGGATGCCCGTCGTTCCGGAGGTGTAGATGACATAGGCGAGGTCCTCCGGTTGCCCCGGATGCCCGTTCTCGGCGAGGCCGTACGCCGCGTCGATCGAACCATCGACAGTCACGGCTGTCAGGTCCGGCAGTTGCGTCAGCCAGGCGTTCTCCCCCCGGGCGCCGCCGGTGATCACCAGGCGGCTCCGGCTGTTGCGCAGTAAAAGTTTCTTCCGTTCTTCCGGTAGATCAAACTCGATGGGCAGGTAGGCGCCTCCTGCCTTCAGGACGGCCAGGATACTGATCACCAGTTCGGGCGACCGCCGCAGCAGGATGCCAACGATGACTCCCGCTTTAACCCCCTTCTCTCGCAACAGCCCGGCAAGCCGGTCGGCCTGTTTATTCAGCTGCCGGTAAGACAGTTCCTGCGAGCCGCAGACGATGGCAATTTGGTCCGGTGTCTTTGTCACCTGCACTTCGATCAACTGGTGGATCGTGGTATGGGGGTATTCGGTTTGCGTGGAATTGAATGTCCGGATACAGGCATCCTGCTCGGCGGCAGTCATCATTGATAGTGCTGATACCTTTGCATCCGGGTCGGCCATGACCCCGGCGATGAGGTTCTCAAAATGTCCTGCCAGCCGGATCATCGCCTCGCGTTGGAAAAGCCGGGTGGAATATTCGATGTTGTACGACAAGGCATCTCCATCGTCAAAAACTTCGAATGAGATATCGAATTTCGAGAACCCCGGATCGAAGAAATGGGGGAAAAGCCGCAAACCCGTTCCGGAGGCCGCCGGGAATCCCATATTCTGATAGATGAACATCGTGTCGAAGATGGGGTTCCTGCTCATGTCCCGGGTGCCGCCCGATAAATGAATGAGGTGATCGAAGGGGTAGTCCTGGTTTGCCAGGGCCTCAGTTACCTCCCCATGCAACCTTCGCAGCAATTGCACGAATGGGAGATCCCCGGTTATGGTGCTGCGAATAGCCAGGTTATTTACAAACATCCCCTGCATCCTGCGCAGATCGGGATGTCTGCGTCCAGCCACCGGTATCCCGGTTACCAGTTCTTCCTGCCCCGTATATTTTGAAAGAAGCAGCTGGTAGATCGTAAGCATCAGCACATGCAACGTACAGTGCTGCTGTCGGGCGAAGTCCCTCAACCGCTTCGCCGTCCCTGCGTCGAGAGCAAAGGCCATCTTTTCCCCCTGTGTATCGAACACGGCGGGCCGCTGGGCAACAGTCGGCATCTCCAGCAGCGGTAAGGGCTCCTGCAGGCGGCGCCGCCAGTATTCCTTCTGTGCCTGCCATTTCCCGGCGATGTCATTTTCTTTCGCCCAGGAAGTATAATCTTTATACTGCACCGCCATCGGTTCCAGCCCGTTGCCGGCGTAACCATTCAGCAGCTCTTCGACAAAATGATAGATGGATACCCCGTCGGAGATGCTATGATGGAAGTCCGCAAATAAGATATTTCGCCCCGCTGCGGTCCGCAGCAACTGCATCCTGAACAGGGGTCCATCCAGCAGGTGGAAAGGGCGGACCATCTGTCGGAGCACTTCGTTGAGGGTGTGTGGCGGGCATTCCGTGATAGTCAACGAAAAAGGCACATCGTCCTGTACGCGGAAGGCCGGCTCGCTGCCTGACTGGAAAACGAGCCGCCAGGCATCATGCCGGCGGATTAGCCGGCGGATGGTCTCTTCCAGGCGGTTGCTATCTACCTCACCTTCGATTTCCAGGGCCACCGGGATATTATAGGCCACGGAGGAAGGGTTCACCTCCCAGAAATAGTAGAGTCCTTTCTGAGGAGCGGAAAGGGGGTAGGTCTCCCTCGGGGCTGTGAGCGGTATTGGGGTATATACTTGTTCTTGAAGCCCTTTTATCTCTTCCAGCAACCCCTTCAGGGTTGGTTTTGCGTAGATGCGGTCGATAGGCAGCTCAACCGCGAATTCCTTGAGGACCATCATCGACATCTCCGCCGCAGTGAGGGAATTACCGCCAATCTCAAAAAACGATCGGGTAGGTTCGATGAACTTGTTCTTCAGGACGGTCCGCCATATTTCAAACAGCTTTTGTTCATCCGCCGGAATTTTTTCATCGGTATCCCTATCCGTCATAAGCAACTTCAGTTGACGGACGACGTCATCGAAACATCCCTGTTTGAACTGTTCCATCAACGCGAACCGTTGTAGCTTGCCGCTGGTGGTCCTCGGTATCTCCTTCACCGGGATGACCCTATCCAGCCAAAGTCCCACCCGTTGGTTGACGAGTGCCTGCAACGCTGTTGCCGTTGGAAGAAAGCTTTCGGGATCGCCCCGGTGCAGCACGAAGGCCACCACCATCTCCTTTTGCGCCTCTCCGTCAAAATAGCCGCCGACCGCTATTTTATTCAACTCGATACCCTCTACCTCGCCGGCCACCCGCTCGATATCATGCGGATAATAATTTTGGCCGCTTCGGAAGATAATATCTTTTGCCCTTCCGGTGATATACAATGAACCGTTGCTTAAAAAGCCAATATCTCCCGTCCGCCACCAGCCATCCGCCGTCAGCGCGGCCCTTGTTGCTTCAGGATTCCGATAGTAGCAGGAAGTGACATTCGCTCCTTTTATCTGGACATGGCCGGTGACGCCATCGGCCACATCTTCATCGCCGTCATTTTGGATCCGTATCGAACAACCTTCCACCACCTTCCCAACATTCACCACCCTGTTATTTCCCACGGCCATGGAGATGACCTCATCGTCCAACCGGGAGATCGATGCCGCCAGGGTGGCTTCCGCCAGCCCATACACCGGGCACATGGCGACCGGCCTGAGCCCATAGATGGAAAGGCCATCGGTGAAATCCCGGCACAATCTTTCCGATACCGGCTCCGCACCATTGTAGATCAGCCGGACAGCCGACAGGTTCCAGGCGTATTTTTTTGCCACCGGCGGACAATGCTTCATCAGGTAATGAAAGCCGAAATTCGGGGAGCACAATATACTTACCGCATGTTCGGTGGCCTTGTCCAACCATAAGGCAGGCCTGCGGATAAAGAGGTTAGTGTTCATCAGGAACTGGCTCATCCCGCTGAACAACGGGCTCAAATGAAACCCTATCAGCCCCATGTCATGGGTGAGGGGCATCCAACTAAGCGTGGAGTCTTCCGGCGTGTAGGCCCCGGCCTTCCCGATGGCCTGGATATTCGTGATCAGGTTCGTGTGGGTAAGTACAACGCCTTTAGGGCTGCCGGTTGAGCCGGAAGAGAATTGGATAAAAGCGATGTCATCCGCCTTCGCGCCGTGGATCACTCCCTCCTTCCAGGTCGACAACAGGCTGGATTCATCGGCCCACCCGGCTTCCATTGCAGAAAACAGCGATCCCAGTCCCTTCTGCCGGGCATACTCCCCCAGTCTGGCAAGGTTTTTCCCGTCAACGATCAGCCGCGGCGCCCGAAGCACCTGCCATACGTTAAACACCTTTTGCAGGTGATCGTCGGTGACACCCACCGCCAGGGGTACCGGGATGACACCGCCCAGGATGCAGGCCCAGAAAACAAGGGTAAAGGTCTTGTTGTCACTAGCCTGCAGGATCAATTCGTCGCCGGCTTTCATGCCTGCGGATTGCAGAAACGAAAGTGCACGTAAAGCGGAATCATATAATTCCCCATAGGTAAGGAATTCCTCCCGGTTGCTTCCTTCTATATAGGTTACGCCCGCCCCAGTTGCCGTTCTCCTCCTGGCGAGTATATCAATAAGGGTATCTGACTGCATGACTTTTTTGCGCTGTTGTGGAAAGGTCTTTACAGCAGGCTCGCATCGTATTGTCGATGAGGCCCAGCAATCTCTCCGTCTCTTCCTGCAGGAAGAAATGCCCTCCCGGGAAATAGTGTGTGGTGCAATATTTTTTGGTATGGTATTTCCAGCCATCGCATTCGTCCGCAGACAAGTCTTCATCCCTTCCCAAAAAGATCGTTATGTCGATATCCAACGGTTGTATCCCCGTGTCTTCGACGCCGCATTCTGCTATTTTAAAATCATTTTTCAATACGGGAAGAAATACCTCTACCAATTCGGGATGTTCGAAGAATTCCGGAGGCGTACCCCCCAGATCGATTATCTCCTGTTGGAAATCCGCGTCGCTCATAAGATGATATTTCTTTTTATCCTCTCTTTTGATATGAGGCGCTTCCCTGCCTGAAAAGAAAGCGTGCAGCGGACCGGGAAGATGATTGTCCCTGATCTTCCGGATCACATAATACCCGATCATACTGCCCATGCTATGTCCGAAAATAGCGTATGGCCCCTTTCCGGTCTCCCCTTTTATATGCTGGAATACGTCTTCTATAGCCTCATACGCATCCCGGTACAAGGGCTCGCGCATGCGGCTCCCCCTACCGGCCAGCTCCACTGGTATCAATTCGATCTCCGGATGCAGGTATTTCCGCCACTTGCTGAAAGACCCGGCTCCCCCTCCTGCATAAGGAAGACAGAATAATTTCATTTTACCCATGTAACCCTTTATTGAATTCCACCCGCCATTCTAATTGAGAAAGGCTTTTCTCTTCATTCAGCCGGTACTGAAGCATTTCATTCCGGCCAAGCTCATTCCATATCTCTTCGGCCCTGGATTGGCTCGTGGGCGTCAGAAAAAAGATAGCCGCCGTCAATCTGGTCAGAATACTTTCATAGGGGAGCTCCCAGTCGACGATGGCGCCCCTTTCCGACAACATTCTCAATTGCTGTTTTACAGCTTCTATTTCCGGAATATTCCCGATTCTGGTCATGGGTCGTTTATTGAAATTTGAGGTCAAAACAGGATTTTAGCGAGGGATGCCGGTCATACTGATGGACGACATGGGCGACATCGTTCTTCAGGTTCAAAAAGAATCCGTTCTCGTCCTGCCGGATCTCCTTGTATTCGGAAAGAGTGGCGACAGGTCCGTCCTCAGTATGAAAGATCAGGTAGTCATCCACCTCTTTGCTCATGATGACATAATTGTGAACGGCCTGTTCGATGCCAAACATCATATGTACCTTGACGTTCTCTAAATGCCGGATCAGCGACGCCAGGTAAGGGATCATTCGTTCGGCCGGCCCTACAACGGTTCCCACATTCGAGATGAGGTTGTCGCCCATTTCGTGAAGTGCCTTCACTCCAAAAGTGGCGATCATCCAAAGGGCGTTCCAGTTGGATTCTTTCAGCGGGATACTTGCCGATTCCATAAAGAAACACAGTTTGTTATGGGTCTCGAACGCAAACGGATCCTTTTGAAAGACTACATCCCGTACATCCGTTAGCAGTACCTGATTGTACTCATCCTTGTGCTCCGCCAGGAAATCATGGAAAAGCATGATTCGGTATACCGATGGCGGTAAGTTATCCGAAATGGACCCGTCGATCCCGATGGTTCCGATATGGTACCGGTCCAGGGCTGCCCGGGTGTCGGGGTCGAGTCGCGCGTCGACAAACAGGACGACGTCATCCTTGTATTCGGTTTGTCGCAAAGAGCAGACAAAATTCTTGAGGATAGGCCAGTCGTAATTGGCAGCCAGTCCAAGGATCAGATTCTTTTTCATTGTCTCGATTCGAAGATTTATAATGTGACCGTGGTCCCGGGATGCTTGGAGGCAAATACCTTTGCCGTCCCATGCTCCAGTTCCAGTATTTTATCCGCAACGTCATAGTAATGGTCGTCATGCGAAATGGCTATGATGATCTTTCCCTGCCGCTTCATTTCGGGGAGGAGCGTCCGGTAGAAAAAATGCCGGTACTCCGGATCCTGGTCCGCTGCCCATTCATCGAATAGATAAATGGGGGCATCCTCCAGGTAGCACTGCAGTAATGCCAGCCTCTTTCGTTGTCCACCAGACAGCTCGATGGTAGAAAAGTGGTTCTCACGGATTTCAACCTTTTCATTCAACCCCAATATTCTTAGATATTCGTCGATCGCTTCCGGCATCCGTTCCGTACTGATCCCATAAAGCCGTTGAAAGAGATAGGCCGGATTGAACACGACGGAAAAATATTCACTAAGTTCCTCGCTCTCCACCGCTCTGTCGTTGATCATGATCTCTCCCCTGTCAGGTACATACATGCCGGTGAGTAGTTTGGCAAGGGTTGTTTTACCGCTACCGTTCCTGCCCACGATGAACAATATTTCCCCCTTTCTGACCTCCAGGTTCACTGGCCCCACCTTGTAAGCGGTTTGTTGATGACCATTGGGATACTGAAACGTAATGTCATGTGCAACGATCCTGCATACATCGCTGTTCCTCGGTTTGATGGTCTTCTCGGGATTGATATTGGCAGGTATCTCTTTCAGGAACTTCTGTATCCGCCGCCAGGCGATCCGTAATTGCATAAGGGCGGGTATGGCATTCAATATGCTGTTGAAAGGACCAATTAGGTACAATACCACTATGACAAAACTCATTATCGTAGCGGTCCCGAGATTGAGGAACATCCTCGGGATAGCGAATACGATCAGCCCCAGGAGCAGGATAAGCATCGATTCGCCCACCAGGAAAGCATTGGCAAACCGGATATTGGCAATTGATATCTTGGTCTTATATTCCCCGGCCGTATGGATCATGTCGGACTTGTATTCCTTTCTTTTCCTCCTGTGCAGGCTGATCTCTTTAAAGCCATCCACCATTCCGTTCACAAGGACATAGAATACATTCCGGGTATCCCGTGCCTTTTCGAAATACCCTACGGACGACCTGCTCACAAAGAAGTAAAAAGACGATATGGTTCCGATCAGCAGGATGACTACCAACGCGATCCAAAGATCGATCGATACCAGGTAAACCACAGCTCCCAGGACGGTAAAAGCGCTTGTGATGAGCATTATGAACTGATCGGCCGACCCTCCAATGGTTTCAACATCGTCGTTAAGAGCGGTGTAGATGCGCCCCCGGTCCAACTTTTCGAATTTCTGATAAGAGGTCAAAAATATCTTCTCGATCAGTTCGACCCTCAGGTCGTAAATCATCCCCCGCGTCAATTTGACAAGGTTTATTTGAACGAACCTTCTTCCGAACAGAAAGACCGAAGAGGCCAACAGGTAATAAAAGAGAACGTACCTGAGCCTTAATCCAGTGTCCAGGGTAGATGTAACAAGGATGATGACCAACATATTTGCAATGCCCGACAACACGCTCATCAGCACCATCTGCAGCAATTTCTTTCGCAGATCGTTCTTTGGTGGAAAAAGGAGACCTGCCAGGCTGGTCAGGTAGCTGATTGCCAGTGCACACAGGCTGGCTATGATCATGTATTCAAAGCTCACCGGCGTCCAGACAAATATCGACTTCCAGGTAAAGCCGGCTATTGCCGTCGGGAGTATGTACACTCCATATAGGAAGGGAGCTGCCAAGAGCAGCGATAGCGCGAATCGTTGGAGTTTAGTCCGGGAAGGCCGTTCGTATCGGCGCTTCCCTCTTGCTATATCCGACACCATTCTTCCCAGTAAAATGAATATCGCCAGGGTATAAATCCCGAGTACGAGACAAACGAGGGAGTAAGCTTTGTCATTCCCGTCTCCCGGATCGTACTCCTTCCCCATCCTTTCGCCATTCAGCAGCTTCATTAACCTGTTGCCAATAACGGATGTATAATTGCTGTTGGAATTGGCCAGAACCACGACCCCTGTCCCATTCTTCGGTCGGATGGCAATGTACGAGGTGAAATTCGGGTTCAATCCGCTGTGGTTGATCTCGCCATTCCCGCTTAGCGATACCTGCCAGCCCATAGCATAGGAACTCATGTCATGAACAGGGACCGTCTCATCTCTTTGATGCGTCGCCTGCGCAAGTCCGTACATCTGCTTGTCACCCGACCCCATCTGGAATCTAAGCCATTTGCCCATGTCGACGGCATCTGATATTACGTACCCCGCGGCATTATTCGCCTTATATACGGGTGCATTATATAACCTGGGTCTCAGAAATCCGATTTTATATCCTTTCGCCATCAAGCCGCTGTCGATGGGAGCCCCTATTTCCGTATTGTGCAACTGAAGGATATTCAGGACATTGTCTTTGAGATACGTTTCAAAAGACTGGTGGGTGATCTTTTGTATGATAAGGGCAATGATATCGTAGTTGATGGTTGCATATTCATATCGACGGCCCGGCAGGGTACGTAATTTTACATTTGCGATCTTTTTAACGGTTTGTTCCAGGGCGTTATCATCGTCGCCTTGTGGTATCTCAGAGATCGTTTGCCAGGGGATGCCACTCGTATGATGCAGCAATTGAAGGATCGTGATCGAGACGGGACTGTCTCTGTAAAACGAATGAAACCAGGGTAAGTAGTCGGACACGGGTGCTTCCGGTGACAAAGAGTCCGACTGAATAAGCCTTTCGGCAGCCAATGCAGTGAATGCCTTGCTGCACGATCCTAACTGAAATAACGTCGTCGGCGTAACAGGCAGTTTACTATCCGCGTCCCGGTACCCGTAACTTCGGATCACCTCCTTTCCATCCAGTTCGAAAACAACACTTAATCCGGGAATATGTCCTGCTTTCATCAATTTGACAACTTCGCCGTCGATTGCCGGGATTAGATCCCCAGCCGATCTTCTTTGCGAAAAACAATGCGAATCAAAGCCAAAGCAGATAATGATAAATATAAAAGCGGCTGCACCTATATTTCTCATTACTGATCATTTATGGCCAAGGAAATGAATTTCATCGCATTTTGCAATCCGTTCTCTTCGCTTATCCTTTTGCCCATAGCAACCGTTCGTATTTTTATATCGTTGTCATTCAATACCGTTTTGATCGATGATAGCAGTTTTTTAGAGAACCGCTTATCCTTTTCCGATATAGACAACCGGATGCCTACTCCAGCCCTGGATACCTGGGATGCCCAGAATTTATGATCGTTTCCACTACTATCGGCCGGCATGGTGATCATGGGTACCCCTGCCCTGATGCAATTCAGGCATATTCCCAAGCCGCCGTGATGAACCGCAACGGAGATCCTTTTAAACAACCATTCGTGAGGCAGTGATCCATTGATATAAAATAATTTTTCCGTGGATGTCAGCCCGTTCAGTTCAAAATAAAGATCATGCACGATCACCCGGTTCTCCAGCAGGTTACTTAGTTCAAGCAATCTCTCCCTCGTAAATTTGTTTGTATTCCACATAGTACTGATGAACACCGGCGGTGGCCCGCTGTTTAAAAAGTGGATCAGGTCGGCAGGTGGCTCATATTCCTTCTGTACATCCAAAAACCAATATCCACTTACTTCCAGGCGTTCGGAAGGCCAATCGGGTGGCTTGGGTAAAAAGGCGGGGCTATAAGCGTAAAGAAAGTGCGTTCTCTTGCGGCGCATCTGACGCAGGATGGATTCCCGGAACGAAAGACCAGGCAGGTGTAAAGTCTCTTTTCTCCATTGATTGATCGATCTTCGCACATACTGCCAATATAAGACGCCGAATATCCAGTATCCCGCCAGGTTGACCCCGCCGCCTAGAGACTTGCCGGTAGCAATAGATGGATCGGGAAAAGCGCGTGTCGGATGATGAGGTTGGACAAAAGCGGCAATAGCCGGTATGCCCAACTTCTCCGCCACATAAAAACAGGGATGCGCAACTACATTGTAGATCAGGATGTCGACGTTTTGACATACATTCCACAATTCCGTTAGATACTCCTTTCTGGTGGTGATAGTCGACCTGATCGTGGTAACGATCCTTGGCTCGAACCGTGTGGGTTTCCTGCCTCCGTATGAGTTCAATCCAATATGGTCGATCCCAAAACTCCTGATCAACTCCTGATAATTCTGCGATGTTGCGATCGATACCTCATGGTTGTTCGCTTTCAATTCACGGGCCAAAGCAATAAATGGCCTGATATCGCCTTCAGATCCCATGGTTATAAAACGAAATCGCATAAATTGAGATCTAAACAGGCATTACATGGTCTTCGGGCAGCGTCAGCAAAATGCTTCGTTGCAAAAGATCAACCCTCACCAGCAATCGTTGTTTGCTGTTGCATTGTACCACTTCGCAGGATAGGCCCGTTAAAGCCCCACGATTGATGACAAGTCGTCGGCCGGGTTGGAACAGCATGTCCGACACTTCGATATCTTTTGCCCAGTCCGTAGCGAGTTTGATGCTGTTGACCACTTCGTCATTGACCTTGGCGATCTGTTTGCCCATTTTGACATAGTACAAGGAGCCGTCTGCATCGATACCCGCGTAATAATTCTGCATACTATCAAGATATATGAAAACATAGGAGGGAAATAGCGGCTCCTCCACATATTTTCTGCGGTCATGCCAGGTTCTCAACGTCTTTTTGGTGGGCAGGAACGAATTGACCTTCAATTCCTTCAAACGAGCATGGACTTTCTTTTCATGTCGTGGTTTGGTGTAGATAAGGTACCATCCTGAGTGAAATGTATGCATGCAATGGATTTTTACGGACAGACTGCGATCGCGCTTTGAGATAAGAATCTTTCAAATTTCAAAGAGCTTTTCATGATATCCATTTCGATCAGCTGGTGGTTGCCCTCGAATCTGATCGAGTGTTCGTTCTTAAAGGACAGTCGGCTATTCTTCGATAGATAGTTGTTATACACTTTGTACTCCGAGGCATTGGCAAAATGCTCCTCCCTTAGGGACTCCACCCGCGCCTCCTCGATAAAGTCATGGAGATACTTGGTATGGAAAACGGCCCCTTCGATGTCTGCAACCTGGACCCCGCTTATGGCATGCATCCCCTGCACCAGGTATACATTCGGGGAATATTTGAACAGGGAGAACTTCGTAAGACAAAATTCTGATTGGCCGAAAACTCTCTTGCGAACACCGCCGAAATGACAGTATGCGTAAAAATAGTTCCATTTCTTCCGGTCAAGGAAATTTACGCCACGGGTATAATAATTCTTGTCAAAATACCGGCATACATCCAAAGGATTGTCTCCCTGCGAATATACCGTGTCGATGACAGGCCGGTCGGAGTACATATCGAGCAACAGCGATCTGACAGCCGTATGGTCGTTCGTGTCAAGATACGAAATAAGCTGCTTCAGGGATAACTGGCCTACGAAGGGAAAGCAAAAAAGCTCATCTATATCGACGACCATGCACCAATGATCGGTACCGTATTCCGATAGAAAATATTCCATCCAGAACCAATGATTCCGGTAACCCTCGGTTATCTTGAATACATGAACGTTCTGCCGCTGCAGGCCAATTTCCCCGGAATTATCCGTCGAGTCGTTATCTATCAGGAATATCCTGTCCACCCCAAGATTGAAATAATACTGCAGAAAGAACGGCAGACGCAAAGATTCGTTCCGGGCAACGGTAAACAACCTGACCTCGCGCTTGTCGCCGCCGATGGGTGACTTGTCCATCCTTTTTAAGATATGTTTCGTCCGGATCACGTTCAGGTAATGATTCAGTTGATTTTTGTTGCGGTCGGTTCTCCCCGGACGGGCCTGACCATTATATCCATTGCTCGTGTAACCCAAACGCCCGATCTTGCTGTTGGCGGCAAAGGCATATTCCAACAAGTAATACAGAAGGGCTCTCTCTTTATTTTCCAGTCCGAAGCAGTCGTCTATGAGGGTCGCTAAATTGATATGGAGAGGCTGAAGACCATCGGGTCTTCTTTCGATAAGTGTCCGGCACATTGCCGTCCAGCCATGCAGCCAGTTGCGACCGGCATAGCGGGTGCTTTCTTCCACCCCAAAGAATGCCCTGAAAAGAACCAGGGATTGCTCGATATGCTTTTTTTCGGTATTCCAAACGGTTTCTTCGGATGTGTTGCCGGCAAGGATAGTTACCATGTCGTCTATCCCATTTGGGTAATAAGGAGTAAAGACCTTTGCCGTGGCTAAATGCAATTGGAATGCCATTGATAAAATCGCCTCGATCCCCAGGCCTGCTCCGATGAGATTCCCGATCATGATCTCCGATAATACTTCCCGTGCCCAGTATTCCTCATTCAGCAGCGATTCTTCATAGATCAAGGTATAGAGGCCGCCTTGTATGGCACTTGGGAAATGGCTGATTCGACGGTAGAATAGTTCGAAGTGTCGTTCGGTCTTGTCATTCAACTCCGCAAGCGCGTCTTTTTTGGCTAGTATCGACAACCCGATATTTTCACCGTTGGTGTGACTCAATCGGATATGATAACGTTCCATTTCTTTTGATGACAGAGCCTTGATAAAGGGCTTGATCCCATTGGTCAGCAACACGGGCCAACTGGATCTCGGACAGAACAAGGATTTGGAAAGCCACGCGAAATCTGATTTCATGATTTTGCATTAGGGACGTTCGCAAACTTTCGAGGATATAGCTACCGCTAAAGCACCTAACATTCTGTGCTTTAAACGTAAAAAAAATATTTCAGGACGGCTAACGGCGAGGATCGATGATCACTTGCCTGGGTTCAATTTCCGAAAAGGCTTTTCAGGATTGGAGATTCGATTGTAGTCGCAAATTAGCGGAAAGACGAGAGATGATAGTTAGTACAAGCACTAATTCTTACTTCGGTTTTTACGAAAAGGCAACAAGGTCAATTCGTGTGCTGCCAGTGATTAACCTGGCCCTCCAGCAACACCAATCGGTTGTCGATGGCATATTTCAACAATCCCACTGTCGATTTGACACCAACCTTGTCTTTTAAGTCTTGTCTGATCTTTTCAACAGACCGCGTGCCCAAAAAAAGTATATCGGCAATCTCTTTATTGCTCTTTTCCTCCCAGATCAGCTGCAGTAGTTTCTTCTCGCGGTCGCTTAGCCGAACCTGTGAGGCGGCGCTCGCTGGTTTTATATTGTTCTGGGTATTCCAGTACAAGGCCTCGGTAAGCAGTTTGTTCCGGTAGATCCTGTTCTCGGAGACCGCTTGTATCGCCTTGACAAGTTCTTCCGGTTCGTCGGCTTTTGAAATATAGCCATGGATCCCCTTGACCAGCAGCTCGTTGATGAGATTCATATCTGTGCTCATAGATAAAGCCACGATCTTCATCCCCGGATGCTCGGCCCTGATCATTGTAAGAGCGTCATTGCCATTGAGTTTTGGCAAAAAAATGTCCATCACTAAAATATCGACAGATGTATTCTTGAGTTTTTCCAGCAGCTCGAAAATATCGGAAGCTTGAAGGGAGATGGTAAGATTTTGCTGCTCCGAAAGATACAATTGTAAGGCAGTTCTGAATAAAACGTGATCATCCACAAGGCCAATGTTCGCTTGTCTAGATAGCATAAGGTTGTAGTTAAAAAAGGTCAATTGTTGTCGTTCTGGCAAGATAGACCAGACTACATTTACTACTATTCAGGGGGGCAAAAGGCGGGCGGGCTTCTTATCGTTCGTGTCTTAAATTAAATATAGAGCAAAAATTTTAACTAACAATTGCTATATTTCTATTAATTATCATAAATGCAGTGAGGTCGCAGTATGAGCGGTACTGACAATATACAATATATTATAATTTTATTTTATCTTCCGGAACAACCGCTTCCATCGCACGCCGTGATTCCAGCTCATCCAGATCAACCAGGCCTCACCCACGACATGATCCTCCGGCACAAACCCCCAAAACCTTGAATCCTGCGACTCATGACGGTTGTCGCCCATCATCCAGTAATAGTTCATCTGGAAGGTATACTGGGTGACGGGCTGTCCGTTGAGCCAGAACTTCCCATCCTTCATCTCAAACTGGTTGTGCTCATACACCCGGATCGCCCGTTCATAAACGGGATAGTTATCCGCCGTCAGTGTCAGCGTCGAGCCCTTTGCCGGGATCCACAGGGGGCCGAAATTGTCCAGCGCCCAAGTGCTGCCGCCAACCGCCGTAAAAGGGAACACCGGCTGCTGCGGATCGGCGTCCACGATGTCCGGAACGATGCTCCTGGCCAGCCCGTTCTTCAGCATCTTCTCATGCGCCGCCCAGGTCAGCAGCATATAGTAAGTGTTGGGCGTGTTTAGCGAATGCACCTCTTGCGGATTATTGACATCCAGGTTGTACTCCTCCGCCATCACTGTCTCGTCCAGCGGCTGTCCGTTCGTCGTGACGGTGTAGTACGTTTGGGATTCAGGCGGAAAGGTTTGCTTCTGTCCGTTGATGTAAACTTGCTGGTTCTTTATCTGCAGCGTGTCGCCCGCGATCGCCACACAACGCTTGATATAGTTCTCCTGCTTATCGACCGGCCGGATCACCAGCGGATACTGGTCGGGGTTACCCAGCACGATCTGCCGCCCACTGTCGATATTGCCGCCGCCCAGGGCCCGGCAAACGGAATAGTAGGGCTTCTGCGACTGGTATTCGTCTAGATTGATCACCGTGTCCCCCGCAGGGAAATTGAAGACGACCACGTCCCCCCGCTTTACCGGACTGGAAAACCAGCGGGTGTAAGGGATCTTGATCCATTCCACATAGGAATTACCGTTGGTCACCGGCAGCGTATTGTGTACAAAGGGAATGGAAAGCGGTGTATTCGGAATGCGGGGCCCGTAGCTGAACTTGCTGACAAAAAGGAAGTCGTTGATGAGCAGGGTCTTCTCCATCGATCCGGTCGGGATGGTATAGGCCTCGAATACAAAGGTGCGGATCAGCGTGGCCGCCACGATGGCAAAGACGCCGGCATCGATCCATTCCCGGGCCGTTCCCTTCCGGTGCTTCTTCGCCTCGACGGCGCCGATATATTTCACCTTCGGGTCATACCCGATCATCGGGAAATAGATCAACGGCAACAGCGAGGCCATCGCATGTTCCCAAAGCCTGAACTTCCCGAAGAGTTTGACGAATTCTACAAAGATGCCCAGCGAAATGAACCAGCCCACCACCGGGATCACCTGCCAGAAGACCCAATGCTTCGGCCGCCGCGCCAGTTCCATCATGATCCAGGTGTTATAGAAGGGGACGAAGGCTTTCCATCCGGGGACACCGGCCTTTTCAAACAACTTTGCGGCGCCGATGGAAGGGAGTAGGAGGATAATGACCTGGATAAGCACGAGAACCAGCACTTGATGGGATGACATTCCTTGTAGTTTTTTTGAATAGGGGCAAAAATAGGCTAAAATAGGTAGTTTTCAACCCAATATCGCCCTTAGCACGCTGCCCACCGCTTCCGCCCGGTTATACACCATCAGGTGCCCGCCACCGGGAACAATATGTGTCGGCTGTACCTTAAGGATGGGAAACATCCTGTCTTTCCCACCATGGATATGATAAAGAGAAGGCGGCGACCACTGGTTCCGCCAGCGTGCAATAGTATGGATTGCCCAATACAGGAACTGCCGGTCCACTTTATTTTGAAAATCGGCTACTAACTGACTGTCTTCGGCCGATTCGACTCCAATAAAATAATTCTCTGCAAACCGCAGCCATCTTCGCGGAGCTTTCACCTTCGGGTTGAGCCAGCGGGGATAAACGCGTCCTCCGATCTTGATCCAGAGAGGGATCTGCAAATGATCCCGGACGCTCGACACAAGGATCACCCGGGCTCCCGGCATCTTTTTGGCGATCTCGATCGCCATCATCCCGCCAAAGGAAACACCCAGTAATACCGGCTGGTCTCCATCGATCCCGGCCCGCATCCGGTCGGCATACCCATCGATCGGTTCATGAGCCGACACCGGCACCAACCAGGGCAAAGGCCGGAGACGAACCCCGGGTAGTTCCAACCGCGAAAAGATCCGCTCGTCGGCGCCCAGCCCGCTGATGCAATAACAATCCAAATCCCTTATTTTTTGGGTAACACGTAATTCTCGACATCGCTCTGCGTGATCGTTTTCCCCGAAAGGATGATCAGCCGCTCGACGACGTTGCGCAGCTCGCGGATATTCCCCGTCCAGTTATGCTGCTGCAACGCCTTGATCGCGTCTTCGTCGATCGCCTTGCGCGCGATGCCGTAATCCCCGCAGATATCCACCAGGAACTTCTCTACCAGCAAGGGAATATCATCCTTCCGCTCGTTGAGCGAAGGCACATGAATGATGATAACGCTGAGCCGGTGGTAAAGATCGAGCCGGAAGTTCTTGTCCTCGACCTCCCGCAGCAGATCTTTATTCGTTGCGGCGATGACCCGCACATCGACACTGATGTCCTTGTCGCCGCCTACCCGCGTGATCTTGCCCTCCTGCAGGGCACGCAACACCTTGGCCTGAGCCGTAAGGCTCATATCCCCGATCTCATCGAGGAAGAGCGTGCCGCCATTGGCCTGCTCGAATTTCCCAATGCGCTGTTTCACCGCTGAGGTAAAGGACCCCTTCTCGTGGCCGAACAGCTCGCTTTCGATCAGCTCGCTGGGGATAGCCGCACAGTTCACCTCCACCAGTGCACCGCTGGCCCGGTTACTCTTCTCATGCACCCAGCGGGCGACCAGTTCCTTCCCTACCCCATTCTCCCCCGTGACCAGGATCCGCGCCTCCGTCGGCGCCACCTTCTCGATGGTCTCCTTGATCTTGTGGATCGGCGTCGAAGCGCCCACCATCTCCTGCACCTTGCTGACCTTCCGCTTCAACACCTTGGTCTCGGCCACCAGCGTGGTCTTGTCCATCGCATTGCGGATGGTGATCAGCAGCCGGTTGAGGTCCGGCGGTTTCGAGATATAATCGTAGGCGCCTTTTTTCACGGCTTCCACCGCGGTCTCGATGGTGCCATGCCCCGAGATCATGATGATCGGGATATCGGGATGCGTCTCCTTCGTCTTTTCGAGGAATTCGATGCCGTCTATCTTGGGCATCTTGATGTCACACAGGATGACATCGTACTCTTTCTCTTTTACTTTTTTAAGGCCTTCTTCGCCGTCGCCGGCCTCATCGATCTTGTACCCTTCATAGGAGAGGATCTCGCTGAGTGTTTTCCGTATTGCCTTTTCGTCGTCAATGATCAGGATATTCGACATAGTTTCGTCTGCTTTCGCCCAAAAATACGAACTGCATTCCAAATAATTGGTATAGCTTACAGCCCGCAAACCATTTGAATGGCCCTTCGTCTCTATGCCACCGAATTCCTCCGGCCGCTGCCCGAAGCGGCCTTCCATGAAGGACTCGGCCGGCTGCCTGATACCTTACAGTCCAGGATCCTCCGCTTCCGCCGCTGGGAAGATGCGCATGCAGCCCTCCTTGGCAAACTCCTGCTCCGGCACGCACTAAAGGCGAACGAATTCCCGGGCACATTAGAGCAACTGTGCTACACCGCCGAAGCCAAACCCTACTTTGCCGCCGGGCCCAATTTTAACATTTCGCATTCCGGTAACCGGGTAGTCTGCGCCCTCAGCACTACCGGTCGGGTCGGTATCGATATCGAAGCCATCAAGCCGCTCTCCTTCGCCGACTTCCAGACTCAGTTCACCGCCAGGGAATGGCTGGCCATTCGCGGCGCCGCCGATCCCGTTGCCGCCTTCTATCGCTTCTGGACGGCTAAGGAGAGCCTCATCAAGGCCGACGGCCGCGGCCTCGGCATCCCCCTCCTCCAGTTGGACGTCACCGACTATCGCCCCATTGTCCTCGACGGCGCCCGCTGGACCTTCCAGCCCCTCGCCTTCTTCCCCGGCTACGCCGCCCATCTGACCACCGAAGAGCCCAATCCGGAGATCATCCTGACGGAGTTCTCACCCGATGCGATAGCCGCAGGACTTTAACGTTTTTTTTGTGGAATCCGTCCACCGACCAATCCCGGCAACATGCCAACTCCCACCCTGCCATCGATGTTGCTGCTGGCCATGGTCTGTCATTGCCAATCCTCCAACCCCTATGCCACAGTCGCCGCCATCCCGCTCCCTGCCGGGTATCACCAGCTCCCGGCTGACACCGGCTCCTTCGCCGCCTGGCTGCGCGCCATTGCATTAAAAAGATCCCGCACGGTCTATCTCTTCGACGGCACACCCAAACGCTACCAGGGGGCGCAGTTCGCGGTCCTCGATATCTCCATCGGCACGACCGATCTTCAGCAATGCGCCGACGCCGTCATGCGGCTCCGCGCGGAATATTGCTATGCCAATCACGATCTTGCCGGGATCGATTTTTATACCGAACAGGGAGTCCGCCTCAACTTCCTCGAATGGAGCCGCCATCACCCCGGCTCTGGCGGCCGCGCCTCGTTCGACGCCTACCTTGCAAAGGTTTTTATGTATTGCAGCACCCGTACCCTGGAAAAACAACTGCACCCCAAATCCCCGGGAAGAGTCAGCCCCGGCGACGTCTGGATAAAAGGTGGCGCGCCCGGCCACGCCATGATCGTCATGGATGTTGCCGAAGACGCCGCTGGCCATCGCATCTACCTGCTGGCCCAAAGCTATATGCCGGCCCAGGACATCCACCTCGTCAAAAATCCCGCCGATGCCGGTCTAAGCCCGTGGTATACGGCCGATAGCACCCAAAATATGCTTAAAACCCCAGAATGGACATTCAAAACCAACCAGTTACGAACCTGGGCATCCAAATAGTAGTTTTCATCGTAAAAACCCGATTGCATCTCCGGGGGTGATGCAGTATATTAGTGCTATCCAATGAACTATTAAAAACCAACCATTTAATAATCCAAAAAAGTATTCCCTATGAATCAGAATCTCGAGGCTCCCGCCACCGGTAAGATCCTTTTCAAATTGACCGTTCTTGGTTGTGTTTTACTTGGTTGCGTCTATGGCTTTCTGATGTTGTTCAACACGGCGCTCGCCGCCCTCAAATAGCTGAAAAAAGGAAACCCGCCGGTCGGCGGGTTTCCTTTTTTATTTCTGCAGATACATCACTTCTTTCACCAGTTTCACCGTCCTCGCTACATCCGGCAGCGCGAGCGCCACCAGGTTGGGCGCATAGTGTAGCGGCGCATCGGCCGACGTGATCCGGCGGATCGGCGCATCCAGGTAATCGAAACCTTCCTTCTGAATGCGGTAGCTGATCTCCGATGAGATCGAGGCAAACGGCCACTGCTCTTCCACGATCACCAGCCGGTTGGTTTTTTTGACACTTTCGAGGATGGTCATCCAGTCCAGCGGGCGGATCGTCCGCAGATCGATCACCTCGGCGCTGACGCCTTCCTTCTCAAGCTCCGCGGCGGCGCCCAGCGCCACCTTCATCATCTTATTATAGGAGACGATGGTCACATCCTTCCCCGGTTTCTTGATATCGCACTTACCCAGCTCGATATAATATTCTTCGGTAGGTACTTCCGACTTGTCGCCATACATCACTTCGCTTTCCATGAAGATCACGGGATCTTCTTCATACCGGATCGCCTGCTTCAGCAAACCTTTCGCGTCGTACCCATTGCTCGGGCTGACGACCTTGAGACCGGGGATATTCGCATAATAGCTTTCAAAGGCCGTCGAGTGCTGCGCGCCCAACTGACCCGCCGACCCGTTGGGTCCGCGGAAAACGATCGGACAACCTACCTGGCCGCCGCTCATCGCCAGCATCTTGGACGCCGTGTTCAGGATCTGGTCCAACGCCAGTACCGCAAAGTTCCAGGTCATAAACTCGACAACCGGCCGAAGCCCGTTCTGCGCAGCGCCTACGCCGACGGCCGCGAATCCCAGCTCAGAAATGGGCGTATCGATCACCCGCTTGGGGCCAAACTCATCCAGCATCCCCTGGCTCACTTTATAGGCGCCATTGTATTCCGCAACCTCTTCCCCCATCAAAAAAACCCGGTCGTCGCGCCGCATTTCCTCGCTCATAGCTTCGCGCAGAGCCTCTCTGAAAGCAATTTGTCTCATTATCGTTATTATTTATTTCGGCGCCTTTGGCGCCGCAGTTGCAAATATCCGGCCTTCGGCCAATGGGCCCCCGGCCCATTTCGAGCCGCAAATTTATTGGTTGTCAGGGAGAATATCAAATCGGTCTATTTACCCACTTGCATGAAAACAAATTTACATATATTCGCCGCGCATACCACCACAAAGGCAACTCATGCAATCCACCATCGGCTACCTCGAAAAGATCATTCGCATCTACAGCAAGCGGCTCGAAGCGCTGAGCGATGAGACCTATGACTGGCGGCCCAGATCCGATAAATGGAGCAAACGCGAGATCCTGGGCCATCTCGTCGACTCGGCCCAGAACAATATCCGGCGTTTCATTATCGCCCAGTATGAAGACACGCCCAATACCCCTTATGCCCAGGATGAGTGGGTGAAGCTCGCCGGCTACCGGAACTATCCCGTCCGCGACCTGATCGTCCTCTGGACCGGGCTGAACAAACATATGATACACGTGCTGTCCCACATGCCCCCCGGAGGGGCGCAGCGGAAATGTAAGATGGGGGGACAACCGCAGACCCTTGAATGGGTAGCGGCAGACTATTGCAACCACCTGTTGCATCATCTCCACCAGATACTCGATCTCGATCCGATCGCCTATCCGGGCTAGGCCCGTCCAGGACGGACCACGGGTCCGTCGGCCAGAACCGAGCGCAGCGAAGGTTCCGACCGAGGAGGAGAGTGGCGAAGCAGCTCCGACGAAGGCCTCCAATCATAAGCGCTTCACAAACGGGATGCGCTTGCGCATCTGACAAGGTCATTGAGCTTGTTCAAACGTGAGCATAAAATTCGTCCCCTCGCCTATCTGCGAGCTCACATCGATCCCTGCCCGATGCGACTGCAGGATATTCCAGGTCGCCGCCAGCCCAAGCCCAAACCCATTGGTCTTGGAAGTAAAGTATGGCTCGAAGATGCGCGAGATATTCTCCTCGGGAATGCCGCCCCCATTGTCGGAAATGCTCACCTTGTATTGCTGCGGCATCTCCTCGCGGATCGCGATCGTGATCACACCCGACTGCGCAGGCACCGCCTCCACCGCATTGATAAGGATATTCAGAAAGGCGATCCGCAATTTCTCTTTATCGGCCATCACAAAGGCCGGCTTCTCGGGATACATTAGCTCGAGGCGGATATTCTTCAGCGAGATGCGGTCCGAGGCCGCCGCCAGCGTATTGTCAAGTACTTCCTGTAGCCGGGTCCGCTGAAGCGAGATCTCGGCCGGCCGCGAAAGGTCCAGCAGCTCGGAGATCAATCCGTCTATTCTTCCGCAGTTGCGCGCAATGATGTCGAGATAGATATTGGCGTCCTCGCTATCCATCTCGGGCTTCAGCTGCTCGACGGAAAGATTGATATTGGTCAGCGGATTGCGCACCTCATGCGCCAGCGTCCGCAGCAGCGTCGCCGTCGACCGGAGCTTCTCGATCTGGAACGTAGCCCGCTCGATCCGCTTCAGGGTGGTGATATCGTGAATGATGCCCTGGATATAGGTCTCGCCGCTGGAATATACTTCCCAGGAGATGGACAGGATACAGTTGCGCCGCTCCTTGTTCCGGGTGAGCAGCTCCACCTCGAGGTCTTCGACCTCCCCTGTCTGGGAAAGCCGGTCCCGCAGCTGGTCCGCCATTTCCTTGCGCGTAAAAAGATCATAGAGGCTCATCCGCATCAGCTCCTCCTTCCCGTATTTAAACAGCTCGCTCGTAGCGGCATTCACATCCCGGAACACAAGGTCGTCGCTGGTGAGGAAAACGGCATCCTTACTTCGCTCGAAGATATTGCGGAACTTCCGCTCATTCACGCGCAGGGCCTTGATATACGCGCTCCGTTCCAACGCATAGCGGATGCACCGCTCCAGCTTCTCGGTATTGATCTCCGACTTTACCAGGTAATCCACTGCCCCGAAGTTCATCGCCTGCACGTCCAGGTCCCGGTTGCCGATGCCCGTTAGCAGCACAAGCGGCTCCTCGCAACCCATGGCGATGGCCTCCTTCAGCAGCTCCAGGCCCGTCTTCGCACCCAGCAGGTAATCCACGAAATACAGGTCGTATCGCCTCTGCCCGATCCGCTGCAGCGCGTCGTTGTAGTCATAGCACCAGTCGATCCGGAAGGCTTTCTCCGGAATATCCTTGAGACAGGCTTCGATGATCAGGAAGTCGTCCTCATCGTCCTCTACGATCAGTATTTTCGTTGGAAGGTTGGAAGCCTGCATACTATCAGATAGGTTAATTTAAGTCGCTAATGTCGTGATTTTTTTCCACCCATTCGCCGTTCACACCGCCGAGCGGAAGCGAAACGATGAATACCGCCCCTTCCCCCGGTCTGCCCAGCGCCGAGATGAATCCTTTGTGCATCTCCACGATCTTTTTGCACAGCGCGAGGCCGATACCGGTGCCCTCGTATTCGACGCTGGAATGCAGACGCCGGAACATATCGAATATCTGCTCGGCATACTTCTGATCAAAGCCAATGCCATTATCCTCGATATAGATGCGTCCATAGCGGGTCTGCTCCTGGCCGCCCAACGAAGCGACGGCCGGCCCCTCTTCATACCTGATACGTATTTGTGGCGGCTCCTTTTTCTTACTGTATTTTAGCGAATTGTTGATCAGGTTAGAGAACAGCGGTCCCATCAGCACCGTGCTGGCGGGCAGCACCGGCAACCGGTCCACGGTCACGCGGGCGCCTTTTTCCACGATGACGCCTTCCATCTCGGACAGCACCTCTCCCACTACCCCGTTGAGGTCCACCTCCTCGAAGTTCTGCTTTTCGACCGAGATCTTGGAGAACCGGAGGATATCGTTGATGAGGTCCTGCATCCGCTTGGACACCTCCTGGATCCGGGAAAGGTATAATTGCCCCTCCCGGCCAAAATTGCTCTCGGGGCTCCCCAGCAACCGGTCGCTGAACATCCGGATCTTCCTGAGCGGCGCCTGCAGGTCATGCGAGGCCATGAACGCGAACAGGTCCAGGTCCTTATTGGCCGCCTCGAGCCTGGCAATATTCTCCAGCAGCTGCTTGTTCAATTCGGTCACTTTTTCCTCGGAGACCTTCCGCTCGTTGATCTCCATCTCCAGGCTCCGGTTGATGGCCACCAGCTTCTGCTCCTGCGCGATCAGCCGCTGATTCTTCCGGTAAAGGTCCACAAAGACCGATACCTTCGCCCGCAGCAGGTCCGGGTTCACCGGCTTGTAGATGTAGTCGACGGCTCCCGCCCGATAGCCTTTGAAGAGATTCTCCTCCCCATAATTATTGGCGGTGATGAAAATGATGGGAATATGCCGCAGCCGCTCCCGCTCATAGATCAGTGACGCCGTCTCGAATCCGTTCAGGTTCGGCATTTGCACGTCCATGAGGATAAGAGCAAAATCCAGGTCGGTCAGCAGCGTCTTCAGCACCTGGCGCCCGGAAGAAGCCTTTACTATGCGATAACCGTCCGGCTCGAGCACCGTCTCGAGGGACAGCAGGTTGTCCTCCCGGTCATCGACTAACATGATCTTTGGTTGCATGTGTCAGTACAAGGATTATTTATAGAACCAGACCCGCATCAGCGATAGCAGCTGGTCGATCTTCAAGGGTTTTGTGATATAGTCCGATGCACCCGCCTCGATACATTTCTGGCGGTCGCCCTTCATGGCCTTTGCCGTCACCGCGATGATAGGCAGGGTATTGTTCTTGTGCTCCCGCCGGATCTTCTGCGTCGTCTCATACCCGTCCATCTCCGGCATCATGATATCCATCAATACCATATCCACTTTTTGCTTGTCATCGTTGATGATCTGGATCGCTTCCTTACCGCTCTCGGCCGTAACGACGTTGATATTGTATCGTTCGAACACCGTCGTCAGCGCAAAGAGGTTCCGGACATCGTCATCCACCACAAGCACATTCTTCCCCGTGAGGATATCGTCCTTCATCCGCAGCTGCTCGATCACCCGCCGTTTTTCCGGCGCCAGGTCCCGGTGGTTGATATGCAGATGCAGCACGGTCTCTTCCAGCAGATGCTCCAGGCTGTTGACGCCCTTCAGCAACACCGCATTGGACGACCGGTTCAGATGATACAGCTCCTTCTTGTTGAAGTCCTTCGCCGAATAGACGATCACGGGCGTCAGCTTGTTCTTCGTCTCGCTGACGCGGGTCACGAGGTCCACTCCCGAAATATCGGGCAGCGTATAGTCGAGGATGATGCAGTCATACGCCTTCATATCCGTTTCCTCCAGCGCCCGCCGGCCGTCGGCCGCGATGGTCACCTGTACGCTTTCGCTTTGCAGCATCTTGCTGATCTGCGAAGAGTCCAGCTCGTTGTCCTCTACGACCAGCACCTTCCGCGTATCCTTCTTGCTGAACGACCGGATATCTTCGAAAAGTTCGTTCAGGGCCTCGTTCTCCAACGGCTTCAGCAGGAAGCTGCGGGCGCCGCGTTTCAGCGCCAGGGCCTGGTTTTCCTCCCCCGAGATGAGGTGGATCGGGATATGGCGGTAGTTCAGGTCATTCCGCAAAAGGTCCAGTACTTTCCAGCCGCTCGTGTCCGGCAGCTTAACGTCAAGTGTGATCGCAACGGGCGTGAACCGGTTTATAAAATCGAATACCTCCAGGTAGTTCGTCGCTACCACCGCTTTCAGATCGTACTGGTGAGCCTTTTCGATGATGATCCGGCCAAAGCGAAGGTCATCCTCCACGATCAGCACGATCTTATCGCCCGGCTGGATCGAGGTCCGGTCATCCCCGGTATCATTGATCATCTCGTTGACGATATTCAAATTCCCCGCCTCTATCGGTTCGCTGACCCGCAGGGAATTCAACAGGGTATCGATCTCGGTATTGTCATTGCTCAACTGCAGCTGCTGATAGGCGTTCAGGCTCTCGGGCGCTTCCTTGGTGATGATACCCGTAATGTTCTCTACCGGCAGGAAAAGGGTGAAGGTGCTGCCCCGGCCCGGCGTCGACTCCAGCTCGATCGTTCCTCCCAGCAGCTCGGCCAGACCGCGGCTGATGGAAAGGCCAAGACCCGTGCCGCCGTATTTGCGGCTGGTCGAGCCTTCCGCCTGCTGGAAGGCCTCGAAGATGATATTCTGTTTCTCCTGCGGAATGCCGATACCCGTGTCCATGATCGCAAAGCCCACCACCTGCCGGGCCTCGTCCAGCGAGGGCGTACCGGTCTTCCAGTTCCGGTTGGCCTCGTAGATCTTCAGCTTCACCTCGCCCTTCTCGGTAAACTTGAAGGAGTTGGAGAGCAGGTTCTTCAGGATCTGGTTCAGACGCTGCAGGTCCGTCTCCATGCTCTGCGGAAGCCTTGGGTCCGTATCGATCGTAAACCGTACATGTCGCGCCTCGGAGATAGGCTTGAAGGTCGTCTCCACAAACGAAGCGATCTCCGTGAATCGCACCGGCGAGACATTCGCAGTGATGAACCCACTCTCGATCTTCGACAGGTCGAGGATGTCATTGATCAGCTGGATCAGGTCGTCCCCACAGGAGTGGATGGTCTTGGCATACCGGATCTGCTTGTCGCTGAGGTTACCCTCCACATTTTCATACAACTGCTGTGCGAGAATCAGCAAGCTGTTCAACGGCGTCCGCAGCTCGTGCGACATATTGGCCAAAAACTCCGATTTGTATTTCGATGTGAGGGTCAGCTGCTCGGCCTTTTCTTCCAGCGACCGCCGCGCCTCCTCGACCTCCTTGTTCTTGGCTTCCACTTCGTTCTTCTGTTTCACCAGCAGCAGGGCCTTGTCCTGCAGCTCGTCGTTGGTTCGGCGCAGCTCCTCCTGTTGGATCTTCAGCTCGCCGGCCAGCGACTGGGATTGCTCCAGCAGCTCCTCCGTCCGGGAGCTGGCCTCGATGGTGTTCAGCACGATCCCGATACTCTCGGTCAGCTGACCGAGGAAGTCGAGGTGGGTCTGGCCGAAGATATCCAGCGATGCCAGCTCGATAACGGCCTTTACCTTGTTCTCGAACAACACCGGCAGGATGATGAGATTCGCGGGTTTGGATCGTCCCAGTCCGCTGCTGATCTTGATATAATTGCTCGGGACATTGGTCAGGGTGATGCGTTCTTTCTCAAAGGCCACCTGACCTACCAGTCCTTCGCCGATCGCGAATTCCGTCGGGATGTTCTTATCCGATTTGTACCCATAGGCCGCAAACAGCCGCAGCTTGTCTTCCCGGGTGCCCTCGTCCTGTTTCAGGATGAAGAAGGCGCCATAATGCGCCGAGACCACCTGCGCGAGTTCCGACAGAATGCGCTGGGTCACCGTATTCAGGTCCTTCTGTCCTTGCAGCATCTGCGTGAACTTCGCGAGGTTGGACTTCAGCCAGTCCTGTTCCTGGTTCCGCAGCGTTGTTTCCTTCAGGTTCGCGATCATTTGGTTGATGGTATCCTTCAACGCTTCCACCTCGCCCTTGGCCTCGACGCGGATCGTCCGGGTAAGGTCACCCTTCGTTACCGCCGATGCCACCTCGGAGATGCTTCGCACCTGCGTGGTCAGGTTCTGCGCCAGCTGGTTCACGTTCTCCGTCAGGTTCTTCCAGATACCCGATGCTCCCGGCACGCTCGCCTGGCCGCCCAGCCGTCCTTCGACACCCACCTCACGGGCCACGGTCGTTACCTGGTCGGCAAAGGTCGCCAGCGTATCGATCATCTCGTTGATGGTGTCGGTCAGCTGTGCGACCTCACCCCGGGAGACAATGGACAATTTTTGTTTCAGGTTACCCGTCGCCACCGCGGTCACGACCTTGGCGATCCCCCGCACCTGGTTGGTAAGGTTGGAGGCCATCATATTGACCGAGTCGGTCAGGTCCTTCCAGGTACCGGCAACGCCCCGCACTTCGGCCTGTCCGCCCAGCTTACCTTCCGTGCCCACTTCCCGCGCGACGCGCGTCACCTCGAAGGCAAAGGAGTTCAGCTGTTCCACCATCACGTTGATGGTATTTTTCAGGTCCAATATCTCGCCTTTTACGTCGATGGCCACGGTCTTCGACAGGTCACCCGACGCCACCGCCTTGGTCACCTCGGCGATGTTCCGCACCTGGGCCGTCAGGTTACCCGTCATCATGTTCACGGAGTCGGTCAGGTCCTTCCAGGTACCGGCGACGCCCGGCACAAAGGCCTGGCCGCCCAGCTTCCCGTCGCTACCCACCTCCCGCGCCACCCGGGTCACCTCGGAAGCAAAGGCCCGTAACTGGTCCACCATCGTATTGAGCGTCTCTTTCAGCTGCAGGATCTCTCCCCGCACGTCCACCGTGATCTTCTTCGACATATCCCCGTTGGCCACCGCGAAGGCGACCTCGGCGATATTACGCACTTGTCCGGTAAGGTTGGACGCCATTCCATTAACGGAGTCGGTCAGGTCCTTCCAGGTACCGGCGACACCCGGCACGAAGGCCTGGCCGCCGAGCTTTCCTTCCGTACCTACTTCCCGCGCCACGCGGGTCACCTCGGAGGCAAAACCCCGCAGTTGATCCACCATCGTATTGATCGTATTCTTCAGCTCCAGGATCTCCCCTTGCACGTCCACCGTGATCTTCCGCGAAAGGTCTCCGTTGGCCACGGCCGTCGTTACCTCCGCAATATTGCGCACCTGCGCCGTCAGGTTACCGGCCATCTTGTTCACGGAATCCGTCAGATCCTTCCAGGTGCCGCCGACGCCGGGCACATCGGCCTGGCCGCCGAGCTTTCCTTCCGAACCTACTTCCCGCGCCACCCGCGTCACCTCCGATCCGAAGGAGTTCAGCTGGTCCACCATCGTATTGATCGTTTCCTTCAGCTGCGCGATCTCTCCCCGCACGTCCACCGTGATCTTGCGCGAAAGATCACCCTTGGCCACGGCCGTGGTCACCTCCGCGATGTTGCGCACCTGGGCCGTCAGGTTACCGGCCATCAGGTTCACCGAGTCGGTCAGGTCCTTCCAGACCCCGCCGACGCCTTCCACCGCGGCCTGGCCGCCGAGCTTGCCCTCCGAACCTACTTCCCGCGCCACCCGCGTCACTTCCGAGCTGAAGGAGTTCAGCTGGTCCACCATCGTATTGATCGTATTTTTCAATTCGAGAATTTCTCCCTTTACGGCCACATCGATCTTCCGGGAAAGGTCACCCGTCGCCACGGCAGTGGTCACTTCCGCGATGTTTCGCACTTGCGCCGTCAGGTTACCAGCCATGATATTCACCGAGTCGGTCAGGTCCTTCCAGGTACCGCCGACACCCGGCACGTCGGCCTGACCGCCGAGCTTACCCTCCGAGCCCACTTCCCGCGCCACGCGCGTTACCTCGGAGCTGAAGGAGTTCAGCTGGTCCACCATCGTATTGATCGTATTCTTCAGCTCGAGGATCTCCCCTTTCACGTCCACCGTGATCTTGCGCGACAGGTCGCCCTTGGCCACGGCCGTGGTCACCTCGGCGATGTTCCGCACCTGGCCCGTCAGGTTGGAGGCCATGGCATTCACGGAGTCGGTCAGGTCCTTCCAGGTACCCCCGACCCCACGCACGTGCGCCTGGCCACCCAGCTTTCCTTCCGTGCCCACTTCCAGCGCCACACGCGTCACTTCGGAGCTAAAGGAGTTCAGCTGGTCCACCAGCGTATTGATGGTATTCTTCAGCTCGAGGATCTCTCCTTTTACGTCCACCGTGATCTTCTTGGACAGGTCGCCCTTGGCCACCGCTGTGGTCACCTCGGCGATGTTGCGCACCTGGGCCGTCAGGTTACCGGCCATCAGGTTCACCGAGTCGGTCAGGTCCTTCCACACCCCGCCGACGCCCTTGACCTTGGCCTGGCCGCCGAGCTTCCCTTCCGAGCCCACTTCCCGCGCCACGCGCGTCACCTCCATACTAAAGAGGTTCAGCTGCTTCACCATGTCGTTCACCTCCCTGGCGATACGCGAGAACTCTCCCTGCAGCGTATGACCGCCGATCTCCAGCGGCATATTCTGCGAGAGGTTCCCCTTCGCCACCGACGAGATCACATGGGCGATCTCGATCGTCGGATGCACCAGGTCGGAGATCAGCGCATTGAGCGAGTCGACCCCCGTGGCCCAACCGCCCTTGGCGTTCGGCACCGCGATGCGTTGGGTCAGCTTCCCCTGCTTACCGATCGTATTGCCGGCCCGGGTGAATTCCTTCATCATCTCCTCGTTAAGGGAAATGATCTCGTTCAACGTATCGTAGATGCGTCCTCTGACGCCTACTTCGCCGATCGGCATTCGCACCGTAAAATTACCGTTGCGAACCTGTAGTAGAATTCGCAGTAATTCTTTGTCATCCAAATTCGCCTCGGATTCGTATGTCTTGACACGTGATACGGTTCGGGCGGTTCCGTTGGAAGAGGGGGTCGGCTTGGCTTTCTTTTTGATTTCCTTAGTGGTGGATAGTCCCATATTGGAATTTTGCTTTATGTAACTGTTATTAGGAGTTCAGGATTTTACCACAATATATGCGCCATATATTTGGCAAGGTTCTGGTTAAGTATCAAATTAATTATTTTATGAAAAGCAACACGCGCCTGATCTACATCGTCGATGATGATCCGGATGACAGGCAGATCATCCTCGATGCCTTCCTGGAGAAAAGCCCGCAGATCGACTATGTTTTTCTGGAGAATGCCGAGACGCTCATGGAGACCCTGTATGCGGCCGAAGCCGAGCTTCCGGCCCTTATCCTGCTCGATCTCAACATGCCCGGAATGCTGGGCCTCCATGCGCTGAAAGAGATCCGCGCCAACCGCGTGTTCAGCCAGATCCCCATCATCGTTCTGACCACGTCCACCCTTCACCAGGACAGGAAAATGTCCTACGAACTGGGTGCCAGCTGCTTTCTCCGGAAGCCGGATTCCTTCGTCGAATTGGTCGAAATTACCGATTGCATCGTGAAACTTTGGCTTCACGAATATCATCATCCGCAAACCCAATTTCCACCGGCGGAAAAACTTTAGCGCATTTTTTTCAATGTGTGGAATCTTTTCCACACTTTTTAATGATAATCCGGCAGATAGCTGGGGAATGGCTTTTGAGCCGTTCCTGTAAAACGGCACATCAACTAAATCAAACAACATGAAAACACGTAAGATCATCTTCCTGCTACCCGCCCTGTTCTTCTTCTTTACGTTGCGCGGGCTTAGCGAGGGTATCCACGACGGCAGCACGCCGGTCGCGCTGCCCTCCAAACAGGAATTGGCCACGATGACCGAAGAACAGAAGCAGGCCCTTGTTCAGCAGATGAAGGACCGCGTCGAGTATATCAAGACGATGGATAAGTCTCAGCTGACCAAAGCGGATCGCAAAGCGCTCCGCGCCGAGCTGAAAAGCATGAAGAAAGAATCCCGGGCTGTCACCGGCGTGTATATTTCCGTCGGCGCCCTGATCATCATCATTCTTTTGCTCATCATCATCATTTAGTGCTTTAGACACCTCTCCCCGCAGGCCGGTTCCCTCTTCACCAGGGGCCGGCCCTTCTTTTGGCCACCATTCCCCGTCCATACGTCAAAGAAAATTGCACCCCGCCCGGGTGCGGGCTAGTTTTACGGAACAATCAAAAAAACCATGGAACTAGCCATCCCCGCCGCCGCTGCACCCGTCCAAAAGACCGCTGTCGCAACCTCCCGCCTTTCCTTCATCGATAACCTCCGCTGGGTCATGATCATGCTCGTCCTCAGTATGCATGCCGCCGTCACCTACAGCAACCACGGCAGCTGGTACTACAACGAAGCCACCCACCTCAACCGGCTCGAAGACATCAGCTTCCTCACTTACCAGGTGTTCCTGCAGTCCTTCTTCATGGGCCTGCTCTTCTTCGTTGCCGGCTATTTCGTTCCCGGCGCCTTCGATCGCAAGGGCGCTGCCCGGTTCCTGAAGGACCGCGCCTATCGTCTCGGCCTCCCGTCCCTGCTCTACATCTTCGTCCTTCACCCCATCACCTGTTATTACGCCGCGGCCGTCTGGGCCCCCGACGACCCCAACCGCAGCTTCGTCCGCGAATACGCCCATTATATCACTCGTGGCCGCTTCCTCTCCGGCAACGGCCCCCTCTGGTTTTGCATCGCCCTGTTGTTCTTCTGCTGCGTCTACGCCGCATGGCGCACCCTGTCCACCCGTAAAGCGGCCAGCGGGCCCAAATCGTTTCCACGCAACGCCTCGATCACCGGCTTCATCCTCCTCATTGCCGTCGCCACCTTCCTTGTCCGTACGTTCTGGCGCAATGGAACATCCTGGTACAATATGCAATTCGGGTATTTCTCCCAGTATATCGCTTTCTTCATCGCCGGCACGCTCGCCTACCGCCATAGCTGGTTGACGACCCTGCCCACATTCGCCGGCAAGCGCTGGGGCCGCATCGGCCTTTTCGGCGGGCTGCTCATCTGGGCGGCAGTCATCGCCTCCTATATCATCGCTCCTCCGCCTGCCGGCTCCTTTGACGGCGGCTGGCACTGGCAAAGCCTGGCAATGTCCACCCTCGAATCGCTGGCCGGCGTCGGCCTCTCCCTGGGCTGCCTCACGCTGTTCCGCGAGAAGTTCTACCGCCAGGGGCCCGGCGCCGGTTTCTTCTCGGCCAATGCCTTCGCGGTCTACGTCTTCCACCCGCCGATCCTCATCGTCATCACCCGGCTCATGAGCGGCTGGCAAGGCGAGGCGCTGCTGAAATTCCTCGTCGCTACCGTGCTGAGCATCATCGCTACCTATGCCCTCTCCGCCGCCATCTTCCGCCGGCTGCCGCTGCTGAAAAACATCCTTTAACTTCGTATCTTACCTGCATGAAATTCTTTTGGAGATACATCTTTCCGCCCATCTACGGCATCCTCATCTACCTGACGATCCGCGTGCTGCTGGACACCGTCACGGGCATGCGCTGGTGGCATCGCAATTGGCAGATCAATACATTGGACATTGTCACCACGATCCTGTTCAGCTATGCGTTTCTGTACGTATTCCGCCGGCTCCTCCGTTGGTTCGACAAGAAATGGCCGGCGACCGATTTCAGTTCCAGACGTATCGGCCGCGAGCTGTTTTTCCTGATCCTGCTGGACCTCCTTTTTCAGAATGCGGTGTTGATTCCGTACACGGCGAACACCGACGACGGTTTGCAGTCCTGGGACATCGCCGACGTAAATACCGTTCCCCTGCTTTATTCGCTGATCCTATATGGTATCGTGCGCAGCAACACGTTTCTTAAAGCCCACATCGCTTCCAGGATCCAGCTCGAGAAGATCACCAACGACCAGTTGCAAACCGAACTGAAATTCCTGAAGGCGCAATACCATCCGCATTTCCTGTTCAACGCCCTCAACACCATTTATTTCCAAATGGACGAGGATGTCGCCGCCGCCAAGCAGAGCGTCGAGAAATTCTCCGAGCTGCTCCGCTATCAGCTCTACGATCAGCAACAAACAGTGCCGGTGAGCCAGGAGATCCGTTATCTCGACAATTTCATCCGGCTGCAGCAGGCGCGGAGCTCCGAGCGGCTTCAGCTGGCGACCCGCTTCGACCCCCGGCTCGACGGCCAGCAGGTCTACCCGCTCCTCTTCCTGCCGCTGGTGGAGAACGCCTTCAAATACGTCGGCGGCGAGTATAACCTCGATATCAGCGCCGCCCTCGAAGGCGATCGCATCGAATTCCGCGTCGTCAACAACATCCCGGCGAATATCCCCGAATCCACCCGCGCCGACAAAGGCATCGGCCTGGAAAACCTTCGCCGCCGGCTCGAACTGCTCTATCCCGCCCGGCATACATTGATCGCAGAAAAAAAAGACCAACAATTTTCCGCCACGCTAACCCTTCAATATTGACAGCTATGTCCACTACCCGTCTAAAATGCATCATCACCGACGACGAACCCTTCGCCCGCAAAGGACTGCAGGGCTACATCGGGCAGATCGATTTCCTCGACCTGCGCGGCATCTGCGAAAATGCCATCGAGCTCAACTCGCAGTTGAAACGGGAGCCGGTCGATCTGCTCTTTCTCGATATCGAAATGCCTTATCTCACGGGCATTGAGTTTCTCAAACAACTCGCCACCCCGCCCCGCGTGATCTTTACCACCGCCTATGAGAAATATGCCGTGCAGGGTTTTGAGCTCGAAGTGCTGGACTATCTGCTGAAGCCCATTTCCTTCGACCGTTTTATGAAGGCCGCCAACAAGGCCTTTGACTATTTCCGCCAGCAGCAGACACCGGCTGCGACGGAAGACTACATCTTTGTCAAGGCCGACAGCCGTCTCGAGAAGATCGCCTTTGCCGACATCCTCTTCGCAGAGGCCCTCGAGAACTACGTCGCGATCTATACCCGCGAAAAAAAGATCATCACCCACCTCACCCTCAAAATGCTGCAGGAAAAGCTTCCGCCCGCCGCCTTTGTCCAGCCGCACAAATCCTACCTGGTGGCCATCGACAAGATCAATTCCATCGAGGGCAATATCCTCCACATCACTCAATACCAGGTGCCGATCAGCAAATACCAGAAGGAGGAGATCATGGAGAAGATTGTTAACAGTAAGTTACTGAAACGCTGAGATGCCTATCTTTAGGGCATGATCGAACTGAACAACCCCTGGATCACCCTGCAATTTCTGAAGGAGGAACACCGCGAGACCCTGCGCCCCCTGGCAAAGGACGGACGGATCTGGGAATATACGAAGACGCTGCTGCTGACCGACACCTACGACCGGCAATTCGATAAATACTTCGACGACGCTCTCACCTTCTCTACCCCCACCGCCCAGGCCTTCTGCATTTGCGATTCCGTCACCGGTGATAGCATCGGCATGACCCGGGCCTATGACCTCGATACAAGGGTGAAAAAGGCGACCATCGGCCACACCTGGTATACCCCTGCCGTCTGGGGGAAGGTGCACAACAAAGCCTGCAAGCTGCTCCTGCTGGAATATCTCTTCGAGGCCGTCGGCCTCCAGCGGGTGGACTTCAGGGTGGCCAGCCAGAACATCCGCAGCCAGAAAGCGGTGATGAAGATCGGCGGGGTCCCCGAAGGCGTCCTGCGGCGCGCCACCCTCCGCAACGACGGCACCTACGCCGATGCGCATTATTTTTCGATCCTCGGCGAGGAATGGCCGGAAAAGAAGATAAAATTACAGGAGATGGTGGCGGCCGCTCAGGCCGGGTCCTGAGAAAGTCGCTTGCGCATCCATAGATCCGTTTGCGCATCCAGCCCGACAAAAAAGACATGGTTTCCAAATTCCTCGAACCCCCATTTGCGGTAAAAGGCCTGTGCCCGGTGGTTATGCTCCCATACCCCTAACCAGACCCACTCGTAACCTTTGGAGGCAGCCAGCTCGAGTGCGGCCTGCATCAGCGCAGGTCCGATCCCTTTCCCGATCATTTTTTTTGCGGAATATAATTGCACGATCTCGATCGCCTTCTCTCCCTGCAGTTCCCGGGGCGGCTCTCCGACGCGTAAGGATACATACCCGACCGCTTCCCCATCGACATAGGCCACCAAAAAATCCCGGCCCTCGGCGCCGACTTCAGCCTTCTGCCGCTCGACCGTGTTCTGCTCGTGCAGAAAAATGTCCATATTTTCCGGGGTATTATATTCGCCAAACGATTCGATAAAGGTCCGCCGCGCCAGGTCGGTGACCAGATCTGCATCCGCGGCCCCTGCGGACCGGATGACAATACCAGGTGTTTCCATACCCGCAAACTACGAAAAATCCGCCTATCGGGCCGACCCTGCGGAGACCTGGCCCGCCATCTATCCGGCCGGCTCCGCCTCGATCAGCCCGCGGCCACCACTCCGGTGATAGAGCATTCGTAAAAGCGAAGGCAGCACGATCAACAGCAACGGAAGCGCGACCACGAACCCACCGATCACCGCAATGGCCAGTGGCTGATGCAACTGCGCCCCCGCGCCAATCCCCAGGGCAAGCGGCATCAGGGCAATGATGGCCCCCAACGCGGTCATCAGCTTTGGTCGCAACCGTGTGGAAATGGCATAGATCACGGCCTCGTCCACGGTCATAGAATGCAAGCTGTCCCTGAACTGGAGGAAGGTGAAGATGGCATTTTCCCCAATGATCCCGACGATCATGATCAGGCCCGTATAGCTTCCTACGTTCAGCGGCGTCTTTGTAAGATACAGCGCGAGATAGCTGCCGGAAATGCCCAGCACGGCCACCACGAGAATGGTCAGCGCCACGACGAACCGGCGATAGAGGAAAAGGATGACGCCGAATACCATCAGGCTGGCCGTGATAAGGATCACCAGCAGCTCGCTAAAGGACTGCTGCTGCTCGGCATAGGCACCGCCATACGTGATATGATATCCCGCGGGAAGAACTATTTTCGAACTCACAGCTGCCTGGATGTCTTTCATGACGCTTCCAAGGTCGCGCCCTTCCAACCGGCCCGTCACCACTCCCATCGATTGCAGGTTCTCCCGCTGTATCTCCGCATCTCCCGGTTTCACCGTCACGATAGCCAGATCGGTTATCGGTTTCAGCTTTCCATCCGGCAGGAATATTTGTAACCGGCTGATGTCCGACACGCCAAGCGTGCGGCTGCCGGGATACACCATGCGGATATTGCTGAGCTGTTCCTTTTCCGGCAGCGTGCCCACGATATTTCCTTCCAGCGCAGTCTGCAGCTGGTATTGCAGATTCGCCGGCGTGAGGCCGAATTGCGCCAGCCGGTCATAATTGGGTTCGACGCTCACCGATGGACCTGCGATCACGATCCCGTCGAACATATCCGCGGTGCCTTCCACCTTCGACACCAGCTCGTTCACCTGTCTCGACAGGTCGTGCAGCTTCGCCTGGTCATCGCCGAAGATCTTTATTTCGATAGGCTGGACCGAAGTCATCAGGTCACCCAGCATATCCCCGATCACCTGGCCGAAATCGATCCGCAAGGCCGGTTGTGTGGCCTCGATCTTCTTGCGCAGATCGCTGATCACATCCTCGGTAGACTTGTCCCTTTCCTTCTTTAACTGGATCAGGTAATCGCCCCGGTTCGGCTCGGTGATAAAAAAGCCCATTTCCGTTCCCGTACGCCGCGAATAGGCCTGCACCTCCGGCGTCGCCACGATCATCTTCTCGACCTCCCGCAGCATCCGGTCCGTTTCGGGCAACGTCGTGCCCGGCGGGGAATTATAATCGAGCACAATGCTGCCTTCGTCCATCTCAGGTAGAAAGCCTGTCTCCAATTGGGGCAGGATGAACCAGATCGAAAAGCAAAGTCCGGCCATGATGATGAGGCTCAGCCAGGGGCGGCGGATAAAAAAGGCAACCCAACGCTGGCTCTTCACATTGTGCGGCTTCAGTTGTTTCCGTTTCTTCCCCTCCCGGGTCAGCAGCAGGTAGACCACGGGCAACCCGATCCAGGTCACGAAGAAGGAACATACAAGCGTGATGATCATGGTATTGGTCAGCACCTTGAAATAGGCTCCCGCAACGCCGCTCATCAGCACAAAGGGAATGAAGATGACGATCGTGCTGACCGAAGATCCAAGCATCGCCGGGAACAGGTAATGAACGGCCTTTTGCACCAGCGTCCGCGATGGGTCTTCCGGATGCTCTTCATGCGTCCGGTGTATCTGCTCGACCACCACGATGGCATCGTCGATGATCAGGCCGATGGCGGCTGCGATCGCGCCCAGGGTCATGATGTTGAAGGTATAACCGATGGCATATAGCACGATCAGCGTCAGCAGGAGCGTGATCGGAATGGTGATCAATATCGTCGTACTGGCCTTCAGGCTGCGGAGAAAAATGATCGCTACGATCATCGCCAGGCCCAGCCCCATCCACAGGCTGTCCGTAACGCTCTTCACCGAAGTATTGACAAAATCGGCCTGGATATAATAGGGTTTGATCGTAACCCCTTTCGGCAGCGTCTTTTGCAATTCGGCAACCTTCGCCTCCATGGCCCCCGACATCTCGATCAGGTTGGAGTTGGGTTGTTTGATCACCGCAACAAGGACGGCATCTTTCCCATTGGCGTTGATCCGCGTATACTCCACCATCTCCCGGATATCGACCGCGGCGATGTCCTGCAGGAGAATAACCCTTCTGCCGGTATTGCGCACGACTATATGGCCGATATCCTCGCGGGTATGAACCGTGGCGTCCGTCACCGTCAGGTAGAGGAAATGATAATCCGACAGGTACCCGTTGGATTTGATAAATCCGGTCTGACCGATGGCCGTGTTGAGCATGTCGGGGGTGATCGAAAGGGTGCTCATTTTACGGGCATCCAGCGTGATCCAGTATTCCTTTGTCCGGCCCCCGATGATCCGCACTTCCGAGACTCCCCCTACCTGCGACAGAAAGGGCTTCACCGTATAGTTCGCCAGCAGCTTCAGCTCTATCGGCGACAGGTTATGGCTTTCCAGGGTGTAGCCCATGACCGGGAGGATCGATGGGTTCATTTTCTCCACCGTGATCTGCGTCTCCGCCGGCAGATCGTTCTTTATCTCGGCGATCCGCGATTCGATCTGTTGCTGCGCCAGGTTGATATCCGCTTTCCAGTCCATAAAGGCCGAGATCTCACAACTGCCCCGGCTGGTGGTGCTGCGCACATATTGCAGGTCGGGCACCCGCTTGATCGCGTTCTCCAGCGGCTTGGTCACGGTGACCATCATCTTGCTGACGGGCTGTAGACCCGCATCGGCAATGACCTTGATCTTAGGGAACGTAACATCCGGAAAGAGCGAGGTCTGCAGGCGGCCATAAACGAACAGGCCACCCAAAATGATGATTACAAGAGTAACCGTGAGCGGGTTCTTATAGTTGACAAAGAAATTTTTCATGGAGTACCTCCTGATCCAATGACCACTTTCACCTTCGCCGTGTCGGGCAGCCCATAATTACCGGTGACCAATATCTTGTCCTCCTTGCCGAACTGCGGCGAAAGGATCTCCACCCTGTCCCGGGTCTCGATGCCTTTTTTCACGGGCACCTTGACGGCAGTGGCGCTATCGATTAGCCTCATGACCCAGAAATTGCTTTCCGTTTCGTCGGTTAGTACGGCGTCCCTCGGCAGGGACTGGGTATTGGGCTTCACGGTCTTCAATATCCTGACTTTGGCGATCAGGTTTTCCGGGATAGCTCCCGCCGACGGCACCCGGATCACCACGTTCTGCGTCTGCGAGGCGGAGTCCACCGTGGGCATGGTTGGCCCGACGACTCCGTTCAGTTTGGTTCCATCCGGCAGGACCAGCTCGACGCTGCTTTTTCCCAGCACATAGGGCCTCAGTTCGTATGGCAGGTCCAGCAGGAACACAAAGCTGCTCCGGTCGCTGATGACGGCCAATTGCTCGCCATCCTGCACATAATCCCCCGATTGGTGGTTTAGTTGCGTGATGTATCCATGCTGATTGGCGCGGATGCTGTTGATTCCCGAAAAGTGCAAACTGGTGTCGAGCTGTTCGATCGCATTGCCAATGCTTTGCGCCTCCTTGGTCTTCATCGTGAACAGCACCTGCCCCTTCTCCACGTTCTTCCCCGGATAGACATCGGCCGACTGCAGATAACCGTTGGCGATGGCCTTTACATAGCTTTTCTGGAGGAAGGTCGATACCGCATTCAGCTCGATATAGTCGCCCATGGCGCCACGGCTGACGTCGACAACGGTCACGGGCGTGCCGGTCTCCACCGAATCGGCCGCCCCGGCTTTGGATTCCGGTTTCGCGGCGCTGCCGCAGGAGGCGAAAAACATCGCCGCCAGGACGATAACCACTAAATTGATATTCATCGATTCCAATAATTGATCTGGTTGATGATCTGCAGCCGCGTAATGTTGTTCTGCGTCAGCAAGTTCCTGGCGCTGAGATAATTGCTCAGCGCGATGATATAGTCCGCGATCCTTGCATCCCCCGTGCCGAGCAGCTTTCCGTTGACATCGATCAGCGTCTGGGAATACTTCACCTGGTCATTGATCTGTCCGATCAATTCCTCCGTCGCCTGCAGCTGCTGCCTCAGCTGGGCGATCTGCTGGTCGTATTGTTTGGTGAAAAAATCCTTGTATCCCGTCCTCGTCCGTTCGGCGATGTCCAATTTGCTGTACTGCATCTTCCGCTGGTGACCGTCATAGATCGGAACCGACACCGAGACACCGAAGCTCACGCCGAAATTCTTGTAGCCCTGGTATTCAAAGGAGGAAGAAAAACCGCCGTCGGCATAAAGACTGGCCTTGGGCCGGTAGCTGTAGTCGATCAGGCTCCGGCTGTTGCGCAGCTTCAGGCTGTCAAGATGGAATTGGCGGAAGAAGATCGATTGGTCGATCTCCGGCAATCGTTGCAGCTCGATCCTCGGATCATCCAGCGCCGTCGCCGCCGTGTCGACAATGCCGCACAGATAGTTCAAGGTGCCGTGATCGTTACGGAACTGGATCTCCAGCTGGCGCAACAACAACCCCTCTTGTTTTAACGTCACCAAAAAAGCCAGGTAGTCGGTCTGCCGATAGACGTTCTTTTGAGTGAGATCCTTCAGCAACGTCTCCTCCTTTTGCAGCAACGCATAAACTTCCCGGTTGAAGTTCAGTTGTTGCCAATCGCCATAAGCGGTGATATATTGTGCGGTGACGCTCTTCTTCAGATCCTGCTCGGATACCTTGGCCGAATTGCCGACCCCCTGGTTCTGGAGGCGGATGGTCTCATACTCGGCATCGAGATGCTTTTGACCCACCAGGGTCTGGTTCACGGCGACCACGGTCGTGAAATTGCCGCCGTTGGAAATGGCCTGGTCATAGCCCCAGCCCTTGATCGTCGGCGCCCACACATTGACGCTGGAACCCGTCACCTGTGGCCGGTAGCCCGCCCGGATCAGGGCGCTGTCCACCTGCCCCGCCGCCAGCTGGTTGCGATAATCCTTTAATAGAGGGCTGTTCTGCAGGGCCCGGTCAATATAGAAGTCCAGCCCCATCGGAGACTGTCCCCTGCCGGCCATACCACTCGCCAAAAGAATACCCAGGATAAAAAATCGTAACATGTTAATTTTCAGGCCCATTTGCAGGGCCCGTCAAAAGTATCCCGGTATCCTGTCGAAATTCTGTAGCGCAGGAGTCGCCCGCGCCGGCGCGATCACTTAAACCGCACTTGTGGCAGCGTGGGCGAAATATCGAAAAAACCCGGCTTCAACTCCAGCTCCAGCACCTCCGTCGCCGTGCTCTCGAGATGGAATTTCTCATTGTCGATGACGGTCTTCAACGGCAGGCAACCCGCCTTGCTGACATAAAAGGCCCAGCCGCCATAGAGATGCTTCTGGAACATCGCAGCGTCAAGCTTGTACCGGCGACTGTAATAGAAGACGGTCGTACCGGTTTCCGTCTCCACCAGCAACGCGTCGCAGCGCTTACCCAGCACCGTTTCAGCATCCTCGCGGATATCATAGTTGACAGGTTTCTCGGAGCTCTTACCGGCATCCAGCCAATACACGGTATCCACTTCCTGCTTCTTGAAATACATCCGGTTATTCCGGTGATCGTACAGCTGCATCGAAAATCCCGCGCCATTGGTCAGCGACTCATAAAATCCCCCCTTGATATAATAGATCTCCTCATTGCCGATAAGGGCGGTCAGCGCCGAATCCGAAAGCCCCGGCGTCTTGCTGGTCACGATATTCCGGTAGGTGACCTTGCCTTCGAAATACTGGGCCTGGGCAAAATATCCCACAAGGCAAAAGAGTAAAACGGTAACGGTTCTCATCATAGGTTAGTTGAAAGTGATATCGATAGTATGCACTTCTTCCGCGAAGGAATACTGCAATCCGAAGTGATAGTTGTCGCAGATCTGCCGGACTATCGCCAGGCCCAGTCCCGTTCCGCCCGAATGCGCCCCCTTGGTGAACCGGTCGAAGATCGTCGCCGCATCAAATCCCAGCGCGGCGCCCGAATTGCTCACCCGCAGCGTCCGTTGACTCAGCCGGATAGTCACCTCGCCCCCTTCCTGGTTGTGCCGGATCGCATTGGTCAGGAGATTGTTCAACAGGATATCCGCCAGGTAGACGTTCATCGGCAGGGTAAGCGGGTGCAGATCCGTATGCACGGCCAGCCGCCGGTTGCGCACCCGGTCTTCCAGATCCAGCAGCTTGGACTCGATCAACGGGGCCAGGTCCACCGACTCGGTATCTCCGAACTGGTTGTTCTCGATCTTTGTCAGCAGCAGCAGCGACTGGTTCAGCTGCCGTAGCCGGCCGATGGCATCGTACATCGCCAGGATCGGCCGGTGATGCGCCTGCCCCAGGCTCGTATCCTGGATCAGCAGGTCCAGTTTGGAATTGAGGATGGCCAGGGGCGTCTGCATCTCATGGGAAGCATTGTCTGCAAAGCCTTTCAGCATCTCGTAATCCCGGATAATGGTGTGGGTCATCTGCCGGATCGCTTCATCGAGGTTGCGGAACTCGTCGATATCGGTGGTCTGCGCCGGTAACGGTTGCCGGCTCGACAGGTTAAAGGCCCGGATGCCGTTCAGCGTCGTATAGAAGGGTTGCCAGATACGTCGCAAGAGGAGCCGGTTAGCGATAAAAAGGATGCTCAGCAATAGCCCGATCATCCCCGCGGTGATGAGCATGATCCACATCAGCAGGTCCTCGGTCTCCTCCTCGGCGACATCGACAAACACGGTGTGCCATTGCCCCGCAGCCATGACCGAGAAGCGCAGCTCGCGATAGACCTCCTGCTTGCCCTTCTTGCCCTCCGGCAGATAAGTTTGGGTAAATTGCCGCTTTACCGGTCCTTCCGCGTCCTCGAAGTGAACCCGCTGATCGCGGTAGGTAGCCGGCTCCGGCAGGGCATTCCGCCGGTGCACAAAATCCAGCACCTCGGATTCTTCCAACCGCAAATGGTCATCCAGCTCAGAGACAAGCACATAGCGAACGGCAAAATAATAGCTGACGCTACCCAGGAGGAGGGCCCCGATGCTGGCGACGATATTGACCCGGTTGTATTTGGTAAATAGCCTCATTGATTGTAATTTAAGGAGTTGCTATCGAAAAAAAGATCGTCGATCCGGTTTTTTCTGATTATTTATCACTACCTTTGCAAGCTCTTTAAAAAGCACTCATGAGCAGCCGCCGGGAATTTGAAATAGCGTTTGTGGGCCTTAAGGCTGGTATTCATGAGTTTAGTTATCGGATTACCGATAAGTTCTTTGAGGCCTATCAGCAACAGGACTTCCGCCGTTGCGATGCCCAGGTAAAGCTGACTCTCGATAAGAAGAACAGCTTTATGCTGTTGAAGTTCGAGATCACCGGCAAGGTGGAGATCGCCTGCGACCGCTGCGGGAACCAGCTCCCGCTCGATCTCTGGGACGAGTTCAACATCCTGGTCAAGCTGGTGGAAGACCCCGAGATCATGAACCAGCAGGAAGAGGACCCCGATGTATATTATATATCCAAGGGCGAAAGTCATCTGTACCTCTCCGACTGGATCTACGAGTTCATCAACCTTAGCATCCCCATGCAGCGCATGTGCAAACCCGAAGAAATGGGCGGTCCGCACTGCAACAAGGAAGTGCTGGAAATGCTGAAAAAGCTGGAGCAGGATAAAGAGCAGCCCTCAAATCCTCTGTGGAAAGGCCTCGAGAAGTTCAAAAACCTGGGAAATATTAAGGATCAATAATTTGTATTAGTTACTTCAAAAATAGAAGAAAATGCCAAATCCGAAACGCAGACATTCACAGCAGCGCAGTGCCAAGAGAAGGACGCATTATAAGGCTGAGAAAGTAACGTTGAGCAAAGACAGCACCACCGGCGAAATGCACGTACGTCATCGTGCCCACGTCAGCGAAGGCAAGCTGTTCTACAAGGGTAAAGTAGTCGCCGAAACTTCTCCCATTAAGTAAATCGTAGGGTCCACCGGATGGACCTGGGGGTCCATCGGCCGAAGGCCAATCATGAGCGGGGTCCGCGAATGCTGGCCCGAGGCTAAATCACATCTTGAACCACGATGAATATTGGACTCGACATGATGGGTGGGGACTTTTCACCGCTTGAAGCCGTGAAAGGTCTCCAGCTCTACCTGAAGGAAGTTGCCAATCCCGCTACTCTATGGTTGATCGGCGACGAGAACCAGGTCCGGCCCCTGTTGAAGGAATATGCTATTCCGGAGGCTTCGGCGCGCGTGGTACACGCTGCCCAGGTGATCGAAATGAACGAACACCCGACAAAAGCCCTGAAGGAAAAGCAACAATCCTCCATCGCCATCGGCTTCGGCCTGCTCGCCGCAGGTAAAATGGACGCGTTCATCAGCGCCGGTAATACCGGGGCCATGCTGGTGGGCGCCCTCTACAGCCTGAAACCCATCGAAGGCGTCCAGCGCCCTACTATCTCCACCGTCATCCCAAAGGACAATGGCAAGACAGGCATCCTGCTCGACGTCGGCCTCAACGCCGACTGCAAGCCGGAGAACCTGAACCAATTTGCCATCCTCGGCTCGCTCTACGCCAAGCACATCCTCGGCATCGAAAAGCCGCGCGTAGGCCTGCTGAATATCGGAGAAGAGGAAGGAAAGGGGAATATCCTGGCCCAGGGCACCTACCCCCTGTTAAAAGAGAACGAACACATCCACTTCATCGGCAATATCGAAGGCCGCGATATCCTGCTCGACAAGGCCGACGTCACCGTATGTGAAGGCTTCACCGGCAACGTCATCCTCAAACTGGCCGAATCCCTCTTCGACATCACCCGCCGCCACAAGACGGAAAGCGAATACTTCGACCGTTTCGATTTCGAGTACTACGGCGGTACGCCCCTGCTCGGCGTCACAAAGCCCGTCATCATCGGGCATGGCATCTCGCGCGGCAAATCCTTCCTCAACATGATCCGGCTGGCGCAGAAAATGCTCGAAACCGACCTGCTCGGTAAAATGAAAGAACATTTTCATTCCTGATGCGGGCGTTCATCAACTATCTGACCGCCTATCTTCGCAGCACCTCCCGCCCCGCCCTCTTTCTTACTATTGTCTTTGTCGCCGCACTGGTCGCCGCCAATTATACCATCGGCATCGAAAGCCGCATCCGCGCCCTCCCCTGGTATTGGGCACTCGGCGTGTTCTTTTTGTTCTATCTCCTCGTCCTCGCACTCGTCTGGGGCCTCCAGTATGAATGGAATAAAACTTCCATTAACCAGCCGAAGCTCCTGATAATCTTGGGCCTCGCTCCATTGTACTTCGCGCTCAAGATGATCCACTGGAATCTGCTCCCTCTCCTGCCCGCTGCTGTCAATTTTCCATGGGATCATTATGCCCAGCTCGTGCTGCAGCTGCCGTTGAAGTTGCTCCTGCTGTTCGTCTTTCTCTGGACCTTGTACAAAGCAGGTCTCCTGCCGGGCAATAGCCTCGGCGCCGCGGTCGGTCTGACCCGGACCAATTTCAACGCCCTCCCCTACTTTGGATTGTTGTTGTGTACCATTCCCCTCATCGCTCTGGCTTCGACCCAGCACGACTTTCTACTGGTCTATCCCAAGGTGAAGAACCTCACCTTTATCATGGGTATGCAAAACCGGAATGGCCCTGGAAATTATTGTATGAGATCTCTTACGGGCTCGATTTCCTCGGCATCGAGCTCTTCTTCCGCGGCCTGCTCATCGTCGTGCTGGTCAACTATGTCGGCCCCGACGCCATCCTCCCCATGGCCGCCTTCTATTGCACCATCCACTTCGGCAAGCCTCTCGGCGAATGCATCTCCTCCTTCTTTGGCGGACTGATCCTCGGCGTCCTCGCCGCCCGCACCCGCACCATCCTCGGCGGCCTCATCGTCCACCTCGGCCTCGCCTGGCTCATGGAGCTCGGCGGATGGCTGGGCTCGCTCTGGCATCATTGATCAGGGGCGCTATTCCACTTTAAGTGATTTCACCGGGTTGGCCAGCGCAGCCCGGATCGTCTGCACCGCGATCAGCGTGATCATGATCGCTGCCAGGCACCCGATCGCCCCCACAAACGGCCACACCGTGATTGTTATCCGCGTCGCATAGTTATCCAGCCAGCGCTGCATCAGCCAATAAGCAAGCGGACTCGCCAATACTCCGGCCACCACCAGCACCGGCAGGTAGTCGCGGACAAAAAGCCGGACGATACCCGTCGCAGATGCGCCGATCACCTTGCGGATGGCTATCTCTTTGGTCCGCCGCCGCACGCTGTTCGACACCAGCCCCACAACGCCCAGCAGGACGATGATAAAGGAAAGCGCCGTAGCGGTCATAGCCGCTTTCCGCATCCGCAGCTCGCTCTTATAAATGGATTGCAAGGTCTCGTCCATGAACGTATATTCGAACGGCGCCCCGGGCATCAGCGTGGCCCACTGTTTTTGCAGCGCTTCCATCGTCGTGCCGATATTCCCCGGCCGCAGTTTGAACGAGAAATAGCGGTAAACCGGGAAGCCCTCCAGGTGGGTGAATATCGTGGGCTGGATCGGCGCCCCCATTACATTAAAATGAAAATCCCTGACGACCCCGCTGATGGTGAATACATCCGTTGCATTGTACAGCCGCACCCGTTGACCGACGGCTGCCGCCGGCGCCGGAAAACCAAGCTGCTTCGCCGCCGTTTCATTCAACACCACCCGCAACGTATCCTGCGGACCGTGTTCCCCCGGCCGGCTAAAGAATTCACCCGCCGCCATCGGTATCCGGTACGTAGCCGCGAATTGCTCGTCGCCTAAAAGAAGGTCGCTGATCACCGCCCGGGTGCTGTCCGTCCCTTCCCGGTAGGTCCCAATGCCGCCAAAGCCCATTCCGTTGGGGATCGAATAACTAAGTGAGACATCCTTTACATTCGACATCCGCCGGAAGACATCGCGGATGGCTTCCATTTTGCGCACGCCATTGCGCGTCCAATCCCGGGGAAGCGAGGCCGAGACCACATATTCTTTGTCGTATCCCAGCCGGTCGCTGAAAAAAAGCCGGATCTGCAGGGCAATGATGATCGCCCCGACAAACACCACCGTAGCCGTAGCGAACTGAAAGCCTACCAGCCCCTTGCGCATCCAGACATTTTCTTTTATGGAGGCAGCCCTGCTCTTCAACGCATCGATCGAAGAGAGAGACGATAACAACACGGCCGGATACAAACCGGCGAGCCATCCCGTTACCAGGGCAAACAGCACGATCATCGGCCAGGCGCCCACGGGCAGCGCCCACAGAGAAGGAATGGCGCTCCCAAGCATCCCGGCAAATAACGGCCGGGAGAACTGATATGCCGTCAAAGCGATCGCCATCGACACCGATGCCAGCAGGATCGACTCGGTCAGGAACTGCACCCGCAGTTGATGGCGCAGACTGCCAAGCACCTTGCGGATACCGATCTCTTTCATCCGGGTGGAACTGCGGCTGACCGAAAGATTGATGAAGTTGATGACGGCCATGGCCAGAATGAACAATGCCACCGAAGAAAGGGTGAACAGCAGCTTGCGGACCATCCCATTGTTGGCCGACAAATAATAGTCGGTCAATGCCACCGGCACAACGGTCAGATTTTGGGCGATGATGGCCGGCGAATTTGCCTTGAGCAGATGCGCGATCGGCGCTTGTAAGGCTTCCGGCCTGACACCCTTTTGCAGCTCGACATAGCTGGGGATATAAGTATCCGACCAACTCATCGTCCGGCCGAAATAGGTCAAATTCGAGGTCGGGATATAAACCCCGTTGTCATTCATATCATTCAGCCAGGTGACCGAATTCCGCGCGGGCTTCTTCAGAACGCCCGTGACCCGGAAGTTCTGCCGGCTGCCGTTGAAATTGTCGATGACCAGGTTCTCGCCAACGACATCGGTCCGCCCGAAAAATTTGATCGCCTTCTCATCTGTGATCACCACCGAGAACGGATTGTTCAGCGCCGTGGCCGCATCTCCGTGCATCAACGTAAAGCCATACATGGACAACAGGGTGCTGTCCCCGACTTGCAGGCCTTCCTTGAAATGCTTATCCCCATAGCTGATCGTGGAATTGATCCCGTCCCAACGGTAGAAGTTAGCCACCAGCGAAGGATAGTTCTCCTTCAACGCCTTCGCCAGCTGACCCACCGTCGTGATCGACGGCTGACCGGCCGGCGATCCCTTGAATTGACTCATCAGAAAATACTGCCGGTCCGCATTCCGCAGCTGGTGATTCACCCGGCTCTCCGACCAGCAGAAAGCCGCGATCAATAAAGTAAACGCGATACCGACGGAAAGACCGGCTATATTGATCACCGCATGGAACCGGCTTCGCGCGATATTACGGACAGCCGTCTTGTAGTAGTTGGCGAGCATAGAAAACCTGTAGTTTCCGTCTCCACCGTAAAAGAGTGCCAAATTTATAACCAACAGAAAATCAGTTCACAACGCTATGCGCGCAACCCGCTGCTGTCCGCTTTTAGCCCGAAAACTGTCCGCATCCGATCAGTTCTCTTTGCGTATCCGAACAGGATTGCTCATCGCCGCCGATAACGTTTGCCCTGCAATCAGCGCCACAATCAACAATCCCAGTCCACCTGTCGAGATCAAAAAAGGCCAGGCCTTGAGCCAGATTCGTAAATGCAGGGGAAAAATGACCCAAAAAATAGGAGAAAAAAGCTACCAACCTGTAAGCCGGATCCTGTTCCGCGTTGCTGCGGCGGCCATCATTTATCTGGCCCCTGCATTACTGCAGGAGTCTAGCTGCCTACCCTCCGGCGCGCACCTCTCGCGAAGTGCATCGGGCGAGCCGCCCTCAGTCACCGGTATACGTGGCATTTCAGCATGCAAGGTTTACCCGCCCCGACGGTTACCCGCCGGTGCCGTGGGCTCTTACCCCACGTTTTCAACCTCACTCCGCCGAAGCGGAGCAGTTATTTTCTGTGGCACTATCTGTGAGCGCTTTCGCGCTCCCCGGCTCTTAACCGGTGCATTGCCCTGTGCTGTCCGGACTTTCCTCCCCCCTAAACGGAGAGCGATGACCCGGTTGGTAGCATCGGCAAAGGTAAAAAATTTAGCCGGGTCGTCTATTTTTTCCCGTATTCGAAGAAAATCTCCGTTGCCCCATATCCAAAACGGGGGTCATACCGGTTGATAAAGGACTTGACATTGCGCTTGGTCCGCAACTCGTCGTGGATCTCATCCCGCAGCTTCCCCGTCCCTACCCCATGAATGACGATCATGGACGGCAGGTGATGCGCCACGGCCAGGTCGAAATATTTCTCGAAGGTCTGTAGCTGCAAGGTCAGTATCTCAAAAGCGTCGAGCGAACCCGGCTTGTCGGTCAGCTTCTCGGCATGCAGATCCAGTTCCGATCGCGCCGGCTCCAGATGCTGCCGCGCCCGCGACGCCTCGTAGATCCGGAAACCCGAGCCGGCCAGCAGTCCGCGCGAGTCCACCGACTCTTCCGCAGGCCGGAAAGGATAGCTCTCGAACAGCTTGAAGGAAAAGGTCGCCTCCCCGTTCTTCTTGATCTCCTCGATCCGGCCGAACACCTGTTTGGCCCGCAGCTTCAACGAAGTCTCATAATGTTCGGCCCGGGTCTTGTCCGGCTTCAGCAGCGTATACTCACACTCGAAAACGGGGTTGTCGTTCAGGTTGGCGAATGGGATGTCATGCAGGTAGAAATCCTCCCCGGCCCCGATCTGGTTGTCCAGGTCGAACTCGCTCTTGCCGAAATAGTTCAGATGATAAGAAAAGCCATACCCGAGGGAGGTATTGTTGACCATATGTATCTTGAGGCTTTCTACCACGTCGTCCCCGAACTCATCGGTGTCGAACACCGGCAGAAAGGTCAGCCAGACACCTTCGGCGAGTTGGGCGATCCGTTCCTTCTTCTTACCCGGCGCGGGCTTTTCCGGCGGCAGCTGATCGATATATTTCTTCGGCTTCTTCTCCGCCGGGAAGAGCTTCTTTTCCGTAAACCGCTTGAAATAAGGGAAATCCAGCTGATCGGTATAGGCCGGGAACCGGACTCCGCGGACATCCACGAGCACCATCTTGTCGTTGATGATCTCTACTACTTCGCCTTCATCATTGGAATGCTGTATAACTACCTTGTCGCCTACTTCGAATTTCATCCGGAGTTGTTTGTCTTTTCAATGGCCGAATGCAGTCGCCTTCGGCTCGTGTCATGGTGCAAATTTAGCACTTTGGCCGCTTTTCTGTTGCTCTAGCACTTTGGCCGCTTTTCTGTTGCTCTAGCACTTTGGCTGATTCTCCGTCGCGGCGGCGATGCCCTTATGGGCTCCCCGCGTCAGATGGCTCCGGCGATACCCGTATAAGAAGTAGACCAGCAGCCCGATCGCCATCCACCCAAAGAACCATTCCCAGGCGATGGCCGGGATCTCGATCAGCAGGTAGGCGCAGAATAATACCCCCAGCACGGGGATCACCGAATATTTCCGGACGACCGTACCGATCGTCAGCCCCGTTGCCAGCAACGTGTAGACCAGGAAAAGGTTTTCCTGCAACCCGGTCTTACCGAGGTGTTGAAATGCAGACCCAAGGCGCTCCCGGAAGAGGATGACAAACGCGGCAAAACAAACCGGAACAATATAGCGTCCATTGATATAAGGCAGCCGGAACCCCTTGCCGCCCGATCCAGTGATGCGCGGCAGCATCAGCACGCCGCCCGAGACCAGTACGAAAGCGAAAAGAGTGCCGATACTGGTAAGCTGCTCCATCAACTCCTTTCGCATAAACAACGATGGTACCGCAACGATGATCCCGGTAATGATCGTCGAGAACCACGGAGTATGGAATTTTGGGTGTATCCAGCCGAAAGGTTTGGGAAGAAGACCATCCCGGCTCATGCTCATCCAGATACGCGGTTGCCCAAGCTGAAACACCAGCAACACGCTGGTTGTCGCCACCACCGCGCTGGCGGAAATGAAATAGAATATCCATTTTTGATTTACCTGGTCGAACACAAAAGCCAATGGGTCAGCCACATTGAGCTTCGTATAGCTGACCATGCCGGTCAGGACCATCGCAACCAGGATATACAAAATGGTGCAGATCACCAATGAATAAAGCATCCCCTTGGGAAGATCGCGTTGCGCATCCTTACATTCCTCCGCCGTCGTGGAGATAGCGTCGAATCCGATATAGGCATAGAAAACAGCCGATACTCCCTTCAGCACCCCCGCAAATCCGTTCGGCAGAAAAGGGCTCCAATTGGCCGGCTTGACAAAAAAGAAACCCAGCAGGATCACCAGGATCACCACCGCAACCTTGAAGATGACCATGAGATTCGTCGTCTTCTTGCTTTCCCGGATACCGATATAGGTGACCGAAGCAATGATGCAGACGATAATAAAGGCCGGAATATTGATAATGATATGGTACCCTCCGATCAGCGGCGCGCCATTCCAGGCCCCGACCGCAGCCCGGCCCGCATTGTCAAGCACACCGCCCCTGGCCAGCGTGGCCTGCGCCGCAAGAAAGGCATCTTTCGCCGTTCCGGGATCGGTGATCAGCCAGCCAGGTAAATGGACGCCAAATCCCAACAGCAGGTTGTTGAAATACTTGCTCCACGCGATGGCGACGACGATGTTTCCAATGGCATATTCCAATATCAACGCCCATCCAATGATCCAGGCGACCAATTCCCCGAAGGCAACATAGGCGTAGGTATAAGCACTTCCGGCAATGGGTACGCGGCTGGCGAACTCCGCGTAACAAAGTGCAGAAAACCCGCAGGTCACCGCCGTCAGCACAAAAAGAAGGGATATCCCCGGACCACCGTCAAAAGCCGCCGCCCCGATCGTCGAAAAGATGCCCGCCCCCACTACCGCCGCGATCCCCATAAAAGTGAGGTCGCGAACCGTCAGGACCTTACTCAGGCCGCCTCCCCCGTGTCCGTCCGAATGCCCGTCTGCCGAATCCCGTACAATTCTTTCAAGCGATTTCTTCCGGAAAAGCGAGTTGGCCATCTACGATTGGTTTATTTTAAGGGGGTAAATTAGGTAATTTCCGGTAAAACCGGGAAAAGATACCACCCATTCCCTTTTAATATACCGGCTGGCGCTTATTTGCCTTTATCCCAGGTGATCGACGTAACATTGTAGAACACTGGTTACCGGTAAATGCAAAAAACCTTGCACTACCTGGATCAAAACGGTAAGGCAGCAAACGATCTTCAGGATCTTTATCAATAGCCTGACCACTTCCCGCAATGACGGGCGCTTGTTTTTGTTCATATTATTGATTTTGGGGATCCAACAATGATGAACAGCAGGACAATAAAGATGGGTGAAAAGCAGGAATAGCCGGAAGTAGCCTCACGGCGGAACAAATCTAGGCAAAAAACACAAACCTTCAACCGTTTCACAACTATTTCTCGTAGTTTGCCGCCATTACCTGGCGCTATGAATTTCTTCAAAAGGCTATTGGGCAAACAGCCTGCCCCTTCTTCCGTCGATGAATTTTGGAAATGGTTCCTTCCCAACGCATCCGCTTTTTATGAGACGATAAAGAAGAAGGACGGCGAACTCATCCATAGCCGTTTCCTCGACAAGATCGTTCCCCGCCTACAGGCGCTCCACCCCGAATTCTATTGCGAGACGGGAATGATCGACGATGCGACCGCGGAACTCGTGATCAGCGCCGAAGGGGACATCAAGAGCTTTGTCTTTGTCGAAGAGCTGGTCGCCGCCGCCCCCGCCCTCCCCAACTGGAAGTTCACGGCCCTGAAACCCTCCACCGGAACGGGAATGAGCATCGAAATGAACGGAACCAGCTTCGACAACGAGACCATCCGGTTTTTCTATGAAGACTTACCGGGATATCCTGATGAGATCAACCTGGTCATGGTCCATCATGATTTCTCGGAAGACAATAGAAAGACCATCACCCAGGGTTGCCTCCTGTACCTGGACGCTTTACTCGGCGAATTGAACGCCGCCACCCTCATCGACAACGTCGCCGTAAAGGCCCCCGACCCCGCCAACGACCTGCCGCTGATCCCAATGGACAAGCTGAATGAATTTCTCCACTGGAAGGAAAAGGAATTTGTCGAGAAATACGAGGGCACCCGCCACGACACAGCCGACGATGAATATGCGTCGCTGGAAGGGGAAGACGAAGAGGGGCTCCCCTCCATCGCGGTCGTCGATACCGATCTCCTGAACTGGGACGCCAAGGCCTCCCATCCCTGGATGGCGGTGGTCACCGTCGATTATTCCAGGACGAAGGAGACGGGTGAAAACGGAATGCCGGGTGAGGCCCAATTCGAAGCCCTCAACCACTTGCAGGAGAATCTTGACCGGCAATTGACGGACGTCTCCGGCTATCTGAACCTGGGAAGGGAAACCTATAAAGGAGAGACCAAGATATACTATGCCTGCCGCGAGTTTCGAAGGGTCTCGAAGCTCATTGACCAGCAGATCAGGGCCGACCGGAAAGGCGGGATCGTCTGCAGCTACGAAATTTACAAGGACAAGTATTGGCGGACCATGAGTAAATTCATGGGGGCGCTTTAATGGTCCCGCGTCAGTAGTACATCCACCAGCTGGCGCAACGGTTCCTTCCGTTTGGATATCACCGCGATCTCCTCCAGGCTTCGGTACGCCTCCTGCCGGTAATGCTCCTTGAGCTCACGCACCCAGCTGTCGACGCCGCACTGCTGGTACATCCGCAGCATCCCTGCCACTTTCTCCTCCGCCGGCGCCTGTTCCAACACTTTCATCTCCCGTCGCTGGACCTCGTTGGCCACCTCCAGCGTCTTGATGAGCAGAAAGGTCTTCTTACCGGCGACGATATCCCCGCCTACCTGCTTGCCGAACTTCGAAGCGTCGCCATAACAGTCCAGGTAATCGTCCTGGATCTGGAAGGCCAGCCCCAGGTTCTTGCCGAACTGGTAGATCATCTGCTGGTTGCCCAGCCCCGCGCCGCCGAGGATCGACCCGATCTGCAGGCTGGCCGCCAGCAGCACCGAGGTCTTCAGCTCGATCATTTGCAGGTACTCGTCCATCGTCACCACTTCCCGGCTTTCAAAATCCATGTCCAGTTGCTGCCCCTCGCAGACTTTTACAGCGGTTTGATTATATAGCTGCAGTATCCGCCGGATATGCGGCGACGAGATCCGGCTGATATAGTCATATCCCACCACCAGCATGACATCCCCGCTGAGGATGGCCGTGGCCGGCCCGTATTTGGCATGCACCGTCGGCATCCCGCGTCTCAGCGGCGCCCGGTCCATGATATCGTCGTGAATGAGCGTGAAATTGTGGAACAACTCCAGCGCAATGGCCAGCAGCCAGGCGTCATCTTCGATGGGCCCGAAAAGCTCGTTGCCCATCAGGCAAAGCACCGGCCGGATCCGCTTCCCCCCCAGCCCGAGAAAATAGACGGAAGGATCATAAAGGCTGGCGGGATGATCGGGGAAGTGCCGGTCGGTAAAGCGTTTCGCAAAGGCAGCGGATAATTCTTCAAAACTGTGCATGATATTATTTCTTTTTCTTTCTTCCTGTCTTCGGCGCATGCCTGGAACCTGTCGCGGGCCTGCCTTGTTTCTGCTTCGCCGGCTTACGTTTGCCAGGCATGTCCGCTCCATGGAGCCCCGAATCGGCGGCCAGCTCTTCCCGCGTGGCGTTCTTCTCCGCCGCCGTGATCACCCACTCATAGTCCAGCTGCCGCTTGCTGAGGTTGGCGGATATCACCTTGATGGTCACTTTATCGCCCATCCGGAACCGCCGCCCGCTGCGCCGGCCCACCAGCGCGTAATCCGATTCAATGTGCCGGAAATCATCGAATTCCATCAGGCTATTGAGGCTGACAAGCCCTTCGCACTTGTGCTCCACCGTCTCCACCCAGAACCCAAACGAGGCCACGCCGCTGATCACCCCCTCGAACTCCTCGCCAAGGAAACCCTGCATGTATTCCACCTGCTTGTATTTGTTGGCGGCCCGTTCGCTCTCCATCGCCGCCCGCTCCCGCTCGCTCGACTGGCGGCACTTAGCCTCCATCTTCTTGTCTGGTTCGATCTTTCCTTCCAATACCTCTTGTAACACCCTGTGAACCATCACATCCGGATAGCGGCGGATCGGCGAGGTAAAGTGACAGTAATGTTCGAAACCCAATCCATAGTGGCCGATATTCTCGGTGGTATAGATGGCTTTCGCCATCGTCCGGATCCCCAGCGTCTCGAGCACGTGCTGCTCGGGCCGACCCTGCACATCCAGCAGCATTTGGTTAAAGGACTTCGCGATGGTCTGTGGCGTAGACACATCGAAGACATGCCCGTATTTCTTGGCAAACTCGACAAAAGGCAGCAGCTTCTCCTTGTCCGGGGTATCGTGCACCCGGTAAGGGAATGGCAGGGGCTTCTGCTTGACCTTGATCTTCCCAACATACTCCGCCACGGCCCGGTTCGCCAGGAGCATGAACTCCTCCACCAGCTGATGCGACTCCTTGCTTTCTTTTACCATGATGCCAATCGGCTTGCCTTTTTCATCCAGCTTGAACCGCACTTCGGTGGACGAGAAATTGATCGCTCCCTTGCGGAAACGCTGTTTTCTCAGCCGCTGGGCGATATCGTTCAGCAGCTCGATCTCGGGCTGATGAAGCCCGGCCTTCTGCTCGATTATCTCCTGTACCTCCTCATAGGTGAACCGATGGTCGGAATGGATCACCGTACGGCCCAGCCAGCTGCTCTTGACCTTCCCATCCGGCGTCATCCGGAAAATGGCCGAAAAGGTCAGCTTGTCCTCATGCGGCCGGAGCGAGCAAAGCTCGTTGGAGATCCGCTCGGGGAGCATCGGGTTCACCCGGTCCGGCAGGTAAACCGAGGTCGCCCGGGTATAGGCCTCCTTGTCGAGGGCCGTCTCCGGCTCCACATAGTAGCTTACATCTGCAATATGTACGCCGATCTCCAGCTCGCCCTTATCCACGCGGCGCAGCGAGATGGCATCGTCAAAGTCCTTGGCATCCACCGGGTCGATGGTAAAGGTCAATATGCTTCGCATATCCTTGCGCTTCGCGATCTCGGCAGCGGGGATCAGATCCGGCAAACGCTCCGACTCCTCCAGCACATTCTCGGGGAAGAAGATGGGGAATCCGCTCTCCAGCAGGATATCCTTCATCGCCAGGTCGTTCTCATCGCTCTTGTCCATCACCTGCACGACCTCGCCCTGGGGCTTCTTGTTCTTCTCCCACTGGGTGATCCTGACGATGACCTTGTCATTGTTGACGGCGCCGTTCAGGTTGGTCAGCGGCACATAGATATCGGGCATCGGCTTATCGCTCTCGGCGATAAAGAAGGCAAAGGAGGCGCTGATCTCGAGGCGGCCGAGGAATTCCAGCTGTTTGCGTTCCACCACGTCCACTACCTCGCCCTGCGCCCGCCCGCTGCGGCCGCCGGTATTCACCACCCGGACCCTCACGGTATCGCCATGCAGCGCGGTATTGAAGTCCGCGGGCCGTACCAGGACATCCTGTTCGCGCCCTTCGACGATGACGAAACCCATCCCGCTGCGGGTGACGTCGAGTCTTCCCGTAAGCAGGCTGGCGTCGGGCGCCGAACCCTTTTTGTTATGTTTATGTTGTTTCTGTTTTTTCTTGTGCTTCATTTGAATTCATTGATAAATTGTGTAATCATGTCGGCAAACCGCTCCTCGTCCCCAAACAGGAACCGGGGGGTGATCGGCAACACGTAAAAAGGCCAGCCTTCCAGCTCCTGCCTGAATTTGATCAGCCGCACCGCATCTTTTTCGGTGGTCAGGATCAGCTTCCTGGTGGCAGTGATGCCGGTGAACCGGCGCGTGATCGTTTGCAGATCATCGATCGTAAAGATATGATGATCGCTGTAGGCGATCTCGTAATAGGTCCGGGAATGGTCGTTCAGCCATCGTTTCAGCGGCGCGGGATTGGCAATGCCGGTCACAAGCAGCACCTCCACGTCCTCATCGATCACCCCCTCGTCCAGCCGGGTGATATGATAAGGCGTCCCATAATCGATCGCCGAAAAGAACAGCTGCTGCCCCTGCCGCGGACCGATCTCGATCGCGATCGCCCGCCGCTGTTCCTCATCCAGGTTGTCCGGGCATTTCGTGACGACGATGGCCTGCGCCCGGCGATAGCTCGATGGTGCATCCCGCAGATCCCCGCTCGGCAACCACCAATCCCGGGTAAAAAGATTGGAGCAGTCCGTCAGCAGGATATTCAGCCCCGCCTTCACCGCCCGGTGCTGAAAGGCATCGTCCAGCACGATCGCCCGGGTCTCCGGCCGGTCATGTAACAACTGCGGGATCGCTACGATCCGCTCCTCTCCCACCGCCACGGCCACCTCGGGGAACTTGCTGTGAAACTGCATCGGCTCATCCCCGATATCCAGCGCCGTCGTCGAGGCATTCGCCAGCGCATACCCCCTCGTCTTGCGCTTATACCCCCGGCTCAGCACTGCGATGGGATACCGGTCCTTCAGGGCTCGGATCAGCCACTCGACCATCGGCGACTTCCCCGTCCCCCCGGCGGCCAGGTTTCCCACACAGATCACGGGCAGGTTGAACGAGGTCGAAGGAAGGATCTTCTTGTCAAAACACCAGTTCCGGATGGTGACGATGAGAGCGTAGATGAGGGAAAAAGGAAATAAAAGGATTCGAATCGGCCTTAACAATGGGAAGTTAAAATTCATTATTCCGGTTTGCCTTCCATAAAGATACGTCAAATTAACGAGCCGTGCTCAACGCCGGTCGGATCAGGGCCGCCTGCTCAGCCACAAAGTCTGCGTCCGGCCCCTCCCGGAACGGTACCGACCCCAGCCGGGGATAACCGCTCCACCGAACAATTTCCTCCTCATAATCCATATACTGGTCGTTGAATATCCAGCCTGCCACCCGTAGCCCCCTCACCCGGCACACTTCGGCCGTCAGCAGCGAATGATTGATACTCCCCAAATAGTTCCGGCTCACCAGGATCACGGTCGCATCCAGCGCCAATGCCAGGTCGGCCATGAATTCCGTATCGTTCAACGGTACCAGTAATCCGCCTGCCCCTTCGACCACTAACGGGCGTTTGTCCGGTAACCGCGCCGCCAGGTCATGCACTCCGATCATGATACCCTCTTCCCGCGCGGCGATATGCGGCGAAGCCGGCATGCGTAGCTTATACGCTTCCGGCAGCACCCGGGAAGGTCCGGAATAGTCGCCGTGCGCCGCACGCCGGCTCAGCCGCTCCCCCACCCACTCCGCGTCCGTCCCCTCGTCAAAACCCGCCTGCACCGGCTTCCAGTACCAGCCGCCGATAGCTTCGGTCACGATCGCCGAGACCAGCGTCTTCCCGACACCTGTACCGATACCCGTAATAAAAATAGGTTGCATCTTAGCTCTTCTTATTCACAAAAATGGAGAAGATCGTCGTCCCATAGCTCCGCTGCGTCGCGTACAGCGGATAGCCTTCGTAGTTATTCCGCGGGGTATGTTCCAGGATGAACCAGCCGTTATCATGAAGCAGTCCGCGGCTCACGATCAGCTTCGGCAGCTCGTCGATCGTTTCCAGCGCGTAGGGCGGACCGGCAAAGATCAGGTCGAAACGCTCGGGACACTGCGAAATGAACTTGAAGACATCCATCCGCACCACCTTGTAGATGGATTCCAGCCCCAGTTCCTTCGCCGTCTTCTGGATAAAGGCGAACATCGCCGGGTCCTTCTCCACCACCGTCAGGTCTTTGACCCCACGCGAGGCCAGCTCGTAGCTGATGCTGCCCGTTCCCCCAAAAAGGTCGAGGGTCCGTAGCTCCGAAAGATCTAGATTATTCTCCAGGATGTTGAAAAGACCTTCCTTGGCAATATCGGTGGTGGGCCGTGTATGCGGCATTTTTGCGGGTGGATTCACCCGCCTGCCCCCCAGCTCGCCCCCGATTATGCGCATACCGCCATTTTCAAAATAGAAGAAAAATAATGCAGGGGAAGTTCCTTCAATTCGTCGGTTACCTTGATGCTCTCATCGATCTCCTCGAAGTCGATCCTCAAAAAGTATTTATGCAGTTCGGTACTCAGAGAAGACTGTTTGTCGATCAGTCCGCCCACAAGCAGCCGCACCTTCTCCTGTTCCAGCCCCAGCAGCTGGCAGCAGTTCAGCAGGTGATAGGCCACATCCTTCGTGTCGTGATAGAGGAAGGTCTGCACCAGCTGTACCTTCCCCTCCCGGATCACCAGCGCGACCATCTTATCGGAGTAAAAGATCACTTTGATGCAATCGGCCGGGTCCGTCGAATCGAACATCTTAAAGCTCTTCAGCATCAGGCTGTAATAATGCCAGTACTTGCCGGCCGAAAAGTTCTGCTGTAGCAGATGATGCAGATCTACCGAAATACGGTAGACATTGAACAACTCCCACCAGGGGATCTTCTCGGTCAGGATCAGCCCCTTTTGCAGATTGCCGTGCAGGGTGTCGATGATCTCCCGGTTAGTGTCCATCGTAAAGACGGCCTCCGGAACGAGGCTGCTTTCCGGGAAGTTGTACACCAGCAGCGTTTCCTTGACGGGTCTGCCCAGCAGATGATCCCCCTGCATGATCTCCCGCAGCGTCTCCACCAGCGAAATGTCCTTGCTGGGCTCCAGCTGAAAATACTTGACCACCAGCGGACTCATGTTGCGCTGGTTGAGCAGCACATAGGTAAAGGCGTTGGGATTCACCTCCACCAGCAGGCGGCACTGTAACAGCTCCTCATCCGAAATATCCGATACTTCTATCTGGAATGCAGGTTTCATCATATTTTGCGAAAATCGGGAAAAAAAACCGTAAATTGCCGTCCTTTTTTTCTCAGCAAATGGACCTGGCGAACAACACCAAAGCATATAAAGTCGGCATCAGCAACCGGGATATCCTGAAAATGGCGCTCCCGATCAGCCTCGCCATTCTCGTTCCCCAGATCAATTTCATCACCAACAACATCTTCCTCGGTCATCTCGACGAGATAGGCGACGCCCTTTCTACGGCCGGCATCACGGGGGTCTATTACCTTTTGTTCGCCGTCGTCGGCCAGGGTCTGAACAATGGCCTTCAGGCCCTGATCGCCAGACGCGCCGGCGAAGGCCGCGTCGAGGAAATAGGCAAGCTCTTTTCCCAGGGCATGTTCATCGCCCTGGCATTGGCCTTCACCGGTATAGCCGTTACCTGGCTCTTCGCCCCCACAGTCCTCTCCTGGTCCCTGCACTCAGCCCCGCTTCGCGAGCAGGCCATCGCCTTTTTGCGCATCCGCATCTGGGGCCTCCCCTGCCTCTATGTCTACCAGATGCGCAACGCCCTGCTGGTCGGCACCAATCAAAGCAAGTTCCTCGTCTTCGGCACCCTCGCCGAAACCGTCGTCAACATCACCCTCGACTACGGCCTCATCTTCGGCCATTTCGGTCTTCCGGCCCTCGGCTTCAATGGAGCAGCCTGGAGCTCCATCATCGCCGAAGCCTCGGGTATGATCGTCGTCTTCGCCGTCATCCATGCAAAAGGCATCAGCAAAGAGCTACAACTGTATAAGCACTGGATCATCGACCGGGCCAACGCCCGGCTCATCATCATCCAGTCCTCGCCGCTGGTCTTCCAGTACATCGTCAGTATCGTGGCCTGGGTCTTCTTCTACATCCTCGTCGAGCACCACGGCCGCCAGGCGCTGGCTATCAGCAACGCGATGCGCAACATCTTCGGCCTCTTTGGGGTCTTCACCTGGGCCTTTGCCTCGACGACGAACGCGATGGTCAGCAATATCATCGGCCAGGGCATGGAAGACCGGGTCGTCCACCTGATCAATAAGATCGTCCGGTTAAGCGTGGTCATCACACTCGTCATCTTCGCACTGCTGAACTTGTTTCCAGGCTTATTTCTTTCCATCTATGGCCAGGACCCGGAGTTCACCGAGATGGCCATCCCCGTCCTTCGCGTCGTTTCCAGCGCCATCGTGCTGATGTCGTTTTCGATCGTCTGGCTCAGCGCGGTCACCGGCACGGGCAACACCCGCATCAACCTCCTGATCGAGGCCGTGACGATCGTCATCTACTGCTTCTATGTCTACTTTGTACTGGAAAAATGGCGCCTGTCCCTGGTAATGGGTTGGATCTCGGAGTGGGTATACTGGCTCTCGATGTTTATCCAGGCATTCCTATATATCCGCAGCGGCCGCTGGAAAGGCAAGGTTATCTGAGGCCGGAAAGGCAGGATCATCTGAGCTCCTTCAGCAACTTCTCCCCCTGCATCCTTACCGTCCTGTCGTCGTACATTTCATCGGGCAGCTTTTCCATCTGTGTCAGCAGCGCCACGGCCCGGTCATTCTGTCCCTCCCGGTGATAAGCCCGGGCCAGCTCGAAATAGTTGAGCATAAAATCGGGCCGCAAGGCCTTGCTTTTCTCCAGGTTGCGGATGCAGTCCGAAAGCGAAGACTCCGGCAGGGCGCCGAAGAACCAACGGGCCAGCGTCCGTTCCAGAACATTGAGGTTGCTCACCTCATAGTGCCACCGTCCAAGGATATGATAGGCCTTGAAGTTGCCGGGATCGTTCCGGATGGCCTGCTCGGCATACCGCCGGATCTCGTTGGCCGAAACTACCCGCTCCTTGCCGTTCTGATCCAGGGCCAGCCGGGCCAGCGAGAACGCCATCACGACATTGGCATCGCTGTTGGTCGAATCGACCCGGTAGGCCCGCTGTGCGTAGGCGTACGCGCTGCGAAAATAGGCGATCATCTTATCGCGGTCCTTCAACCGGTGCCCCACCCGGCACAGCAGATCGCTGCAATGGATCAGCGCCACGATATTGCGGGGTTCGAGCGCAGCGGCATTCTCATACACGGGCAACGCCTCTTCTTCCCGGAAAGCGGCTTCCAGCTGCGCTCCGCGGTTCAGCAGCAGGTTGGCATCCTGCGCCATCGACCGAAAAGAAAGAGAAAGGAACAAAACAAAAGCGATCCAGCGAGTCATACATCGAATTTTTTCCGCAGTGTCATGCCCGCCTTTCCCTGGAAATTGCCGATCGGCGCCTGCAGCTTGTATATTGAAAGAACGACCTCGGCGATAAAGGGATATTGTTCACGGATGCGGTAGATCATCTCCTCGGCTATCTTCTCCAATAGTGGCGATGGCTGATGCATCCGCTCCTTGATGATATCGAACAGGATGACATAGTTGATGATCGAATCCAGCCCCGCAAAGGGCCGCCCGCTCTCATCATAAGAGACATCCAGGTTGACCTCGAAGGTATTTCCGGTGGCCAGCTCTTCCTTGAAGACGCCGTGCCGGCCCGAAAAGATCAGATTGTGAAGCTGAACGGTAACCATGATGTATTTTAATGTATTCCCTTTGCCGAAAGATAACGCTCTGCGTCCAGCGCTGCCATACACCCGCTGCCTGCTGCCGTCACCGCCTGCCGGTAGATCTTATCCTGTACGTCCCCCGCGGCAAAGACCCCTTCCACATTGGTCTTGCTCGTTCCGGGAATCGTCTTGATATATCCTGCTTCGTCCATGTCCAGGAAATCCGCGAAGATGGCCGAATTCGGCTGGTGACCGATCGCGACGAAGAAACCGCTGATCGGAATTTCCTTCTTCTCGCCGCTCTTGTTGTTCCGGACCCGCAATGCTTCGACCTTGCTCTCGCCAAGGATCTCGTCGGTCTCGGAGTTCCAGTACATTTTGATGTTGGGCTGCTGCTGCACCCGCTCCTGCATCACCTTGGAGGCACGCATCTTATCGCTGCGCACCAGCATGTGCACATTCGTCGCCAGCTTGGACAGATAAAGCGCCTCCTCGGCGGCCGTATCGCCGGCCCCGATGATCGCCACCTCCTTGCCCCGGAAGAAGAACCCGTCACAGACGGCGCAGGCGCTGACGCCATAGCCGTTCAGCCGCTGCTCGGATTCCAATCCCAGCCATTTGGCCGAGGCGCCGGTGGCAATGATCACCGCATCGGCTTCGATCAGCTTCTCCTCGTCGATCCACACCTTATGTGGATGGCCCGAAAAATCCACCTTGGTCGCCAATCCATACCGGATGTCGGCGCCCATCCGCTTGGCCTGCTTCTCGAAATGCACCATCATTTCCGGTCCCTGCACTCCATCGGGATAGCCGGGATAGTTCTCTACTTCCGTGGTGATCGTCAGCTGTCCACCCGGCTGGATGCCCTGGTACAACACGGGCCGGAGATTGGCACGCGCAGCATAAACAGCGGCGGTATAACCCGCCGGCCCTGAACCGATGATCAGACAATGTACTCTTTCACTGGGGTTTTGCTCCATTCTGGGTTTATTTTTAAGCGGTCAAAAATAAGGTGAAAATGGCTATCCGCATGTCATTTACCGGACATAAAAAAAGACCCCGGTCTCAAGACCAGGGCCAGTGTATTCATCTTTTGAGTGATATTTGGCGCTAATGTCTGTCCTTCGGACAAATCGCCTCCGGCGATTTAGCCCAGGTACGCTTTCAGCGCATTGCTGTAGCGGGCCTTCTGAAGGCGTTTGATCGCCCTTTCTTTGATCTGGCGGATACGCTCCTTGGTCAGGTCGTACTTCTGGCCGATCTGCTCGATGGTTACCCCATTTTCGCCGTCCAGCCCAAAATACGCATTGACGATCTCCGCTTCGCGGGGGCTCAGTGACTTGAGCACGCGGCGGATCTCTGCGCGTAAGGAATCTTTCATGACATCGTCATCCGTCTCATCGCCACCTTCCAGCAGATCACCCATGGCAACGTCCTCTGCCTCGTGAACCGGGGCATCCAGACTGCTGTGACGGGTATTGCTCTGGAAAATGTTGTTGATCTCCGTCTCACTCATCTCCAGCAACTCGGCCAGCTCTTCCGTACTCGGCTCCCGCTCATGTTCCTGCTCGAAAGCCATGTAGGCCTTGTTAGCCTTGTTGTATGTGCCAATTTTGTTTTGAGGCAGGCGGACTAATCTGCCCTGCTCTGCCAACGCCTGTAAAATGGACTGGCGGATCCACCATACCGCGTATGAAATGAACTTGAAACCTTTGGTTTCATCAAAGCGTTGAGCCGCTTTAATTAAGCCGAGGTTGCCCTCGTTGATCAAATCACTCAGCGATAACCCCTGGTGCTGGTACTGCTTGGCTACGGAAACGACAAAACGAAGGTTGGCCTGGACCAGCTTGTCCAATGCCTTCTGATCGCCCATCTTGATCCGCTGCGCGAGGACCGTCTCCTCTTCAGGAGTGATCATCGGGATCTTGGAGATCTCCTGCAAATACTTCTCAACCGCCTGGGAGTCACGGTTCGTAATCTGTGTAGCAATCTTAAGTTGCCTCATATCGAAAAATAAAAAAAGATGACGACAATAATGTCAAGCCGCACAGGCGACTTTTTCCAGAGGGTACGCAACTACTATAGAACACAAATCGAGCCGGGAGAGTTCACGGAGGGGCAAAAAAGATATAAAAATAAATTAATGTCAATCCGTCTAGAACCGTTTGCGAAAGTAGTCACGAAAAACGGAAATTCATAGCCCTGTGGATTAAATTGAGAGCTTTTTAATCAAATTTTTGCGAAATGTGGGGAAAGCATCGCTCAATTTGTCGCCTTGCAATTCTCGGATACCCTTTGCAGATATCGCACGCAAAACAGTTTTGGCTAAATCTTAACCTACATAGACAATTTCTTCACCCTCCGCCTTCAGCACCAGGCTCTTCTTTTCAGCAGCCTCGACGCGCCCAACCACCTTTCCGGCGATTCCGAGCTCCTGCCCTACCCGCAATAGCGCATCCGCGGACGCCTCGTCCGTGAAAATCTCCAGCCGGTGGCCCATATTGAACACCTGGTACATCTCCCGGTTGTCCGATCCCGAAGCCCCGGCGATGAGCCGGAAGATGGTCGGCGGCTCGAAAAGGTTGTCTTTCACGATCCGGAAGGCTCCCGGCAGGTATTTCAGGCACTTCGTCTGCCCCCCCCCGCTGCAGTGGATCAGCCCATGAATGGCCCCGAACTGTTCCGTCAGCAGCCGCTTCAGCAACGGGGCATAGGTCCGGGTCGGACTCAGCAGCAGGTGCCCGATATCGGTCGACACCCCCTCTCTGCCGGCCTCCGCGGCAGGAATAGCCACCCCGTCAGTCAGTTGATGCCTCCCGATATAGACGACGTGCTCGTCCAGGCTGGTATCGTATGATTCGTGAAAACGGGCTCCATAGGTCTTCCCGAGGACGTCATGACGCGCGCTGGTCAGCCCGTTGCTGCCGATCCCGCTGTTGTAGTCCGATTCATAGGCCGCCTGGCCAAAACTGGCGAATCCGACGATCAGATCTCCCGGCCGGATGCCGTCATTGGTGATCAACCGGTCCTTCGGCCAGCGGGCGGTCATCGTCCCATTGACGGCGATGGTCCGTACCACGTCCCCGACATCCGCCGTCTCGCCGCCCAGGTATTGGATCCCGACCCCGTAGCCCTTTAACTCGTCGAAGAACTCCTGCGACCCATTGATGACGGCCGATAGCACCTCCCCGGGAATGTTCCGCTTGTTCCGGTCGATCGTCGAGGAGAACAGCAGGTTGTCGTAAATACCCACGCAAAGCAGGTCGTCCAGGTTCATCGCAATGGCATCCCTGGCAATGCCCTTCCAAACGTCCAGGTCCCCGGTCTCCTTCCAGTACAGGTAGGCTAAAATGCTCTTGGTCCCCGCCCCATCGGCATGCATCAGGTTGACCCAACCGGCATCACCCCCCAAATAGTCGGGATAGATCTTGCAAAAAGCATTCGGGTAAAGGCCCTTATCCAGCCGCTCCACGGCCTGGTGAACTTCTTCCTTCTGGGCGGAGACCCCGCGCCGGGCATACAGTGACATAGGCGGCAAAGGTAACGGATAAATCGTGTAGATTTGCAGCGCATGGATATCTATCGTCATCTTGATCAATTGCCTCAGTTTCAGCGCTCAGTAATCACTATCGGAACCTTTGACGGCGTCCACAGCGGCCATGCCCGGATCCTGGCCCAGCTACGGCAGCAAGCCGCGGCCATCGACGGGGAGACCGTTATCATCACCTTCTATCCCCATCCCCGCAAAGTCGTCAAGGCCGGCGCCGAAGAGATCCGGCTCATCAATACCCTCGAAGAAAAGATCCAGCTCCTCTCCTGGCAGCGCATCGATCACCTCGTCATCGTCCCCTTTACCGAAGCCTTCTCCCAAATGACGGCCGAACAGTACATCACCGACTTCCTGCTCGCCCGCTTCCATCCCCATACCGTGATCATCGGCTATGACCACCGCTTCGGCAAGGGCCGCCAGGGCGATTATCACCTGCTGGAACAGTTCAGCAGCAGCGAAGGGTTCGTCCTGCAGGAGATCCCGGTCCACCTGCTCGACGAGGTGTCCGTCAGCTCCACCCGGATCCGCGAAGCCATCCAGCGCGCCGACATCGACACCGCCAACCAGCTCCTCGGCTACCCCTTCTTCTTCTCGGGCCGGGTAGTAAAAGGCAACCAGCTGGGGCGCACCCTCGGTTACCCCACCGCCAACCTGGAAATGGAAAATCCGGAAAAGCTGACCCCCGCCAATGGCATTTATGCCGTCGAGGCCCAGCTGCTCCCTACCGCCGATTTGTTCTCCTCCCCCCGGCTGCAGGGAATGATGAGCATCGGCACACGGCCCACCATCGACGGCGCCAACCGGACCATCGAGGTCAACCTCTTTGATTTCGACGAGGACATTTATGGCCGGGAATTACGGGTCTTCGTCCGGAAATGGCTGCGACCCGAACTAAAATTCAACGGTCTTGAAGAGCTCAAGACCGCTATCGCCAAAGACAAGCTCGACACGCTCGCGGCGCTCAACCCATGATCTTCACCACCAGCTCCTTCAACAACGACGCATCCTCGGCGCCCACGCTGCCGACGCCCACGCTCTTGAGGTTGTAGGTGTGCAGCAACAGCAACCCCTGCTCGATGCCCGCATAATCATAATTACGCAACGCCGCCAGGTAGTCCTTGGCAAAATAAGGATTGACGCCGATGGCCGCGGCAACCCCCTTCTCGTCGCGCGCCGGCTGGCCAAAGATCATGTAGACCTTGGAAAAGAAATTATAGATCGACGGGAGGATCAGCTGTATGGGACCCGCTTTAGGGTTCCCTTCAAAATATTGTATGATCCGGATGGCCTTAGCCTTGTCTTTCTTTGCAAAAGCATCCTGCAGCTCGAACACATTGTATTCCTTGCTCACGCCCACATATCGCTCGATATCGTCCTCGTTGATCTCCTTGCGCCCCGCCAGGTTCACCAGCAACTTCTCCACCTCGTTATTGATCCGGTTCAGGTCATTGCCGATATGATCGACCAGCAATAACAACGCCTTCTGCGTAATGCTGAATCCCTTCTGGCGGATCAGCTCTGCCGTCCACTCGGGAAGCTGGTTGTCATACAACTTCTTGGTAGTATACAGTTCGGCCTTTTCCTTCAGCAACTTGGCCAGCTTGCTGCGCCCGTCCACCTTCTTCTCTTTATAGGCCACGACAAATACCGTCGACGCCAGCGGCTTGTCGATATACGCCTCCAGCTTGTCGATATCCCGCATCTGCTGCGCCTCTTTGAGGATCACTACCTGCCGCTCCGCAAACATCGGGTATCGGCGACAGGCATTGATCACGGCCGTCCAGTCGGCATCCTTACCGTAGAACACGGTCAGGTTGAACCCCGCCTCGGCCTCTGAAAGGATCTGGTGCTCGGCATAGTTCACCAGCACGTCAATGTGATATTCTTCCTCACCTTCCAGCCAATAAACGGGTTTGAATTTCAATTTTTTCCAGTCGCCAAGGATCTTCTCTACTGACATTCATCCTCTTTTTATTATGTGCGCGAATAGGACTCTCCACCAAATTAGCCCTATTCGCGCAAACGGCTAATGACTGGCCTTCGGCCGAGCCGCCTCCAGCGGCTCATGAAGCAATATTACATAAATCTTTATAAATCAGGGACGAAAGACAATAAAAAGGTTTTTGGCACGGTTTTAGAATTGACCCATGTGTTGCCGCAAAAACGGACAACTGGATTTGGAAATTCATTTTCTTAACTATAGACAAAAACAATAAGCTATGAGTACGACAACCAACTATCCCTCAGCTACACCCCAAAATCAACCTCCGAAAAAGGATTACAAAAATCTGGTGATCGGTTTGCTTGCCGCCGGTTTCCTCGGAACCTGGGGTTATCTGCTCTGGAACAACAACAAACAGGAGCAGGTTCAAACCCAGCAACAAGCTCAGATCTCCAAAGTAACCGATGAAAAAGGCCAGCTCCAGAAGAACTTCGACGACGCCCTCGTCAGACTGGATAGCCTCACCGGCACCAACAATAGGCTCTCTGCCACCGTTAACGAACGCGACGGACAGGTAGCCAACCTCAAGAAGCAGATCCGCGGCCTGCTCTCCAAGCAGCACCTCACGGAAGCTGAAAAGAAAAAAGCCGAAGACCTGATCAAAGAACTGAACGACAAGGTCAGCAACCTCGAACAGCAGGTAGCCCAGCTCACCCAGGACAACCAGCAGCTGACGGCTGACAAAACCCAGCTGACGGCTGACAAGGAAAAGCTCACCAACGACCTCAGCACTACGACTACCGCGAAGCAAGACCTCGAAAAGAAAGTAGACATCGCTTCTACCCTCAATGCTTCGAATATCTCTATCACACCGATGCACGAAAAGAGCAATGGTCAGGACAAGGAAACCACCACGGCTAAGCGCGTGAACAAGCTGGTTATCGGCTTCGACGTTGCCAACCGTATCGCTCAGACCGGCCAGACCGATGTATATGTATGCATCACCGGCCCCGATGGCAAGCCCATCTCCGTTCCTGCACTGGGTAGCGGCACCTTCACTACCCGCGACGAAGGCGACAAGGTATACACCGCAAAGGTTCCCGTCGACTTCGAATCCGGCAAGACCAAGGCCGTTCAATTCGCCTGGAAACAAAACAGCCAGTTCTCCAGGGGCAACTACAAGATCGAGATCTACCACAATGGATTCAAGATCGGCGAAGGCACCCGCGAACTGAAGAAAGGCGGTCTGTTCAGCTAAGCAAACTCTCTCGCATAGAAAAAGCCCCGGTGAAAGCCGGGGTTTTTTCATTTAAAGTAGTGCGCGAAGCGCCGCCCTCCCGGTATGCACGATCCCCGTCGTCCCGGCCTTTCGCCCCTCATACTGTAAGCTCAATTCAAGATTATTCCCCAGCTTCTTGATCAGATCCATACTCCAGAGATAATTCTTTCCCGGCTGCAACCCTTCAAGAATAGTATAGGCCACCGCAGAGGTCGTACTCGGCGTCTTCCCGCCCGCCGCGGAATAAACGATAGAGCTCATCGTGAACTTCCCCTGGATGGAAGTGCTCTGGAGGATATTGTACTTCCAATCGGTGTTCCAGGACTCCGCTGTATAGGTCTGGCCCCCCCACTGTTCGGCGTTCTGCTTCGAGGTCAGCCGGCAGCTGACGCCGACCCGAAGATTGCTCCGACGCGTAAAGGTCACCCCCGGCTCCGCCGACCATTGTTTCAGGTTGTAATTGGCGCTGTCGAAATTCGAGCTCGAGTTGTTGTACCGGTTGGTGCCATTTCGGAAGACCCCGGTCAGCGCGATCGACTTGCTCATGTTCAGCCGGGTCCGCAGCGACCATTCATTGGTCTGCCGGGTCTCATACCCATAGGTCACCAGGGTCTTGCCGCCGTTGCGGGCATTGCTCAGATCGAAACCCCAGTGCGGATCGGTGCGGTTGAACGAAAGGGTGTTGACCAGTATCAGCGTCCTGGTGATCAGGGCCGTATCGCTGAAAGGGGCCTTGAAGGGATTGTATTCGATCAACCCGTGGGCCTGCTCCTTCTGGTTCAGCTGCATCGAGGACTGCAGCAGGGTCCGGCCGAGGAAATGCAGGAAGCTCCCGCTCTGCGCCGTGACGACCGCCTTGGGGTTTATCGAAATGCTATAGTTAAACGTGTTGTAATTGGCTTTGATATAGTTGTTGGTCGGAGTATAGACCCGGATATACAGGGCCTGGTCGGGGAATTGCGCCAGCACGAACTCGCTCAACTGCTGGAGACCATCCTTATTGTAGTCGATCCACGCATACTGCCCGGTTCCCGCGGGCACCTGCAGATAAGTATAGTTCAGCCGTTGTTGCTGGCCGCTCCCGATCTCATAGAGGACATTGCCCCGCACCAGCCCTTTCCACTCGTTGATCACATACTCCAGCCGTCCCAGCAGGGTCTTGTCGCCTCGCTGCGCCAGCGTACTGCTGTCCACGGTATGCGAAGCCAGCGTGCTGTCCATGATCCGCATCTCCCGGTAGCTGGCGGTAATGTGGAACTGATGATGCGTATTTTTTAGAAAATCCGCGAAGACGCTGTACGTGTGGCTCTGGTCGCCTACCCCCAGGCTGCGGCCCGAAGGATAGGAGTTGGTGCGCGCCACATAGCTCATCCCCCATTTGTTCGGCGCTTTCTCCGGGCTCTTCAGGTAAGCCGTCCAGGTGTGAAAGGCATAGCTGGTGGCCGTCACCGTATCGGCCCATTTGTCCTTGTTCTCGTTCCGCTCCAGCGAATAGCCGCCGCCGATGACATAGCCTTTTAAAAAAGGCAGCGTCTTTGACACATCGACGGACGGGCGGAGGAAAGTCCCGGAGAACCGGTGGCTGCTGTCGCTGGTGGTAAGGCTCAGCCGGCTGCTGAGGATCCAGCCCTTCCAGCTCTGTCGCTGGGTGATCATGTTGCGCGTTCCCGTAAACCCATCGCTACGCTCATAGCGGGAGGCATCATATTTCATCGTATTCAGTTTCTTGTCGCTCAGCTGGAGCCCCGCGGAATAGATCCGCTCGTCGGCCGGGTTGACATACAGCGAAAGTCCCCAGTCACGCGTGAATTCGGGACTTCTGAGTCGCTCGATCGGCGTGAAATTCCTGTTCACATATTCAAAACCCGCGGTCGAGGTCAGCGTCAACCCGCGGGCCGCCGATCCGAGCGGTTTCACATTCTTAAAAGTAAACTTCATGGCATTCCCATTGTCGTTGCCTTTGTCCATCGTCGAGAGAGTATTGATATCATAATGGCTATGCGCCAGCTCCGCAGTCATCGTACTGTGCCTGTCGAGAGTATAGTCCACTCCTACCGTCGCCACCTGCTGGGTCTTGGGCGTGACCAGGAACTGCGCCGCCTCATAAGAACCCTGCATCACGCCGTTCACCGGCGGTACATAGAAGAACACGCTCCCGTTGATGCCGTTCAGGTCGGGCATATAGTTGCCATAGCCCGGACCGACGTTCGCAAAGGACAGGCTGTAGAGGGTTTGCGTGGCGTCGGTGGAGAAGACATACACCGAGTCGTGCACCAACGCCCCGGCGGCGTTCTTATACGTGGTATCGACCTTCTTGTACAGGATCTTCCCCGCTGCAAACGTATCCACCGTCCCTACGGGATAAAAAGCCCGTTGGATACTATCCCCCAGTTTGTTCAGGAATTTGTTCTGGTCGGGCGTCAGCGTCTGGTTGATCGGCGAATTCCGGGAATCGCTGTTGCTGAATAAACCCACCCTCAGTTTTAGTTTGTTGTTGATGTTCGCTTCGTTGAACAGGTATAGGTTGACGTTGAGATAGTTTCGGTCGGCGTACTCGAATTCTACTTGAATTCTCGCATCCTGGGTGATCAGGCGGTTAGGGGTAAAGGTTACCTCGCCGGTGTTGTAGTTAATGATATAGTCCTGGTCCTCGCCCCGCTGCATCAGCTGTCCGTCGATAAAAACCCTCTCCGTTCCCGCCAGCACGATAAAATACAACTCCCCGTTGGCGCCCTGCAGCTTGTAGGGCCCCTGGTTGCCTTCCTGTCCCTGGAAGATATTCCGGTTGAATTTCCCTTTGGCGATCGCCGCGCTGACCAGGGTCCGGTTAGTCACCCCCGGCCCCATCTGCTCCGTGCTCTCAAAGGAAGCGCCCTGCAACCGCTTGTAGAAGTTCAGGAAATACAGGTTGTTTTGCCGCAGGTCGATATCTCCCATCGTGAGGGCCCAGTTCTTTTTCTTGAACTGCAGGAGCACTTTGTCGAACTCGTTCAGGTTGGCCGTCGTACCGTCCGGCTGGATCGGGATATTGTTATCGGTGATGGCCGCGACGATCTCGATGCTGTCGGCCAGGAATCCGCTTAGCTGAAGGTTGAGGTTGGAGGTCACGACGGCGTCCTGGCTGTTCCCAAAGGTGATGCTCCGGCCAAAGCTGCCGTTGTAGGTGATATTCCCGAAATTGAAAAAATTGTCGGTGTTGTTCCGGCCATCCCTGTCCTTCTCGTAAGGCCGGAACAGGAAATAGTTCTCGATACTGTCGAAATTGAGCCGCCTGGCGACGGAGTTTAGCCGGAAGGGGAAGGTACGGTAGACCACCCATACGCTGTCCGTTCCCGCCGGCGGATGAACCCATACCAGGCTGCCGTTCACCGGGTCCAGCCGGTAGGCGGAGTCAGGGACGTCTTTGACAAAAAAAGCACCCGGGATAAGACTGGACGAATCGATCGGAATCCGCCCACCCCGGACGGGGATATATTTCCGGTGGAGATTGGACAATTCAGCAGGCTTTCGCACCATTGTCCGTTTGGTGGAGGGCGGCGACATCGGCGACCCCATATTCATGGGAGCCGTCCCCTGTCCCGCGCGGGCGGCCTTCATTTGAGTTTCCAACTTAAGTCTAAGGGAATCAACCGGGTCTGAAGGCGCCCGATTCATCGAATCAACCTGCCGCAGCATCGTCGCGGCGCTTAGCAAAGTATCTGCCCTGACCTTTCTGATGGAGTCCGCCTTGCGCAGACTATCGGCCCGAAGGGCAGAATCCGCACTCGCCGTCTGACCCCTCGCGACCAACACGCCGCCAAACACCCACAACAACACCCATATAAGCAGCCTTTTGATCAACAACGAGGTTTTTTGTAAAAATGCAGAAAAAGGGGTATTTATTGTATCATCACATTCATATCCTGCAACGTTAACGCCATGCGCGCTTGTCATCCCGGGAAACCCTTAACCAACCGCCTATGCAACCATCCGCCTGCCGTAACCTTTCCATCCTGTTAACCGCCGTCACCCTTTTATCAGGCTGCGCCTACCAATACCACGCGCAGGCCATCTACGTCAGCCCCTTCAACGGCAATTCCGGCGAATACCACCCGCTCCCGCTACTGGCGGACAGCCAGAAAACCGCCTTTTATGCCCAGGCAGCCGCCTTCTGGGGCGCCGGAAATGTCAATAAACAGGACGCGCTCAGCGGAGGCGACGCATCCCTCTATTGGGCCCATCAATTTGGCCGGTTTCAATGCTATTCCGGCCTAAGTCTCTCCCTCGGCGCTTATAACGCCCGTCCCTGGGACAGCAGCATCAACTGGTACCCGCCGGTCAACCAACCTGCCCATGCTGCCGAGCTCAACACCTACACCGGCCGTCATTTCTTCGGTGGAACGGGATTCAGCGGCGGCATCAATTACGTCATCCCGCTCGGCGGCGGTTGCGAATGGCGGGTCATCGGGGTGGAAACCAATCTCCAGCGGGAATTCGGTGCGTATCATAGTTTCCGCACCAAACTGCCGGACAGCCTGACTACCCTGGATATCCGCGACCGCTTCTTCGGCGCCGCAGGCATCAGCACGGAGTTGGTGATAAAAGGAAGGAAAGAATCGGCAGGCCTGCGCATCTCACGTGGCTGGATCCTCGGCGCCCCCTACCGCGATGGGAAGGTGTACGACTCGATCAAGCTCGGTCCCCTTCAATATCACTATGCCAATGTAACAGCCGAATATACCCGTAGAAGATATACGTTCTATTTCCAGGTGGATGGCGGCACGAAATTCAATACCGGCCACTTCGGCTTCGTCTATCGCCTGACGCCGTAACGCCCAGCCGGCTGGTCCGTCTCCCGTAAGCCTTCGCGGCCCACGCACCCGGCTATGCCTTCACCAGATCTTCCCGCGGATACAGCTCCTCGCGCATCTGCTTCACCCGCGCATCCTCCAGGTATTCGTCGAAGGACATCAGCCGGTCGATGATCCCGCCTGGCGTCAGCTCGATGACCCGGTTGGCCACCGTCTGCATGAACGTATGGTCATGGGACGTCAGCAGGACGATCCCCTTGAAGTTGCTCATGGATTCGTTGAAGGACTGGATGGACTCCAGGTCGAGATGGTTCGTCGGCTCGTCGAGGATCACCACATTCGGGTCCTGCAACATCATCCGGCTCAACATACACCGCACCTTCTCCCCTCCCGACAACACATGCGTGTTCTTCAGCACCTCATCGCCGCTGAACAGCATCTTCCCGAGAAAACCCCGCAGGAACGGCTCATCGACATCCGTCACGTGTGGCGGAACGAACTGCCGCAGCCAGTCCATCAGGTTGATCTGTTCCCCTTCGAAATATTCGGTGTTGTCATTGGGCAGATAGGCCTTGGTTACCGTCGTACCCCATTCGAATTTCCCGCCATCCGCCGCCATCTCCCCATTGATGATCTTGAAGAACGTGGTCAGCGCCAGGTGATCCTTACTGACAAAAGCGATCTTGTCACCCTTGTTGACACTGAAGTTGACATTGGAAAAAAGATACCGGCCATTCTCGGCCTTCTTGGCGAGCTTTTCTACATTCAATATCTGGTTGCCCACTTCCCGTAGCTGCTTGAAGATAATGCCCGGGTAGCGGCGATTGGACGGTTCGATCTCCTCGATCGTCAGCTTCTCCAATGCCTTCTTCCGCGAAGTAGCCTGCTTGGACTTGCTCGCATTGGCCGAGAACCGCGCGATGAATTCCAGCAACGCGGCGCGTTTGTCTTCATTTTTCTTGTTCCGGTCCGACAATTGCCGCGCCATCAGCTGCGATGATTCGTACCAGAAGGTATAGTTACCCGTAAAGATCTTTATTTTCGCCCGGTCCACATCCGCCACATGCGTACAGACGGCGTCGAGGAAGTGACGGTCGTGGGACACGACGATGACGATGTTCTCATAGTCGGCCAGGAAGTTCTCCAGCCAATTGATGGTCTCGACGTCAAGGTCGTTGGTAGGTTCGTCAAGGATCAGGATGTCCGGGTTGCCGAACAGCGCCTGCGCGAGCAGCACCCGCACTTTCAGGGTGCCGGGCAGTTCCTTCATCAGGTTGCTATGCGCCGACTCCTTCACGCCCAGGTCGCTGAGCAGGGCCGCCGCATCGCTTTCGGCGGTGTAACCGCCCATCTCGCCAAATTCGCCTTCGAGCTCACCCGCGCGGATCCCATCCTCTTCGGAAAAATCGGCCTTGGCATAGATGGCGTCGCGCTCCTGCATCACGCTCCACATCTTCTGGTGCCCTTTCAGCACGGTATTCAGCACCGTGTCCTCGTCAAAGGCAAAGTGGTTCTGGTTCAGCACGGCCATTCGCTGACCGGGAGCGATCTCCACCGATCCCTTCGAAGGCTCGATGTCCCCGGCCAGGATCTTCAGGAACGTAGACTTCCCGGCCCCATTGGCGCCGATGACCCCATAGCAATTCCCTTTCGTAAAACTTAGATTGACTTCGTCGAATAGAACCCTTTTCCCAAAGGACAGGGTGACATTGTTCACTCTGATCATGGGCGCAAAGGTACGAAAAAACGAGGCCTTTCCGGGAAAAATAAGGCCTCGTTTTTTCCAATGATGTCCTGGAAAAGGCTCCGCCTTTTCTGGGTTTTAACTATTTATCCGTCGTAAGACCGCTGTGCGCGTATTCGGCGTTTAGCCTCGCAATGTTCTGAATAGAAATCTCTTTCGGGCAGACGGCCTCGCAGGCTCCGGTCGCCGTACAGCTCCCAAAACCCTCCTTGTCCATCTGCGCGACCATATCGTGCACCCGCGTCTTCCGCTCGGGGCCACCCTGGGGCAGCAAAGCCAGGTGGGAGACCTTCGCCGACACAAAAAGCAGGGCCGAGCTGTTCTTACAGGCCGCGACACAGGCGCCGCAGCCGATACAGGCCGCAGCGGCAAAAGCCGTGTCCGCCTTATCCTTTTCGATGGGGATCGCATTGGCATCCACGGCGTTCCCGGTATTCACCGAGATATACCCGCCGGCCTGGATGATCCGGTCGAACGAGCTCCGGTCGACCACCAGGTCCTTGACGACGGGGAACGCATTGGCCCGCCAGGGCTCCACGACGATCGTATCTCCATCCTTAAAAGCCCGCATGTGCAGCTGGCAGGTGGTCGTTCCCTCCCAGGGCCCGTGCGGCCGGCCGTTGATGTACATGGAACACATGCCGCAGATCCCTTCCCGGCAATCGTGGTCGAATGCGATCGGGTCCTTCCCCTCCACCACCAGGCGCTCGTTCAGCACGTCGAACATCTCCAAAAAGGACATCTCCGAAGAAATGCCGCTGACGGAATAGGTCTCGAAGCCGCCTTTGTCTTTCTTGTTCTTCTGCCTCCATACCTTGAGGGTGAGATTCATCGTATAATGTTCCATAACAAAATCGCTTAGTGGATACTTTTATTTTTCAAATAGTTCAAATAGTCTTTATGTCTTATCGGGGTCTTACCCGACACATCGGGATCATACCAGTAGATCCAGGCATTCAGCTCCCCACCCTTCCTCAACCGCACTTTCCCCTTCCGGCGAACAAATTCCTCTCCTTCATATTTGTCCAGCACCTTGAAGACCGCCCCGGGGTCGTTCACCTGGAACACATCCCCTATCACTTCCCTACCCGACCGGTCCTTCACCGCCCCCGGGTACCGGCCGATATCGTACATCGACGCCCCGATCTTCGCCTGACCTACATACTCGAGCTCTTTGGCGACCCTGTTCTTCAGCTTCAGATCGTAGCTCCTGCGCAATGTGCCATATACGAATAAATATTGCCTCATGCTCTTGCCAAAAGGCCTTTCAGCCGTTCAAAACCATATTTTTCGATCCATTCCCTGCAATCCGCATCCGTGCTGATCTTCCCGAGATAGTAATCGAACACATCCCACACCTGGTCCAGCGGAAGATGTCCTCTCGAATGCAGGACCCCGATGAACTCGAAGAAGTTGAGAAAGTCCGTAAACTTCTCCTCGTTCTGCTGCCGCATCACCGCGTCCCCAACATTCAGCTTCCCATGCAACACGTCGTAATCCAACCACGACCGAACTTCCTTATAGGTCGAATTTTCAAAGAATTTCTCGAACAGCGATTTCAACCATTCCGCCTGCCGGATCCGCACCTGCTGACGATAGCTGAAGGCCGCAATAAAGAAGCCCAATCCCCCCAAACCAGCCAGCAATTTCGCGCCAAGGTCGATCCAGTCTCTTATCATGGAATAGGTTTTATCCGGTCATTGGCCATTACTTGTAGCTCCGCTGCGTCGGGTGCGCCACTTCGAATACGAGCTGTTCTTTATGCAGCTCCCAGCTGCTGTCCCCCTTGTATTCCCAGGCTGCTACAAAGCTGAAATTCGCATCGTCCCGCTTGGCTTCCCCTTCCTCGGTCTGCATCTCCTCGCGGAAATGACCGCCGCAGCTCTCGCGTCGTTGCAGCGCGTCCAGGCACATCAGCTCGCCCAGCTCGATAAAGTCGGCCACGCGGCCCGCCTTGTCCAGCTCGGGGTTGAACTCGGCGATATCGCCGGTCACCCGCAGGTCCTTCCAGAACTCCGCCTTCAACGCCCGGATCTCTTCGATCGCCTCCTTCAGCCCTGCCTCGTTCCGCGCCATCCCGCACTTGTCCCACATGATCTTGCCCAGCCGCTTGTGAAAGCTCTCGGGACTTTGGGTTCCGTTGATATTCTTGAGCCGGCTCAGCCGGTCTGCAACTTCTTTTTCCGCCGCGGCGAACGCCTCGTGCGTGGTGGGGATCGGCTTGGTCCTGATCTCGTTGGCCAGGTAATTTCCGATCGTATAGGGAATGACGAAATAGCCGTCGGCCAGCCCCTGCATCAGCGCCGAAGCGCCCAGCCGGTTGGCGCCGTGATCGCTGAAATTGGCCTCACCCAGCGCATACAACCCCGGAACGGAAGTCATCAGCTCATAATCCACCCAAAGGCCGCCCATGGTGTAGTGCACTGCCGGGTAGATACGCATCGGCGTGGTATACGGGTCTTCCCCGGTGATCTTCGCATACATGTCGAAGAGGTTGCCATATTTTTCTTTTACGACCTCTACCCCATGGCTGCGGACATCCTCGGCCGTGGGATTGTCGATCCCATGCTTGCGGCACTCGGTCTTGCCATATCGCTCGATGGCCGATGCGAAATCGAGGTATACGGCCTGCCTGGAGGTACCTACCCCGTAGCCCGCATCGCACCGCTCTTTGGCCGCGCGCGAAGCCACGTCCCGGGGTACCAGGTTACCAAAGGCCGGATACCGGCGCTCCAGGTAATAATCCCGTTCCTCATGGGGTATCTCGTTGGCCTTCCGCGGATCGTTCTTTTGTTTCGGCACCCAGATCCGCCCGTCATTGCGCAGCGACTCCGACATCAGCGTCAGCTTCGATTGATGATCCCCCGTCACCGGGATACAGGTCGGATGGATCTGCGTAAAGCAGGGGTTGCCGAAATACGCGCCTTTCTTATGAGCCTTCCAGGCCGCCGTGACATTGCTGCCCATGGCGTTGGTCGAGAGATAAAAGACATTGCCGTAACCGCCGCTGGCCAGCAGCACCGCATGACCGAAATGACGTTCCAACTCGCCGGTGATCAGGTTGCGGGCGATGATCCCCCGGGTCTTCCCATCGATGACAACGACATCCAGCATTTCATGCCGCGTGTACATCTCCACGTTCCCGAGCGCCACCTGGCGCTCCAGGGCCTGGTAGGCGCCGATCAGCAATTGCTGCCCCGTCTGCCCGGCCGCATAGAAGGTCCGCTGAACCTGCACGCCGCCAAACGACCGGTTGCTCAGCAACCCGCCATACTCCCGCGCAAAGGGCACCCCCTGCGCGACACACTGGTCGATGATATTGGCGCTTACCTCCGCCAGCCGGTATACATTGGCCTCACGGGAACGATAGTCGCCCCCCTTGATGGTATCGTAAAAAAGCCGGAACGTGCTGTCCCCGTCATTCTGGTAGTTCTTGGCGGCGTTGATCCCCCCCTGCGCGGCGATGCTATGCGCCCGGCGCGGCGAATCCTGGAAGCAAAACGCCTTGACCTTATAACCCATTTCCCCAAGCGAAGCCGCGGCCGATGCGCCGGCCAGCCCTGTTCCGATGATGATGATCTCGATACTGCGTTTATTGGCCGGGTTCACCAGCTTCACATGACCTTTATAATCTTCCCATTTCTTATCCAAAGAACCTTCGGGGACGTTTGATTGGAACATGACGAATCGTATGATTTGATGAGAAAACGAACCAGTTTAATATTCAGGCGATCTATACCCAGTTAAAATACATGGAGATCGGCATCATGGCGAACGCCAGCGGCACGACGATCGCAAAGCCGACCCCGATGCCGTTGATCAGCTTCAGATAACGGCTGTTGGACACGCCCAGCGAACGGAACGCACTCTGGAAGCCATGCATCAGGTGATAGGCCAGGGCCAAACAACCGATCAGGTAGATGACTACCAGCCAGATATTGGTGAAGGTATCCTTCATCAGGCTGAACAGATCGTGAACCTCTACTCCCGGCGGGTAGCTCACTTCGGGCATCTCCAGGAATCGGGAAGGGATCCAGAAATTCTTGATATGGATCACCAGGAACAGCAGGACGAAAGTGCCCAGCCAGCCCATATACCGCGAATACCATTTGCTCCCTTTGTTGCCCATCGGCACCTGGTAGCCGACGCTCCGCTTCTTCCGGTTCTGCTGCTCCAGGACATACGCCTGTACGATATGCAGGATAAAACCCGCAAAGAGCCCGATCTCCAGTGTCCGCATCACCACGGTCGTGCCAAGGAAATGCGCCGCCAGATTGAACATCTGCCCCCCATCCATCGCCCAGATACAGGCATTCACACAGACATGCACGATAAGAAAAAGGATCAGGAAAACTCCCGTTAGGCCCATGACAAATTTCTTGCCTACGGAAGAAGTAAAGAGTTCAGACCATTTCATGCTTAAAGCTTTTAAGTCAACCGCGCAAATTTAGCACAGGAACCGTTCAAAAATACCTTTCATTTCTTTCCAGCACAGTGGGATCCGAAGCTTGGAATTCACGTGACTTGAAGTCGCGGCCGCACTGACCCTATAGTGAGTCGTATTAATTTAAATCATACCAACATGGTCAAATAAAACGAAAGGCTCAGTCGAAAGACTGGGCCTTTCGTTTTAATCTGATCGGCACGTAAGAGGTTCCAACTTTCACCATAATGAAATAAGATCACTACCGGGCGTATTTTTTGAGTTATCGAGATTTTCAGGAGCTAAGGAAGCTAAAATGGAGAAAAAAATCACTGGATATACCACCGTTGATATATCCCAATGGCATCGTAAAGAACATTTTGAGGCATTTCAGTCAGTTGCTCAATGTACCTATAACCAGACCGTTCAGCTGGATATTACGGCCTTTTTAAAGACCGTAAAGAAAAATAAGCACAAGTTTTATCCGGCCTTTATTCACATTCTTGCCCGCCTGATGAATGCTCATCCGGAATTTCGTATGGCAATGAAAGACGGTGAGCTGGTGATATGGGATAGTGTTCACCCTTGTTACACCGTTTTCCATGAGCAAACTGAAACGTTTTCATCGCTCTGGAGTGAATACCACGACGATTTCCGGCAGTTTCTACACATATATTCGCAAGATGTGGCGTGTTACGGTGAAAACCTGGCCTATTTCCCTAAAGGGTTTATTGAGAATATGTTTTTCGTCTCAGCCAATCCCTGGGTGAGTTTCACCAGTTTTGATTTAAACGTGGCCAATATGGACAACTTCTTCGCCCCCGTTTTCACCATGGGCAAATATTATACGCAAGGCGACAAGGTGCTGATGCCGCTGGCGATTCAGGTTCATCATGCCGTTTGTGATGGCTTCCATGTCGGCAGAATGCTTAATGAATTACAACAGTACTGCGATGAGTGGCAGGGCGGGGCGTAACCTAGGTGACAGAAGTTAAAAGCCTCCGGTCGGAGGCTTTTGACTTTCTGCTAGATCGGCCGCATCGAATATAACTTCGTATAATGTATGCTATACGAAGTTATTAGCGATGAGCTCGGACTTCCATTGTTCATTCCACGGACAAAAACAGAGAAAGGAAACGACAGAGGCCAAAAAGCTCGCTTTCAGCACCTGTCGTTTCCTTTCTTTTCAGAGGGTATTTTAAATAAAAACATTAAGTTATGACGAAGAAGAACGGAAACGCCTTAAACCGGAAAATTTTCATAAATAGCGAAAACCCGCGAGGTCGCCGCCCCGTAACCTGTCGGATCACCGGAAAGGACCCGTAAAGTGATAATGATTATCATCTACATATCACAACGTGCGTGGAGGCCATCAAACCACGTCAAATAATCAATTATGACGCAGGTATCGTATTAATTGATCTGCATCAACTTAACGTAAAAGCAACTTCAGACAATACAAATCAGCGACACTGAATACGGGGCAACCTCATGTCCGAGCTCGCGAGCTCGTCGACAGCGACACACTTGCATCGGATGCAGCCCGGTTAACGTGCCGGCACGGCCTGGGTAACCAGGTATTTTGTCCACATAACCGTGCGCAAAATGTTGTGGATAAGCAGGACACAGCAGCAATCCACAGCAGGCATACAACCGCACACCGAGGTTACTCCGTTCTACAGGTTACGACGAATGTCAATACTTGCCCTTGACAGGCATTGATGGAATCGTAGTCTCACGCTGATAGTCTGATCGACAATACAAGTGGGACCGTGGTCCCAGACCGATAATCAGACCGACAACACGAGTGGGATCGTGGTCCCAGACTAATAATCAGACCGACGATACGAGTGGGACCGTGGTCCCAGACTAATAATCAGACCGACGATACGAGTGGGACCGTGGTCCCAGACTAATAATCAGACCGACGATACGAGTGGGACCGTGGTCCCAG
>JADMIO010548810.1_pt1 | contig 107613 bp, 100 predicted proteins | sample 8958161 | NCBI WGS metagenome assembly JADMIO01 (sample SAMN16585339, study PRJNA669376) | soil metagenome | isolation source: Crop rotation soil | place: USA: Cullars Rotation, Alabama | collected 2011
CGACTTCAAGTCACGTGAATTCCAAGCTTCGGATCCCACTGTGCTGGAAAGTTCATCAGGTCAGCAACGAACGTGTTCGGGATGAACTTTCACGGATTCTTACAGAAGGACAGGCTGCGCGTGGTTTTCGCCTGCTCGACGCATCGGGTTTGCGGCATGAAATCTTACCGGAGTTGGAATGGACGGACCACCTCGAGCGCGCGTTGAAGTTACTTGAACGTGGTATCGAACCGGACTTCGCCATGGGTGTTCTGCTTCACGAGACGCCGGTTCGGAGTGTGGAAAGAATTGTTCAACGCTTGAAGTTTTCGCGGGCCGAGATGCATCATATAGTCGCTCTTGCCGAGAGCCTGCCCCAATTTGCAACAGTTCATCAAATGCCTGTGGCCGCTCTTAAACGGTTCTTTCGTCTGACTCGGTTTCCGGAGCATATCGATCTTGCGCGCATCCATCGTATGGCTGAAGGCCAGGAACTTGCGGATGTGAATTATGTCCTGAATAGACGCGCCGAATGGACGGAGAAAGACATTTTTCCGGAACCTGTACTGACGGGGGACGACTTGATCGCGTTGGGATTTAAGCCCGGTCCCGCATTCAAAGAAATTCTGACTCGTCTTGAAGAGGAACAACTGGAAGGACGAATCGATGATCGGGACAAGGCGCTGCACTTCATCAAGCAACACTACGCTTAGCTGTATGAATCGACTGACCGCATTCCTCCTGCTTCTGATTAACCTGAATACCGCCACCGTGCAGCAACTTCAGACACTCCCCGGCATAGGTCCGGCCCTCGCCCGGCGCATCGTCAGCTTTCGCGAAAAGAATCACGGGTTCAAACGGGTTGAAGAACTACTGGCAATTCCCGGCATCAGCGAGAACAAGTGGAAAGCCATCCGCGACAAGGTATCGCTGGAGTAGGAAAAAGCATAGAAGCGCCAGGCTGTGTGTATAAAACCGATTTGTTTGCGAAAAACTCCGCTCTTCAGCTGAGGAGAAAGCTGGGGGATTGGCCTTTAATCAAAATTCATTTGGGTTTCTTGTCGTCACCGCCGCCAAACAAGCCACCGATGAACTTTCCAACGCCTTGGATGGCTTTGCCGATGCCTTTACCGGTTTCGGCGACTCCTTCTTGAACAGCTTCGGAAATGTGGAAGCCATGGAGAGGACAGTAGGATGTAGGAGCAGTGCCGGCAATGAAAGCCTCTTCGAAGGTCGATGGGCAGGAGGGGTTCGCCAACAGCAGGCTTTCGGAGTCGATGCGCGCGATTTCGATGCCGGAAGGAGCAGTGAAGTACATCTTTTCCGGATCGGGTGGATAGAGTTGCGTGGCTTTGGTCATGAACTCCGTCCAGATAGGCAGGGCCGACCGCGCACCTTCCAGATTCAAGTCCCGGTTGTCGTCATAGCCGACCCAGGCGATGGCAAGGAAATCTTTGGTATAACCGGCAAACCACCCGTCTCGAGACGTTCCGGTCTTTCCGGCGGCAGGCAATGTAAAACCGCGGGCTCGAACGCCGGCGCCTGTTCCCGAGTTGATTACACCTTCCATTAGATACGTCATGAGATAAACGAGATCTGGCCGCATTACGTCTTTGGGTTCGTACTTATACGCCTTCAGAGTGTTTCGATCTGCGGAGGTCACTCGGAGCAGGGCATGAGGATCGATCCTGCGTCCTTCATTTGCGAACGCCGTATATGCTCCAGCCATTTCAATAGGTGTCACTTCGAATGCGCCAAGAGCGACCGACGGATATCCTTTGATCTTCGCATTGAGTCCCAGGCGTTTCGCCATTGCGGCGACGCGATCGTAGCCAATGCTTTCTGCGATTTTGATCGTCGGCACATTCAAGGAATACTGCAGCGCCTCGCGCGCTGTCACCTGCCCGCGGTATTCCTGCTTGTAATTGTTAGGCTCGTACGTCCGGCCGCCTTCATACACGAATGTGGTCGGCTCGTCCATCAGCGTGGTGATCGGCGTGATTAAGGCCTGGCGCCTTAAGTCAGGCTGCGGGGCATCGGATACCTGTTCGGGGTTTCCGGACGGCGCAGCCGGCGTGGTCGCGTCGGGACCCGGCGGAGCATCCACCGGCTTATCTTTGTCGAACGCGGTTTCGAACGCTGCGGCGTACACAATCGGCTTGAAGATTGAACCAGGCTGACGCGACGCCTGGGTAATACGGTTGTACTGGCTTGTTCCGTAATCGGCGCCACCAACCATGGCCTTGATTTCACCCGTGTGGGGATCGAGTGCGATCAGCGCGGCTTGAGGGCCGGGGAGGTTCTCTTCGTCCTTGCTGCGTTTCCTTTGCGCGATCTGCATCTGCACAAACTTCAATCCGTTCTGGACCGCCTCGACGGCCGCCTTTTGAAGAACCGGATCCAAAGACGTGTATACCCGCAGATTGCTGTTTGTGATGTCGTCTTCGGTAAAGTCTTTCAGCAGTTCCTCGCGGACGAAGTCGACGAGGTATGGCGCGTCGCTGCTATCGACCTTGATGGGCGCGACTTTGATATCGACATTCTTCGCGTCCTCGTATTCCTTGTCGCTGATGGTCCCCATGGAGCGCATCGCCGCCATTACGTTATTGCGCCGGCGCTTCACGTCTTCTGCGTGCTTTACAGGGGAATACCGGCCATTGGGTGCAGGAATGATTGCCGCCAGGGTCGCCGCCTCGGGCAGGCTGAGGCCGGCGAGATCCTTTCCGAAATAGGCCGCCGCGGCTTCGCCGAAACCGTTGATGCTGAACGAACCGCGCTGGCCCATGTATACCTCATTGGCGTACATGGTGAGAATCTGCTGTTTTGTCAGGCGCTGTTCAAGCAGGAACGAAATGAAGACCTCGGCCACCTTCCTTCGGATGGAACGGTCCGGCGTCAAAAAGAAGTTGCGGGCGAGCTGCTGCGTCAACGTACTCGTGCCGCCGACGCGAGTCGACTCGCGGACGCTCTGGACGAAGGCTCCAACGAGCCGGACCGGATCGATTCCAAAATGCGAGAAGAAATGTTGGTCCTCAGCCGCAATAAGGGCATCGACCAGAATCTTCGGCAAATCGTTGTATTCGACGATCCGCCGCTTCTCTCGCGTCTGATCCGAGAGATTCGTCACCAGCTCCGCAGGCAGCCATGCTTCCGCCGCCTCGCCGCCAGGAATCTTAAGGATCCTTGTCAGTGTGTTCTTGCTGAAGTCCAGCCGCATCGCATCGCCGGCTTTTGGGCGAATCGTAACCTTGTTTGCGCCGACTTCATAAAGACCGTCCTCCGAATCGCCTTTTTCCGCGGAATCGAAACCGGCACGCTGAAGGCGCATAACCGCGTCATCCTCAGTAAGATGCTGGCCGGGATAAATGCGATACGGAGCGGCATAAATCTGGGCCGTGCTCTTGAAAATTTCGCCGCTTAACTTCCGATCAATAACCCGCGAGTAATAGTTGTAGTAATAGAGAACGAGTGCCGATGTTCCAATGAAAAAGAAAAGGAAGATCGAAAGCAGAATTTTGAAGAGAGGTGATCTAAAGAAATTTGAGAATTTCTTCGTCTTTGCTCTCTGCGGCTTACGTTCAGCCATATGCGGAGTATAGCATCCTTGACGTTACCCACCTTTGAGCATCTGTTCCAGAGGCGCAAGCATATCTTCATACTGGCTGCGGACTTCCGCCGCCTTGATGCCTGGCAGGTTTATTCGAACATTCGCAATTCCCCCTCGAATGGCTGACCGAAGCATCTGAATGCCAACTTCTACATCCGACGCCACATTCGGATGGATGATCGCACGAAGCTCTTCGCAGATCCGGAGCGCTTCTGCCGAAGATGTCGCCGTGCGAGAGGGAACCAGGGTCGCCTGAATCAGGGCAGCTTGTATTGCCGTTTCGCGTTCCGGCGAATCCTTGGGCGCTTTGTATGCAGCCATGACCTGAGCGTAAGCGTTGGAGTCTTCATCGACCAGAGTGAGGAGGCTTGCGCGATATTGTGCTAACTCCTTCAAAGCTCTCGCATAACGTTCGGCATGCTCCTGATAATTCTTCTTGGTCTTTGTAATCCCAATCGCCATCTGCCCCAGCGCCGCGCCTAAGGCTCCAGCCAGTGCCGCGATAGAGCCGCCGCCCGGGACCGGTTCCGGAGCGGCCACCCGGTCGATGAACGGCCCAAGTTCGTCAGCCATCGTTGACTTCACGACTGCTTGCGCCATTACGTCGGCGAGCCGGTTTTCGAGAATCATTTCCGGGGTGAAGTTTTCAACTTGCAGATACGATTCGACGACCTGCTCGATAGCTTTCTGTGGGATCAAGCCCACGATCTCACTGCCGGCGACGTTGACGCCGCGGTCCGCAGCTTCTGCCCGGACAGTGTCAAAGACAAGCTTTACCGGAGTTTGTTCGAAATCCGTCAAATTCATCGAGACCTGGGCCTGGTTGCGATCTTTCAGCAAAAGCCCCATCGCTTTGACGCACGGCAGACCGCCACTCGAAAAGCGAACGCGCCTGGCGATTGCCTTCGCGATTGTTACATCAGGGGTATCCAGATTAACGTTGTAGGCGATGAGCGCTTTTCGCGCTCCGACGACCGTCGCTCCGGCTGTCGGATGGACGCGAGCTTCGCCAAAATCGGGAGCGCGATCGGGATTGCTGCCGATCTCATCCCGGATACCTTCAAATTGACCGCGCCGGATATTCTCCAGATTCCGGCGCTCCGGACGTGTTGCGGCAGCCTCATAGAGGTACACGGGCACGTGAAAGCGTTCGGAAATCAACCGACCGGCGGTTTTGGCGATTTCGACGCAATCCTCCAGTGAAATACCACGAATCGGGACAAACGGGATAACGTCTGCCGCGCCCATTCTCGGATGTTCGCCGGTGTGCTTCGTCAGATCGATCAGCCGGACCGCGGCTTCAACGCCACGAACTACAGCTTCACCAATATTTTCAGGTGAGCCGACAATCGTGATGACGGCTCGATTGTGGTCGGCATCCATCTCCCGGTCGAGAAGATACACACGCGGTACCGACGTGAGCGCGGCCACGATTTGATCAACCACCTCCGGGCGGCGGCCTTCACTGAAGTTGGGAACACATTCAACAAGCGGTGTCATATCGCCAGACGAGCTCTCCTTTTTTGAACGTGGCCACGCAAAAGTTCACTGCAACAAAGTAGGGGATTTCCCGATAATCCGACAGTTCGTACACCCCTATATCCGCCGCCTTGCCTATTTCAATAGATCCAATGTGATGCTGACGCCGCACCGCACACGCTCCGTTGATTGTTGCGGCGACAATTGCCTCCGCAGGCGTCATCTTCATTTGAGTGCATCCCAGAGACAGTATGAATTGCATATTCAGCGTCGGTGATGTTCCGGGATTGAAATCTGTAGCTAAGGCGACTGCGGCACCGCTCTCGATGAGTTTCCGAGCCGGTGCATATCGGGATTCACCCAGCGTAAACAACGTCGCAGGCAGGAGCGTTGCCACAACATCCGATGAAGACAAGCGACGAATATCGGCGTCCGTGATCGCACCGAGATGATCCGCGGAAACCGCACCGACTTCGACTGCGAGCGCGGCACCTCCCGAGGATTGAAATTCATCCGCATGCAGTTTGATTCCGAATCCAAGCGATCGGGCCGCGTCGAATATCTGGCGCGCTTCGTCTGGGCTAAATACGCCGGGTTCGACGAAGACATCACAAAATTCCGCCAACTTCCGGCTCTGGATGACTTTCAGATCATTGACCACCTGATCGATAAACGCAGAACGCCGGTCCCGGAATTCCTGGGGCAACGCGTGGGCTCCTAAATACGTCGGAATTACCTCGAGCTTCTTTACGGACTGCATTGTTTCGAGTATGCGGATTTCTGCGTCGAGGGTCAGACCGTATCCACTTTTCGCTTCGATTGTGGTTGTGCCGAATTCAAGAAACCGTTCCGGGAATTGAAGGCTCAGAACAGGACTTTCACGAACCGACCTGACGCTGGAGAAGATTCCCCCACCGCGTGCCAGGATATCCATATACGATCGGCCTTCAATACGCCATTCGAACTCATCAGCGCGTGTGTGTGCGAATACGGCATGTGTATGAGAATCGACGAATCCCGGCAGGACGACCGTGCCCGTTGCATCAAACTCTTCAGCTTTTTTATCAGGCAATTGATCGGTTGGACCCACCCACTGAATCACACCATTACGAATCGCAATGGCGCCATCCGGAATAATCCCGACATCGCGCAGCTCGGCTCCACGCCGGGCGCGAGGTGGACCAGCCACGGTGACGAGTTGCCCGGCATGAACGATGTTTAGATCTTGATTCCTTTTTGCTTCGCGAATTCTCGAGCCTCCTCGTATCCCGCGTCGGCATGACGGGCGATGCCGATACCCGGATCATTCGTGAGAACACGATTGATCCGCTCAGTCATGGCATCGGTTCCGTCAGCGACGATGACCTGCCCCGCGTGCAGGGAATATCCGATACCGACACCGCCGCCGTGATGAAAAGAAACCCAACTCGCACCCGACGCGGTATTGAGCAAAGCATTCAAGATCGGCCAGTCGGCGATGGCGTCGCTGCCGTCTTTCATCGATTCGGTTTCTCGAAACGGGGAAGCGACGGAACCACAATCCAGATGGTCGCGGCCTATCACAATCGGAGCGGCAATCTCGCCAGTCTTCACCAACTGGTTGATGCGTTCACCAAACTGAGCCCGCTGACCGTATCCGAGCCAGCAGATGCGCGCCGGAAGTCCCTGAAAATGAATTCTATTTCTGGCGAGCTGAATCCACCGGTTCAGGACTTCATCGTCTGGAAACATTTCGAGTACAACCTTGTCCGTGATTTCGATATCTCGAGGATTCCCTGAAAGGGCGACCCACCGGAACGGGCCTCGGCCTTCCGCAAACATGGGCCGGATGTAGGCGGGAATAAATCCGGGAAAGTCGTAGGCGTTCTTCACGCCGCCTTCATATGCCATTGTCCGGATATTGTTTCCATAATCGAACGTGATGGCACTTCGCCTTTGCATGTCGAGCATCGCTCGTACGTGAATTGCCATCGATTCGATTGAACGCGTAACGTATATCTCCGGATCCGTCTCCCGGAGCCTGGCTGCGTCGGTCAGCGACAGACCGCGCGGAATGTAGCCGTTCAGAGGATCATGAGCGCTGGTCTGATCCGTGAGCAGGTCGGGTATCCAGCCGCGCCGAACCATCTCCGGAAGAACTTCGGCACAGTTTCCCACCAGACCGACAGAAAGCGCTCGTCGCTGATCACGAGCTTCGGTTACGAGTTTCCATGCTTCATCCAGATTTCCGGCCATTCTGTCCAGATAACCGGTTTCGATGCGGCGTTGCACGCGAGCCGGATCGACTTCAATGCCTAGAAAGGAAGCTCCCGCCAGGGTTGCTGCCAAAGGCTGAGCTCCCCCCATCCCGCCAAGACCACCCGTCAGCAGGATGCGGCCGGCTAATGAGCCACCAAAATGTTTACGACCGGCAGCTGCGAATGTTTCGTAGGTTCCCTCGACGATGCCTTGTGAGCCGATGTAGATCCAACTCCCTGCGGTCATTTGTCCGTACATGGTGAGCTGCATCGCTTCCAGCCGATTGAATTCTTCGCGCGTCGCCCAGTGCGGCACCAAGTTGGCATTGGCGATGAGAACGCGGGGCGAATAGGGAAACGTCCGGAAGATCCCGACAGGTTTGCCCGATTGAACCAGCAGAGTCTCATCATTTTCGAGTTTTCTGAGTGCATCAACGATGGCGTGATACGCTTCCCAGCTTCGGGCGGCGCGACCGGAACCACCATAAACGACAAGTTTGCGCGGATTTTCCGCAACTTCTTCATCAAGATTGTTCATGAGCATCCGCATGGCCGCCTCCTGCTGCCAGCTTTTGCACGAGATCGCCGTTCCGCGCGGGGCGCGAATGGGTACGTAATCAGACATCTTGTGCCAACCTTATGAAGTAGCCTTCATTCATGATTCCAACCATCTGCTCGATGTCCTTGGATAAAACGCGGTCCTCGGAGACATGCGCAATCTTTGATCGAACGTATTGATAGGCCGTCTCGACTCCCGCGCCGGCTTTCAGCGGCCGGAGATAGTCGATGCCTTGCACGGCGCATAAGAACTCAATGGCAAGGATGCGCTCGAGATTGGCGACCACCTGCTTCAGCTTGAGCGCAGCCCCCATCGCCATGGGGACATGGTCTTCCTTGTTTCCTGACGTCGGAATTGAATCCACGGATGCCGGATGCGCCAGAACCTTGTTTTCGCTGGCGAGCGCTGCGGCCGCAACCTGGGCGATCATAAAGCCGGAATTCAGCCCCGGCTGGTCTGCCAGGAATGGCGGCAGATCTCCATACTCCGGATTCAGCAATCGTTCGATCCGGCGCTCGGCGATATTCGCCAGCGTGGCGAGCGACATCGTCATGAAATCGAACGCGAGCCCCAGAAACTGTCCGTGAAAGTTACCGCCGGAGAGAACGTCACCACTAGTGTCGTCGTTCGGAAATACGAGCGGGTTATCGGTGGCGCTATTCAACTCGACAGCCATCGTTTGATTTACATATTCCAGACATTCGCGGACTGCGCCGTGGACCTGCGGCATGCAACGCAAGCTGTACGCATCCTGAATACGCCCGCAGTCGATATGGGATTGCCGGATTTCGCTCTCCCTTAAGAATCGCGATAGTCTCCGGGCGACCTCGATCTGTCCGGGATGTGGCCGGGCCTGATGAATGCGCTCATCGAACGCGACCGGAGATCCTTTCAATGCTTCGAGCGACATCGCCCCAGCCATGTCCGCCATATCGAGCAGTTGCCTGGCGCGGCGCCAGCAGATTACGCCTGTGGCGAGCGTTGCCTGAGTGCCATTCAGAAGAGCCAACCCTTCCTTTGCTTGAAGGGTCAGCGGTTCAACTCCAAGACCCTCGAGTGCTTCACGTCCGGTGATTCTCGTTGAAACGCCGAAGACTTCGCCTTCGCCAATCAAAACCAACGCGAGATGCGCCAGCGGCGCAAGATCTCCGCTGGCCCCGACACTGCCGCGGCAGGGAATTACCGGATAGAAATGATGATTAAGGAGATCGCATAACCGTTCAGCGACTATCGGACGCGCGCCGGACAGGCCCTTCGCCAACACGTTCGCCCTCAGCAGCATCAATGCCCTGACTTCTTCTTCGGTCAGTGGATCACCGATACCCGCCGCGTGGCTTCGTACAAGATTGTGTTGAAGCTGTGTGATTTCTTCCGGGCCGATACGGACGTCGGATAGTTTCCCGAATCCAGTCGAAACTCCGTAAACCGCACGGCTTTCTTTCACGATCGTCTCGATCACCGCGCGCGATCGGGACATCTTCTTTGCCGCATTCGGGTGCAACGTTACACGACGCCGATCGAGCGCAACTTCGTGAACATTGTCGATCGTCAGAGTCTCGCCGTCGAGCAACAGCGGATCCATATAGATAATCATAGCCGCTGAACCGACCGGGGGAGTGGTATATTGTGCCCACATCAAAGGAATTCCAATGAAAGAAATGCTCGAATTGCCGGCGCAAACGACGCGCGCTTTCAATCGATGGTTCATTCCGGTGGGCGCGGTGGCCGTTCATATTTGCATCGGATCCGTATACGCGTGGAGCACGTTCAACCGGCCTATCCAGTCGTTGTTTTCCTCGGAGCCCTGGTGGTTCAGCCCTCCTTATACAACGTTCACAACGGCGTTGGTCCTCTTGGGCCTCAGCGCCGCCTTCGGCGGCCCATGGGTCGAACGGCGAGGGCCTCGGGCTGCGGCAACGGCCGCCGCATTGTTCTTCGGAATCGGACTGATCGTCGGGGGTATTGGCCTGGCAACAAAGCAATCCGTGTTGGTGTTTCTTGGAATGGGTGTCATCGGCGGCATCGGATGCGGGTTGGGTTACATCTCCCCTGTAAGCACGCTCGTAAAGTGGTTTCCCGACCGCAGAGGAATGGCTACCGGCATGGCAATTATGGGATTCGGCGGGGGCGCTTTCCTTGCAGGATATCTAAATGTTTTTTTTATGGATGTTTTGGGCGTCGCGAAGACCATGATTGCACTCGGCACCACATATTTCGTGATCATGATGATTGGGGCACGGATTCTGCGCCGCCCCCCGGAAGGATGGAAGCCGGCGGGCTGGACTGGCGCCGCGAAGACTCATCGCATGATCACGAACCGAAGCGTCACACGGGATCAGGCGATCGGAACAGGACAGTTTTATCTCCTCTGGGCCATTCTCTTCATCAACGTCACAGCAGGCATCGGAATCCTCGCGCAAGCCTCACCGATGATGCAGGATTTGTTTCAGAAGACACCGCTTCAGGCTGGTGTCATTGTTTCGCTTATCAGCATCTTCAATGCCGGTGGACGTTTTCTTTGGGCTTCCGGATCCGATTACATCGGCCGCCGAAACACCTACACGGTCTTTTTCGTCGTCCAGTTTTTTCTTTTTCTGCTGATTCCGATCCTGGCAGCCAATGCGAATTGGACAATGTTTCTTGCAAGCCTGTTCATCGTATTCACGATGTACGGCGGCGGATTCGCAACGATCCCAGCGTTTCTAGCCGACATCTTCGGTGCGGATAACGTCGGCGCCATCCACGGTGCACTGCTCACGGCATGGAGCGCGGCTGCAGTTGTCGGGCCCATGATTATTACGGAATTGTCGAATCGAGCGAAGGTCGGACTTACGCCGGCCGCAAGCAAAATTCATGTTTACGACACACCGCTGCAAGTATTGGCGGCCCTGCTCGCGGTTGGTTTCGTTCTGACGCTTCTGGTCCGTCCCTTGAAACGGAACTTAGCGTGATTGTCCTCCTCCTCCTTTTGTTCTGTGGGCCTTTGGCCCGGCTCGTCGAAGCGCAACAAGTGCCGGTCGCCGGTATGTTCCCGCGCCAGTTTCCCCGCGGGCAGGAGACGGTGGTGAACGTCGCGATACAAAACCACGATGCGATCCAGTCCGTGGAAGTGTCACCTTCAGACGGCGTGGAGGTGTCCGGGATCAAAAAGGGCGAGGATTTCCAGGGAAACTACACCTGGTCGGAGTTCCACATCGCGGTAGCGGCTGATGCTGCACCCGGACCGAGGGCGCTCGTCGTGGTTCTGCCGGCAGGGCGAAGTGTGCCCCTCACGATCAGTATTCCCGCTCATCATCCACAGATCTCTGAACTCCGTGTTCGTCCGGCACAATCCGGCCCACCGAGCCTCGATGTACAGTTCACAGCCGCAGACCAATCCGGCGATCTCGGCGATTCGCCGTACGTATGGTTTATGCGTACTTGCGGAAATGAGATCGTCCCTGGAGTCGTTCACGGGAAAGTGACAGGCGGAGGCGCGGATCGCGTCGTTCATGCCAGTATTCCGAACACGCCTGTGAGAAATAAATGCAGTTTTCGCGTGCGGGTTGCCGATTCGAAAGGAATTGAAAGCAATATCTTGAACACGCAGTTCTAGCCGAGGACGGCGAGTATGTCCATACGGTCAATGTTGCTCTTACTTTCCGTTACTTTGATAGTTTGCGTTTCATCCCTCGCTTTCGCGCAAGACTGGATTGAGTTCGTAAGCCGCGAAGAACGGTTCACGTGTGTTTTTCCGGCTCAGCCGCTGGTTACCGAGACGACATGGATCTCCGAATTCGGTGCGATCTTACCCGCACGGGTTTACACGGCGACGCAAGGTCAGAGCAAGTATGCGTTAACGGTGGCCGATTACAACCCGATCGAACAGCTCATGGTCGAAAAATCCAAAGCCTGCCCGCCGGGAACCGAAACCTGTCAGGGTGTTGCGGATTGGGGCCTGGGATATTGGAAAAACGATGTGAGAGGCGCAATCGTCTACGCTGTTTCGAAGTTCCTTCAACGGGATGCCAAAGTCACGCACCTGATGTGGAATTCTCAACAGGTTGTTCAGGGACAGGAACTGGAGCTGACGAACAACAGCGATCAGTCGCGCACCTACGCGTCCGTATACATGCACGAGAACCGCTTGCTCATTCTGGAGGCCACAGTTCCCAAGAACTATCCGCCGCCGACTCTGTTCACACAGTCCCTGTCCTGGCTGGACGAAAGCGGAAAAGTGATTCGCTATTCAACAATTTACATCAACGCTCCGGATGTTCCGAAACCGTCCTGGCGCGAAGCGCCCCGCTGAACAGTTATACGGCGATGACGTAATCGACCTGCCGCGCGAAATGCTCGCGTTGTGCCTCAAATACCTCACGCAGCACCAGTGAATCACGATCCAGCGCCCGGTCCACGGCAAGAATACCGTCGAGATGATCGATTTCGTGTTGCAGTAATTCAGACGTCGCTTGATTGAGCTGGGACCATTCTTGTGACTTCCCGTGCTCATCAAAAAAGAGGATAGAGATCGATTTATAACGCTGCAGCCGGACCAGCAGCGTCGGGAAGCTCATGCAGTCATCCCACATTGTGAACGTCTCCGGGCTGTTCCAAACGATCTTCGGGTTGACGAGCAACAAGGGGCCGTTTCCCAGATTCATGGCGATGAATCGCTGAGCGATTCCAATCTGAGGACCAGAAATGGCGCGACCGAATCCGTTCTTCTGCCGAAAGGCCGATAAAGCGGCATGAAGCAGCCGTTGATTCGAAATGAATGATGGATTGGTAAATTCCGCGACAGGTTCTGAGACTTTTCTCAGACGGGGATCTCCCAATTGCAGGATCACTTTGCTCTCCAGTTGATGATGAGAGTTATTGGTGATGGAGCTTCATTCGTTACGGTATTCATCAGAAACCTCTGGCCATCACCGGATACGATGTATTGCTGGCGATTTTGTTGTCCTGCACCACCAATGTGCGGCGCGAAGAGGGGAAGCGGCGCTCCCGCCTCAAAAGTTTTTCCAGCGCCCGCGGATTTGATCGGAACTGCCATTAAGCGATCATCCAGGCTCACGTAAAAGAGTTCTTTGCCGTCCTGACGCCAGCGTACCTGCATTCCGCCATTACTGGAGATCTGGGTCTTCGCTCCAGAGCTCGGGAACGGTTGAACGTAAATCTCGAAGTGACCGGACTCATTTGATTGATAAGCCAGCCACTTAACATCCGGCGAAAATTGGCCGTCACGGTCCTGAAATGGAGTCTGCACAACCGGGAACGCCTGGCGCGCAGTATCCGTTCTTTGATGGCCGGGCCCTGTTGTTTTTGTATCCGCTCCGTTCATCCGAAGCACCCATAAATCGGCACCGGTCTGCGGATCATCATTGCGGTAGAGCAGAAATGCACCATCGCCGGACCAATCCATAGGAACCTTGGTCATGGGCGATTCCAGCAGTGGTTGTTCATCGCCTGTACCGGAAGCGGACTTCCAATACAGATCGAATACACCTTTCCGGTTCGAGTAGAAAACGATCTCGCTGCCGTCGGGAGACCATACCGGCCGGCCGTTGATTCCCGGCTCGAAAGTAAAGCGGCTTAATACGCCGCGGCCGAGCTCAAGCAGCCAGATGTCCTTATTGCCATTAACTGTTTTCGCAATCGCCAGGCGGCGGCCATCGGGCGACAAGGCGGGATCCAGATCGGTGGAATTGTCGATGTTGTTGACGGCCTCGATCAGCTTGCCCGAACGATCGAACCACGCCGACCGTCGATCGCTTTCGGGGCTTGTGCGGTAAACAATAGGTCCCGCTGCAGATGCGGAGACAACCGCAACAGGCCTTTGTGCGCTGCCCGTATCTTCCGTCATCGGAAAAGGATCGCCCCTTGTGGCAAGCCGCTTCGCATCGAACTCCTGCGCAAACAATTTCCCTTGCCGTATGAATAAGATTTCGCCTGACGGTGAGTAAACGGCGGCGGTGTTGCTGTCCACATCGAAGAGACGTTGGGTATCGGGACGATCGAGCTGCCCAACGTATATACCGGGCAGCTCACCGGAAGCGTAAAACAGAAAATGGTTACCGTCCGGAAGAAATTCAGGTGAGTTGTGGCCGCCTTGACGCGGAGGATCCAGTTTTGTGACGGCGACGGGCTCGCCGCCACCGGCTGGAATGCGGTAGATCGGGCGGTTGTTGGTGCTTGGTGCAAACAGAATCGTGCCGTCACGGTTCCACGTTCCTCCGTGTCCGGTTGTCGCTGCCGACAGGGTCTGGACGTATCCGCCATCAATGTTGGTCCGTTTCAGTTTTCCGTCCGCAAAGAAACCTACCGAGCGGCTGTCGGGAGACCAGAATGGATACGACGCACCATCCGTTCCAGGCAGAGGCCGCGCGCTCGTGGACGAAAGAGTGCGTAACCACAAGCGGGGTCCGTCGGAATTCGCCTCGTAGACGATTTTCCGTCCATCAGGCGAAATCGCCACTGAGCCGGGGTCGTTTGCGGCCGGCGTGCTGATGTCCACCCGCATTTCCGGTGGAGCCTCGGCCGTGGGGCGAAGCGCGCGGAACACCGTCAGAATACCGATCAACCCCACGAGGATGGCGAATAGAATCCACGGGCGCATTTCCTTTGGCCACGGGGATGGGCCTGCGACCCGCCCGTGTTCGGTTCGGCCGGGCCGGAGTTGAGCGTCATCAATTTCGATGCGCGCATCTCCGATATCCTGGAGACGGTCCTGGGGATCCTTAATTAAGCAGCGGCGGATTAAACGGCGAATCCCCTCCGGCGTATCCAGAGGTAGCCGATCCCAATCCGGCTCGCCGCGCAGGACCGCAGCGAGAACATCGCCTGCCGTCTCGCCTCCAAAGGCGATGGCGCCGGTCAGCATTTCGTAGAGGACACAACCGTAAGCCCAGACGTCGGAGCGCGGATCCGCCTCCTTTCCTTTCACCTGCTCAGGCGACATGTATGAGGGTGTGCCCAACAGCGTCCCCGGCATGGAACCGGATAACAGCGTCGGGTAACTGCTGAGAGACGTCGGGGGCGCCGAGGCTTCCCGGACCTTGGCCAAACCGAAATCGAGCACTTTTACGCGTCCATCGTGTGTACATCGAATATTTGCCGGCTTCAGGTCGCGATGCGTCACCCCCTTCTGATGCGCGGCCTTCAACGCTTCAGCGATTTGTCTAGCGATGTGGAGAGCGTCTTCGACCGGGACAGGTCCACGCTTGATCCTGTCCTCGAGGGTTTCGCCTTCGACGAATTCCATAACAAGACATTGAAATGTTCCGGACGTTTCGATGCCGTAAATCTGCGCAACGTTGGGATGATTCAAGGACGCAAGGACTTGCGCTTCACGCTGAAATCGCGCAAAGCGTTCGCGATCGCTGGCGAATTGTTCAGGCAGCAGCTTTAGCGCGACGTCGCGTTGAAGAGCGGTGTCCCGCGCATGAAAGACCACGCCCATCCCGCCTTCGCCAAGGAGGGCCTTGATCTCATAAGGTCCGATGCGGTCGCCCGCGGTCACATTCATGGTTGGACGGACCGCATTGTACCGCGAAGCGCAAGCGCGGAGGCGCGCTGCCTTAAATATCGCGAAGCGCAAGCGCGCGCAGCCCTAAGTATTAGGATGCCCGGACTTAATCACATTTTTGATTTGAGCCGTTCGAGGTACCGATGCGGCATGGAACGCGGCTTCCCGTCGGCCCCGATCACAACGTGAATCGTCCGTCCCTCCGCAAGCAATGTCGCTCCCGACTTGATCCGGTAGACGAACTCGACAATGCGGTTCCTGGCCCGCACCATTTCCGTTTCGACAACGACGGTATCGTCATACCGGGCCGGAGCGAGATAACGGCACGTCGCCTCGGCAACGGTCAAATAAGCCTGCTCTTCATGTTCGAGATCGCGGTAGGTAAACCCGCATTCGCGGCAGAAATCCGTACGGCCGATCTCCATCCAGATAAGGTAATTCGCATAATAGACCATTCCCATCTGGTCGGTTTCGGCGTAACGGACGCGAAAACGGCTTTCGGAGACGAACGGCATCAGGCGGTCTTCAAGACGCGAGATGGAAGATCGCGTCCGAGTTCATGAGCCATGAAGTGCGAGGCTTGCCGGAGCAGTTTGAGCGATACGCCGCTCTTGATGCCGAGCCGATCCAGAAGATAAACAAGATCCTCGGTCGCCAGGTTTCCCGAAGCGCCAGGCGCGTAAGGACAGCCGCCGATACCACCGGCCGAGCTGTCGAATATCGTAAATCCCATTTGAAGGCACTGGTAAACGTTGGCAATCGCCATGCCGTAGGTGTCGTGAAAGTGCACGGCGAGCTTATGACCACTCAATCGTTCCTGCAGATAGCCGCAAGTTATTTCAACATCCTGTGGGGTAGCCGCGCCGATGGTGTCGCCGATCGACACTTCGTCGACGCCGAGATCGAACAGCGCTTCGGCCACGCTTCCGACTTTTTCCCTGGCGATGGAACCTTCATACGGGCAGACGAAACACGTCGAGACGTATCCCCGAACCGACAGGCCTTCTTTCAGAGCTCGGGCGACCACCGGCCTGAAGACGTCGATTGATTCCTGAACGCCCATATTGATGTTCTTTCTGTTAAACGTCTCCGACGCAGCGGTGAATACGGCAATACGGCGGATACCGCTTTCAAGGGCCCGCTCGAGACCCTTCATGTTCGGAACCAGAGCGGAATAACGGACATTGGATTGCGGTTCGAGTTGCCGGATCAAATCCTGCGCGTCCGCAAGCTGAGGCACCCATTTGGGATGCACAAATGAAGCAACTTCAATGTCCTGGAGTCCTGCGGCCGTAAGCAGTTTGATGAATTCGGCTTTCTTTACCGTGGATACAATCGTGGATTCGTTCTGAAGACCGTCGCGCGGTCCGACTTCGACAACACGGACACTCTTAGGTAACGACGCCATTTATCCATTTTATCAGGTGCAGAAATTAAGAGCCGTTCTTCTCGATCCAGGGAGGCCGTTGCCGCTCGAGAAACGCTTGCATTCCTGCCTGGCCTTCGCGCGTGGTTCGTGCGGTAGCAATCGCTTCCGCCGCGAATTCGAGAGCACTCTCCAGATTCCGGGACGTGACGCCGAAGATCAGTTCCTTTGCCGCCGCAATCGCACCGGGCGCCGAAGTGAGGATTTGGGACACCTTCGAATCGATGAGTGCATCGAGTGCGGCTTCGTGCGACGCAACGTGTTGGATTAAACCGATGCTCATCGCCACCGGCGCTAAAAAACGCTCGCCGGTAATAAAGAATTCACGAGCACGCCCGGGACCAAGCCGCGCAATAACAAAGGGCGCGATGATCGCGGGGATGATCCCGAGCTTCACTTCAGTAAATCCAAATTGACCGGATTCGACTGCCACCGCGATGTCGCAAGCCGCAACCAGTCCCGCGCCCCCGCCTAAAGCGGCGCCGTGAATCCGGGCAATCACCGGTTTCGGGCACTTTGCAATTGCGAGATACATGCTACCTACCGCGCGCGCATCTTCCAGGTTCTGCTCACGCGTATATTGCACCATGCGCTTCATCCAATGGAGATCCGCGCCGGCGCAGAACGATTTGCCGGAACCGCCGAGGACGATCACGCGGACATCGTCGCGGGCACCAAGCTCGGTGAACGTGTCGGTCAGCCGCTTGACGAGTTCGTCGTTGAAAGCGTTGTGAACATCCGGACGGTCGAGGATGACGGATGCGATCGGTTTGCGAACATCGACCTTCAACATAGTCTTCTTATGAGCGGGACCACCGGCCGGCCCGTTTCCGCACGCGGGTTCGTGACCGTAGTGAACGGGTAATGGCCGGATCTCCCATGCCTACATCCGAAACACGCCGAATCGTGTTTCTTCCGACGGTGCGTTCATCGCCGCGGAAATGCCCAGTGCGAGAACCATTCGCGTGTCGGCCGGATCGATGATCCCGTCATCCCAAATCCGTGCAGTACTGTAATACGCATTGCCTTCTTCGACGTATTTATTGAGCGTCGGTTTCATGAATTCGTGCTGTTCCTCAGCACTCATATCTTTTCCCTGAGCGCGCAACTGTTCGAGCTTCACCTGGAGCAGTACCTGCGCTGCCTGCTCGCCGCCCATGACGGAGATCCGTGCATTCGGCCACATCCACAGCTGCCGCGGCCCATAAGCTCTGCCGCACATTCCGTAGTTGCCCGCGCCATACGATCCGCCGATGATGACGGTGAATTTAGGTACGGCCGCATTGGCGACTGCATTGACCATCTTCGCACCATCTTTTGCGATGCCGCCCTGTTCCGCGGCCTTTCCTACCATGAAACCGGTGATGTTTTGAAGAAAGATCAACGGGATGTTGCGCTGCGTGCACAGTTCGATGAAGTGAGTCGCCTTGAGCGCGCTTTCCGAAAACAGGACACCGTTGTTTCCGATAATCCCGACGGTGTAGCCCCAGATCCGAGCAAATCCGCATATAACCGTTTGTGCATATAGCGCCTTGAATTCGTGGAACCAGCTCGCGTCCACGATACAGTCGATGACATCGCGTACGTCATATGCTTTCCGGGGATCTGTTGGAATAATGTCGTAAATCTCTTCGGGATTGTGACGCGGATCTTCGGGTTCGGCAATCTGAGCCGTTTCGCGCCGGGGCTTGGGAATGGAAGCGAAGACGTCGCGTACGATGCGCAATGCGTCCGCATCGTTTTCGGCATAATGATCGGCCACGCCTGAGATGCGGCAATGAACATCTGCGCCGCCAAGTTCCTCGGCCGTCACTTCCTCGCCTGTCGCGGCTTTGACCAGCGGCGGACCGCCAAGAAAAATCGTGCCTTGATTTCGAACGATGATTGCCTCATCGCTCATGGCCGGTACGTAGGCGCCCCCCGCAGTACACGACCCCAGAACAGCAGCTACTTGATACAGTCCTGCGGCCGACATTCTTGCCTGGTTATAGAAGATGCGGCCGAAATGATCGCGGTCTGGAAATACATCCGCCTGCAACGGAAGGAATGCACCCCCTGAATCAACCAGATACAAGCAGGCCAGACGGTTCTGCATCGCGATTTCCTGCGCCCGCAGATGCTTTTTGACAGTCATCGGGAAATACGTGCCACCCTTGACGGTTGCGTCATTGGCGACGATTACCGTGTGATGTCCCTGGATAATTCCAATGCCTGTGACAATGCCCGCAGCCGGCGCCTCATCCCCGTACATTCCATTCGCGGCAAGCGCACTGAACTCGAGGAAAGGCGTGTCGGGATCGATCACGGACTGGATGCGTTCGCGGACGAATATTTTGCCGCGCTCTTTGTGACGGGCAACAGCGGTTTCACCGCCGCCTTGCTTAACGATCTCCAGCCTGGATCGAAGCTGCGCGACCAGCATCTGCATGGCCGCGCGATTGGAAGAGGGCTCAGTGCTCATCACGGTCTGTCAGAATGCAGGCTCCTCATAAAGACCATAGACATCACGCAAAACATCGCAGATTTCGCCGAGCGTACAGTAGCACCGGACACAGTCCAGAATGCCTGGCATCATGTTGATGTTATTTGCGACAGCGGTTTTACGTAACCTTTCCAGTGTCGCCCGTACGCGTTCATTGTCTCTGGTCTCGCGAAGTGTTCGAAGTTGTTTCGTCTGATGTTCGGCCACCGAATCGTCAATAAGAAGGATATCGATCGGCGGCTCCTCGCTCATGACAAACTCATTCATGCCGACAATAATTTTTTCTTTTCGCTCAACTGCGCGCTGGTACTCATAGGATGCATCATGAATCTCGCGCTGCGGGAATCCTCTTTCAATCGCTGCAACCATGCCGCCGAGTGCATCCAATCGATCGAAATATTCCCAGCAGCCCTTCTCCAGATCCAGCGTCAGCCGTTCAACAAAGTACGACCCGGCGAGTGGATCGACGGTATTCGTCACCCCCGTTTCGTGGGCGATAATCTGCTGCGTTCGTAACGCTATGCGCGCCGCGTGTTCTGTCGGCAACGCGAGCGTTTCGTCCAGCGAATTTGTGTGGAGCGATTGAGTCCCGCCGAGGACGGCCGCCAACGCCTGAATCGCCACCCGCACAATGTTGTTATACGGCTGCTGGGCCGTGAGCGAGCAGCCGGCCGTCTGCGTGTGGAAACGCAGCATCGCCGAGCGCGGATTCTTGCATTTGAAGCGCTCCGTCATCACCTTGTACCAGATCTTGCGCGCCGCACGGTACTTGGCGATTTCTTCAAAGAGATCATTGTGCGCGTTGAAGAAGAAGGACAGCCGGGGCGCAAATTCGTCGATGTCCAGCCCGGCGCGCTGCGCCCATTCGATGTATTCGATACCGTCGTAAAGAGTGAAGGCGAGTTCCTGAAGCGCTGTCGAGCCGGCTTCGCGGATGTGATATCCGCTGATCGATATCGTGTTCCATTGCGGAACGTGTTTGCTTCCGAACTCGAAAGTATCGACGATCAGCTTCATCGACGGTTTCGGCGGGAAGATGTAGGTCTTCTGCGCGATGTATTCCTTCAGAATGTCGTTTTGAATCGTGCCGCGCAGCCTGTCCCAGTTCGCGCCCTGTTTCTCGGCGACGACCAGATACATCGACCACAGGATCGACGCCGGAGCGTTGGTCGTCATCGACGTGCTGATCTGTTCGAGCGGAAGGCCCTTGAAGAGAGTTTCCATGTCGGCCAGTGAATCGATGGCCACTCCGCATTTGCCGACTTCGCCTTCCGACATCGGATGATCCGAGTCATAACCCATCAGGGTAGGGAGATGAAATGCTACCGACAGTCCCGTTTGGCCATGGCTCAGCAGGTAATGGAATCGCTCGTTCGTATCCTCAGCGGTTCCGAAACCGCTGAACTGCCGCATTGTCCACAGGCGGCTCCGATACATTTCCGGATAAATGCCGCGTGTGTACGGCGGAACACCCGGGTCGGCGAGATCCTTTTCGTAATCGAAATGTTCGAGATCACCTGGCGTGTAGAGTTGATTAACGGGTACGCCGGAAATGGTGGTTTTGACCGGATCAGTGACGTTTTTCATCAGCACACCGTCCCCAAATCCATTATACGCATAGTGCTATGATTGCTTGATTATGGCCGAGACGAAGATCACCAAGCGCAGCGAGGACTACTCCCGCTGGTACACCGACGTCATTGCTGCGGCAGAACTCGCAGATTACGCTCCCGTTAAGGGCTGCATGATCATCCGCCCCAATGGCTATGCCATCTGGGAAAAGATGCAACAGGCGCTCGATGGTATGTTCAAAGAAACCGGCCATGTTAATGCATATTTCCCGATGTTCATCCCGGAAAGCTTCCTCCGAAAAGAAGCCGAGCATGTGGAAGGGTTTGCTCCGGAAGTCGCCGTCGTCACGCATGCCGGCGGAGCGAAGCTTGAAGAGCCGCTGGTCATCCGCCCGACTTCGGAAACGATCATCTGGAATTCCTATCGGAATTGGATTCAGTCCTACCGCGATCTGCCGTTGCTCATTAATCAATGGTGCAACGTCGTTCGCTGGGAAATGCGAACCCGCCTTTTCCTGAGAACCGCAGAATTCCTGTGGCAGGAAGGCCACACAGCTCACGCCACTTACGAGGATGCAGAGCAAGAAACTGTCCGGATGCTTGGTGTTTATCGCCGATTCGCCGAAGACTTCATGGCATTGCCGGTTATCGAAGGCCGCAAAACGGAGAAAGAGAAATTCGCCGGCGCCGATCATACGTATTCCATCGAAGCCATGATGGGCGACGGCAAAGCGCTGCAGGCGGGAACCTCGCATCATCTGGGACAGAACTTCGCGAAAGCGTTCGAAGTGACGTTTCAGAGCGAGACGGGATCTCGTGAATTCGTTTATTCGACGAGCTGGGGGTTATCCACCCGCATGATCGGCGCACTCATAATGGCTCACGGCGATGACAACGGCATTGTTATTCCGCCGCGCCTGGCATCCATTCAGGTTGCTGTTGTCCCGATTTTCCGAAAACCCGAGGAACGCGATCGTGTTTTGCAGGCCGTGGACAAGTTCACAGCGGGGTTCAAGGCTGCGGGAATCGCCTTCAAAGTCGATACACGTGAGAACTACAGCCCGGGTTGGAAATTCAACGACTGGGAAAAGCGCGGTGTGCCGTTGCGAATTGAGGTTGGGCCGAAGGACCTCGAGAAAAATCAGGTTGTCCTGGGAAGACGCGACAACGGACAAAAGGGGCCGGCGTCGCAGGATGACCTCGATCGTACCGTCACCGGAATGCTCGAGACGATTCAGAAATCGATGTTCGACCGCGCTCTCGAGTTTCGCGAAAAGCATTCCTATCGCATCGAGGATTATTCCAAATTCAACGACATACTGGACGGCGAGGGCGGATTCATCTGGGCCCACTGGTGCGGATCCGCTCGGTGCGAAGAGCAGATCAAAGATGAAACCAAAGCGACCATCCGGAATATCCCGATGCAGTCGAAAGCCGAAGAAGGGAAATGCATCAAGTGTGGCGGCCGCTCGGAATGCCGCGTGATCTTCGCGAGAGCGTATTGAGCCGGTGGCCGACGAACGCGAGATCTGGATTCGCCACTTTTTTTATCTCGCGCTGTTTACCGCTGCCGTTCATACTCTTCAATGTCTTGCCTCGCTTCTTATCTGGAGAATGACGAATTCCGCTGTCCTGCTGGCCTTCGGTCTCGATGCCGCCGTCAGCGCTGCGGCCGCGTTGGTGCTTGCCGCAAGAATTCAGCAGGAATGGCGGAACAAGTTTGTCGCCTATGGATATATGGTGGCTTCGGCCATCAGCGTCGGCTTTGGCGGATGGAGCCTCTGGATTCGACGATGGCCGAGACCGACGATGCTGGGTATTGTGATTGCGGCGGTTTCCATGCTGGTGATTCCCATCATCGGTTCTTATATGAAGACGCTGGCTGTAGAGCTTCGGAGTCAGGCGTTGAAATCCGCCGCTATTTTTACATTCGGTAATTCGTATCTGTCGATGGTGCTTCTGATTGGGATGTTGATGACATACGCCATGAATCTGCGCTGGGGAGATCCGCTTGGAGCACTGGTGATGTTTCCCTTTATCGCTCAAAAAGGAATTCAGATCCTTCTCGAGGAAGGAAAACATGAATACGTCGAAGATTAGTCTCGTTCTGTCCTGTTTGCTGCTCGCAACTTTTGCTGCCGCTCAACAATCCGGCCCCATCGTCATTCAGGGCGGGACATTAATTAACGGGACCGGCAGCGCCGCCATCCGCAATAGCGTGATTGTTATCGATAACGGCCGCATCGTCGACGTTGGCCCCCGCAACGAGGTCAAGGTGCCCAAGAACGCCCAGACGATCGACGCACGAGGGAAGTGGATCGTTCCCGGACTCATCGACGCGCACATCCACTTTTCACAATCCGCGGATATCTACACACGCCCGGACATCGTGGATCTCCGCAAATGGCGCTCCTATGAAATGGAGCTGGCCTGGATCAAAGAACGCCTGCCTTTCACGTTTGAAAGATATCTCGCCTCGGGCGTGACCGGTGTTGTCGATTGCGGCGGACCGATGTGGAACTTCGAAGTCCGCGATATTGCATCGCGCACGAAAAAAGCTCCGCGAGTCGCGGTTGCGGGCCCTTTGATCGGAACCTATCTGTCGCCGGCCACGGCATCAAACGATCCGGACGTCGTAAAACCGAATTCTCCCGCGGAAGCTCGCGAGCTCGTTCGCCGACAACTCGAACACAAGCCCGACCTCATCAAACTTTTGTGGGAGCGTCATCCCGGCGACAATCTGACGCAACAGGCTCAGATCATGTCTGCCGCCATCGACGAAAGTAAGTCCCACGGTGTTCGGGTCGCGGTTCATGCGACAGAGCTCGACACGGCGAAAGCAGCGCTCAACGCAGGCGCAGACATTCTGGTTCACAGCGTGACGGACCGTCTGATCGATACCGATTTCATCAATCTCGTCACCGCCAGGAACGTCCCCTACATTGCCACGTTGGCCGTCGAAGACGGCTATCACATGGTATTCGCTCAGGAAATCCAGTTGACCGACATCGAACAGAAGCTGGGCGACCCGGAAGTCATCAAAACATGGTCCGAGCTCGCGAAGATTCCGCCAAATGAGATCCCCGGCGGGATGCCGCGAATGCCGGCCCAACCGAAGCGCCCCGTCTCCTATGAAAATCTGATGCTCCTCGAAACTGCCGGCGCGCGGATTGTTGTCGGCACAGATGCCGGCAACATCGGCACACTCCACGGCCCGGCAATCCATCATGAAATGGAATTGATGGTGGCGGCAGGCCTTCGACCAATGGATGTGATCGTGGCGGCGACCAGGAATGCTGCAACTGTGATGGGAAGGGAAGCCGAGCTGGGAACGTTGCAAAAAGGAAAATTTGCGGATCTTGTCATCCTGGATGCAGACCCGCTTGCGGATATCAAGAACACCCGCAAGATCTATAAGGTCATGAAATCAGGGGAGTTCTTCTAGGCCACAACAGCCGCAAAGTGGCTTTGTGAGCTATGTGCGTTTTCGTGGCTAAAAACTGCTTGCATTAAGCTTACGCATCCATGAAAATGAGAATCGTTTTCATCTGCTAAGGAGTTGATTATCCAATGTTGCAGGCTTTCATTGTCGTCTTCCGCGAAGGCTTCGAATCATTTCTGATTGTCGGGATCATCCTCGCTTATCTACGCCGGATTGGAGAGCATCGTTTGGTCCCTGCAATGTATTGGGGAATTGGCGCATCACTGCTCGCGAGCGCCGGTTTGGGCTACATGCTGAACAAAGGCGTGAACGAGTCTCTGTGGGAGGGCTTGTTCGGTATCGCCACGATTGTCCTTGTCGGATCGCTGGTCGTCCATATGTGGAAAGCGGGCGGCAAAATGAAGAGCGAGATGGAATCCAAGCTGAAGACCATTTCCGCGAGGACGTCGCGAGGATGGGCGTGGTTCGGCGTATTTCTTTTCACCGTCATCATGATCACGAAAGAGGGCATGGAAACGGTACTGATGCTGTTCCAGATTCATGATCCGAAGATCGTGTCGGGCATTGCGCTGGGTGTTGTGGGAACTGTCGCGATTTCCTGGGCATGGGTGAATTTTGGGCATCTCATCAATATCCGCCGCTTCTTTCAGGTAACTGCGATCTTTTTGTTGCTGTTTATGGGACAGATCGCCATCTACTCGTTCCACGAATTGTGTGAAGCGGGCGTGTTTCCCAACAGCGAAGTCTGGCATGAAAGAACTGAGGTTTTCTCGCCCGAAGGACTCTACGGAAGGTGGTTTTCGCTGGTTGCGATAGGAGCCTGCGCGGTATGGCTCGGTGGCGCCTGGATCAGTGACTCCGTGAAGAAGAGCCGGACAGCCACCAATATGAGCAGTCCCTCCGCTACGGCTGCCAGGTAAGTCCATTGCGACACGGCCCTTAACGGGCCGCTGCGGCTGCCGGCGAACGCGCGACACCCTTCTGGCGTTCGCCGTCGGTCGGATCTTCCAGTTCTTCGTCGGGTTTCATCCAGAACGCAAGGACTGCGCCAAAGAGCAGCAATGCGATTCCCGCGATGAATGTCGACGACCAGTTCCCCGTCTTGTCGATAATGTAGCCACCGATGAGCGGCGAGACAATGGCCGCCAGGGCCGATCCGGAGTTCATGAATCCGCTTGCGAATCCGGAATAGCGTGGTGCGATGTCCATGGGAATTGCCCAGAACGCGCCGACCGTGAACTCCGAAAAGAAGAACGCGGTGCTCAGCGATAGAACGATCGCCGTCAGATTGTGGACAAGCAGCACCGGTACCATGAACACGGTGGATATCAGGAAACCGGCCACGATCAGGTTACGCCGTGCTTTCGTGCGGCTGCGTGTGTGCTCGAATATGCGATCGCTGACCACGCCCCCGAGGAAATCCCCGAATGTGCCCGCCAGAAATACGCCGGATGCGAAGAACGCTGAACTGCTCAACTTCAACTGGTAACTATGAAGGAAGTACGAGGGAATCCACGCCAGAAAGAACCAGAGCGTCCATCCGTAGCAAAAATACACGAGCGTTACAGGCAGCATCCGCACCGCAAGGCGGCCGAACGGCACGCGCGTAGCGGTCTTCACACGTTTCTTCGGCAGCCGCTCGAGATCTGAAGGAGTAATGCCAGGGTGTTCCGCAGGATCATCCCGAAAATACATAATCCACACCACAGCCCAGAGGAAACTCGTGATGCCCACGATCACGAATGATCCGCGCCAGCTCGTGAGCAGAATCAGGTATGCCACCAGCGGGGGTGTTATCGTGTTGCCGAGGCGCGCGAATGCGTGCGTGATACCCTGAGCGAACCCTCGCTTTTCCGCCGACGTCCAGTTCGACATCGCGCGTGTCGCCACGGGCAGAGCGGAGACGCCGATACCGAGCAGCACGCGGCCGAGGATCATTCCGGCGAGGCTGTTCGTAAGACCCATCAGCACGGTCGCCGACGACCAGAGAATCGCGAACACCGTCAACGCCTTGCGCGCACCGAATTTGTCGGCAACCCACCCACCCGCAATTTGAAATAACAGATATGGGTAGGCGAATGCGGAGAAGATCAGGCCGACCTGTGTGTTGGACAGGTGTAGCTCAGGCTGAAATACCGCAGCCGCCGTGCTGACATTCACCCTGACGATGTAGTTAATGAAATACATCGCACAGAGCAGCGCCAAAACTTTTGATGGCGCCGAGATGTTAGCGTTGGCGCGACGCGTTTGCCCATTATTCATGTTTTTTCCAATCCCGCGGAAAGTGACGTTATCGTCTCGCAGCGTTGTATCGCGAATCAAGACCTTTTGCTATCCTAACCTTCCATGGCCGACGAACACTCGTATCGAAAGAAGATGGAAACTCAGCTGAATGAGTTGGGCGCTCAGATCCAGGATCTGCTGAATAAAGTCGGGACGGAGGTTGATAGAGAAGTTGAATCTCTTCGTCCCAGGCTGAAGGCGGCGCAGGAAAAACTGGACGAATTGAAGCATACCAGCACGGAAGCTTGGGGGGACCTCAAGCCCGGCTTGGAAAAAGCTTGGAGCGAGCTGCAGAAATCCGTCGGTCAGGCAGCCGCTCGATTCAAGACGCCTCGATCCAAGAATTCATGATTCACGCGTAAAGCATCGCAGTCCAGGACGGCGATTTTGCGCGGAATAAGCGCGAGGGAGCGTTATGGACGAAAAGAAACTTGATAATCTCACTCTGTCCAGTTGGGCCGCCAGCGTGTGGGAAAGAGAGTTGCGCGGGGTACCTCTGCAGCTGCAGGAACTGGCTCTCGCCTGGTGCATGAGACAACATTCAGACTGGAAGAATGTCTGGAATGGCCTGCACGATCCGGATGTTGTAAACACACCGCGCGCCATCAATATGCTTGTTCACATCTATAACGATGCCGCGGTCAAACTGCAGTTGGATACCAATAATCCGCCGGAGATCCAGGAACTCTTTCAGGTGATGCAAAGCAAGGGGTTTTCGGATATGGATGCACTGCATGCAATCGCCTATGTGCTGCAGGAGCAGAACTGGAATGCGAAAACGGCAGGCATTGCTTTCGATCAAAAACAATATATCGAACGCGCGAAGCGATATGTCGATAACGTCGTGGAGCATCCCGACCTCATCCGTGGATTGAGAGTCACATGATAAAATTGCGACTGTTATGAAACCTCTGGCGCGATATTTGGAAGAAATGGGAGTTACAGTCGAGCAACTGATCGTTTCAGCAAAACTGGATGCGAAGCTGGTAAAAGCGATCGTGAGCGGGAACTATACACCGAGTCCCTTCGAGCGGAAGAGATTGGCCGAGGCACTGGGCATCTCGGTTGAAGATGTCTCCTGGGGACATGCCGTTCCCGTCGAACACCTGCGGGGGAATGGACCGCAGACCGGCAGGGCGACCTAGGCGTTGGCTCGACCATGACTAGTGAAAGTCGTGTGACACCACTGCGGCTTCGCTGGCCGGCAGGATCTCGACACGATCGGCTTTTACCGAAATCACATTGTCGATGTTCTGAAGACGTCCCTCGATCAAAAGAAACCGGCCGCCCACTACAGTAAAACGATTATTATCGAAAATGTCGGGTGTAATAATCGCGTTCGATATTCCGGTTTCATCTTCAAGACTGAGAAAAACAAATCCTTTTGCTGTTCCTGGACGCTGCCGTGCAATGACAGCTCCGGCGACGCGGACATTCGCACCGTTCGGAACATACTGCAGGTCGGCGGCCTGCAAGACGCCCATGGCATTCATCTCGCCGCGGTAGTATGCCATCGGATGCTTCCCTACTGTTAGTCCTGTTCCGTGATAATCCGCCACGAGGCGTTCTTCTGAAGTCATTTGTTCGAGAGGTGATTTCCGATCCGGCTCTGCGATCGTTTCAAGCAGTGGTCCGGTGCGGCGGCATGCGCGCTCGACCTGCCATAACGCATCCCGACGGTGGATATGGTCATGCGGATCGAGAAAGTTCAATGCGCCGATCTCCGCCAGGAAAATCAATTCCCGCTTTTGTAATTCCGTGACACGCCGCGCGAGATCGCTGATTGATACAAACGGCCGCTGCTTACGCTGCTCCACGATTGCGTGAGCCACCGATTCACGCATGCCCTTCACATAACGAAGACCCAATCGAACGGCAAAACGCTCTTTCCTTCGGAGAGAGCACGAAGCGGGGTTCAGAATTGGCGCAGACTTCTGCCCCGCATCGAATTCTCTCTCAAGTGGAAAGGATTCTATCGTGCAGGCCCAGGCCGATTTCGTGATATCGATGGGCAGCACTTTCAGTCCGTGCCTTTGGGCATCGTGCACAAGTGTGGCCGGGCTATAAAAACCCATCGGCTGATTGTTCAGCATTGCAGCGGTAAATGCCGCCAGGTAATGGCATTTCAGATATGCGCTCGCATATGCAATCAACGCGAAACTCGCGGCATGAGACTCCGGAAATCCATACAACGCAAATGACGTGATCGAATGGATGATCTGATCCTGCACATCACCCGTTATTCCGTTCTCATCCATCCCTTGCCGGAGCTTTACCTCGACTTCTTTCATCCGTCTTTCCGAACGTTTGAATCCGAACGCACGGCGCAACTCTTCTGCTTCGCCTCCGCTGAAGCCGGCAGTGATCATCGCCATTCGAAGCAATTGCTCCTGAAACAGCGGCACGCCTAAAGTTCGTTCCAAAACCGGTTTCAATGCAGGATGTGAATAAACAACAGGCTCACGTCCTTGCCGCCGTTTCAAATAAGGATGGACCATCTTTCCTACGATCGGCCCCGGACGAATGATCGCAACCTGCACCACGATGTCGTAGAAATGATCCGGACGCATACGCGGCAGGCACGACATCTGCGCGCGGCTTTCGATCTGAAACATTCCGACCGTGTCCGCACGCTGCATTGCGGCGTATGAGGCCGCGTCATTCGACGGTAGATGGGCGAGGTCCACGTCTTCGTCGTAATGATCGCGAATAAGCTGGATCGAATCTTCAAGCACCGCCATCATCCCCAGACCCAGCAGATCAACCTTAACGATATGCATGTCCGCACAATCATCTTTGTCCCATTGCACGACGTTGCGGCCGGGCATTGTCGCCGGTTCGAGCGGAACGACCGAATCCAATTGTCCCTGGCAAATGACCATGCCTCCGGAATGCTGGCCAAGATGTCTGGGCAGATCCTGAAGGCTCAAACACAATTCCAGAAACTTCCGGATGCGCGGCTGTCGCATATCGAATCCCGCCACCCGGAACTGAGCTTCGAGCGTGTCGGATTCGTCTTTGTATTCAAAATGACCGACGAGCTTTGTCAGCCGCTCTATCGTTTCGATATCGAAGCCGAGGGCCTTGCCGACTTCTCGAGCGGCCGACCGGCCCCGATACGTGATGACATTGGCTGTCATTGCCGCGCCAAGTTCGCCATACCGCTGATAGATGTATTGAATGGCGCGTTCGCGTTGATCGCCGCTGGGGAGATCGAGATCGATGTCCGGCCACTCGCCGCGTTCTTCGGAAAGAAATCGCTCAAAGAGCAGTTCCATTTTTACCGGATCGACCGCAGTGATCCCGAGCGCATAACAGACGGCGCTGTTCGCTGCCGAGCCACGTCCCTGGACGAGGATATTGTTTCGACGGCAGAACTGAACAATATCCCAGACGATCAGGAAGTAGCCTTCGAGGCCGAGCTTCTCAATCAACGCAAGCTCGCGCTGAATCTGAGTGCGCGACTTTTTGTCGTAGGGCTGAAAACGAACTACGGCACTTTCTTCCGTCCGCTTGCGAAGGAACGATGCCATCGTTTCGTTGTCGCCAACCGGATATTCAGGAAACTTGTACCCGAGATCCTCCAGCGTGAATTGAAGCCGTGACGACAGGGTGACGGTATTCGCGATCGCCGCGGGTAGATCGTGGAACGCAGCCGCCATCTGCGCAGGAGATTTCAAATAACATTCCGAATGTTTTGCAAGTAACCGGCCGGCCGTTTCCAGCGTCCGGTGATTTCGGATACATGTGAAAACATCGAGAATCTGGCGTTGCCGGCGTGATGCATAGCGAACACCGTTGGTTGCCAGCAGAGGAAGTTGAAAAGAGTCGGCCAGAGCGATGGCTTGTTGATTGATCGCTTCCTGTGCGCGATTGTAGTGCCGCTGTAATTCAACATAGATGTTGTCGCGACCGAAGATATGAATCAACCGGTCGAGAGTTTCACGGCCGGTTTGATCCGGAATGGTTTTTGTAAGCGGTCCATGTTCGCCTCCGGTAAGGCATATCAGCCCTCGCGCGTATTCCGCAATTTCATCTTCCGAGACTGCGCCTTTACCTTTTGGCGCACGGAGTTTCATGCGTGTGAGGAGACGGCACAAATTTTGATAGCCTTCGCGTGTCTCGGCGAGAAGGGGATAGCGAATACCCGTCGTCGATGCGACTTCGGCGCCCACGTGGGCGAGAATGCCGGCTTTCTTCGCCGCGTGGTGAAGGCGCGGTGAGCCATAAACACCATCGCGATCGAGAAGCGCGATTGCCTCCATTTCGTATTCGATGCACGCTCCGACAAGTTCTTCGGGCAGCGAAGCGGCTTCGAGAAAGCTGAATGCGGAAGCGGCATGAAGTTCGATGTATGCGGCTGTCAATCGTAGACTCCTTCGGCGTACCAACGATCCATGTGAACGTCGTAATAAATCCGGTAAAGCGCATCGAGCACTTCAACATCCCACTCTTCGCGGTCCCACATCGTTGGACGCCACCAGTCTCCGGATGTATGCCACGGCCCAGCGGACGAGGCAATCCGACCGTGCACGCCACGAAACGCGATCCAGATGGGAAGCCCGTCACGCAGCTGGACCGTAGCCTCGAGAGGCGGGCGGAACCGCCGAAGGGCAAAAGATCTGTTTGAGCTTCGCGCATTCCCCTCCTCGCAGAGGAGGGGAGGCCGAAGGCCGGGGTGGTCAGTTCGGCGCAATGTCGGATTTTGCCGGTCTGACCACCCCGTCTGCACCTTCGGTGCATCCATCCCTCCTCTGCGACGAGGGAAATGTGCCATAACACCAAACTTCTTGATCTCAAACGCGTCCGGCCGATGGGTATCGCTGATCTCGGCAGCGCCGACATTCTCCTCGCCCACGACGGCTTTCAACCGTGCCAGCGTCAATTCCAGCTTTTCCGGCTCGGGAGACAGCGGCACGAACAAACCGTTTTGCACGATGCGTGGCTTTACCGGGATCGCTTCTACTTCGACGTGCTGAACCGGAATACCCGGGGGATGCGCTTCCAGGTCCAGAATCAGCAGCTTTGTCAGAAGTTTCGGATTCCGTATCGGTAACGGAAGATTCAATACCCGGACATAAGCTCCTATCGCCAGACGCACTTCATGTGTCGCACGATTTCGCGACCGCAATTGCCCGCAAATCTCCTCCAGCATTCGCGACAGGATGAACGTGAGCGGTTCGATCGTGAGGATTTCGTAATCGAGTTCCATCACCGCGACAAACCGTTCAGAGTCGGCGTGTGGTATCAGCAGACGCGAACCTATCCCGCGCGCGAGCTTATGAAACCGCACGCCTTGCTGACCCAGTCGTTCCGAGACTTCCACAACCGGTAATTTCGCGAACGCACCCAGTGTGCGGATACCCCAGCGTTCCAGTGTTTCGAGCGTTTCAGGAGAAGAAAAAAGAACCGTCAGCGGCAGATTGCGAAGCCGGTTCGCTTCACAACCATTTTGAAGAACCGTGATCCCACCGAATCCGCGCGCCGCGCAAACTGCGGCGTCTGCATTCGAAGCGATAGCAACGTTTGCCTCGAATCCCCGCGCACGGACATCGTTCGCCACCTTCGTTGCGATTTCGGAATACGATCCGAACAACCGCTCCAGACCCTCGACATCAAAGACCACCGTTCCGGGGGACGTGCTTTCCAGCCGCGGCGAGAATGCCGCAGCACACCGGATAAGCGCGTTGTGCGCATCACCTGACGCATTCTGAATGAAAATACACGCGAACATACGACTTCAACGAACGCGCCTTTCGGGAGCGAACAATCTCGATATTTGAATCAAAACCATTCAGGAAGGTGGACCAAGCCGAGGTTTCGATTTCCATTCTCAGCACGAGGCCTGCGGCTGATTTCACGACACTTTCCGGACTCATGACGATGAGAGCCGTTGGCGTTTTTTCGATCGTCCGCTGAAAGCGAAACCACGAGGCCAGGGGAATCGATCGAATCTGCGCGAGAGGAAGATCCGCCAGATCCATTACCACACGGCCGAATCCTCCACCTTGCAGCAGCAGATCGGTGGCTTTTAGAACTTGATCCACCTTGTGGCATCGAACCCACAACAGCCGGCTGAGATCAACGCCCGCCGCGGCGGCAGACGCCGGATCAAATGCATCGTTGCCGTCGACCAGAGCGCAGACTTCATCGCGACGTTTCGCTTCGGCGAGGACGGAAATCATGACGGATGTGCGTCCGGAGGACGGCGGACCATAAAACTCGGAGATCGCGCCGCGGGGAAGACCGGACGTTAGCGCATCGAGTTGGACAATTCCGGTCGGAACGCTTTCGGCTGCACGCTGCAGGCGCGAAAGTGGAACGACCTGATTCGCGAAGCGCGAGCGCGGTAGCGTGAAGCCTTCATTATTAAGGTTTGCAGATTGCATCGAATTCATTGAGGACAATTCCGTTATACCGAACAATTGTACGGTATGTCAACGCCGGGGGAAGACAATGCCCAAACGTCCGCAAACTACTGCAGCGCCATTAGTTCCAACGAAGCCCACAATTCCAAAGCTCCAATCTTCAGCCGCTGATTGCAAAGCTTGTGACCTATGGAAGCTCGGAACACAAACGGTCTTTGGAGAGGGAAGTTCTAACGCCAGAGTAATGCTCGTCGGAGAACAGCCGGGGGATCAGGAAGATATTCAGGGCCGTCCGTTTGTGGGGCCGGCGGGACGTATCCTCGACAAAGCGCTTGAAGAAGCGGGTATCAACCGGAACGAAGTCTATGTCACCAATGCGGTGAAGCACTTTAAATGGGAACCGCGGGGCAAACGCCGCATTCACAAGAAACCGAACTCCATGGAAATCACAGCATGCAAACCTTGGATCGAGGCCGAAATTCAGGTTGTCCGGCCGGACGTCATCGTCTGCCTTGGCGCCACCGCCGCGCAGGCGCTTCTGGGAAGAGAATTCAAAGTGAGTACGCAACGCGGTATGTGGGTCGATTCTCCGCTCGCACCGTTTGTCATGGCGACCGTCCACCCGTCATCTCTTCTCCGAGCACCCGATGACGAGACCCGGCGGAGGGAAACGGCGAGGTTCATCGCCGACTTGAAGCGTGTCCATGAGGCCCTTAAAAAACATAAAGCTGCATGAAAAAATAAAACAACACAGGATTGGGTAAGCCACGGCTTATTCTCCATTTCGGTCACCAAGTATGTTTTAAAAAGCAATCGACATGACATTACCCATCAAACCTGTTTATCTCCCGATGGAAGCTCAGGTTGTCGATGCCATTCCAAAAGGCAAGGAGTGGCAGTACGAGCCCAAATGGGATGGTTTCCGATGCATTGCGTTTCGTGATGGCGAACAAGTGCAGCTTCAATCCAAAACCGGACAGCCGATGGCGCGGTATTTTCCGGAACTCGTCGAAGCGATTCTCGATTTGAAGCCCGATCGGTTCGTCATCGACGGCGAGATTGTCATTCCTGCCGGCAACGGCGTTTCATTTGATGATCTCCTCATGCGCATCCACCCTGCGGTCAGCCGAATTCATCGTCTTTCAAAAGAAACCCCTGCGATGCTGATCGTTTTCGACATTCTCGTCGACGAAAAAGGCCGGATCCTCACGGATCATCCGCTTCACGAGCGCCGTAAAATCCTGGAGCAATTTGGCCGCAAGTACTTCGATCGCGGGTTCGGCCGCGTGCGTTTGTCTCCCGCGACGACGGATTATGCGATTGCGAAGAAATGGTTCGGCACGGTGGGTTCTGCTCTGGACGGAATTGTTGCTAAACGTGCGGATTTTACCTATCGAAGCGGGGAACGAACCGGGATGCAAAAAATCAAGCGGCACGATACCGTCGACTGCGTCGTCGGCGGATTCCGCTACGCAACAAAGAAGAGGGTCGTGGGCTCACTGCTTCTTGGGCTTTATGACAAGGAAGGCCTGCTCCACCACGTCGGGTTTACGTCGGGAATTAAAACCGCGGAACGTGAAGCACTCACGGCAAAGCTGGAACCGCTGATCAAAGAACCGGGTTTCACGGGAAGAGCGCCAGGCGGTCCAAGCCGATGGTCGACCGAAAGGTCCGGCGAATGGGTTCCGCTGCAGACAAAACTTGTTGTGGAAATTTCCTATGATCACTTCACCGGCGGCAGATTCCGGCACGGCACGCGCCTGTTGCGCTGGCGCCCGGACAAGGATCCGCGCCAGTGCACGATGGACCAGCTTCGCCGCCCGCGGTCGCGATCGCTGGAATTACTTCGTACGGCTTGACGTACAGATCCAGCCACCGATTCCATTCCTTGTATCGTGGCACGGCGCCGCACTTTGCGGAGCGTCGAACGAGTAATAGACTTTGAAGCTGTCGCCCGCTTTCTTATTGAAGTTGACGATCGATATCGGATCGCGCGGATCTGCGTCGCCCGATTGCATTCCGTAGTTCATGGAAACCGCTACGGACGGATTTAACGGATCTGCCGGTACATCAAGCTGATCAAAAACGGCATCCCGCACGGTCGCCGACTTTACAGCAGCTCCGTTTTCGGCACTGGCCGAATAAACAGTTGCAATGGACACACCAATGTAGTCGCGGAAGTATCCGCCATCGACAACAACCGAACCGTCGCCGCGGCTCGGCTCGACGGCGCGAAACTCCTGGTAGAACGGACTCGTCACACCAACGCGCATTCCCTGGACATCTGCGTTCTTCACCACAATCGTCTTCGCGACATAGTTCGATATCCAGACGCCCGCCGCATTCTCGACCTGTCGTGAAAGCACGGATTTATCGCCCCGTACCGTAATGTGATCGACAAGCAGTTTGTCCGCCGGAGTCGCGGTCAGTCCATGCCGGGATGTATGCCAGACACGCAGATCCGAAACGGTTCCATTCCAACCCCATGCGACGCCTGCCTGCATGGCTCCGTACGCTTCGTTGTTTACGAATTCGAGAACCGAAGCTCCGGTCGTGTCCAGCGGCCTGGTTTCACTGACCATGCTTGTATCGGCTCCTTTGTTTGCCGGGATGTTCACCGTTCCCAGACCGCCTGCCGCTAAACCAAACCCGAAGGCATCGGCATTCGCAGCAACGTTATTGCGGATGTAATTGTTCGGGCCGCGGAACCAGAATCCCGCGCCTTCGCCGCCCGGATCCGGTGTAGGTCCTCCATAACCGCTGCGCGGCGCGAAATCGCCCGAGCCTTCGATGCGGAGTGCAAAATTGTGATCGAAGATATTGAAGCTTTCCGTTCCGTCTTCGGTGACGATTCCGGCTCCGCGAGTGTTGTATACGACGTTATCCCGGACCAATCCGTAATGGCTGTTATGAACCGTGATGCCCCACTTCGGAGCGCCGTTTACCGCGTTGCCGATCAACGTGAACTGATATCCGTTCGCCGGCGGCGCCTTCGGACCGAAGTCGTGATGGAAATGAATCGCGTAGCGGCCGATCTGGTTCGATCCGAATTTCGTCAGGTGTCCCGTGTTGTCGAATTCGGAATTATCCAGAACGCCCATTTTCGTCCGGCCCATGTCGCGAACTTCGACATATCGGATATCCACGTTTGCGTGATAGATGAAGATCATGTGGCCGCGCGTTCCCTCGGGATTCTCCGAGCGGATCACCACATTCCGGCTGACATTGCCGACATGCGGTAAAAACTCAAGCTTTCCAACACCGTCTCGTGCGCCTTTGTGGGCGAAACGAAGGGGAGCAGTCAATGTGGCCTGGTTCGAGGAGATGCTCGCGATTTGTACCTGCTCATCCTGTGGCTCGTAGTTTCCACCACGTTCGTTGCTCCGCAATTGCCGTGTGTCCGGAATAACGAGACGGTCTCCCGCCAACCAGCCGGTCACCGCCTGATCGAAACTCAGCGTCGTATCGCCCGCGGCAGGTTCTTTTGTCAGCCGGGCGAAAGTCGGTGTCTTGAGGGCGCCGTGCATTGTCACCTTGCCGAGACCTTCGATGCCGGTGCCGATTTGGCCCGGATCGACATTCCGATCGATCGGCTGATCCGCGATGATGATTTCCGCTTTCACCATTGGAGCAATCGGATGATCGCCGGTGCCGATCTCGAGATTTCCGTTTTCCATCACCGTCAGGTTGGCGGTCTTCAAACGAGTATTGGTGTCAGGGGCGAATCTCAGTGTCCCATCCACCTGGATACACTGGATCTTTGCATCGCTCTCGGCGTCTACGGTTACGGTGTGCCCCGCTGCAATCTTTACTTTGTCATTTATGCCGGGCACACGGCTGGTAGACCAGATCTTCGCATCCGACCAGGAACCGGCCGCGATACTGGTGACCGTTGGGTTTTCGCAAAAGAAGGGAACGCCCTGCGGCACACCGCTGACTGCCGGCGTGTGGTTATGCTCTTGAGCAAACGCAGCTAAGGGAAGGCAGCATAGAACGACGACCCAAAGGACACGAGATCGTGTCATCCACATAACGGACCTCCATCTGGATGGTGGTACAATTCGCGTCTTGTAATATACATCCGAAACAGGAGGTTAGGCTTGCGCGAAATTTTCTACAGAATGCTGATCCGTGGCATCCTGCTGGCCTTTGCCGCTAACATTTTATTGATGGCACAGGGCGACCCTGAAGCCGCCAAGATGAAAAACCCGGTAGCCTCAACGCCCGAGTCGCTGGCCGCAGGACAACAGCTCTATCAACGGCATTGTGCTTCCTGCCATGGGAAGAATGGCCAAGGTGGATCCGGAAATGATCTTATTCCACCGGCGCCTAATCTCATCGATGCGGAATGGAAACACGGATCGACCGACGGGGAAATCTTCAAGGTTATTAAAGAGGGCGTGCCGCCCGAGTTGAATATGGAACCGTGGGGAGACCGGATCAAAGACCCGGATATCTGGAATATCGTTAACTACATTCGGTCCTTAGCGAAGAAGTAAGGATTTAAAATTGAACGAATCCTGCATCTCGAATCCGAAATTGGAAATTTCGGATTTCGGATCGGAGATGCAGGATTCGTCCGATTTCTAAATTTGCTATCTACTTCGCCAACGGATCGGGCCTGACCTGGAATTTCACCAGCTTGCTGGTCGTCCCTTTACCCGTTTCCGTGTGGAACGGAGCTCTCGTAGCAAAGGTGGTGTAGATACCTTTGCCTTTCCAACCTGCCTTCGGGTTGTCGATGCGGCCATCTATGCCTTTCGCGTAAAAACCCATCGGGTAGGGAACGCGCAGCGTCATGAACTTGCCATCGACGAGAGGCAGCAGACCTTCAGACAAATTGCCGGTCGCGATCGGTACATCTTTTCCGAGACCGAGCAAGTCGAAACGATCGACGAAGTTGTAATAGGCTTCGTCTGCGCTGCCGTTTTCCACGGCACCCTTGTAGTTGGGACCCGGATAGTTATAAAGAGTCCAACCTTCGGGGCAGTGCTGACCGGTCGCGGCCTGCGGACCATTGAGTGGGCCTTTGCATTTCCGGCGATCGAATGCTCCGAGCTGACCGCTGGACAGCGTTGTCCAGACGACGCCGTTGCTGTCCACATCCATACCGCGCGGAGCAAATCCCTGAGCCGAGGCCTTAGGGTTGTTCCATGGCACTTCGTAGTATTCAGCCAAGGTCGTCGCCGGCGGATTCGAACCCAGCGTCAGGCGAACGAGCGCCCCCGGCATTCCCAACACGGAGCCCCATACGGAGTCATCGACCGGACTCGGTGCAACACCGTAGAAGCCGGCATTGATCCGCTTGTCTTTCTTGGGATCCAGCGGTTGATCGGGCTCGACATAGTCATCGCGCTTTCCGTTGCCGTTACTGTCGAGCACGATTGCGGTCCAGCCCTGAGCTGCTTTTTCATCATGAGTCTTATCGTAGATTTTCGTATCGAACCAGCCTTCGACCTGGCCGCCGCCCGTGAACCACAAAACGCCGTTCTTGTCGAAGTTCAGGTGATGCGTGCCGAAGCAGGTGTCGACCGTCGTGACCTGTTTGGTCTTCGGATCATACATTTGCATTTGACGGCCGCTTTCCTTGATGGGGAATGCTTTCGAATAGATATTCGAACCATCCTGGCAATACGGTTTGGTTTGATTTGCGCGCATACGGGCGGCAATCCAGACACGGCCTTTCTCATCCATCGCGAAACTGTGTGCGTTTGCGCGGCTCGTCCAGATCACCTCATCACCCCAGTACGGTGAAGGGGCAGCCGGTGGCGTGTCGCCTTCGCTCGGTGTATCCGGATCGCGATAGGTGAGCTTTACCATGCTGGACGTGTTTTTCACGGGATCCACCACCGGCAGATAATCTGCGCTGGCTTCAAGAGCTCCGTAGATCGGGCCATTGGGATTCACGATGGGATTCCGCTTGTCGCTGGAAATTTCGTCATGCAAATAAACTTTTGGATCGGCCCAATCCCACAGCGTGACGACAACATTTCGTTCCTTGCCCTGCGGCCGTGACGGTGCAGCATCCGGCAATTCGCCGGCCGCAATACGGTCCGTCCAGTCGGCGTACATCTGAAGCGCGCGTTTCCGGCCCACCTGGGTGAAGCGTGCGCTCATGGCGCCGCCGGCCTGACCGGACTGGATACGGCGATCCCACGCATCGATGGCAGAATCAAACGCGCCGAGATTCTTCGGAATTTCGCGAGTGGCTTTGTTGCCCATCTGATGGCAGCCCGTGCAGCCGTCCGTGTTGACAACTTGCCGGATCCATTCGCCCTGGCTGTGGATCGTCGGGGAAATGCCGTTTCCATTCGGTCCAGTTCCCGGGAAATCGGTCTTCGGCGGAACACGAAGCAGGGAGAACCAGTACAGAGCCGGGTAATAGTTCACAGCCGCTTTCTTATCGGGCGCCGGAACTGCCGTGAGGTTCAGAGTTTTTCCGGGAGCGGCTTTGACCTTCGGTGAATCAACGAGACCGTATCCACGGACCCACACGTCGTAATTTGCCTTCGGCAGGTCAGGCAACAGATAACGGCCTTGATCATCGGTGGCGACGATCTTGATCATGTGTGTCGGCGTGTCGCGCGTTTCCGCGATGACCCACACACCCGCTTCGGGCCCGCGAGTACCCATCACTACGCCACCGATGTCGTCGTTATCCACGGCGACCGCGGCGGGAGCGACCTGGGCATGCATGCCGGCCAGCGAAGTCAGAACGACAGCGGCGAAAACAACAACCGCGATCTGCGTAAACCATGTCCTAGTCATCTGGACCTCCTTCGAAACTGTTGACACTAATGGCGGATACGCAACAGTAATCTTCGCTGACAGACTTGTCAACCTTTCGAGGGAAACTCGCTACAATCTTTCGTCCTTGAATCAGGCATTCGGTCAGGAGCAGCGGAACGGACCAGCAAAACCAGCTTGCCGCCGTCATTTGATCCAGCGTGTTGCCGACTCCGATAACCTGAAACGCCTGGGTCAACAGCCGAAATGTTACGAAACCAAATGTGAAGACATAGCTCCGGGTCATCCATTCGCGATGTTGTTCGACCAGATGAAAACAGATGGAAATTGTTGCCAGGGCCGTCGATAAGATCCATCCGACAGCCATCGCCGTCAGGCCCATTCCAAAGACCCAACCAAAATCCGTGTGCCTTGCAAGGTAGAGGGCGGCACCGGCGCTGGCGAACACGGAAAGGACGTAACACCCGCCAAGAACGCGATGGAGAATGCTTTCGCGCCGGTTCAGCCCGAGCCAGAACTGGATCGGGCCAAGCAATAGGGCCACGATTCCCGCAAGGACATGAAAGTATAACCACTCGCGGCGAGCCCAATAGATTCCGAATCGATCGCGATCCAATGTCAGATATTGGAAAGCGAAGCTATCGAGGAACCAGAAGGCGACCAGGGTCGCCAGAACCAGTATCTTATTAATCTGCCGGTCAGGCGTGGGCGCTGTAACTTGTCCGCTCATCGTCCCCACCCATTACAGCCTGACGGCTCGCGGTGCGCTGTTCCAAGAGCGTCCGATACAGCTTGCAGCGATGCGAAGCAATATCGCCGCTCGATTGCGCGTTCTCAGCGTCCTCAAGATGCATCTGCCAACCGACCCTCGAATCTAACGTTTCAGGATAAACAAACATTTTTTCCATAGTTGCTCCTGTTTGGCCTCTGCTTTGCAAGTCGCTGGCCGAAGCAATGGTCAAGAAGACTGTGGCTTTGAATTGAGACGATTAGCGATTCGCGCGAAGGCAACAAATGACGATCTGTAAATCAACTTTGTTAACGGACTCCAACTTCTGGTCCTGTTATTTGACTGGAACATGTCACCACGTTAACGTCCCCGCGCAGTAACGCTATCTAAGAGATACGGTTTCGAATATGTCGCGACCAGGAAGGCCGCAATGAACCGGCAGGATGCTGGAAGTGAGAGAAAAGATGTCCAGCGAACAACATGTAACAACGTCGTTTCCAACCAGCTTTGACGGCGATCTCGAGAATGCACGAGTTCTGATCGAGGACTCACCATGGAAAGAGAATCCACAAAAGTATCGAAAAGTGGCAGAAGCTATAATCCGGCGGGTCCTGACATTCGACCCTTCAAACGAAGTCGGCAAGCGGTTATTGGAGAAAGCTCTCGAAGTTCCAGTTCCAGTTCCGGCGCCAGCACCAGCGCCCGCCGTAACGCCAACGCCTGCCGTATCTCCGGCTGCCGCCGCAACATCCATGACTGACGCAGTTCCCATGGCCGCTCTGGTATCCACGACCGACGTAGCTCCTGCGAGCGCCGTGCCATCCGCGCCTGTCGTGGCACCAGTGTCTGCGACTGGGCCAACAAAGGTCGTCGAACTCTGTATACCCGATCCCGCTCCGCCCATCCAGTCTCCGGCACCGGCGCCATCACCTTTGACGCCGCCGGCACCGGCTGCGCGTCGTCCAGCGGCGCAACTGGATTTTTCGTTCGTGGTCGGTCCTCCAAAATCGGCGCGCCCGGAGCCTTCAAAAAGACCGCCCTTGATGCTCATCAGCCTTGCGGCGATAGGTGCGATCGCCGGTATTGCCCTGCTCATCGCGCATCGAAGTGCGTTCACTCCGCAATATTCACCAAAAGTGTCCACAGCCGCGCCGACCGTCGTCCAAGCGAGCACGGCGGTTCCAGTTCCTGACCCGGTGTCCCCGCCGCCTCCTCCTCCGCCGCCACCTGCCGTCGAGGCGGAGCAACCGGCTCCTGTGCCGGTGTCAACTCCTGAGCGTCCGCCGAAACCGCAGCCCGTCGCGCCGGAACCCGCTGTCGTTGTGAAATCGAATGCTGCTCCAGTCGCGCCTCTGGAAACCGGGACCCTCGCCGTAAGCTCACCGACAACGGTCGACATTTATATGGATGACCAGCTGGTCGGCTCGGCCCCAACAACCTTGGTATTGCCGGTCGGCAACCACGTGCTCGAATACCGCCACCAGGACATGCGCAAGACGGTGACCCACACGATCAAAACGAATGAAACGACCACGGCAATGATCACCTTTGACGTCACAGTCCAGATCAACGCGAAGCCATGGGCTCAAGTTTTCATCGACGGAACGAAGCGCCAGCCGCTTGGCCAGACGCCTTTGAGCGACGTCCGTGTGCCAATCGGAAGCAACCTGGTTTTCGAAAATCCAAATTTCCAAGGGAAGACCTACCGGATCACCGGAAAAGAAACGCAGATCCGCGTGAGCTTTCCATAGAGGTCGACCATGTATCGATATATCAGAAGCATTTTCGTGGTTCTTGCGTTCGCCGCCGCCGCAACGGCAATGCCGGCAGACGAAGTCACCGATATCCTGTCGCATGCGGAATCGCTTTACTTTGAAGCGAAGTTCAAAGATGCCATTCAGCTGCTGCAGCACGCCGACGATGTGCTCAAGGCACGCTCCGATCGCAATGCTGACAAAATCAATGTCAAACTGCAGCTCGCCCTTGCCCACGTCGGACTTAACGAATCCGCGCTGGCAAAGGTTTCCCTCCGCGAGCTCTTCGCGATCGATTCGGAATACCGGCTCGATACGCAACAATTTCCTCCGAAGGTGATTGCACTGGCCGATGAGGCCAGAACCGAACAAAACGAAGCGCGTTGCCAGACTGTACGTACCGACTCGAGGAAGGCCCTGGACAGTGGAAATGCGCCGGCCGCACTGTCCATGATTCAAACGATGAAGGCGAAGTGCACCGGCCTGGATGTGATGGAACCCGAACTGGCGGAGATGTTCTACAAGAACGGCGTGGATGCGTTCAAATCCGGGCAATTCTCGGATGCTCTGGAGAAGTTCCGATCGGCCTTGAAGCTCGCTCCCAAGCATGAACTCGCCGCGCAGTACTATGATCTGACTCAAGGCAAGCTGCAGGTAAATGCCGACCGTGTCGTGCTGGACTGGCGCAAAAACCTCGAAAATCACGACCTCAGACAGGCTGCCGTGCGTTACGAGCAAATGAAGACTTCCAAAGATGCGCCTTCACCTCAAATACTCGACCAGATGAAGAACGAATATAGAAGCGCGCTCGGTTCGCTGGTGGATTTGTGGAATCGGTCCTGCGCCACCGGAGACGCGGCAACCATGGAAACCATTCCGCAACAGATACCCGAACATCTTCCGGAGGCGTCACTGGGAGACGATTTGCTGTCTCAGATGAAACCGTGCGTCAAGAAAGGCTGTATGCCGATTACCACTCAGCTGGCACTGGCGCGGTTGAAGGTTCAAGTCAACCCGACCCTGACACCCGCGTTGCAGGATGTCGCCCGGCGAGCTGCGACCACCGTACACTTGAAGTCGCGAATCGATGAACTTGGAAATGTCACGGTCCTCGATGCTCAAGGTCCGAGCCCGATGCTGAATGATGTCGTTCGCGCAGCCGTTGAGAAATGGAAGTTTTCTCCGGTCATGGACGATAAGGGAGCGCGGTGCGCCGAGGTGGATATTCCGGTGATTATCAAGCCGTAGCATTCCGGTAGCCTTACAACAAAAACTCTGCGATCATGCTGCACATCTCTCCAGGAGAGGTGTGTGTCAACATGAAGCCAAATGCTTTCGTCGGGATAGGTTTCGTCGTCGTGTGCCTGATCTTATCGACTGTCGCATGGGCGCATCACGGAGATGCCGGCCGTTACAGTGACGAAGTTACCGTCATAACGGGAACTCTCGTTGAAGTGCAGATGGTCAATCCGCATTCACTGATCACGTTCGACGTTACCGGCCCGAATGGACAAACCGTCCGCTGGCAAGCGGAACTTGGCGCCGCACAACAGCTCATCAAGCAATTCGGCTGGAACAAGAACACCATGAAGGTCGGCGAGAAGCTCACGATTACCGGCAGGCAGGCGAAGAACGGCGCTCCCTACATGAACCTCACCGAGCGGTCCAATATCGTCTTGACGGAAAGTGGCAAAGAGATTTATCGCACGCCGAACTACGGTCAGTGAGCTACCGGAACGCCATTGTTGCCGCTCTTGCAGTTGCCGCCATTGCGGGCTATCTCTACGCGCAAGACCGGTCGACGCAGACGGGTTTCCTCAAAGCATCGAACGCGCACGCCGGCGATCATCTGGGCTGTGGAGGCGTGCTCGACGGCCACTCCGGGAACTCCGTAGCGGTAAGTGCGGATGGAAGTGTGACAGCGATCGGTGCTCCACACGAGACGACAGGCGGCGCGGTCTATGTTTTCACCCGCAACGGAACCGCTTGGGTGCAACAGGCGATGGTCAAGCCCTCCAGGATCCGGCCCGGTTCTGAGTTCGGACATGTCGTCGCCTTGAGCGGCGACGGCAATACGATGGCCGTATCCGCTTACTTTGAATCGAGCGGCGCGAAAGGCATTAACGGTAACGAGGCCGATGAATCCATCCCGCAGGCCGGAGCCGTGTACGTTTTTACGCGACGTGGAAATATGTGGTCGCAACAGGCGTACATCAAAGCCTCGAATACCGGTGAAGCCGGAGTTGGCGATCAGTTCGGCGAAGGCGATCAATTCGGATTTTCGCTCGCAATCAGTGCAGACGGCAATACGCTCGTTGCCGGCGCCACCGGCGAAGACAGCAAAGCATCCGGAATTAACGGCGACCAATCCGACAACTCTCTCGACGGATCCGGTGCGGTGTATGTGTTCGCGCGTGTGGGTACAACATGGTCTCAACAGGCCTACATCAAATCTTCCATGCCCGCCGCGAATGTCCTCTTCGGTTACGCCGTCGCGCTTAGCGGTACAGGTGACACTATGGTCGCGAGCTCTTATGACGACGACCGCGGTAAAGGCGCAATGTACGTCTTTACGCGAAGCGGCAACACATGGTCGGAGCAGGCACGCCTTCAGGCGTCGATTGCCGAGAGAGGCGACTCCTTTGGAGTCTCCGTCTCATTAAGTAATGATGGAAATACGCTGGCCGCAGGATCGCACGACGAGGATTGCCTCGCGACAGGCATCAATCCGAAGGGATGCGACAACGACCAGCCGTCCGACACTTCTGCCGGCGCTGCGGTTGTATTCGTCCGCGCCGGAAACCGTTGGACCGAGCAGGCCCTCCTCAAATCTTCAAACATTGCGAAAGGCGATACGTTCGGTACCCGCATCGCTGTCAGTGGCGATGGGAATACTGTGGCCGTCAGCGCACCTCTCAAAGACGACAATACCGGCGCAGCATATCTATTCCGACGCAATGAGGGAACGTGGGCCCAGACAGCCTATGTGAAAGGGGCGAACTCCAGGCCCGGCGATCAGTTCGGCAGTTCCGTGGCTTTGAACCGGGACGGAAAAACGTTGGTTGTTGGAGCATACGGCGAGGATACCGGCGGGCAGGATTCCGGTGCGGTATACGTGTTTACCGGAAATTAGCTGTAGGCGCGTTCTGCAGAGGGCAAGCGCGGCAGCGCGCACCCTCGATAATAGACCGCGCCTACAGGCAAAGCACTAGGACGCAGAAGGCCGCGCGTATTGATTGAACCATTCAATCGTGCGAGCCCATGCCTGCGGCGCCGTCACCTTGTTGTAACGTTCCGGTGTCGCGTCATTGAAGAAGCCGTGCACGGAATTCGGCCAGATGTGGATTTCGTGAGGGATGTTGTTCTTCTTCAGCTCCGCTTCGTATGCCGGATACGCTTTCACCAGGTTCATATCCAGTCCGCCGTGATGCATGAGTACGGCCGCTTTCGTCTTCGCTACGTCGGTTATCGGGTTCGGATTGCCCCCGTAAAACGGAGCGATGGCTGCCATATCCGGGCCCATCAGAGTCGCCAGCGAATTGCACACGCCGCCGCCGAAGCAGAAGCCGGTTGCGCAGACTTTGCCGCTCGAAAGCGGATGCGACTTCAGCCACTGTGCGGATGCGAGGAAATCCTGAAGCCGTTTGCCGGCATCCAGCTTGGCAAATAACAGGCCGCCTTTGTAGTCGTCGCCCGGATAACCACCCATAATCGACAGCGCGTCGGGCGCAAATGCGATGAAGTTCTCCAGCGCGAATCGCCGTGCGACGTCTTCGGTATGGGGATTCAATCCGCGATTTTCGTGAACGACGAGAACGGCAGGCAGCTTGGTCGGCTTTTCGTCTCGGGTGTCCTGACTGAAAGGTCGGACAAAATAACCCTTAATGTAGCCATTTCCCGTCGGCGAGGGGATTGTTTCGTAGGACGCTTTGATGCGCTCGTCGTCTTTGCGAACCTGCTGGCCGAGTGCGTAGTTCGGCATCAATGCCTGGACAATCGCCTCGGCAGTCAAACCGACAACGGCGAACTTCTTCACGCCATCAAGGAATTCGCGGCGATCGATATCACCGTGAATGAACTGTGTGTACATTTCCACCGCTTCCGCAGGGATTTTTACTTTTTGTTGCTCCTGAACCTGTTCCATTGATTGATGCCTCCTTTCGGCGTGTCGAGAATACCCGTTCTTTACGCGGAAGGAAAGCCTAAGTATGATTCTCCAAACCGAGGAAGGATCCGCATGCGAAATACTTTTGGGACTTTCGTTTTATGTCTCCTGACGATTGTGGTTTTACTGCCTTCCGACGGCTACGGACAGATCTGGGGTGGGCAGGATGCAGCCGCGCCGGCGCAGCCTCCGCCGGGAGCCGCCAGGCCGGCGGCGGACCTCAGCGGCAAATTCGATCCTCATGATCTTGCAGGCGTTTGGCTCACAAACCACCGATCCACGAATGGCTACCGCGGCATGACCACCGAGGCAGGAATTCCGCCTCGAACCCCATGGGCGGACGCATTGTTCAAGAGCCGCAAAACCGGACGGGAGACCGCGGAAAAGGAAGCCGTTCCACCTGCCTTCGGGAACGACCCAATCATGGAATGCAACCCGTACGGCTTCCCGCGCATCCTCTTTTACACGGATCCGGTCGAATTTTTTAATGCTCCGGGCCGGTTGATCATGTTTTTTCAAGGACAGCGAAACATCCGTGAAGTCTGGTTGGATGGCCGCAGTCTGCCGGCGGATCCCGATAAACGATGGCTGGGTTACTCGGTAGGGAAGTGGGAAGGCGATACGCTCGTCATCGACAGCATCGGTTTCGATGGCAGAGCCTGGCTCGACCAGTACGGAAATGTCTACAGTGATGATATGCATTTCCAGGAACGATGGCGCCGCACGGCGCCCGACACACTGGAGGTCGTGTACCGGTTGGATGATCCGAAGTCCTATACAAAACCCTGGGTCAGTACTGTAAAGACCTTCAAGCGACAGCCCCGCGGCGAGATTCGCGAGCAGTTCTGCGCACCAATGGATGAGAAAAGGTTCAACGAGACAATTCGAGATCCTGCAGGCGGAATCGAAAAGAAGTAATACGAAACCAACGGAGTAAAAAATGAAAAGAACACTTCTCGTTTTGCTGCTGATCGCCGCTCCGGCTCTTGCGCATCACGGGACCAACATTTCCTACGACCACAATAAACCCACGGTTGTCGAAGTCACCGTTACCGAATTCATATGGCAGAACCCACACTGCCAACTCTTCTTCGATGTCAAGACGCCCAACGGCGTTGAGAAGTGGGCAGGTGAGATGAGCAGCCCCGGAAGCCTGGCAAAGGACGGCAACTGGACGCGCAGGACGTTGCAGGCGGGCGATCAGCTCAAACTGACGATATTCCCGTCGAAAGCCGGCACCCACGTTGGTCTCGTCACGAAAGTCGAGAAAGACGGCCGCGTGATCATGAACGACCGCGAACCGCAATAAGGTAATTCCTACAAAAGATTCGGACGAATGCTCTATGGCGGCGGCGTGCGGTCCCGGTAGTTTGCTTATGCATCTGAAAATTACCGATGGAGGTTGCAATGCAGATTAACGAAACAATCCGAGCCTATGACCTGGCTGAAGCACTGCGTGGTGAAAGCGGAAAGTTTGAAGTCGTGACCTCACAGGGGACCCGCTTGATTGTGACGGCCCTGCCGGGCCACTCGATTGCCAATTTGCGTGTCGCTACCGAGAACGGTTCCGAGCCGATGATCTGGATTAAGAAGATTGCGGATTTTCAGGGCCAGCCCCAGCCTCAGTACAAGAATCAAATCGCTTCGAACTGAAGGTGCAAAAAGAAACTCCCCTCCATGCTTCACGTCATTCGACGGAGGGGAGTTTTTCATCGTCAGGCGGCCAAATCATCCTCGATGTCGCTTTGGATGCCTTGGATTTCATCCGCCATCCGTATCAATGTCGCTTCATCCAGACGCTCGCGGGCGAGTGCCAGCATGCCGGTCGGCGACTCTTCCTCCTCCACGTGCTCCTGGACATCGTGCATTAATTCTGTGAATTGCTTTTCGAATTCCTCTTCATTCAGATCTGTACCCAACAGTTCCGCAAGAAGTTTTTTCACCTCAGCGTGTTCTGCCATAGCCTCCTCGACCTGCTCTTTCGCGAACGGCTTGACGGCGGGATAAAAAACACGCTCCTCCATTTCGGCGTGCGCGTTCAGTGCTGCCTGGATCTCCTGGAATAGATCCTCCTGAGTCATGTCCTCTTCGGTTTCAAGAAACTTTCCAAAAAGCTCCTCGATGCGCCGATGGTCCTGTTTAATGAATTCAACTGCGTCCATTGCCTGCTCCCTGTCGATGCTCTCTGAACAGTACATGCAATACAGATTCCCGTCGGCGCGTAAGACCGTCCGGGAGCCAGTCAAAACAGATGCGGTGGAGCCTATTGGGCCAAAGACGGGAAATACGGCTCCACCCCTTTCGCTTTGAATGCAAAGGCGGCCGTCGGGCCCGTAATGAACTGCACCGCCACTTGAGCGGCTGCCATATTTTTCGAAGTGGCGCTGATTCCAGTTGCGAATTTCACATAATCCTGAAACTTTTGCGGTAGCGGGCCAACATAATCCACGCCCTTGGCAGGAAGAATTTCGCTGATCAGCGTGATAACAAGATCCGCCCCGCCCGTGCGGACCAGATCCATCGATTCATCGACGTTTTTGGTGAGCCTGACCTTGCTTTTGATCTGATCTGCGATCCCGAACTCTCCCACCATTTTATCGATCGCAGGACGGCTGGCGCCTTCCAGGCCCCACGTCATGCTTTTCGCATTCACGAGCACTCGTTTGATCGCATCTGGCGTGTTGATGTCGGGTTTCGCCGCACCTCGATTCACGCCAACACCAACGCCGATCCGGCCAACTTCGGTTCGACCCTGAGCGGCAAGTTTTCCGCCTTTTGCGAGACTATCGATCACATCGGTCGTGAGTACGGTGACATCGAAGGGTTCATTCGCTTCAATTTTGCGCTTGATCGCCGCAGATGGATCAAACTCGACGTTCAGGCGCCTTCCAACCGCACGTTCCCATTGGGGTATCAGGTCCTGCAGCGCCGCCCTAACGCCGTTTGAGGCAAGCACGCGAAGTGGTTCCCTCTGAGAAAATACGGAAGAAGTGATCGCGAAAACCGCCAACGTGAACACTGTTGCTGATTGCCACCGTCGATTCATAGAAGTCTCCTACGTCTCATTGGACCCAATCCATTTTGGTGCCGCCTGCGGTTTGAAGTGAAGCAATTGATCGAGCAGCGGGCCCGATTCGTATCCAACGACAATCAGTGAACGATGTTCTTTTCGAATAAATCCTTCGTTTACGGCCTGATCGATCAGAGAAAGAAATGGATCGTAAAACCCGGCCACGTTGAGAAGTCCGGATGGCTTCGCATGCAGACCGAGCTGTGTCCAGGTGATGATTTCGCAGAACTCTTCCAGAGTGCCGTAACCACCGGGAAGCGCAATGAAACCATCCGCGAGTTCGGCCATCATTGCTTTGCGTTCGTGCATCGAACGTACAATGCGCAGGTCCGTCAGGCCACGGTGTGCAAGCTCCTTGTCGACCAGCGCCTGCGGAATCACGCCCGTGACTTCGCCTTCATGGTCCAATACCGCGTCCGCGATCACGCCCATAAGACCGACGTTTCCGCCCCCATATACGAGACCGACTCCGTGGTCGGCAAGCGCAAGCCCCAGATCGTGAGCTGCGCGGCTGTACGCCGGCGACAGCCCCATACTGGATCCACAAAATACGCAGATTCGTTTCACGGCGGCTAAGGAAGAAGCCACAAAACACCGCAAGAAACACGAGAAGCTTTGTGTCTTTTGTGCTTTTTTGTGGCTTTATGTCGCCTCATGTTCCGCGGTTACTTCGCTGCCGGAAAAACGTGTGCTTCTTCCCAAACGGCTGCCGCTTCTTTGCCTTTGAAGTAGTCGATCAACTGCATCGCGGCTTTTTTATCAGGCGCATTCGTGGCAACCCACGCCGTGATGTCCACGGGAGTGGCGGCGTCCGGCGGCAGCGCTCCGATCAACTGGAGCCCCGGCGGAGGATTGCGGTAATCGCTCAGATACGGTCCCAGAGCCACCTCGACTTCTCCATCGGCAACTGCTTTCTGCACGCCACCACCGCCGGGGAACAGCTTCAGCTTCGGTTTCACCTGGCTGGTGATGCCCATCTTGTCTAGAGCCAGCATGGTTGCGCCGCCCACGCTTCCCTGGGCCGGATCAACAGTTGCGACGGACTTCGCATCGAGCAGCAATTTTTTCACGGCCGCAGCATTTGAAATGTTGGGTTTCGGCGCACCCGGCTTCACCGCAATCGCCAGCCGGACCCGGGCCACCACGGTTTGCGTACTTTTGTCCACGTTTCCAGTCTTGAGAGCTTCATCGAAGGGCGCAAACAGCAGCGTCACATCCAGCGCTCCACCTTCCTGTACTGTCCGGCGGGTGCCGACACCCGTGCCGTAGGACTCCTGCACCTTGATGCCGCTCTTCGCCACGAAATCCTGCACGATCTTATCGACTTCGCGTTTCAGCGGATCTGGTAACAACAAGGTGATGCGCGTTTGCGCAAACGCGCTGGAGGAAATTCCAAACACGAGGGCCACTCCGACAAGCAACGAGACAAGATGCTTCACGGCATCCTCCTTCAAATGGAGATCTTTGTTGCGCCCTATTATAATCAGCGGCGAAAGGAACCGTTAATGTACATCACGAGGATTATTGCAGTAGGCCTCATGCTGTTCGTGGCACGAGTCGCGCTCGCACAGGAGTGGGACCGATACCAGAACCTCGACAGTCGGTTTGCGGTCACCGCACCCGGGCAGCCGGCGATCGAGAAGACCAAGTGGAAGTCGGAATACGGCTCGCTGTTCCCCGAAACAATTTATCGATGGCAGGACGGGCCAAATCAATACACGGTGATCGTCGTCGATTACTCAGACTCCGAAGCCCTCTATTCCGCAAATAAACATAGCGATGACTTTTCAGCGCCGTTTTACTGGCAGATCGACATCCTCGGATCCGTCCAGTATGCTGCGACGCAATACCGCCAGAAACCCGGCGTGAAGGTAACGTTCGACGCATTCCACTACATCAATCTCGTGACGGGCCATGAGCTGCAGTTGACCAATCCCGATCAGTCGCGGACTTTCGTCGGATTGTATCTGCACGAGAACCGCCTCTATATCTTCGATGCTACGGTCGCGAGGAATATGCCCCCGCCGCTGATTTTTCAGCAATCGCCCGAATTCCTGGATGAGAAGGGAAATTCGATTCGCTACCGCACCTACTACTTCGACCGCCTGCCTGAAGCGCGACAAGGACGACGGGGAACTCCGCCACCCTCTGCGCAGCAAAGCGCACCACAAGGTGCGCCCGCAGGAGGCGGCGGCCCCATAGAGCGTGGCGGGCCACCGCAGCAGTAGTCGTTCAGTCACTCCGAATAAGCGACAGTTGTCATCAACGCGTTTTCCGCCTGGCGCGAATCGAGTCTGGTGTGCTGAACGACGATCGGCACATTGGATTCGACCACGGACGAAAACTCAACGCCGGCAGGAATACTTTCAGGATCTTTCAGTTCATTAAGTCGAATGTGTTTTGTACGTTCCGGTTCGACTTTGAATCGAAAAGGTCCAGCCGGGCGGCGGTCTGTGAAGAAGATTGTGATCTCGACATTGGCCTGGCTGTCCGCGGCATTGAGGATGCATAGACTCTCATGACTTTTCATTTCCGGCTCGGGGCCATGACTCCACTTCGGTATATACCCCTCCGCAATCGCCCACCGCTTCCGGCCAATAGCTTGTGCCATCGCTGCCTCCAAACACCTTTATTAATTTAGACGTCTGTGTATTCGTGAGTGCCAATTTACGGTGTGCCGCGACGCAAGAATCGGTACAAGTCCGTGGTGACCTGTGAAATTTTCCCGGATGAATCCGAAATTTGCCGGATTGATGCCGCACCATTTTGTCTTGGAGGATGGTAGTTGGAAAGAGGAATGGTTCATGACAACGCGATTATTGCTGGCCGACGATCATCTTTTGTTTGCCCAGGCGTTGGGCATATTACTGGCCCAAAGATACGAGTTGATCGACATCGTCGACAACGGCAAAGCCCTCTACACAGCCGCCCGGACGCATAAGCCGGATGTTATCGTCACAGACATAACGATGCCGCATATGAGCGGCCTGGACAGCGTCCGCTTGTTACGCAAGGACTCTATCCTGTCCAAGGTTGTCTTTCTCACCGTCCATGCAGAGGCAGTAATCGCCCGCGAGTGTTTCAACGGCGGCGGATCGGCTTTCGTGACGAAACATTCAGGATTCGACGAACTCGTCGTCGCTATCGATGCCGTGATATCGAATCAACAGTACGTCTCGCCCGATGTTGCATCCGGCCTCCTTGACGTTTCACAGGACCTCGCCGCTTCCTGCGCCGATCTCAGCGTAAGACAGCGCGAAATCCTGCAATTGTTTGCGGAGGGCAAAACAATGAAGGAAATCGCTACCATAACGAGCCTCTCGACTCGAACGGTCGAATGGCATAAGTACAGGATGATGAAAATATTCAACGTTCGAAGAAGTGCCGAACTCGTCCAGCATGCAGTCCGCCTGAGGCTTGTGAATTAACGCGCCAAGCGGGTTGTCGAGTTGTCACAGATCCGTGACATTCTTGCAAATATAAAATGCGATTTTTTCTGACATGCTTTCGCGGAAAGGTGGCGTTACAATAGCCACCACAAAAAAATAAGTTCCGCCTCGTTTTCTTACCGACGTAGGAAGCGTCCTTCTTTAGCAGCCCGAAACAGTTTGCTCTCAATTCGGTGAACAGTATGGAAGGGTGCCATGAAAACTATAAGGACAGTACATGGGGAATCAACGCGCACTTCAGATGAGATCGACTTCAATCTCCTGCGACAATTTTCAGCCCGGTTGATTCACGCACAAGAGCAGGAGCGGCAGAGGATTTCTCAGGAGATGCATGATGACCTGGGCAACAGGATTGCATTGATGGCCATGTTGACACGTCAGATCATCAAACGAAACTCCGACAACTCCAGTACGATGGGCCGCGACTTGAACAAACTGTTTGATCAAATTGCGGACCTGGCGATCGCTATTCGCGAAATTTCTCATGCACTGCATCCCGTATTGCTTCAGCACTTAGGCATCAGTGCCGCTCTGAACTTGCTCAAAGAACAATTCGAAAGTACGCATAGTATCCGCGTGGATCTGACGGTTCCGGAGGAACTGCCACACTTATCCGACCAGATCGAACTCTGCATGTTCAGGATTGCCCAGGAAGCTTTACACAACGTCGCGAAATATTCCGGAGCGGATCACGCGACAGTTAGAGTCGCGCATACGAGGAATGGAATCCTGTTGAGAATTTCCGATACGGGTCATGGATTCGTCAGGTCGGCCATCAATCGGGCGAACGGCCTGGGTCTGTTGAGCATGGAGGCGCGGGCCTTGTCCGTCAGCGGCCGGCTTAGTGTGAACAGCACGCCCGGTAGTGGAACGGAAGTGCGGTTAGTGATTCCGCTCGAATGCTTATGAGCCGTCCGACTGTTCTACTGGCTGACGATCATTTGATGCTGCTCGATGGGCTGAGCCCCCTGGTGCGGGAGCAGTTCGACCTCATTGGAATCGCTCACGACGGACGTGCATTGCTCGAGATGGCACGGGAGCATCGACCGAAAGTCATAGTAACCGACATCTCCATGCCGCACCTCAACGGTATTGATGCCGTACGGATTCTGATGAAGGAAGGTAATCCGGCAAAGTGTGTGTTTCTGACGATGCATTCTGATCCGCCTATCGTCACGGAAGCGTTCCGGGCCGGCGCTGCAGGATATGTTCTGAAGACGTGCGCCGCCGACGAATTCCTGAAAGCAATTCAATGTGCTGCGAGAGGCGGCACATATATCACGCCGCTGGTTGCCGGCGATCTGGTCTCACTTCTGGTTAACGGTAAGGTGGCTGACGTTCATGACAAGGCGATTCTCACCGTCCGGCAGCGCGAGGTGCTGCAACTTCTCGCAGAAGGAAAAACAATGAAAGAAGTTGCAACCCAACTGGGAATATCGCCCCGTACAGCCGAATCCCACAAATATGAAATCATGCGCGAGATGGGTATCGAGACAACGGCTGGCCTGATCCGTTATGCAGTTCAGATCAAGCTCGTCTGAGGGCGATTTTCTTCCACGCTATTCAGCCAAATCCTACGAAACAAATCAATCTTCCGCTGATGCCTTCGTGTCCGCTTTGTATCAGGCTTCTATAGAAGGAGGTTGGATGAACCGGACACGTCTTCTTCTGGCAGACGATCATGCAATGTTTCTAGATGCTGTGGCGGGTTTTCTTGCAAAGGAGTTTGATGTTATCGGTGTCGTACGGGACGGCGGTACCCTGGTCAAAATGGCTCAAAGGCTTTGTCCGGATATTGTTGTCGCGGACATTGAAATGCCTGAAGTCAACGGCATCGAGGCATCCCGGATGCTTCACGCGGAACACAATAGTTCAAAGATTCTTTTTGTGACGATGTATTCCGATCTGCCACTCATCGAAGAAGCATTTCGTGCAGGCGCGTCGGGTTACATGTTGAAGACAGGCGGCACGGACGAGCTTGCGAAGGCGATTCAATGCGTCGCCCGGGGAGGCACGTATGTGTCTCCTTTACTTGGTGATTTGATTTCTGCGTTGGTCACCGGGGGATCTCAACAGAAATCTCGAGAAGCCGTGCTTACTGCCCGCCAGCGTGAAGTGTTGCGATTGCTTGCCGAGGGCAGGACAATGAGAGAAATCGGGCAGATCCTGAATATAACGGCCCGCACCACTGAATCTCACAAATACGAAATCATGCGCAATCTTGGGATGAAAAGCTCCGCGGAACTGATCCGGTACGCACTACGCATTCGTTTGATCTAGGGCCGCATGACGCAGCAATGCGGCCCTCAACCGATTCCTAGAAGGCCCTCGGTCTCGCGTTTGGAACATGCGACGATCTGGAGATCAAGGGTGTGGCCCTGTTAACCGTAATCACCCGTCCTTCCATCCGTTGTCCGTTCAAACTGTCAATCGCGTTTTGAACTTCCACTTCGTCGTCCAGGGTTGCGAAGCCGAAGCCACGCGGTTTGCCCGTGGTGCGGTCATAAATGACTTCCACGGATTCGACGCGGAATCCTTGCGCCTCGATCCAATCTTGCACTTGCGACTCCGATAACGCGTGCGGGATATTTCCAAGAAACAATTTTGGCATCGTCCGTCACTCCTTCACTTCAATAGAGACCAGCCGAGAATAAACATGCGTCATCGATTGCGGTATCCGAAGAAATCCTGACTCCGTTACCTGTTTTTTTCGTACGATCGGCTGGTGAGGTCTGCGGTTAGTACGAAGGTTACAGAGATTGCAGACTTTACCGGCAGGCCAGTTGCCGCTCCCTCCATCAGGCCGCGCTCAAGAAGCCGCCGATCGCCTGACGATGCCCCTAGGCCTGCGCCGATAGCCGCGCCGATCATTGTTCTGAAAGCCGACGTGAGGATGTCCGTGTCACTGGGGATGGTTGCAATTAGTGTGATCGGCTGCGTTTGAATAGCCGACACGCCGCCGTGCACGGCCAGAAGAACGAAATGTAGACGCGCTCGCACAGCGCCACCCTTACTTGCCGATACTTCGTCCAATTTGGCGCTAGCAGTTGCAGCATTCAGTATGGCAGGCGTTGATACGAATGCCTTAACCATCTCGTTCGCGGGGGCAGATAGCGGGATTGGATCGATGATCCACGCCTGTAGTTCGGTCCCTGCCTGCGCGACTGTAAGAGGCGCGGCAGTTGGTTCAAAGTCGAGGCTTTGGTTCCACGCCCGAACGCGATAGGACCAGATTACAGCGATCGCTATCGTGATCAGCGCAAGCAGAAGCTGGACCCGTTTGCGCATAGTAGCATTCAAAGAGTCGATATCTTGTTCATCTTGAGAATGTAGAAAGAGGGAAATCTCCGCCGAAACCGGAGAACTTCGGGATAGGTACAGTTTTTCTCCTGAATCGAATTCCAGGGACGCGCCCTACAATTACTTTTGGGCTGCGTCCCTGGAATTCCTCTATTCCACGAACTTCCATGTTCTGTCGGGATTGTAGGCTGTGATCGCCGCTGCAACCTCGGCGGTCCGCGGTCCCAGATCCTTTTGATAGATCTTGCCGTCCTGATTGACGATAAAAGTCATGACGCCGGAGTTTCGATACTGGACCGGATACGCAACAAACGCGAATCCACGCGTCAGCTTTCCGTTCTCCAGATAATCCATCGCACCGCCCGGCGCGCTGGCTCCCTGCTTTCGGAGAAGCCGGAAAACGTAACCGTGAAACGGCACGGGGCCCTTGTCCCTTCGATAGCCTTCCTCGAAGGCTTCAACGATCAATGGCCCAATCGGACTTGTCTCTTCGCCCTCGGCAGTTTTCCAGAACAGGCCGTCGTGCTTTCCCTCATCGCTCATCAGTTTTTGCGCGTACTGTTTGACCTGCTCTCCGTCCCGCAACTCGCTGGCATATTCCTTCTGCCCATTGACCAGAGCGTGGAGCGTATCGATTGTGTCAAATTCGTTCCGGCCGATCCTGCGATAAAGAATTTCTTTCTTACCGGCGGCGGTGTCAAAGACCCAGGACCCATTTTTCTTTACGATGGGAATCGGGAAGGGCCAGTTTTCGGCACCGACGTAGAGAGTGACGGATCCATTGCGTTCCGTCACGAAGCGGTGCATCTGGTTGTACTTTTCCAGAAATTCTCCTCGTCCTTGTTTATCTGCGACAGGATCTCCAGAGGAAAGGATCTCTTGAGCGTCGGGCCCAAACACCTGCATTAATTGGTTGGTATCATCTGCCTTGATTGCCGAGACCACCGCTTGGACCGCGTCTTGAGGTGTCTGGTAAACAGTCTGGTTCACCATCAATAAGGCCGCTAATATTGCGCCGGAGAAAATTGCGATTCGCATTTCGTCCTCCAATTCCAAATCTTCTTCGAAAATCAGCGGCGCCTGCCGCCGCCCATACGTCCGCCGCCACCCATGCGTCCTCCGCTAAAGCCTCCGCCGCCCCTGAAGCTGGAACTTCCGCGGAAGCTGTCCATCCGTGCCGAGCCGCCCTGGCGTGTGCCGCCGAATGCGCCGCTGCCGGACTTTCTGCTTTTTGCTGCATCGCCAAAGCCGCGGCTGGCGGCGCTGCTTTGGCGCTCTCTATTGGCAAATGCCTGGCTGCCGGTGCCGCCGGTACGACTTCCGGAAAAATTACGTGATTGCGCAGGTCGGGCGGCATTAGCGCCTCGATAGGTTCCGCGGTTCGCCTGTCCGTACCGTGTATTTCGATTCGCAAACGTGTTGCTGCGTGAAACGTAATTATTCTTATTGAAGTTGACGTTGCCGCCGTGCCAGTCCATGTCCCAGTGGCCCCATCCCCAGCCCCATCCGCTCATCGCTGCGCCCATGAACATTCCTGAAGCGAAAGAGATAGCCGAAGTGGCCGCGACGTCCCAGCCGCTGTAACCCGGATAGGGCTCGATGGGTGTTCCGTACACGGCGGTGGGACTATAGCTCGGAACATACACAACCTCCGGATTGGCAGGCTGAATGACGATCGTCTGACCTTCAGTAGTCACGGTCTGTTCGGGCGTCGATTTCAGATTGCCGGCGTCCTTCGCCTGCATGCGGAGCGTCTGGATTGCGCTCATTACGCCATTGGGGTCATTAAAATACGCATCGCCGAGCGATGACGTCCACGACAAGTTCTGACTCATGTTGTGAACCACCGACGGAAACTGCGCAAGCGCCTTCACGCTTGGATCCCACGACTGCTTATCAATCGCCGCGGCAAGTTTTTCGTCTTTGAGCTGCGAGTTCTGCTGACACCAACGGTCGGCCTCGACAATTTGAGTGGGGTACGTGGCACCGGCCAGAACTTGTCCCACTAATGCGTCGGGATATAACGCGATGGGAGCAACGATCTGTTGTAACTCCTGCGATGATGGTGCAGAGGACACCGTCGCCGCCGGTTCTTGCGGGCCGACGGCGGGTGTCGTCAGCACGAGACAAAGTAATAACGCATGAATTTGCTTAACATTCACCATGGATTTCCTCCTGCCCGTTATGGTTTTAGACGCCCATCGTGTTTGGGAGAGGCTGCGCAATCGGAGAACACGTACTCTTCTTTCGGTGATTCGGAAGAACTCCGGAGAAATGGTGGCGTAGCGCTTGCACGTTCGTGCGTATGCGCGTCCTTTTATTTATCTTGTGGTCAGGAAGTCTTCTGGCCGTGTCCGCTCAGGATCCCGTGCCTCGTTCGGGCTTCGCGGTGGTAACGCTGGTTTCCGGCAATATCGCCGCGTTAACTGCCACTGAAACGATTCGGAACGAAGCGAGTGCCGGCCCGAGTCAGGCCATCCTGGCACCGGCGGCCCTGATCACCAGTGCGTCTCTTCTCGCGCCAGTCGGGCCGATGTCTGAAAACACGACGGCTATTGCCATTGCAAATCCATCAACGGCCGCCGGAGCGATGAATCTGACCTTGACGGATGCGGCAGGTAACCTTGTCTTCGACACGAACGTGGTTATTGGCCCGCATGAGCAGATGTCAAAATTCCTGAATGAATTTTTCAAAATCCCTCCGGCTGGATTTGCTCCCGCACTGTTGCTGACCATTTCATCTGAAATTCCAGTCGGCATTGTTGCGTTGAATATTCGTGCCGGCGAGTTGACAGCGGTTCCGCTCACCGGCATATCCGTTCCAATGCAGTTCGTTATACCGGTTCCTTCAGCGGCCGCCTCAACGACTACTCCTCAAGCAGGCTTCGGCATCGGCCTACCGGCTCCGCCTCCTGCGCCAACTCCTTTGCTTCCGGTTACCGTGTCCACCTCACCGGTACCCACGACAAATTCCGTCGCCAGCGGCATCTCACTGATTTTTCCGCAAGTCGTCGCGGGATTGAACTGGTCGACTGAGATCGCAATCGGAAACACTGCACCGACGTCGCAGGTGGCGCGCGTGGATTTCTTTGATCCCAGGGGTGCCCCGACGGGCAGTTTTACTAACGTGGTAGTTCCGGCACGCGGAGTCGTCGTCTTGTCGGCAGACACTGCTGGACCACCCGCTCCCTAAGGGGATGGTGCGCGTGGTGCACATGGGAAGGAATAGGAGGACAGCATGAAGTTACGAAGCATCCTTATGTTTGGACTCGTATTTCTACTGGCGAGAGCGGCCCGCGCAGATAAAGTCACATTCGACTATGACCACTCTGCGGATTTTTCGCACTATCACACGTTTATGTGGGTCCGGGAACCGGAACCCGAACATGCCTTCATGAAAGAAAGAATAATGGCAGCCATTAACAGGGAACTTGCTGCGAAAGGAATGCGAGAAGTCAGCGATGGAGCGGATCTCGCTGTCGGCGCCAATGTCGCGACCGAGGAAAGACATACCTGGCAAACTTACTACGACGGCTCAGACTGGTGGTGGGGAGGCTGGGGAGGAAGCTGGGCATGGACAACCGAATATGTCTACGAAGTCGGTACCTTGACCGTCGACCTGTTCGATGCTGAAAGCCGGAAACTGCTGTGGCAAGGTGTTGGTGTCGACAAGGTTTCTCAGAAACCTGAAAAGCGGACAAAACGGACTTCCGAGCTAGTGGAAAAGATGTTCAGGAATTTCCCGCCGCGGCCAGAGTCCTAGTGCGCGGGCGCAAACCTTCGGACCGTCTTCAGGAGCTCATTGAATTCCACGGGCTTTGTAAGACAGAACGCTGCGTCGAGTTCGCGAGCTTTCTTTGGGCCCAGGCAGTGGCCGGAAATGATCACTACAGGAATTTTTGAATAGTTTGTGGACCGCATTTCTTTCATGAACTGTTCTCCGTCCATGCGGGGCATCATTAGATCCAGAAGGATCAATGCTGGTTTTGCGCCGGCATGGAGGTGGTCGAAGGCGTCGACCCCATCGCCGGCAATATCTACGGAATAGCCGTCCGCTTCCAGGAAGATTCTCATCAGATCGCGGATATCCGCATCATCTTCGATAATCATGATCGTCGGAGAATTGTTTTTCATGATGCTTTCCAGGTCCGCAGTTCCACCGTAAAGGTGGATCCCCGATTGGGGGTACTGTCCACTTGCACGGTACCTCCCAGGCCTTCCACGATCGTCCGTACGATGTAAAGCCCGAGCCCAAGGCCTCCGTAATGGCGAATGGAGACACCGCGTTCGAACGGGTCGAAAATGCGTCCGAGTATTTCGGTTTCCATTCCGATACCTTGATCCTTCACCTCGAGTGTCGTGAGGCCTTCGTGTTCCCGAACATTTACTTCAATGGGTCTACCTTCGCCGAACTTGATTGCGTTGGACAAGAGGTTGATCGCCACTTGTGTCAGTCCGTATTTGTCCCACTTTCCTGACAGATGGCCTTGTGTGGTGATTGAGAGAGGCGACCCGCTGCGGAGAAGTTCGGGGCTAAGGCTGGATGTCGCGTCCCGCACGACGTCGCCGAGATCAACCTCTTCGAAATTGAAATACATCTGGCCGGTGTGGATCTTGTCGAGATCCAGCAGTTCGTCCACAAAGCGACGCAATCTGCGGTCTTCATGCTCGATGATCTCGAACAGTTTTGTCATGTTTTCAAGGGGAACGTTGCCGTTCTGCAATCCCTGAACCGCAAGATGAATGGACGTGATCGGGCCCCGAATTTCATGAGCCGCAATCGTTAGAAACTCATCGCGTGCTTTGAGAGCTTCCTGGGCTTTGCGATAGAGGCGACCGTTTTCGACGGATAAAGCAGCCCTGCTGGCAAGTGTTTCAGCGAATTCCAGGTCGGACTGTTCGTAATGGCGATCGGGCGGCGCCATGAATGTCATCGATCCTTCCACGGCCTCCTTTACAAGGAGCGGCACAGCCATGCATGAGCGCGTTCCCATCAAATAGATTGAAGCGTGTCCCGCCATGACTCTGCTTTGGAACTCGGGATTGAATGGCCGGCCCCCATCGCGGGTTACAACCAGAAGACGCCTGGGGTGGCCTGTGCCGAGCAGATCGATCGCACAAGCGTCACCGATAAACGGAACGGACAAGTGAGCAACACTGTCCAGGGCCGGCTCGACATCCAGTGAACTCAGCAATCGCGTTGCGTCCGCAAGGAACAGCGCGCGCCGGAAAAGCCGTTCCCGTTCGGTTATATCGCGAAAACTCCAGACACGACCCGTGATCTTCTCGCCAATCCGTTGCGGTCTGGAGTAGCGCTCGAACACGCGTCCGTCTTTAAAATGCAATGTATCGGAAGTTTCGCGTTCAGGATTCCGGTACAACTCATGGGTGCTGGCCAGGAATTGCGGAACATCCTCGAGCTGTTCAGCGGCGTACGCCAGTAGTTTTTCGTCGTCGCGAGTGGACGCGAGATCTGGTGGAATACGCCACAACGCGAGAAATTGCTTGTTATACGCCGTTACAGTGCCCTTGCGATCTACGACGAGAAGCCCATCCGCCGTTGCCTCGATCGTTGCTTCCAGGAGAGAACGAGCCCTCTCCAGGCTGGCCATGGCCTCTTTCAGCTCCGTGATATCCCAACAACAGCCCGCCATTTTGCCGGCATGGCCATCCTTGGCTTTGATCACGTCTCCGCGAGTCTGGAGCACACGTACATTGCCGTCCTGTCGAATAATTCGATGCTCGTAGCTGAAGGGCATACCGTGGTGTAAAGCATCGAAGATCGAGCTTTTTACTCGTTCAAGATCGTCTGGATGAACCCGCTTGAGGAATGCCTCGTACGTTCCCTCGAATTTTCCGGGCGCGATGCCGTGGATCCGGCATAGTTCATCCGACCATGTTACCAGGTCGGATGCGATATCCCACTCGAAGCTGCCGATGTGAGCCGTGCGTTGCGCTTGTGCGAGTAACGCTTCGCTTCGAGCAAGGCGTTCCTGCGTCGTACGTTGTTCCGTTATATCGAACGACGCGCCGATGCACCCCGCAACTTTCCCCGAATCGTCCGTGAGTTGCTCGATAAACACCTTGTACCATCGGCCGTTGAAACGATCCTCGAAAGATTGGGATTTGCCCGCCAATGCCGCACGGTGACTCGCGATCGCCCGATTGGCCGGGTCGCGAGTGCCAAGGATTTCATAAATAGACATTCCCGGTTTCGCACGGGGAGTCATATTGTTGGCCAACCTCCCCGCCACATACGTGATATTGAAGTCGGTGTCCGTCGTCCAGACGGCGCCCGGCAACTGTCGAAACAGCATCCGAACGTAGTGGTCTCGCTCAAGGTCTTCGGGTTTGCTCATTTTCATTTCGATTGTCGTCATATCTGCAAGCTGGTGACCCATCACGCCGGGCTTGTTCATGCACGTATTTTGCGGAGCGCCGGTTCCGTACTTTTCGAAGCGGCTCCCGGATCCTGATCCGTAGAAGTACTGAAAGGCGCAACCAACATTTCCGGAATGCATTCCCGGGAAGTGGAACTGTCGAGCGTTTCGCGGAACCGGCAGTCTCACACTGTAGAGTTCATAACTACATTTTGGAGGGGACTATGTATCTGTTATCGATCGTGCTCTTGATCGCCCTTGCAGGTTTCGGGACTCCGGTCGCGCAGGCACAAGGTGTGCAGCAGGAGCAAAAGACTTGTCCTGCGCCGGTGCTGAGAGAAAAGCCGACCACCGAACCGGCGGAAACGTGTTGCCCTATTGATCCGAAGGAGGTGCGCAAAGCGCAAAAGGCAGCAGACGAGGCTGGGCATAAGGCGGCAAAAGCCTGCAAAAAGCAGCAGCAGGTTGCGGCTAAGGCGCAGCGCAAAGTCGATGAAGCTCACGCAAAAGGGAACCGCAAAATCGACGAAGCCAATGCCAAGTTAGAACGCAGGAAATCCGAACATGCAGAGGCGGTGGCGAAGCTCGAGTCGTTGAACGGACCAAACGAAGGCACCGCACAGGCTCAATCTGAACCGCAGACGGACATGAACATCACGCGATCGAAGCCACAACCTGAACCGGCACCGGCACCAGAACCCGTACCCTCACCTGCACCAATGACGACACCTACACCAGCACCGACGACTCCGGAAGCTTCGCCAATGCCTGCACCTTCGAGCGTGCAGCCCGTACCGGCACCGCAAGTAAATCCGCCGGGATCGAAGCCTGTAGAAAAACAGAGCAGGCCCGAGGAACTGCCGAAGACAGACAGCCCCATGAGTTTGCTCGGCCTTATTGGCCTGCTTTCGATGTCTGCAAGTTATCTGACTGGATTCTCCCGCCGCTGATTCCCTTCGCACTGCGGCAGAGGGCAGCCTCATGGCTGCCCTTTTTTTCACAATTTAAGAAGGAATCCGTATCGAGTCTTCATGCAGCGACCTTCCGTACGTCATCGGGAATTCATATGAGTACAGTTAGAAGAAGATGGCCAACGCCGCCGATACGGTTGTACCTCGCTGTCCGCCGGTGTAGTAACCGAACGTACTGTTGACAGGTGACCGGTTCACGTTGATGACCTGAACATTGATCCGGTGATTGCGGGAATTGGCAATATAGAAGTTCAACCCTCCGAGATACTCATCGCTGTTGCCGAAGCCGGCATTCTTGTCGCCGTAGATCTGGGAAGTCGCGCCATAGAGCTCAAGCTTCTTCGGTATGGGGTAGAACGCGGCTTGCACATAGAAGCCTCGATCCAGGATCGAGCGTACCGCCAAAGGCCCGTCGGCATTGAAGTGGTCGAGCCACCGGTGATAGACCTCCGTCTGCAGAAACACACCACGGTATTTCAGCCCGGCGTCGAATGAAAGAAGCCGATAGGCTACTTCTTGTACGGTGACGCCGGGCGCCAGGGAACTGGTGTCGAAAACGTTCAAACTGTCGGCCAGCCGGATCGTCGTGTTATCGGGCGCCCCGGATACGTTATCGGAAAATCGATCCTCACGGCTTCGCATCGTGGAGAAGCCGAATCGAGTGGCCACGCGATCATGGTTTTCCCAGTCTCCATATGCACCCTGTGGTCCGAACTCTTTCGTTGTCGGCATCCACCACATCGAACCGCCCGTGGCGAAGCTTCGTGTCAACTGGGTTGCAGTAATCCCAAGGGCACTCAGATTATTTCCGACCATACCGATGTACCACAGTCCCGGCTTCAGTTCACCGCTGGCCCAGACACCGTTCGTGAAAAATGGACGGAAGAACTCATCCGCCATCACGCGATCGTTCCCCAGCCAGTATGGATGAGACCCCTGAAGCGAGCGTGTTCCCGGCAAACCGTTCAAACCTCCATAGAGGCTGAATTTCCGCGAGAACTGGTAACCAACCGTCGCAAAAACATTTTTCTGATCCGTCGTGTTTACAGTCCAGAGGATGATTGTGTAGACAAGCTTTGGACGGCCGATCCATCCTTTAAAGAACACCATAATCCGATGCGAATAGATGTCGTCACGGGCGTGAATCTCGTGTTCCACACCGAGGTGATCGATGAAAGTCTGGTGCGCTGGAAGTTGGTTCAGATAACGCGTGAGAGCGTACGCACTGATGGATAATTCACCTGAGTCGGTCCTGCCCACGAGAAATCCTTTGCCGGGTTCGACAGAACCCCATGTTTCGATTCGGTCGCTCTGGGTCTGGGTTTGCGGCGCTTGCTGAGCTTGCAGGAAACTCGCAGTTGAAAGGACAAGAAGCACAGATCCGAGCCTGAGAAGTCTTCTGGAGATCACAGTGGGCCTCGTTATTTCATCTGTTTCAAAGTGTCTACCAGCACCTGATCCACTGGATCAATGCGGATCAATCCGACACGCGGAAATTCGTAGTCGGCAATGACGTACAGCGCGATCCCCAGGACCAGGGCCAGGGTTATTGTGGATACCCAGTCACGGACCGGGGACGCGGACATGGTGTATCCGCATAGGACAGAGGAAACGACCGCGGTCATTGCCAGCATGATGAAGATCTCCAGCGGTGGATGAGTCGTAAGCGCAACAGTTCTGTCGGTCGTGATGTCGATCGTTTCGTTCACAGATGCGAGCAGCAGAGACTTGTCTGCCGGACCGGTTCCTTCGGAAGCCTTAACGACGTCTTTCCACATCCTGCTTTGCAGCAATTCTGAGCGATCGATTGCAGCCTTCACCGCTTTGACGTCGGGGATTTGGTGATAGATGTCCAGCCGTGAACGCAGGTAATTTCGGAAGTCGTGCCGAATCTGCGGTTGTAACTCCGGCGGCATCAAGTCAATCCGCAGGTATGCGGTCCCGATAGCGTTTGCCTCGTGAACGATGAGGTTGCGACGAGCATCAAATCGAGAGGCTGCTCCATAAAACGTGAAACCGATCAGGATAGCCAGCAATCCGAAAACCGCACCCTCAATCGTAGGATGGACTTTGTGAGAGACCGTCGGATAACGTTGCTGGCGATGAATTCCCAGGCGATGACCGCCTTCGATCGACAGCAGAATAACCGCGATCAGTCCCACCAGGAGTAGAATCGATACCACCTCCATCGTGTCAGCTAATTGGTTTTCGCCAGCGCCGGTTCCGTTGCGTACGGATTTCCGTGGAGAGCATTCGAAATATCGGCGATTGCTTTTTGCGCCCGGACGCTGTTACCGGCCGCATCGAGGGGCGGCGAGACGACCGCAATACCGAACTTTCCCGGGGATACGGCAATCAGACCGCCACCGACCCCGCTCTTGGCGGGCAGTCCGGTCGTAAAAAGCCACTTGCCCGAATCGTCATACAATCCGGCTGTCGCCATCACTGCCAGTACCTGCGGAACATGTTCGGCATTCAGGACCTGTTTGTTCGTAATCGGATTCTTACCGTCGTTGGCGAGTGTTGCCGCCATGGTTGCCAGGTCTTTCGCATTCACGCCGACCGAACATTGCCGCGTGTACAAATCGGTTGCCTGCTGTGGGTTGCTCTTGATGAGGCCATAGGCGTACATCAAGTCTGCAATCGCGCGATTGCGTTGGTTGGTGTCCGATTCGGACTTGTATACCTCCTCGTTGACGGTTAGAGGACGTCCCGCGAAATCGTTGTAAGTCCCGATGATCTTCATCCATATCTGGTCCGCCGTCGCCCCCTTGACCATGCTGGTCGTCGCAATAGCACCGGGATTGACAAAGGGGTTCATTTCCTTGCCTTTGTGCTGCTCGATGGCGACAATGGAATTGAAAACCTGTCCAGTCGCGTCGACACCCACTCCGTTTTCGACCGCTTCTGCACCGGATTCCTGGAGAACGTTGGCTAAAGTGAAAACTTTTGAGATCGATTGAATTGAAACTTCCGACTTGATGTCTCCAGCGCTGTAAGTTTTGCCATCGACGGTGACGACAGAGATCCCGAACAAGTTTGGATCAACCTTCGCCAACGCAGGGATATAGTCGGCATTTTTCCCTTCCTGGAGATTCTTATACTTGGCGTATGCAGCGTTGACAGCCGATTGAATTTCATCAGCAGATGGTTTCGATGCCGCAGCGATTGCCACAATCAAAGCGATAAAAATAACGCTTGTGAAGATTCTGCGTTTCATTTCGTGCCTCCAATTTGTGCGGAAAAGTTGTATCTGAACGAAAACTGGATCCGGTAGTCATTGGCATGAAAACCATCGCCGAAATTCGTGCGGCGGCCCCATTGGCCTTCGACGCCATACATGACGTGCTCAACCGGATAAAAGAGGAGATTCGCAATCGCATATTGGCCGCGATGGAATGCGCTTGGCGTTTGCAGAATGGTATTCGAGATGACGAGTTCCGAGTACCCTGCCGAACTGCTCCACCGTTTGGTCCAACTGTGATCCAGAAACGCGACGAGGCTATGCATCGGCAGCGCGCGGCCCCGAACGGGCCGAACGCGATCTCCGAAATTGGGTTTGGCGGCGATATCGACGGGAGCATCATTCATGTAGTTTTCGATGCCGTCGCCATACACGTATTGAAGCCGCAGCACATCGTCGCCAACCTTCAGATTCGAACTCAGCGCGGTACCCCAGGCGGTGACGCTGTCGTCGAGGTTGGTCGGAGTGTTTCTGGTCAAATCATCGAGTTTGATCTTCCGCACGATGCCTGAGGCTTTCACGTACCCTTTGACCACGCCAGTTTTCCATTCATGCCGGAATTCTCCAGACAGATCCGGTACGGGATATCTCGCCTGAACGCCCTGAATTTCAACACGGTTGGCGAGTATTCCCGGGTCCTGTGTGGATCCAGGCCTCTCCAGCGCCACGGTGACGCGGGTATCCCCGCGAAGCGGCATCCAACGCACTTGTACGTTACGGAAGAAAACCATTCCGTTGGGCCCCCAATAATCGAGAATGTTCGGAAAAATATCGATATCCATGAATGGACTGTGCGTCTGGCCGGCACCGAACGCTCCCAGTTCGGCGTAAAAATGACGTGGGCGGATGGTGGTCTGACCCGCATCCGGCCCGACGCCGAACATGTCAAATTCGAAATGAGTTTTCAGTTCACCCCACGGAGTCGGTTCCGAACCTTTCACCCCGAATTTGGTCTGCCGGACGCCCGCAAATGTTTTGCCGTTGCGGCCGAACTCCAACGGGAACGCAGGCAGCTTCGAGGGACGATCCACGTCAAACCAGTTGGGATCGTTCGAGCGAAAGTCGTAGCCGATATCTGTCATGACAAAACCATAAATATCCAGGCGCGGCGCTGCCGGCGGCGCCGGCGAAGGCGGCGTCTGTCCGGCAGCATAGGGCACAAACAACAACAGTAGAAGAATGCTTTTACGTAGCATGGGCCTCCTTAGTGGTGATGGGATTCCCAATCGCGAACGCGACGGGCGGCCTCATCAAAGATGCGCTCGTAATTGCCCTTGCGAACTTTCAGACTGGCGCTTGTGCTTAATGAGGTCCATAGCGGATCGTAAAGACGGAACGTTTTCGTGTATTGCTGCTGGTCTTTCGGCGCCACCGTATCCGTACCGAATAGAAACCGGTCCGGGTACTTGTTGATCAGGTCCGACGTGATTCTCAATGACTCCGGACTGGCGACGATGTACTTCGCGACCTCGTCCCACGAGATGTCAAACATCACGTGCCGCATCCGTGGGTCTTTCAGGATGTCTTCAAGCATTTGTGCGTGGCGGCTTATCGGCCGGACTACACGGCCCACCCCCGTGTGTGCCCAGATGATCGTCGTGCCGGAATGCCGCTGCAGCAGCGCTTTCATCGGAGCCAGATAAGCCGGCGGCTTATCCGGTTTCGCGAAGGGAATATCGACGTCGTTATGAATAATGACGGCGAGACCTGCTTCTTCGGCAAAGGTCAGGACGCGGTCAAGCGCGGGATCGAAGAGACTCGCGACAGCCCCGGCAACTTTCGGCGAAACAAACTCCTTGTGAATAGTGAACTCGCCGATACCACAAAACACCCCCGGAAAGGTTTGCAGGACGCGGCGGATGTGATCCGCCGCGTACATGTCGGTGGGGTTGAATCCGGTGATGAGCGGGTCGAATCGCTTTCGCTCCTCCGGAGAAAGGGAAAGATAGGCGGAGGCGATATAGGCATCTGTGAAGGAGTAGTAGTAGAGAGGCGCATCAGTATCCAGATAATAGGCAGGCGCATTATCTCCGCTGATCCGATACGACCATTGCTGTTGCAGCGGAATGCCGAATAGAACGGATCGGCCTGTGGTGCCGCCCATAATCTTCAGAAATTCCCGAATCGGTATGCCTTCCTGGATGTAATTGGTCAGATGGAAATGCGAATCGTTGAACTGATAACCGTTATCGGCTTGTGCATGAGCCCTCGTCGCGATTGAAACTGAAGCGACTAGAAGAATTGAAGCAAGTGCGCGTAGGCGAGAACTGAACATGCGCGCCAGATCTGCAACACACCTGCCGCAAAGTCTTCATTTACCGTCGCCCGTATTTTTTTAAACACAGCCCGGTTCCGTTCGGCGGCGTGACTGGTAGATCTTCTGAACGAAATGCTTCTTTCTTGCCTCCAGTCTTGCGTTCAGTCGGGACCAGTTACGGTACGTCGTACTCTCGTTGTGGTAAATGCCGGTCAAGGTGAAGAGCGCACCTGCCACACGGATGTATCAATTGCCGAAAGCTCCTTCGTCCAATTGCCCGTCTCGCCAGAAAAACTTCCGGGGGTACCAGCGGATGTGTTCCGAACAGCTTCCATAAAAAATACGGGTCATGCCGAAGCGGAGTCCCGCGGGAGTTCGATTGCAAGACCGAGCGGCATATGAATACCAAAACGATTTTCAATCTGGTCCTCGTTATAACGCTTCTCTCAGCGAATCAGCGTCTGTCCTTTGCGCAACAAACACCTTCACCGCGACAGAAGCCGGCGACCGGGACTGGTTCCACGCGGCTGGAAAAAGATCTCCTCGGTGAAAAAGAAATACCGGCGGGCGCCTATTACGGCGTCCAGACCGCACGTGCTTTAGAGAACTTTCAGATCTCCGGAGTTCCGATTAACCGGTATCCGGAATTCATCGAGGCGTGGGCCATTGTGAAGCTCGCAGCGGCTCAGGCCAACACCGATGCCGGTGCGATGAAACCGGAAAACCTGGCTGCCATCGAAAAAGCAACGCAAGCCCTGCGCCAGGGCCAGTACCACGATCAGTTTCAGGTGGACTGGTACCAGGGAGGAGCCGGCACGTCCACCAATATGAATGCGAATGAGGTACTCGCCAATATTGCGCTCGAAATGACCGGACACAAGAAAGGGGACTATACGGTTATCGACCCGCATGATGACCTGAACATGTCTCAGTCCACAAATGACTCTTACCCAACCGCGCTGAAAGTTGCATTCATTCTGCGCAATGACAAGCTCATTGCTGAGCTCGAAAAGCTTGCGGCCGCGTTTCGCGCCAAGGGCGATGAATACATCGACACTTTGAAAATGGGCCGGACCGAAATGCAGGATGCCGTTCCAATGACGGTTGGACAGGAATTCCATGCATTCGGTGCTTCGCTGGAAACCGAGATCGGGGTGCTTCGCGAGGCGGAGAAGCATCTCTACGCGGTCAACATGGGTGCCACCGCAATCGGATCGGGAATCAACGTACCCAAGGGTTACGCCCGGAAGTGTGCGGAGCATCTGGCGGCGCTGACAGGAAAACCGATCGTGCCCGCGCCGGATATGTTCGCAGCGACCTGGGACCAGCAGGGTTTCGTGGCGTACTCTTCCGCGTTAAAAAGCGTTGCGGTGAAACTGTCGAAGATCGCCGGCGATCTGATCCTGCTTTCTTCCGGGCCGAGGGCGGGTCTTGACGAGATCGATTTGCCCGCGCGTCAGCCCGGTTCGTCGATTATGCCGGGCAAAGTGAATGCTGTGATTCCCGAAGTGGTCAACATCGTGGCCTTTCGCGTTATGGGCAATGACGAGACGGTAACTCTGGCGGCGCACTCGGGACAGCTTCAACTTAATGCGTATGAACCGATCGAGGGCCTTGCCGTTATGGAATCTCAGGATCTGCTCCGCAACGCATCGAACGCACTTCGTACGCAGACGGTGGAAGGCATCACTGCCGATAAGAAGGTCCTCGCACACTACATGGAAACCACCGTTGGTATTGTCACCGCGTTGAATCCGGTCCTTGGATACGACAAAACCAGCGAACTTGCGCGGGAGGCTTATGCCAGCGGCAAAGGAATTATTGAGATCATCCGGGAACGCCATCTCCTGAATGATGCGCAGATCAAGGATCTTCTCGATCCCGCCAAGCTGACCAATCTCGATAAGAACGCTTACCAAAGGAACAAATAAATGCACATAAAGAAAGGGGAAATCACAACCATGAAAGCACGTCGCACGACCTGGATGGCAATTGCCGCGATTGTCGTAATCGCAACCATGAAGCCAGGTTTCGCCGAGCCTAAGAAACCCAACGTCGTAATCCTGGCGACCGGTGGAACAATCGCCGGTACTGCAGCCAGCGGAACGCAGGCGGGCTATGCATCCGGCAAAGTGAATATCGACACGATGATCGCCGCGGTTCCGGGAATCACCGACCTGGCCAATATCAAAGGCGAGCAGATATCGAATGTCGGCTCGCAGGATATGAGTTTCGACATCCTGCTCAAACTCGCGAAGCGCATCAACGCGCTGACACAAGGCAGCGATGTGGACGGCATTGTCGTGACACACGGTACGGACACGATGGAGGAGTCGGCGTTCTTCCTGAACCTGACCGTGAAGACGGACAAGCCGGTAGTAATGGTCGGTTCGATGCGTCCATCGACAGCCGTCAGTGCGGATGGTCCGCTTAACCTTTATAACGCGGTCGGTGTAGCCGGTGACCCGAGAGCACGTGGGCGCGGAGTGCTCATTGTCATGAATGACTGGATTCATGGAGCGCATTCGCTGACCAAGACGAGTACGACGGCCGTACAGACCTTCATGTCGCCGCTTCGCGGCCTGGTTGGCGTCACCAGTTATGGAAAGAACGACTACTTCAACGAGCCCGCATGGAAACACACCACGCAATCCGAGTTCGACGTCACGCAAGTGACGGAAATGCCGCGGGTCGACATCATCTTCGCATCGGCCGACATGTCGCCGGATTTGATTGACGCCGCTGTGGCGAACGGCGCAAAAGGCATCGTGATCGCCGGCGTCGGCAACGGCAACATGAACAAGGCTTCTGTCGAGGCGGCCGCACATGCCGTGAAAAGCGGGGTTGTGGTCGTTCGAAGCTCGCGTGTTGTAACAGGAACGGTTGGCAGGAACGTCGAAGTCGATGACGACAAACTCGGCTTCGTCGCCTCGGACGAACTGAACCCGCAGAAAGCACGAGTTCTTCTTTCCCTGGCGTTGCTCAGCAAACGAACTCCGGATCAGATACAGAAACTTTTCTATACGTATTAGAGATGATAGCGGCAGGTATCGTCCTCGCTCTGGCACTGTTGCAGCAACAAAATGCGCCTCCGGCCCCCCTCGACGACACGCTCGCGGCCGGCGATGACGAACTCCAGACTCCCGCGCGGGATCTCGTCAAGTGGAACCATTACGAGGGAAAGTTCTTCTCAATCCGGGTGGGCGCCGGCTTGTTGTACGAATACGCGGCGTATGCGCAGGACGATACCAGCAGGAAACAGTTGCAACTCTTTCCGATGCCCAAGGTCCGGGATTCCCGATTCATATTAAAGGGTGCTCTCAAATTCAGGCGGCCGGTGACCTGGTCTTCGGGCATCCTGTACGACACGCCGACACAGAAGTTTCTCTTCCGCGAAACCGGTGTGATGATCGCGGTTCCGGAACTGTTGGGGTACGTCTTTGTCGGACGTACGAAAGAGGGCTTTTCCCTCAACAAAGTGATGGTCGGGTATGCGGGATGGACGCAGGAAAGGGCAACCATAAGCGACGCGACCATCCCAATTCTGGCCGACGGAATTAAATTCCTCGGTTGGGCGCCCAGACAACATCTTCTCTGGAATGTCGGAGTTTTCGGAGATAAGTTTTCGGAAGGTCAGTCATTCTCGACGTACGAGCGCCAGGTCGTTGGCCGATTCGCATGGGTGCCGTTAGTGTCGGAAGACTCCGTCCTGCATATCGGCACAAGCCTGCGGCACGGCACTACGGAAGACGGCATGTTACAGCTTCGCTCGCGGCCGGAGGCGTTTCCTGCTCCGTACTTCGTCGATACGGGAAAGTTTCCGGCCAAAAGTACAAACACGTACGAAATTGAGGAATATTACCGTCCCGGTCCGTTTCTGTTCGGAAGCGAATACTTCCTGCAGCAGGTGAATTCTCCGGAAAAGGGAAATCCAACGTTTCACGGCGGAGACGTCGTCGCTACCTGGCTGATTACCGGCGAGATCCGGCCTTACAATACGCGGGGCGGATTCTTCGACATGGTCTCACCGGAAAGGCCTGTCTTTCAAGGAGGTCCCGGTGCCTGGGAACTCGTTGCTCGATTTTCCTACGTCAATCTCGACAGCGGGCCGGTGCGGGGCGGAACCTTGTGGCGATTCACGCCCATGGCGAACTGGTATCTTTCGGACAACGTCCGCCTCGAAGTGACCTATGGATATGGCTCCCTGCAACGGTTCAATCTCACCGGCAAGACACAGTTTTTCCAGACCCGCATCCAACTGACGTTTTAGCGCGTCGCCCTCCGGATTCTTCGAGTTCACCGCAGTAATTATTCTGGAATTCCCGGTGCGGCGTCAGGTGTGCCGTTCACTTTATGAAGCGATTCGATTCGTCTTTAATAAGAGGTGAAATATGCACAACAGAATAGTCGCATTGATTCTCGTCCTGATTGGCCTGGTGTGCTTACCAATGCATGGTTTGGCTCAAGACGATTGCAAAAAGCAAGTACAGGCAATGACACGGAATTCGCCGAACTCGGATATGCCCGTTATCGTTTCGATGTCGGAACTGCGGGATAACGCCGGAATGTATTACGGAAAAACAGTCACCGTCGATGGTGAGATGCATCGACAGTTTACGGACAACATTTTTACAATCGAGGGCGGCGATTGGCCCCACGACTTCGATGTGTTGATCATCAGCGATGTACCGAAAGCGGAAGCGGTCGCACCTCTGGAGGGTTCAACCGAACCCGACAAAGATGTCCGGGTCACAGGTGTGGTTATACCGTATGAACGTGGAAAACTCGAATGCGCTTTTGGTCCTTTAAATCTCGAAAGTCACGAAGGATCGTCCTTTACGAAGAGTCCCGTGCTGGTTGTAGAGAAGGAACAGTCGATACAACGAACCAAACCCGCGGCACCCTCCACAGAAGCGCCCCAACAGAACCGTTAGTCACAGGGGGTGCTTTCGCTGCGGCCCGAACGGAACGCGGCCGCAGCAACAATCGACTGAGACAATCATCCACGGATTTAACGGATTAACCAGCAATACCTTTCCGGATTTGAAGTCCGAATCCGCGAAATCCGTGTAATCCTCGGCCGATCTGTTTTTCTTGCGCAAACTGAATCGACCAGGATTTACCCAGTCACTTGCCTTTCAGATGCCCAACATCAACGTTGTTTTCGTTGCAGATAAATTCGAGTAAGTCCGTATCGGTCAACAGGTGGGTCTGCTCCGTGATAGTCCAGGGCCTGGTATAGGCTTTCGGATCATCGATGGTGATCTGAATTTCCAAGTGGCCAAAATCCTTGCGACGGAAACGTTCGATGACGTGTAAAGCGTCTGTCGTGGGCTTTCCCGGCTGGTCGAGCCAGGTTTTGCCGTTGAAACCGCGGCTATCCACCACGAGGATGTCGCCTTCCCACTTACCTGTGGAATAGCCCAGCCAGGCTGGATCAAAGTCGTCTCCCAGTTCCCGCCCGTCCAGAAAGATCTGTCTCCAGGAATGGAAAGCTTCGTAAAGTATGGCCATGTACTTTGGCGTTTGGATGATCCTCCATGGCGGTGGCACGGCGTTGATCCTGGGAACGCCCTGAGGAAGACAATTCGCGGTGGGATCCTCTGCCTCGCGCGACCCGGTGGACCGTTCATCCGCCAGCGTCTTCGCCCAAGGCTGATAAGGAACCTCCTTGAGATCTTTCGCAAGATTCTGGTTGTACCCGCCTTCCGCTTCCCAGATTCCCGAGAAGTCCGGCCGGCCATCCGGCAATCGAGGCGGCGGCGCAGCCAGATTCGGCTTCCCATCGGGGCCGCGTGGCACATCCGCGGCGGGGACCTTCGTCCATTGCGCGTCGGCAGGTATGCAAATCAGTTCCAGGAACACAAGGAAAGCTGCAACCCGAAGCAAGCCGTTCAGGCTATGCGATGTGGTCATAAGTGCCTCGTATGGTGAAGTTGACCGCGATTATAGACCGCAACCTAACGGAGTTCAAAGCCGGACTCGATCCGACATACCGCGGCATCGTGCGTTGTATAATACACTTCAACAAAACCGAACCCGGGAGGTTGTATGAACCATAAAGTCGTTTTTGCGGCTGCCGTTTTGGCAGTCCTTCTGGCTCCGTTCACCCTCGCTGCCCAGGAAAAGAAAGATGCAGGTTCCGTGAGTGTCACCGGCTGCTTCAACAAGGGAGCCGATGCCGATCACTATGTGCTCAAGGACGAAAAAGGCAAGGAATACATCGTGACCGGCGACGCGGGAATGCTTGCTCGCCACGCCAATAACCATCGCGTCACGATTACGGGAAACATGGCAAAGGAAAAGGACAAGGATGTCTTGAAGGCCACGAACCTGCAGATGCTGGCGGTCTGTCAATAAAGCAAGGTCGTCTGCGCGAAGAATAAGCCATGGATTACGCGGATTTCAAATCCCCTGCAATCCGCGTAATCCCTGGCTTACCAATCTTTCCGGATTCGTCACCCGGTGACCGAACAGACTACTTGGCCGCCCTGTATGCGAGTTGCGCCTGCATGCATTCGTAAAGGACTGTCTGAGCGCGCGAGACGGCTGCTTTGCTGACAAGGGGATGAGGACCGCCCGGCTTCCGGAACTGTATCGCGTTGAGCTTGTCCACCGTTCTGTCGATGCTGACGCGAGGCGACAGGAAGACATCGGCGCCGGCCTTCTCCGCGATGTCTTTATAGCGTTTGATCTGCTCGGTCCATATTTTCATCGCGTCGAGTTCAGTCGGAAAATACTGCACACCGTCCTGCGCGACAACGAAACCTCGGCCTGCAAAATGGCTGCCCACATGCTTTTGATTTCCGTCTTTCAGCGGCGAGATTATCATCGAAAGAGTTCCAGGACTATTGCCCGGCGTCACATAGAGAGTCACTGTGGCGTCGCCGAGCGTCACCTTCTGACCATCCGCGATGACCATATCCTTCCTGGGCTTCATGTCTGGCGGAAAATTCGACTTCTCGATGACATTCCAATCGGCCTCGGAAAGGGCGATTCGCGCCTTGGTATGGTCCTGGAGATATCTGGCACCCGAAAAATTCTGAACCTTTGCGGTTGTCACCAGAACGTATTTGATCTGCTGCGGATCCAGGTTGAATTTCTTCAACCCGTTCATGACCAGCTCTTCGGTTTGGTAGTCGTTACCGGCATCGATCAAGATAATCCCTTCGGATGTTGTTAAGGCCCAGATCGTTACGTCGGTGACCCGGGTCGCACCGACGTAATAGAGGTTGTCGAACACCTTCACCGGCTCTGTGTACCATTGCTCGCGAGGCAGAGGCTTTGGTCGAGCAGGGGCCGCGGCCACCGCCGCAGCGGGCCGCGCGGCCGCCGGGCGCGGCTCGTCGCACATGCCATAAAGGTTGGTCAAATCCTGCCCTGGCTCGTAGGCGTTAGCCTTGGCTATGGCCACATGGGCCTGGGCCTTGGCTGCCTGAGCCCTGGCGTTCGGTGCAAACGCAGCTAAAAGAAACAGACAACAAAATGCGGGAATCCAGAAACCCTTCATGGCTTTCTCCTTGATAAGAATCTCAGTTTGTTTGTTGGCATTATCGTTGACATGCCCTTCTTAGTCAAAGGATCGCAGAGAGCAACGGGACACTGTTTCCCGGACGAGCTTTCTTGACTGACATGACCGCCGCCAATATGATCCTCGGTCATGCACACCACTCGACGAAATTTCATCGCCACTCTGGGCGCCGCAGGCGGCATTTCACTTTTCGCAGGACTGCAGGCTGAAGCGCAAGGCGGGAAAGGCGGTCCGCGCCGGATCGATGTTCATCATCACTTTACGCCCGCAGCATACACCGCCTACCAGGCTGCTACAGGCCGCGGAGGAGACGCGCGCGGCGGCGGAAGAGGAACCGCATCTGGAAGGGGTGCAGGCCCGGCGTTCGGCAGCGCATTTGCCGGCTGGACGCTTTCCGAGGACCTCGAGGATATGGACAAGAACGGAACGGCAACGGCCATTCTGTCTATCACCACGCCGGGGTTCCCGGGTGGAACTGCTGAAGAAAAACGGAAGGCAATGCGGGAGTGCAATGAGGCGGCTGCGAAGTTACGGCAGGAACATCCAGGACGATTCGGAAGTTTCGCTGCGATTCCGATGCTCGATACGGACGGAGCTCTCAAGGAAGTCGAATACGCGTTCGACACGCTGAAGGCCGACGGAATCGGGCTGTTCTCGGACTACGGTGACGTTTGGCTGGGAAATTCCCGCTTTGGTCCCATCTACGAGGAACTGAACCGCAGAAAGGCTGTGGTCTACATCCATCCCACCGCTCCAAACTGTTGCGGCAATATGCCATTGACTCAGGAAGGTGTTCCGAACGAAGGTCCGATGATCGAATACGGCACCGACACGACTCGGACGATTGCCAGTCTCATCTTCAGCGGCACAACGAAGAAGTTTCCCAACGTCACGTTTATCACGTCGCACGCCGGCGGCATGATGCCGTACATCGTTGAACGATTCTTTCAGAACGGCGCGGCCGCCGAAGTCGTTCCCGGTGTGGTGACCAAGGGCCAGGGTGGAAGCAAGCCGGACCTCCAGGCGGGCCAAGACGTCCTGCGGGAGTTGCGGAAGCTCTACTACGATACGGCCCAAGCGTCAAATCCCATCGCGATGGGAGCTTTGCGTAAAGTCGTTCCCGTCTCTCAGATCGTTTTTGGAACCGATTACTGGTACAGGACTGCCGAAGAGACTGGACGCGGCCTTGTCACAGGGAAAGTCTTCAACGATGCCGAACTCCGCATGATCAACCGCGGAAATGCCGAACGGCTGCTGCCGAAGTACAAATCGAGTTAAATCCAATGCTACGCGAAATCAACGGCATCCTTCGTCAAACAAATCTGACGGACGAGTCGGAGCAATACATCCTGAAGCGCGAAGAATTGCGGCGCGCCGAAATCGATTTGAGGAACCAGCGGGAACGAGTTGCGGAGCTTCGCCGACAGCTCCCCAAGGGCCCCGCCGTCGAAGATTATGTCTTCGAGGAGCGTTCCGCGACACTCGATGACGCAGACACGCCGATCCGAAACACAAGGCTCAGCGAACTTTTCACCAGCCCGGATCGGTCCGTCGTCATCTATCACTTCATGTTCGGTAAAAAACAGACGACGCCTTGCCCGATGTGCACGGCATGGATCGATGGCTTCAATGGTGTCGCCCACCATCTGGCTCAGAATCTGGATTTCGCGATTGTTGCCGCTGCCGATCCGGCGAGGTTGCGAAACCATGCCCGCGCGCGGGGATGGAACAGATTGCGACTGCTGAGTGCCGGCCCAAGCACATTTAAATACGATCTCGGCAGCGAAGACAAAGAAGGGAATCAGGATTCGGCGATATCCGCTTTCACTCGCGACAGCGACGGAACAATCCGCCACTCATATACGGGCCATCCGTGGCTGGCCCCCGATATCAAAGAACGCGGCATTGACGAGTTGACTCCTATTTGGAATGTCATGGATCTCACACGGCAGGGCCGGGGCACGTTTTACACGAAGCTCGATTATCCTGCCGCTCCGTAAATCACGCGCAGCTGGCTGTCCGAAACGAATAATAAGCCGTTGTCACCTGTACGTCACAATCAGGTGGGCGGTGTTCGATGTTCCAGTTCCCCACATGCTGCGCAGATAAAACGGGTCCATCGGCTCCGGATTCTTCACGACGACGTTGAATCTCCCCGCCTCGCGCAACGCTTCCGCGCCCAGATTGATTTCGATTTCCGTAGAACTGACGACGCGGAAGGGAACGGGTCTGCCATTGAAATAGACTCCGGATCGTTTCACAAAGTTGAAACCGGTCAGCTTGACGACGGCGGTCTCACCTTGTCTCACAATAATCGGATTCATGGTTTCAATCGCGGGTTGCGGCGAATTCACAGTGTCCGGCGGCGGGCCATTTTCCGCGCCCCGCTGCGGACCGCCTTCGGCGCCAGCGGTAGCTTTCTTCATCGCCAGAGCCCAGGGCAGTCCATCGATGCTCACCGTCTGTGCCGCCACGTTGTTGAAGGGGCTGCTGTAATTAGAATGGTAACCCAGCTCGATAATTTTGCCGTCCTGAATCACCGTGTTGATCTTGTCGAGGCTGCGGATGTTCTGCAACGGGTCGGCATCCACGATAATTACGTCCGCCAGTTTGCCCGGCTCAATCGTGCCCAGCAGCTTCTCTTTGTGCAACATCTCTGCCGGATATTTCGTCGACCCCATGATGATCTGCATGGGCGTGAGGCCCACCTCCACCATGACTTGCATTTCCTGATGCAGGTCGACTCCGGGCGGCCATGAATCGTTGGTATTGCCCGAAACAACGATGTGTCCGCCGGCATCCACGAACATTTTGTGGAAACGCATGGCGTTCTTATAGCCAATTTCACGCCGTGCGCGGACTTCGCCTTGATCGCCGGGGCGCGTGTAACTCGCGATTGCCGACTGCACCGAATTTGGCGGATAGTACGCCAGCAAATCCGGATTGCTGAACAGCGCCCTGGTCTCGGCAGCAAAGATCGGCCAGTCCTTCATATAGCCCGGAAAATTGATCATGAACGTCGGAACCAGCGACACGTGATGCTCGACAAGCACTTTAATCAGATCGCGTGCTTTCTGGTCGTCCATTTCCGCGTACCGGTCCAGCTCGTTGCGGTCGTCGCGGCCTGGACGCCATTTCGAAGGATCTTTGGTCACAGCGATGCCGACACCTGCCGAATGCGGCAGGTTCGAAGCACCCAGCATGGCGGCGTCTTTTGCAAAAAGCACGGGCCCGTACGCCCGTGCAAATACCGGAATGTTGGCTTTCCTGGCTTCATCGAACGCCGCCTGGTAATAATCCATCGGCAGCGCGCCGTCATACGTGAGGATGTAATCGGCGCCGGCCGCAATCCAAGCCTTCACCAGTTGCCGCGTCTCGTCTGCCGATTTTGGAACGCGCGTGTGCGTCAACGGATTTTCGAGGCCGGTGCTTACCAGCGCGTTAGGATTCACGCTCAGCCGGGAAATTCCCGTGAACGTCCGCGGCCCGCGCGTCTTTCCGCGAAACACCGCCTCGCGGTAGGGAACTGCCGTTTCGCCGGTCGTCCCCACGTCAATGGTAGAGGTGACGCCGTGGTTCAGCATGGCTTCACCGAAATACCAGCTATAGGAATTCTGTGAATCAAAAAGGCCAGGCAGAACGAATTTTCCATCCGCACGGATGATCGTTGCATTCGCGGGATAATTCACTTTGCCTTTTGTCGTAACGGCGGTGATCTTGTTGGATTCGATCACCACAACCGCATCGCGCACCGGGGCGCCGCCATTGCCGTCAATGAGGGTTCCGCCTTCAATCACCAGTCCACCATTCGGACTGGCAGACTGTGCCCGCAGCCGCGCTGACATCAGGGCTGCATAAAAGCTGGCAATTGCGAAAACCAAAGTTGCGACTCGTTTCATCGTATCCTCCAGGGGTGCGGGGGCATTTTACGACAATGAATCGGTCCGTGAATCTTGTCGGGTTGGATTTTGGCACGACGACGTCAAGCGCAGTAATTGCGACGGCCCGCCTTGCGGAGGATGGGGTGACCGGCCGTTCCGAATTGACGCAACTGAGTGAAATCTACCGGTCGGAAATGATTTTTACTCCCATGCGCGGCGATGGACTCGACCTGGAACAGATCGAGTCCTGTCTTCAGCAATGGCTGGCCACAACTCGCCCCGAAGACATTTTCGGCGGTGGCGCCCTTCTGACAGGCCTCGCGGCTCAGGCGGCGAATGCCGCGGCCCTTATTGATCTCATCGAACGACACGTGGGTGCTGCGCTGTTTGCAACGGCGGAAGACCCACGCCTCGAATCCTGGCTGGCTTTCATGGCAAACTGCGGACGGCTTTCACGCGATTATCCGGGCACGCCTATGATCAACCTGGACATCGGTGGCGGCACGACAAACCTTGCACTCGGAAGAAATGGCGAAGTTCTTCGAACCGGTTCTCTCTTCGTGGGAGCACGCCATGTGCACGTCGCGCCGGGCACGTATCGAATTGTGAGGCTGTCGCGGTATGCCGCAGAACTCTTCAAGACTCTTGGCATCCGTAAGGCCGCTGGCGATTCCCTGGTTTCCGAAGAAGTCGAACGCATTCTCGACTTCTATTTAATGTTGCTCGAGGCGGCAGTGGCCGGCGATCCCCAACCGTTCCAGCCCGGCATTGCCCGCCTCCACGAACAATCGGCTTTTCGCCCGCCGCCGATGGCGGCCGCAGCCGTCGTGACTCTATCGGGCGGTGTCGGGGAGTTAGTCTATTCACATCTCCAAGGACAACCTTGGCCGGCAACGACCGCCTTCGGTGATCTCGGAATCGATCTCGCACGGCGACTCGCCGGTTCATCCCGATGGGCCGGCCATTTCAAGAGGTACGTCCCCACGGGCCGCGGGCGCGCGACCGTGTACGGGTTGCTTCAACATTCCACTCAGGTATCCGGCAGCACGCTCTTCTTGCCGAACCCGCGTGTGTTGCCACTCCGGAACGTACCGATCGTAGGATCAATTTCATCGGCCTCCACTGACGAAGACCTCTGCGGTTTGTTGGACCTCATCGGTCGGAGTCCCAAAGGCGGATGTTTGCAGGTGAAACTCGTGGCAGGTGACGAATCCGGTATTCCTGAGTTGGGTCGCCGCCTTGCCGGTATCCTGGAAAAGAATTTCCTGCCTGCCGGATATCCGCTGATACTTGTGATGGAAGAGAATCTCGGCAAGGTGTTAGGTAATTACGTCAGCGGTTGGGCCGTATACCATGCAACGTCGTGGTGATTGATGAAATCACGCGTCGCAATGCCCAGTTCGTTCAGATCGGCAGTCTGCGAAACCATGTCGTTCCTGTCTCCTTTCATGGCATGAATTAATTCGCGGGGCGCGAAGCCTTGACTAAAAACCAATCATGAACAAATTGCCCGACCTGGCTTTGATCCATGTGCCTGTCCCGCCGTGCGATGAGGAATACGTCGCCAGTGCGCACGGTCAGCGCGTCTCGTTCCGGGGACTGAAGCAACTGCTTGGCGCTGCGGACTACAGCAAGGCGGGCGATCGCCATGCAGGCCTGGCTGCGCCGGCGGAGAGCGTACGCGAAATGGCGCGGTCCATACTCTCCGGTCTCAGTCTTCAGCACATTTATGATCACCCGCTGACTGACGAAGATGGACACGTAGATTCCGTTATGCGGGTCAACTATCAAATCGATGACGAAGTCTTCTCATCGATCGCCGCGATGACCGTTGGTGAGTTGAAAAACCACCTTCTTCGGGCCGGCGGCTCAGATGTTAAACGGACAGGCCGTGGTCTTACGGGCGTGATGGCGGCGGCTGTGGCCAAGCTGTGCGACGTCCATGAACTGATCTTCATCGCCCGCAAGCTGTCATGCGCGACGCGAGCGAGGACGGTGCTTGGGGCGGGCGGCACATTGTCGTCGCGTTTGCAGCCGAACCATCCGACCGATGATCTTCGAGGCATCACGTTGCTGATCTACTGGGGACTCTCGCTCGGTTCCGGCGACGCGCTGATCGGGGTTAATCCGGCTGTGGATACCATCGATAACGTTTCGACCCTGTTGCAACATCTGGACAAGGTCCGGCGCAGGACGGGTGCCCCGACACAGATTTGTGTTCTGGCCCATATCAAGACACAGCTTGCATGCCTCGAGCGCGGTGCGCCCGTGGAAATCCTGTTTCAGAGTCTCGCCGGCACGGAAAAAACCAACCTGTTCGAATTCGACGTGACAGTGGAGTTACTCGATTACGGCTACCGCACGATGACGGCGAAGGGAGCCCTGGCGGGCGAAGCAGATCAATTCATGTACTTTGAGACGGGTCAGGGAAGTGAATTCACTTACGGTAAGCACAATGGGATCGACATGACGACCACCGAGGCTCTTTGTTACGGGTTAGCCCGGCGTTACGACCCTTTCATGGTCAATAACGTAACCGGATTCATCGGCCCCGAAACGCACCTCGACGATTTTGAGATGATCGTCTCGAACCTGCAGGATCATTTCATGGGTAAGCTGCTGGGCTTACCCATGGGCATGGCGCCCTGCTACACGCTGCATTCGAACATTCATCTGGAAGGCCAGCAAATCGCTACCGAACTGCTCGCTGCCGCCGGTGCGAACTACTACATGGACGTAGGCCTCAACTCCGACCGCATGCTTGCCTACTTCGACACCAGTGGCCACGACGACCAGACGTTGCGGGAAATTTATGGGCGTAAACCGGCTGCGGAGTACCTGGAGTGGGCAATCAAACAGGGAATCTTCACACGCGTTGACTCCGGTTCCATTGTTCGGGGCCCGGATTGGGGCAATCCGCGCCGCTTCTGCGACAGCGAAGCTGAATTCCAGGAACTTCTGAAGGCGACACCTGCGGCTTATGGATTTGATGCGGCAGGACCGCGGCCGGCAAATCAGGTGTCGCGCGAAATGCTGCTTCATCAGAGTATCGCGCGGGAGGCAACCCGGGCTGAACTACGCGTTGACGATTTGATGAATCAGTTGATTCCAATCACACGCCTGCGGGTGCTGGAGACAGAAGCGGACGGCAAAGACGCCCATCTCCTCTCACCCGAACTTGGATCGCGGCTTTCCGAACAGAGTCTGAATAAGCTCGTTCCGGAACACAGGCAAGTGCAAATCGTAGTTTCCGACGGGCTCAGTGCTGAAGCCGTCCATCATAACCTGCCGCATTTGCTGCCGGTCTTGCTGGAGGGGTTCGCCGGCCGCGGAATTACGACAGGTGAGCCTATGCTGGTCCGTTACGGCCGCGTGAAGCTGGCGGAACCGATTGCAGAAAAACTTGAAGCAGACCTGGTCGTCCACCTTATCGGCGAACGACCGGGCGGTGATGCGCTGGCTTCACGCAGCCTGTCCGCATATTTGGTCTACCGCCTGACCGATTCCTCCGCTCAGATGAAAGCAGCTCAATTCAGTGGCAATCGGGACATCCGCTTCGAATACACCGTCATTTCCAATATTTACTCCGCGGGCCTGCCACCCGCGGAAGCAGCCGCCGTCATTGTCGAGAAAGCATGTGAAATTCTGAAACAACGCGCGGCCGGCAACCGTCTAGCCGCCGCACGAGAGGTGTCTCATGAAAACACACGCATACCAGAAACAGGGAAATGACTTTGATAGTCTGTCACTGCGGGATCTGCTCGACGTCCGCGAGCTCTATCACATTCACCTGATGAACCATCCGAACGTGATGGCCACCGCCGTGGGAAGATATCGCATTCGGGTATCAGATCCATGGCCCGACTCGCACGGTGCCCGGCCTGTTCAGTCGAAGGCGGCCAGAACACTCAGCAACTCGGAAATTCGTCCTTACTCGTGGCCATGCATTCTCGTATTCGTGGACAAATGGGTCGATGAATCCGCATTCGGCAAGGGCGACTACGCCCCGAACGAGATGGTTCCGAAAACGTTGTATTTGCCGGACGGCAGAAAGGCTCCGGTTTGCGTCGTCTTGTCCGAACTGGAAACGGAGGCGCCCGCAACACCGAAGATCATTTTCCCGGTAAACAATATCGGGGGAGGCAATCCGGTTATCGCAAAAGTACAAGGTACGGAGCATATCGCTACGATTTCCTGCCTGGTATCGGACGGACATCGAACATATGCACTGACGAATCGGCATGTTGTGGGCGATCCCGGTGAGACCATTTACTCGGAACTGCGCGGCGTTGCATCCCCGATCGGGACCACGAGTGCAAAGCAGCTTACCCGAATGGCGTTCTCAGAGGTTTACTCGGGCTGGCCGGGAGCGAATGTGTTTGTCAACCTCGATGCGGGACTGATTGACATCAGCAATCTTGATGCGTGGACCGCAAAGATCAGGGGACTTGGAGTTATGGGCAGGTTAGCAGACCTGTCTGTAAACAATTTATCCCTCTCTCTTGTCGGCTGCAGAGTTGTCGGTATCGGTGCGGCTCGCGGCCGCATGACGGGTGAAATTACGGCGTTGTTCTACCGGTACAAATCAGTGGGCGGCTTTGAATATATCGCCGATTTCATCATCGGCCCTAGAGCTGATGGACGGGGTGCGCCTGCACCTTTGACAGAGCCCGGAAATTCCGGCGCGCTGTGGCTGCTGGATCCCGTCAATCCGGAGGTTCAAAAAGGAAAGGATGGGAAAACGGGAAACGGGGAAGATTATCGTCCCTTCGCGATCCAATGGGGAGAACAGGTGTTCACGACCGGAGGATCAAAAAGTTACGCGCTTGCCACCTGCCTCAGCACTGTCCTTAGTCAACTGAATCTCGACCTGGTTCGCGACTGGAATCTGGACCAGGTAGACACGTGGGGATCGATCGGCCACTTTTCCATCGCGTTCAGCGTCGCACGTGCGCTGACAAACGACAGTCTGCATACACTAATGACAAAGAATGCGGAAATCATCAGCCCCAATAAGGAAGAAATTATTTCCAGCACTTTCAAAGGACTGGGGAGCGAAGACTTCGTTCCGTTGGCCGACGTTCCAGACATGTACTGGAAGCCTCGAATTTCGAAACAAGGATTTACACGGGCAATGGAAGGGCCGAACCATTTTGCGGATATGGATCAGCATCGCGATTCCGACGGTCACGATCTTCTGGACTTGACTGAAAATGACAATTTTATCGATGCCCAGAAGTGGAATGAATTCTATAACTCCGTACAGGATATTCTGACCCGGACGCCGATTCAGCAGCAGCACAGGGGGTTGCTGCCATTCCGTGTCTGGCAGATCTTCAACGACATGGTTCGATTCGTTAAACGGGGTGACGCCGACCGATTTGTTTGCGCGGCCGGCGTTCTCACGCACTATGTGGGCGATGCCTGCCAACCGCTCCATATTTCATACCTTCACGACGGTGATCCTGCGCACCCGGTTACCCGAACGGTCCATCACAAAGACGGGACGACTGAAAAAAAGACGGATCCACTTGGCGCCGGAGTCCATTCGGCTTACGAAGACGCCATGGTGAATGCCCATAAGGAGGACATTCTCGATGCGCTCGCGAAAACTCCTGAAGTCAAAGCCTCGGAATTGCTGCAGACGGGCTTCGAGGCAGCAAAGGGAACAATCACTATGATGAGGACTGTTTTTAAGAGAATACCGCCGGCAAAGATTGTTCAATTTTATGTCGACAGCAAAGCGAAGCCCGCCCAGCTATCCGAAGACATGTGGAAAGAATTCGGAGATGGAACGATGGAATGCATGCAAGATGGAGCACATCTTCTGGCGGTACTGTGGCAAAGCGCGTGGGTAAAAGGCGGCGGAGACCATACGATCAAGAAGTCCTCGATGAAAGGACTGACGAAAAAGGCTGCAATGAAAATTTGTCAAAACCCGGACTTCCTTCCATCCGTACCGGTTGCAAAGATCACAACAATCCTGAACCAGCCGGTATAGCGGTTACTTCGGCTTTTACGTATAGGACGCGCTACGTGAATCGTGTTCTCGTCATTGGAGCTACCGGCAGGGTCGGCCGCCAGGTTGTTTCTCAATTAGCGAATGCGGGACTGCCGGTCCGTGCGATGACGCGAAACCCCGACTCGTCGGGTTTCGCGTCACCGGTTGAAGTGATGCGCGGAGATCTCGGTTTTCCAGAAACACTCGATCGATGTCTGGAGGGCATCGACACCATTTTTCTGGTGTGGAGCGCCCCGCCTGCGGCTGTGGCTCCAGCGCTGAACGAAATCACCAGGCATGCGCGACGCATCGTATTTTTATCAGCTCCGCTCAAAACGCCACATCCTCTGTTTCAGCAACCAAATCCGCATCGAGTCGTGGTCGAGAAGATTGAGCAACGGATCGAGACATCAGGACTTGAATGGACGTTCCTGCGGCCTGGAATGTTCGCCACAAACGCTTTGGACTGGTGGGCACCACAGATTCGCGCCGGTAATGTCGTACGCTGGCCATACGCCGAAGTCCCTTCAGCCCCGATCCATGAAAAAGATATAGCCGCCGTCGCCGTCCTCGCCTTATGCGAGAACGGACACGCAGGAGCGGAGTATGTTCTGACCGGGCCGCAATCCTTGACTCACAACGAGCAGGTGGCCACTATCGCTCGGGTGATCGGCCGCTCACTGCACATCGAAGAGATCTCACCGGACGAGTGGCGGCATGAGTGCCTCCAGACATGGCCCGCAAACGCGGTGAATATGCTGCTCGACGCCTGGGCTGCCGCAATCGGCCGGCCTGCTTTTGTTACCTCTACAGTCGCAGAACTCACAGGAGCACCGGCACACACGTTCCTCGATTGGGCGACCGATCACGCAGGCGAGTTTCGAGCCTGATTTCAAGTTTGCATGAAATGTTGGATCGCCGGCGTTTTCAGAGCGCCGCAAGAACCACCGTCAGTTATTGCCGCAGCGGAACGAAACGTTTGCGCATCCGGCATATGCGGAGCGTGCTCCGGGAAGACCGGAAACGCCGGTGAACGTGGTTGCGGGCCAGGCTTTAAAGGATCTTGGTACAAACGCGTCGGCCGGTTTCTGTCCTTATTCTATGGAACGCAGAATAACGACGGGTATGTCCCGATCAGTGATCTCTTGATAGCGCTTGTAACCAGGATACATTGCGGTCAGGCGGGGCCAGAGCCGTTGTTTGTCCGCCGCGGAAGCCTGCTCCGCCTTAACCCGCCGCCGAATACGCTTTATCTGTATCCAGGCTTCAGGCTTGCTTTGAAGATTCAACCACCACGTGGGATGCCTGACCGCACCGCCGTTGGAAGCCACCAGTACCACATTGGTTCCATCCATCAAATAAAGGAGCGGCACCGTTCGTTGCTTTCTGCTCCGTCGTCCCGTGGTGGTGAGCAGCAGCACCGGGCTGTTAGCCATTCGTCCACCTAACATTCCGTTGCTGATTCGATAAACGAAACTGTGTACCGTAGTCACCGCATTCTGTAGCGCGGCAGCGAATTTCGATGGACGTCGGCCGGAGAGATGATCCTGATTTGTCATAATCAGTTTGACTTGAAAATTGAGGAAATGCGCCGCGGTAACGCCCCGGCGCCGACGATGGATCGAGGCTTCATTGATTTACAAATCGCGTGAAGTAATTGCATACAGTGTGGACACGTTGTAGGTTGTGGAAATATGAAGATTTGGAAAAGCTTTGGGTCAGCTCACTCCTCCCATCTCACGATAGTGGGTGAGTTTAAGAATGTAGAGGATGCGAATTTTGCGCGAGAGATTGTCGAAGATTTCGTAAATGCTCAGTGGGAGCAAAGATATCCAGATGCTGCGGCATTTATAGAGGCATGGAAAGAACGGCTTCCAGCGCTTCCGTTTGCCGGTCCTAACCAGCCCGAATTTGAGCTGGGCATGATTGATGAGCCTTGCACTATCGAGCAACAGAAGCAGACGGTCACCGTTTCGCATATCCGGTCTCCCGATATCGGCGGGATCGTGAAATTGATGTTTTTGAAGCGTCCCATAGAAGTGAAGATAAGCGGCATCACCGTATGAAGTGTGCAACGATCTTGAAAGCGACTAATATTCGACAACAGCCATCGCGCAGTTGACATTGCCGCTCCGCGGCTGAAAGCGGACGGCTTGCTCCTGAATGCCCGGCTTCCACCAATACGAAAGTGGCATTCGGCCCTTCAACGCGAAGGCAATCTGTGGTATATGCCAGTGGAACGAGGAGGATATCGAAATGGATTCGCTCAGACGGAAGATATTGGCAACAGGTGCGGCAGCGACAGCGATGGCCGCCGTGGAGAGCGCATTTGGCCAGCGCGCTGGGAATGGGAAGGAAGAATCCGCAGCTCCCATGAAATTCTACGAAAAGGGTCCCGTTCGTATCCACTATGAGGAGTGGGGGTCCGGCTTCCCGTTGTTGCTCCTTCCCGGCGGGGGATTGAGCTCAACGATCAACAGCTTGCGCAACCCATTTCCCGTGATCGACGAGCTCAAGGGAGAGTACCGTTGCATTGCAACCGACCTGCGCAACGCTCCTGCCGGGCACTCCGTCGGCCCGCTGGATCCCGAAAGGCCATGGGATATGTACACGGATGATCACCTCGGTGTGATGGATCATCTGGGTATCGACAAATTCGCCGTGATGGGCTTCTGCATTGGCGGCCCAATGGTTTGGAACGTTTTGAAGCGGGCGGGTAACCGTGTTGTGGCGGCCGTGCCGTGTCAGCCGAGCGGATGGCGGCCGGAACTGCCCACGTATAACTACGACCAGAATATGATGGCCTGGGGGCCGGATTTGGTTAAGCGGCGGCCTGAAATCACGATGGACACGGTCCAGAAATTTCTGTTCAACATGTACGGCAACAAACCCGACTTCGTCTACACGGTGACGCGCGATTTCGTGCGCAATTGCAAGACGCCCGTACTGATCATGCCGGACGATGCGCCGCCGCATCCGTTCGCCGTGGCTATGGAGTGCGCGATGCTCGCACCCAATGCCGAAATGAGCATGTTCCCCTGGGCTACGAAGGAGCGGCTGCCCATAGTGCTGCGGCAGCTCCATAGGTTCCTCAAGGCACAGACAGCTCGTACTTGAGGTTGGTATCCGGCAGACCGGGATTTTGTAAATCCCGGTCTGTCCATATCCCTTCGAAGGGTTGCTCTGGGCAACCCTTCGCAAGAACTTTATCTGCTTTGAAAGCCGCGGGAAGACCTGAACTGATCCTATCGCCAACGTCCGCTTTGCCCAGCTTGCATAAAGAGTCGTAATTCTCGGTCTTTACACAAACACTGGCGCACGGTCTGTAGAATGTTCTTATGATGCAAAAGGATCATCTGATTCTGACTGCGATCGGACCCGATCGAGTGGGCCTGGTCCAGAAGTTATCTGACTGGATCTCCCGTCACACCTGCAATATTGAAGACAGTAAAATGGCGGCGTTTTGCGGCGAGTTCGCTGTAATCATTTTGATCAGCGGCGATGCCGGGAATTTAGAAAAGATTGCTCGATCCCGGGGCGAAATCGAGTCCGAAACCGGCCTGACCGTTAGTACAAAAACGCCGACTCCAAAAACAATCACAGAAGGCTTCATCCTGTACAAGCTGACGGCGACATGCATGGACCATCCCGGTGTAGTCCACAAAATCAGTACCGTGTTGAGCGAGCTGGGCATCAACATCGAGGGGATGGAAACAAAAACGTATTCCGCTCCAATGAGTGGCACACCGTTATTCCAACTCGAGGCCGAGCTAGCCGTGCCGGTACGAACGAATATCAACGAAGTCCGGGGAGCATTGCTCGAGGTTCAAAGAGATGAGAACATCGATGTTGCAATCACCGTCTTGAAGAGCTGATCGTTGCGCGCCGTCCTTGCGACAAAATTCCTCTCCTGAATTAGGGCGATAAGATACCCGACTGACCGAAACGAAGAATAAGCCACGGATTACCTGATCCTTAAAGTTCGGGACAGCACAGCAAAACGATATGATAGGGACATGGATGAGAGGGATTTCTATACGGAGCGTCCCGAATCGAAGGTTGCCGAATATACCTGTCCGCGGTGCAAGCGAAGCAATCAGTACCAGGTTCGCTGGATGCGCCGGACGAAAAAAGACCGCCTGCCCCCGCGTGCGGACGAACGCGACCGCGCGCTGTTCGCGAAATTACGAGATTATCTGGTGCGAATCGATGATGATGTGACCTGCAAGACCTGTCAGAAGCGCTTTGAGATCCCTTCGCATCAGACGATGGTCTTTCTTGATGAGCGTACTTCCAGAAGCGCTCAGGGCAACGACGAAGACGACGACAACAGGGGCAATCGGGCCTGACTTCACAGAAAACAGCGAAACACGCTGGAATTCGTATTCTGGAATTCCAGCGTGCGTCCCGTTTTTTACTTGGACTTCCGGCGGAAGCGGAGTTTGAGGTCGAGTTCGCCTTCGATGTCACACTCCTTCCACGGAATGTTCAGGCAGAAAAGGTCGGCCGGCGAAACCTCGGTATGCTTGGGTGGAGGACACACGGGGGACGTGCCTTCTCCTCCATCGGGTGCGGGTTTGACGGTATGAGGGTCGCCGCCGAAGCCCCTCACCCGGGCTTCGATCTGATCGATATACCGCACAAAAATACTGTACCAACGGCTGCTTGCCGGGATGGCTTGCTGTATGTATTTCATCACGGCGAGCTTTCTTATCTCCTTGGGCAGAATCTCCGGATCAGGCCGAACCGGGATGGTCATCTGAAACGCTCCTTGCGTCTTGCGCGGGAAGCTCCGTTTAATTCTGGGAAGTACAGTGGGCGAATACTGCTCGACGCTGAACTTGTAGACCTGCCCGGTTCTTATGCCGTCCGGCAGGGTCACGCTCAATAGCCCTGCAAGGGTGCCCTTGCGTTCGGGCAGCGGGATAAAAGTTACGTCCGAGAGGCGGCAGCGGAGAGTGTGTTCATCGACTCTTTCGAGAACCGTCGGGTGCTGCCGCAGCGCCGAGAGCGCGAGAATTTCGCGCACGTCGATTTCCGGAAAATACAAGGTTGCCTGGCTCTGGCGGGGCACGTTGTTCCACCGGATCATCAGCTCGTCGGGACCGATGTCACGCGGTGTGACAATGGCTGCGGCGAGATTCTCTTCCGAATGTTTCGCGCGTTTGGAGGTTCCCGTGTCCATTCTGAGAGCTGCGACCTGGTCCGTCCGGCCGATGCCGGCTCTGGTCGTAGCGGGAGCCACGGGAGGCTTGACAATGAAGGTGTGCTGAACCGTGTGAGTCGCCGGGTAACCCGGATTGCCCGATTCCACCAACACCAGGTTGCGTTGTGCCAATCGGTCACTCGAGGCAGGGGTGGCATTGTGCGGAATAGGATCGCTGACAACGGACGGCGGCCAAAAGAAAATCTCGGCCACCATGCAGTGATGAGTTCCCAGCATGAGTTGCTGGATGGAACTCAACGATCCTGAGAAGGGGCCGTTTGGCCATCCCGTCACCCCGGACGGGCCTAATGGGAACTGCCGGAAATGCGGATCACCAGGCGCGAGGTTGATGTCCAGCCAGGCACCGAAGTACGCCACGTTCTCCGCGCCCGTACCGGCGATAGTCTGAATGTTCGTCGTATCGGGCAACTGGGTCGTCATGGCAACCGTCGACGTATCCACTCTCGCCGACGCAAAGAAGGGGATGCAGGCAGTCTCCGGTTGTCCTTGCGAATCATTTTCGATTCCGAGAAGTGGCACCGAAGAAGCGTTAGTGTTGCCGGTTCGCCGGTAGTTGCCGGTAGATCCGCTGGTCGCGTCGTAACCCAGACCCGAAACGGCGGTGCTGAAGACGCGGAAGAATACACCAACATTGGTCGCATCCACCCCGCTCGGCGCGAGGTAGCGAACCTTCGCAATCGCGTAGTTGTACACGCGCTGCCCGCCCACTTTCTGCGAGAGTTCCAGTTGGCTGCCGGATTCGTCTTCGGTGAGCTGGGTGAGGAATGGATGACTGTTGTTATTCGGCTGATTGTTGAAATTCTTCACCACTTGCTGGATGAATTCGAATGGGGCGTTGGAATCCGTATCCATGTCCCCTTGCGTTGCAGGTCCGTTCGGTCCCGTCGGGCCGGTTCCAATGACGCCTCCCAGAGTGGTCTGGAAGACCCGGGTATCGACGCTAAGCCAGTGCGGGCTTGGATCGCCCTGCTCGGTATCGACCATATAGGGATTGGGTTGATTGACGAGCGCAAGCTCCGTTGCCGCTCTTTCGACTAAATTGACCGTGGATCCGCCGGTGCCGGTGTCCACGTCGTAGCTCAGACTAGCCTGCATGTTGACGAAATTTTCCGCACCGGCCGTACCCGGAAAGTCGTTACTGTTTGCAAACCGCAAGTCGTATGAGATGACGATCCGTTGCGGCATATCGATGGTGCCCGACGGCGATTCATAGCTCGCCGACGGATTCACCGCTGTAATGTTGCTGGCGCCCGTGAAAGAAAACGTCGGGAGCGTCGGCGGAGGGTTCGGAAGCGGCGTGGAAGTTGCTCCCAGTTCCGCCGGCGCGAAACCGTCGTAAACAACGGAGAACGCATTCGGAAAGACGGCTGGAGAGCCCATCGCGGTAACTTCCGAGTTCGAGAATGTATCGCGGTTTACGATGAAGTAGCTCGAATGCACGGCAGTGTCGTAGCTATGCGGTATGACGATCGTGGGATCCTTGGCCGTTTTCGATACGATCGCGTGGTTCGGTATGAGGCCTCCTACGGAATCGATGACCCCGTCGTTCGCGCCATTGTCGGCCGTATTACCCGAAACCCATGGAATCAGCGGATGGGCGAGCAACGGCCCTTGTGTTCCATCCCATGGCGGGTAAGAGTCATTGAGGCTTCCGTTCGAGCTGCCATATGTCTGATTGGGGTCGAGACGCCAGGTCTGCGGGACGCCTGCTACTAAAGCCCGCTGCCACATCGCCCATATCCGGTCCAGATTGGCGTGGATCAGAAAGAAGAAGGGATCCCCCAGGGAAACGTGCTCGGTTCCCATCGTGCCGCTAATGTATTGATGGATGTAGTTGTGCGCGCCGAGTCCTTTCATAAAGCTCGAGGCTGCGCCGTTAAATTGCTGTGCGTGTGACAGGGCATCCGCAGCCGTAATAAGGACGCTGTCCGGGGCGACCGCGGTGGCGCCTTGGGCGTCTGCCAGCGTGCCCATCCTCGGAGCGCCGGGACTGGCGCCAGGCTTCACAACAGGACCGCCGAACGAGGAGCCCGTGAGACCGGGCTGAGGTCCGACTCCTCTCCAGAGAAGCTTGTGGCTGGGCAGGTCTGCGAGGTCGCCCGTCGCCGCTCCGCCGACTTCCGGATAGGTCTGGCCATTCACGATCGTTCCGAAGTTTTGAAAAGGCGGACCAGCTTCACCACCCCAATCCGGATTCGTGCCGCTGCCTTCCGACCCCGCTGTCCAGATTCCGCCGCTTCCGTCGTCGCCCATGAAATCCGGCGAGAACAGGCTGAAGTGATTGCCATCGGTATCTACCTGATCGCGAGGATCCGTGGTCCAGTCCCAGTAGTGGAGCGAAAGCTGAGGATCGATAGCGCGTAGCATTGCTTCGAACCGATTACATAGCTCACGATGCCACCCCATGAACGCGACACCGGTATGCGCGAGGTTGTGTCCCGCCCAGTGGATCCATTCCTGTTTTTGAAAATAAGTGCGCCCGTCCGAATAGGTCAGGCTGCCATCGTTCATTTTCAAAATCGCATCCCGGAAGCGGTCACGCTCCTCCTTGCTTACAGTCGCGATATTTCTTCGTATTCCGTCACCTAACATGGTTCCTCCTGATGAAATTGATTAGGGTTTTCTGACCGTTTGGGATATCTGGCGGGGATCTTTGGCGTTCACCACGATTGTGAAACCGCCAACCGTTTCCTCTTTCAGCTCGAAACACATCGTCCCCGGCATGTGTCTGGGAAGCAGGCCCTTGTGGATCAATTTGACCTTTCCCGGGTGTCCGGCCTTCAGTTTTTTAACGCTGTACTCGATGCCCAGCGACATCGCCAGGAATTCCTCCCCTGCGAGGGCGGGAAACTCGATAGCGTTTGCTCCGCCGAGATAGCGCAGAATGACGGCGTGTGGAAACGGCTTGGCAAGCTCACCGAGTTTTCCGTCACAGATTTCGTGGTGCGCCACGACTTTGAATCCCTTGTATGTGCCACCGCCGCCTTCGAAGTAGCGCTTGAAGACAGCCGTCGAAATCGCTACATAAATCACGAAGGCGTCGCGGTTCAGGTTTTCCTCAATGATCAGTGTGTTTCGTCCTGCACCCTGCCCGAGCTTCAGGAAGAATGGCTGCCCGACGATAAAATTTTTCCAGACGATGTTGGGGTCGGGACTGACCTGAGTGAGATTGATGTCGAATGGCGCCAGGTTCCTCTGGCCGATTTTATTGGTGTTGATTGGTGTATCGCCGACGTTAGGAAAGCTGTCGGCACCCTGGCGGACCACAACCTTTGCGCACAGATGCGCGGGCTGAGCTTTTACCCACTGCTCCGCCGTAAGTCCGGCCAGCGCGTTTGGATCGCCGGCCAGGATGTCGTTCAGTTCAGCGACAATGCCGTCGTACACATCCTGTACGTTCAATCGGAACCCGACGACGTCGTACTGCGCGGAATCCAGGAAGTACTGCCCGTACAACGAAACTGTACTGCCGACGTTGAGATTCGAAAGGGCCGGCAGTTCTACGCCGGGGCTGAACACGGTATTCCACACCATGACGATTGCACGCGCTTCAAGCTTGACGCCACCTGAGCTGTACAACCCGCCCGCCGACTGGCCACGATTGCCGATTACTGCGGTCAAGTAGTATTCCTTACCCGCATTCAGCGTCGAAGGACTCACGATCTGACCATTCGATGGATTAACCAGGAAGATGAGGGAGGTCTCCCAATAATCGTTGGGTACGCCTCCCGGCCGGATCCCATCATCGGTGGCGAAGCTGCAGACAAACGGCGAAACTCCGGAATCCAGTCCGCGCCCGATCGGCGAGGGCTGAGTGCCGATGACACCGGTCGGAACATCATTCGTTTTGCCGGCGTTTATCCAGTCCCCGAACGTATCAACGAGTTTATGGCTCGCCGGATTCACCTGAAAATCATTCCACGCGGCAGTAGTGGTATCCGTCGGCATGGAAGGATAGATAGTGCCTCCCACGGTCACTGAGCCTTGTCCATTCGCGGCCGCATTCAACATGGCCCACAAGGGACTGTTCGCCGGACTCGATCCCAGCATCGTTCCGCCGAAACTCGTAAACGTCGAGTTCGGATCTGTTAAGTCGAAGCCGGTGCCGCTACCGCCCGGCGTTCCATGCATGTCGTTCTCCGGGAGGTGCCCCAAAATCTGAAATTTTTTAAAAAGGGTGAAAAAGTAACTTGGATCTGCCATTTTGTCTCTCCGCAACGTCACTTGTGCAGGAGGACGGGACGTGCTTTGGCAGGCACAAAGAACAAACCTCCACCGCGTTGGGTTCGCGGCTCACGCCTCCTCGATCCCTCACTGCTGATATCGCATCTTGCGAGGTTAATAACCCAAAGATGGGCGCCGGCAGAGATTCGTGTCTGCCGCTGTATCGATCTTTTACACGTTTGCTTTAACTAAGAAGACGTAAGAACCGCCGCGCAACACGCAAAAATCTGTAAATTTGCGTCCGTTACAAAACTATTTCTCTTGTTAACCTGGTGCTGATATCCGGAATGACCTTTACGGCATCACGATCAATTTGAACCGCAACCGATCGTCGAAGCAGATTGACTGAAATCACGAGCCGATAGCTGTTCCTTATGACCGTGATGATGCCCTGGGTCCCGGCAAGTGGCCCGCGTTCGACGTACACTCTCTGTCCGATTTCCAGGAACGGGCAGGGTTCGCAATACAAGTTGGATTTCAGAACCGTGCGGACATCCGCCAGTTCGTTCTCGTCGACGGAAACAAAACTCTTCCCGGTACCGATGATCGCGTTGACGCCTGGGATTGTCAGAATCGGCATTCGATGAAGCGGATTGAAGCGGCAGAAGACGTAACCCGGAAAGAGCGGCAATTCAATGTCTTTGACACGGTCGGACCAGCGGCTCGCGCGTCGGTATAACGGGACGAACTCCTCATATCCTTTGGTTCGCAAATTTCGTGCGACAACCTTTTCAAATCTGGTTTTGACGTAAAGTGCGTACCAGAAGTTGCCTTCATTCCCAGGCTGCATTCTTGACTCCTGCGTTTCCATAACTCCGCTTTCTGATTGGTTTGCAAGTGAAAGAAAACTTCCCGGTCCGCACCTGAACACATCTGCAAAGATGCGCGCTTGCGGTTCGGGGTCCTGTTGATTAAGGCGTGAAATGTGGCTGGAAACTATCGGTCAGCGAATATATTTTTTTGGCGCGGCGGGTGTCACAACATGGAAAAGAGCGAGAGCGCGACCTGACGTGCGCAAAAAGCCGATCCAGATTCCCGTTGGCCGGTTCAGAATCGACGAGCACACGGCGCGCTCCCTAACTGCCACCATTCTGGAAGATGCGTTAGATATCGAGCTCCGGTTCTGAGTTTCCAATAGCGCGAGTCTTGGTTTCTTCACAAAAGATCGAATAGGTATGTCTGCCCTCGGGCGGCGTTGCATGCACCGTCACCTGGTGGGACTTACCTGGTGCAATCACCATGCCTCGAATCTTTGAACCGTCCTCGAACACATTGAGGTTCCAGAAGTCCAGGGTTACATCACCCTGAGTTTTATTCAACCAGGTGACGCGGTCCGCCGAGTTTCCATTAGCAGCCTTACCTTTTACGAGCAGATACGGGGGCCAGACTTTGCACTCCCCAGGTCCGGTTTTCAAGATCATGATTGTGTGATCGGCCATATTTAATCCTCCTTTTCTGTGCCTATTGTAAAGCTTCGTATCTCGGATCTGCGCGCAGATGCGCCAGGCTTGGCGCCTTGTCGATCAGGTCCTTTGAATAACCTCCCCGGATAGCTTTGCCGATCCATTGCAACGCGTGATCGCGATCGCCCAGTTGTTCATAGACGACCCCCGCATTAAACATAATGGGAGCGTCATTTGGAGCCAGCTTTAGAGCCTGCTCGAGCAGACGGCGCGACTTTTCACGCTGATCGAGCATGGAATAGCAGTCGGCAAGATCCATGAGCACGTTAGGCCGGTTTGGATTCACGCGACGCTGCTCCTCGGCAAGTTCCGCAGTCCGTTCGAAAGCCGCGCGCGCCTTATCCCTCTGGTTGGACCATTGATAAGCAGAAGCTAAGTTGTGCCAGAGAAGGGAATCCCGGCCGTTCATCTCAACGGCGCGTTCGAAATAGCCGGCAGCCTGAGAATATTGGTCTTGATAAAAGTACAGATAGCCCAGATTCGTAAAGGCAGCCTGATTGGGTTTGATGGAAATCGACTTTTCCAGCATCGTTTTAGACTCGTCATAACGCTTAAGGAGCAAGTCCATTGCGCCAAGGCTGCTGTAACCGCGAGCGTTGTCCGGGGTAAGTTCGATTACACGGTGGAACTGCGCGGCCGCGTCATCGTACCGGCTGGAACGGTAATAAAACGCGCCCAGATCGTTATAGCCTGCCCAATAATTGGGTCGTATCTCGATTGCTTTTTTGAATGTCGCCTCTGCTTCCTGCCGCTTGCCGACGGCCTGATAGAGATTTCCCAGTTCCTGATACGCGGCGGCGTTCACAGGATCGATCTCGAGGGCCTGTTGCAATTGCTCGACCGCCTCAGTGTATCGGCCGGTACCGCGATTAATCATTGCCAGAGTCACAAAAACAGGCGCTTGCTTCCCACCGAGTTGAATGGCGGTGCTGCAACTCTTGCGGGCCTCGTCCGCCCACATCGGGTCTTTGGTTTGATCGTACTTTCGCCAGTAAGCTTCCCCGAGTCCGGCATGAGCCAAGGCATATTTCGGGTCTTGATCCAGGGCTCGTTTGAAGAGGTCGATTGCATTCTCGACGTTCTGCCTGTCCTCGTACCGCTGTAAGTAACCTCTTCCTTGCAGATAAAACGCGTAGGCGCCGGGGGCCGCCGTTCGCCCGCTGCTCAACATTTGTCTTGCTTCGGCAGGCAGTGGGATCCCAACGAGTTCGGAGACTTGAAAGACGACGCCGTCCTGCAAAGTGGTCAGATCGCGGCTGTCCGCGTCGATTGCTCTGGCGCTGATCTGGCGAAGTGTCTGCGCATCGACGAGATTGATGGTTAGACGCACGCGGTCTTCCTCACGTTGAACACTGCCGGTGATTGCGAGCGCCACGCCAAACAATTGCCGCGCCTGGCGGACACTCGAGATTTCCTCCCGCCGGATTTCGCTGGCGGGTACCACCTGCAGGACACGCTGAAACTGCTCCAGTTGAGACAGTTTGCTTGTCAGCGTCTCGACCAGACCGTCGCAAAAGGCCTGACTCGTTGGATCGTTTCCCACGTTCACGAATGGCAGTACAGCGATCTGTTTTTCCCCGGGGAGGAACAGCGTCTGTAATGCCGGACGGTACTTGCTCAAAACACCCACGAAAGCCGCGCTGCCCGCAAGAATCACTGCAGCGAGGACGACTGCGATGCCCGTCTTCCAACGCCGGCCCTTTAAGACCATGGGTGAATGCCGGCCGCCATATGTGCTTTCGAGAAATTGACCTTGAAGCAACTGCAAGGCCTGCGCCAGTTCTGCCGTCGAGATGAACCGGTCCTCCGGACGCTTTGCCAGGCAACGTCCGATAACGGATTCGAGCGCGGCTGGTACCTGCGGATTCAAAGCGGTAACGGGTTCGGGCTGATCTTCAAGGATTGACGCAAGGGTTTGCACCTCAGTGGGCCCGCTGAATGCGCGTTTTCCCGTTACCATCTCGTAAAGCATCGATCCCAGAGAAAACTGATCCGACCGGAAATCCACGCTCTCGCCACGCGCTTGTTCAGGCGACATGTACGGAACCGTCCCCAGAAGTCTTCCCAGTACCGAGACGCCCGTCGCGGAAATTACAGTGTTTCCTTGATTTCGTTGACCGGGAACTCTACCGATTTGAGGAACCGCTTTGCTCACACCGAAATCCAGGATCTTGACCAGACCGTCGCGCGTGACCATGACGTTGGCAGGTTTCAAGTCCCGGTGAACGATTCGGGCCTCGTGCGCTCTTGCCAACCCCTCCGCAATCTGCCGGGCGATGTCCACAGCTTTACGAATGGGCATCGGGCCATTGGCTATGGCCTCATTGAGCGTCACTCCATCAACGAACTCCATGATGATGTAGTTGCGCTCCTCATCCTCCTCTACGCCGTAAATCGTGATGATGTTTGGATGATTGAGGGCCGAAGCGAGACGAGCTTCATTCTCGAAACGGATCAGAAGCTCTTTGTAGGGCAGCATCTCGCGGCTCAGCGCCTTGATCGCAACGTCGCGTCCCAACTTCAAGTCGCGGGCGCGGTAGACTTCTCCCATGCCGCCGCGGCCAAGCAGGCCTAGCACTTCATAGTTTCCGATCTTTGCGCCGGCAGGAAGTTCCGCCCCGGTTTCACTGACGTCCCCGTTCGCTATGCACTCCGCCGCAAAATGAATAGCGTCCGTGTCGAGGTATGTTTCGCTGCGGTCAGCCGCCAGAAGCGACGCAAGTTCCTGCCGCAGCGCCGCATCGGAACCACAAGTGCGATCCAGAAAGACCTCCCGTTCGCGAGGCTCGAGTTCCAGCGCTTCGTTATAAAGCGTTTCAATCTGTTGCAGGCGGTCAGGGTTCATGGGTCGTTGCGCCGAGTTCTCGCAGCAGCCACGCCTTGGCGAAATTCCAATGGCGTATGACGGTGATCGGTGAAACGTTGAGGACCTCGGCGGTTTCTTCAACGCTCAAACCGCCGAAGTATCGCAACTCAACCACTTTTGCTCTCCGCGGATCGATAGCGGCCAGACGGTTCAGCGCCTCGTCAACATCAACAAGAACGCCAAGCCTGTCCTGAGCTAACGGCGGTGCCTCGTCGAGCGATACCGGACGCGCACCGCCGCCGCGTTTGTCAGACCGCCTCGACCTCGCATAATCGACAAGAACTCGACGCATCACTTGTGCGGCAACACCGAGAAAATGGCCGCGACTCTTCCATTGAACATCTTTCCAGTCGATCAGCCGGAGATACGCTTCGTTGACGAGCGCCGTTGCCTGCAGCGTGTGTTCCGGCTGTTCACGGCGCATGTAACCGGCCGCCAGCCGATAAAGCTCCCGGTATACGAGAGGTGTGAGTTTTTCAAGAGCGGTTTCATCTCCCTCACTCCACAATCGCAGAAAACGAGTGATTTCATCACGCACGGGCTCTGTCATCTGGATACCCAGCCGCGGGCAGTTTAACGGTCTATCCGTCGCAGTTTACTAAAAAATCTTTAAACCAGTGAGACCTCTGCCCGGCATTTGACGCCTTATATGGATGAGCACACAAAAAAGTAAGGGTGAATTCAACGCGATATCGAGAGGTGCGCGATGGTGTATCTGTTGAAGGTATGGGTCTTGGTATTGATTTCTGTATCCGTTCTTGGTGTTGTCGCGCTTCTATTCGGTTATGCATGCGTGCTGATAGGGACGTTAATTACTCACCTCAACGATGTTTTGGGAGGACGTCTTGCCGGACAACCATGAGGCGGAGTACGCGGCCATAATCGACTCGCTTCGGGAAGTGGTGAAGTCACTGGTGGAAGCCGAGTTGGTTAATGGCACCATTATCGGTTCCGGACAACAGTTCCGGGAACTCGCCACTATCCAGGATGTTCATCACCTCAGGGTTCGAATCGAACGGGAGGTCCAAACTCTGCAACAGACCATTCGCGAACGCGAAGACATTCGGCACAACACCGTCCTCCAGCTCACAAAAAGCGTCCATGCGCTCGGCCAAAGATTGTCGAGAACCAGAAAAAGGTTATACGAGACCAAGGTGGAAAACTCGATCGATCCGCTGACTCAGGTATCCAACCGGCGGCATCTGGACCAGCAACTCGAATGGAGCATTCGCACCGCAAAGAAGGGCAGCAGCTTTGTTCTGGCAATGCTGGACATTGATGACTTCAAACACATCAACGACAACCATGGACATCAGGCCGGCGATCGCGTGCTGTGCAGTCTGGCCGGGACGATCCGGTCCATGGTCCGGCCAAGGGATGTTGTCGCACGTTATGGGGGAGAAGAATTCGCACTGCTTCTCCAGAACGTCTCATTGGAAAGAGCGTCGGAACGATGCCAGAAGTTCATCGAAACCATCCGTTCCGCCGACTTCCGCAGGGATCGCAGCGCGCCGCCGTTGCAAATATCTTTGAGCTGCGGTCTGACGCACTATGTTCCAGGAGATTCGGCCAGCGATGTCATACAGCGTGCCGATCAGGCCTTATATCGGGCAAAGAAACACGGCAAGAACCGAATCGAGATTCTGAAAGCATCTGCTTTATAACGCCCTGAGCGCAGTAGCTAGAAGGGACCTCTCTTAATTCACAATATCGAAAACCGTATCCAGTTTTGTGATCTGAAGAAGTTTCCGCATGTGCCGCTGCGGCCTGAGGAGTATCAAACTACCGCCGGCTTCCTGAATGGAACTCCGGATACAGATCAATTGTCCCAAACCGAAACTATCAACGTAGGACAGATTCGAAAGATCCAGAACGAAGTCGTGATTTCCCTCGTTCAAAAGCTTTCGAATCTGATCGCCAAGTCCGTGTTCCAGAAAGCAGAATCTTCCAGCAATACCGATGATCACTGTTGTCCCCCTTGTACCTATTAAGGCGTAAAACGCCGGCGAAAGGTGTCATTTGATCCCGCGTGATGCAGATTCAGTCGAAAGCGAACTGCGGGAATTCCTAGAAGATCGTGAATCCGGTTACGTCCTGGGGGCTGAGATCAACGGCACCATTTGCCGGAATGGTAATGTTCGAAAATGTTGCACCGATCTGCAAACCCAGCGAAGGCAAGAACGGCAAGCCATCGCCCGAGAAGAACTCGACGCGAACGGTTTGCTGGGTACCCGAAACGTTCGCAATGACAATCCGGCTCGCCCAGCCACCGCCCATCACGAATTGAGGCAACACCAGTGCCCCAGTCCCGACAATACCGCTCGACAAGGGCGGGAATGGAATGGTTATCGGAAGGCCCGGAATACTCATTGTGCTCGCCGTACTTGTGCTCGAATCATTATTCGTCACCGGCGTACCGGTCGCTCCGCTCACACCAGACAAGTTCACTACCGGTGCCGTTGAGAAGGCCGTGCCTCGGAATTCCAGCGCGGTGATAGCCACCGGCACGTTCGACGTGAACGTGAGAACGCCCACCAGCGGGTGAGTAACGTTGGCAGAACTTCCCATGAGTTCACTCACAAACTTCGCAACCTGGTGCATGGGACCAATGGTGATACCAGGTAAGCTGCTCGGCGTACCGGAAGGACTGTTTAAACTTATGTTTATGGTTGCCGGCGTCAGGTTGGGGTTGATGACCGAAATTGCCGTATTCACGAACAGCGGCAGAAGTGCGCCTGCAGCGGCCGACGCAGCCGGATCATTGCCCAGAAGAGTGTTGAGCGGGCCAGTCAATGAATTCGCTCCGGTACTCAAATCAACAATGACCGCTCCGCTCGTCGTCAATGTCGTCGCCGGAAGTACCGCCGTTTGAAATGTCAATCCTTGTAAATCACCAACGGTCTCATAGGCAACCAGGCCGGCGCCATTTCCCGCAGTTGGGGTAATAACGACGTAACCTTGTTGCAAGGTTGAGCTTGGATTCAAGATATTCGCTAAAGAGCCCGGAATGCCCGGCGCGGGTGAAGTTATAACCTGTGCCTCAAGAGGCAGGATCGCGCACAAAAACACTAGAAGGCATAAAGACGCACTCTTAAACATGCTTTTCCCCATTAACATTAAACGCAGAACACGTTGATTCGTAAGCAATGGAGGGCAACAAGAACAGATCAGCCCCGGATTGAACCGATTGAGCGGATTGAAATCCGCTTAATCCGTTAAGCCGCGGCTGATTTACCGTTTCATTCTTCTATTCCGGCACCTGCAGGGGACTGGGTTGCGTTATAGACTCGGGTGACTTTTTGAAGGTATGCATCCGCGGTTGATGGTTCGGGTGTGGCTGGATTCCACCCGTTGTATCGTTTTATCCCTCCGTCATGTCCGTAGTGCTCGATATAGTTGGTCAGGATGCGAACTCCGAATTCGACGTTGTCTTCGATTTTGAAAAGATTGATGCCTTCCTGATCTACCGTGCGTGCCCACGTTGGAACGTGTATCTGCATGATACCGACGGCGTCGCTGGACGAAATCGCAAACGGGTTGCCGCGGCTCTCCACAATCATCACGCTGGCAACGAGCCGTGGATCGATGTTATGCCTGCGGCTGCTACGCACAATTGCTTCTGCAACGCGTTTGCGGCGGGCCGGATCGATTTCGAACCGTTTCAAAAGAGCGTCGATTGCTGCGACGCCCGGATCGGGACCAGGGACCGGTGGTGTCATAAGCTCCTGAAGCCTTGCGGCCTCGACGGCATGATGCGACGACGAATCCCAAAAACCTACCGCGTTGGAAGTCCATAGTCCCGCTTCCACGATCAGAAGAAAAAGCGCAACTTTCGACCATGTACACCGTGGACAGAATCCAGATCCCATTTCATCCGCCTTTCCGGGATCCGGTTAACGCATCCTCGCTTCCGGACACCGGCGGTGGATCCTTAAACCGTTGAATCGAAGCGTCGCGTGAAATGAAAGTCAGGACTTAGCTCGCACTCCATCCGAGCCTTTGCGGGGGCCGGAATACGAAATATTGACGCAGGGAGAAAAGTCCGTCCCCAGAGCCTCAGCTGTTTAGGTCAAGCAGCGGTATGCGATCTGAAATCACTCGTTGAATGGTTCCGTTGGGTTAAGCCCCCATGTCATATGTGTGACACGGACGAGAGCGTCCGATGTTTTCGGTTGTCGCCTGTATATATCAAGAAACACAGGACATGGAAGCCTGAGGCGGTACGCGGCCCGCGAACGGTGACTGGAAATTGACAGTTTACGCCTTTTTCTGGGTAAGACTCCGGACAAGGAAGAGCGACTAAAATTGAGGATGAGCGACATTAATTAAGGAGTGCGCTCGAGAATTAAGAAGTGCGTTCGAGCGACGGATCAATGTGCTGATGAAAGGATTCCGCAAGCCGGTCGATGTATTTCCCGATCGGTGTGTAAGAGAGCACGACCGAAAAAATAAAGGCACCCACCGCAGTCATGGCGGCTTCCGTATAATCCCCGGGATAATGCGACTCATGGATCCACGCGTCGGCCAGAAAAGCCGAGACCGCCAGCAATGCCGAACACAACCATCGATTCGCCAGACGTCGTGCGTGGCGTGTCAGCGTGATTCCGAGCACTGGACTCACTGCCAGCAGTCCGGTTTTTGAGGCAATTGCGACATGCGTCAGCGTGACGGCGCTCAGATCGCCTCGAACCATCAGGAACATGCAGACCGCAGCAGCTTCGGCAGCCTTGTGACTGCACATCATGACTCGAAATTGATGTCGTGTGTGAAGCCATCGCTTCCAGTTCAAACGCATAGAGCCGGTCATTCTAGAGGATCTCGCAGGCGTTGTCACCAGACTGGAGTTTCCAGCGCAGTCGTATCTTGAACGGCGCGCGTCGTTGGATGTCTGAGGGCCTACTTTTTTAAGAACGGTCCTATTGCCCACCACAGAAGCGGCAGTGTAGCCGTGAAGATGGCTGCACGCTGCTTGTGATCGTCCCAATCCCACTTGTGGAGCGGATAAATCATCCGCGCGGCGAAGGCAAGAAGGCCGTTAAGCAGGGCGGCAATGCATAGAACTACGAAGAGGAGAGCGGGAACGAGAACCACAATTGTTCCCGTAGCGTACAGGAGATTCAGTACCTCGAGGTCTCCAATGACCTTCCCTCGCCACAGCACATTCAGTATGAGCCATGGAACGCCGAGAATGCTGCCGACCGCCAGTATCGCCGCCAGAGCGAAGGCGGTAAACATTCTCGCAATCGACTGCGATTCAATCGCCTGCTCGGTCAACACTCTCGTTACTACGACCATAACGAACACGACTGCGGTTGCACGTATCGCATGTGTACCGAGAAAGAGGGACAACAGTGTCACTGAAGGATGTATCGCAGCGAGAATTAGGTTGGTGTCCGAAATTGAATTGGCTGCCATCCACAATGTTTCGGGCGAGATGCTTCCGATGATGGTGGCGACGATCAACAAAAGGCCTATTCCATAGTGGATCCATCGTCGCCAGGTCTTGAACGACCCGGCTTGAATAGCCGTCCAGGTAAAGATAGCGCTGGCGCAAAGAAAGCTGGTTGCCTGGCCGATCGATGGGTGGGAACGCCACATCATCTCCAGGTAGGCAAACCACAGCATGACGGACGCGATCGAGAAGTGAAGTGACACGCTGATCGCCCGAGGCGAATAGCGAGCCTTTCCGAACCAATTCTCGAACATACCCTTGACCCCCTGTGAAGCTGCGACAAGAAAAGTCTGAACGGTTTTAGCGCCGATGGCTACAACAAGCCAGGCTGTCGCGAAATTCTCCTGAAGCTTCTCGGAGTCACCCGGATACGTCCTCGAGAAGATGTAGATGCCGAATCCGAAGCCGATGAGGGCAACAGCGCGAGAGAAAATCATGGCAATTGTCCAGAAATCGGACGTCATTTGACTCTCCTGACCTCAATGCGAAGTGCCGCTACAAAACGCTATGCCTCTAGAACGCACCCGGCGACCGAACGCGTTATCCCGGCACTGCACTCTCACCTATCGTAATTCGTGCTGCCGCCCGTTGCTGTTTCGCTTCGCATGATCAACGGCGCGGGATAATTACCATAGATATTACTAATGTACCTGCCGCCTGTCTTTTACGCAGATTTGAAATCTCTGAACCGGCTCCGCCGTGACGAGATCGATATAGCGGCTGCGAGATCGCTTGCGCCCGGTGGTTTAGTGGCGGTATTGTCAACCCCTGTTTGCCGTTGGCTCGCAAAAGGAGAATAAGCCGTGACCCGTTATTCGTTATTTGTACTTTGCAGTGTGCTGCTTCTTGGTCATTGGAACGCACCAGGAGCGAGTGCCCAGTCGGCCAATGCGGCAGCTCATGTGGCTGCAGCCAGGGCTGCTGCCTATGAGCCTGGTCAGGACTTTACCGATGTCTTCGGGCTGTGTGCCGAGCCCAAGCCAAGAGCCGCTTCCGCCGCGCCGCGGGCCGAAGCGCCGACCGCCCGCGTTCCGGCGGCACTCCCACGTTCTCAGTGGTACATGGAACCAGCCAAAGTTTTCGATAACCTTTACTATGTCGGTACGGCGTTGGGTGGAAACGGGACAGCGTGGGCGATCACGACATCCGAGGGGATCATTCTCATCAATACAACCTGGGACTACACCGCCGAGGAGTTGATCGTCAACGGACTCAAAAAACTCGGTCTCGATCCCGCGCAGATCAAATATGTGATTCCCGTCGTCGCCAAAACGCAGATTTTCGGAGGAGCCAGGATGCTCCAGGATCGTTACAACGCTCATGTCCTGTTCTCCGAAGCTGATTGGAACGTTATCGAAAAGGCGAATTTTCCGGCGGCCATCAAACCGAAGAAAGACATGGTGGTCACCGATGGTCAGAAACTGGTACTCGGCGATGTCACGGTCACCCTTTATGTGACACCGGGCAATACCCCAGGTACAGTTTCAATGTTAGTCTCCCCCCTGAAGGACGGAAATCAAAAACATGTGGGAGCCGCATTCGGAGGACGATCTCCTTTCGCGGATGGTGACGGAGTGAAATATTTCCCAAATGAGATCGAAGCAATGAAGATGTGGGGCGCCCAGGCAAAACGATTCAAGGAACTCGCGGAAAAAGCCGGCGCCGATGTCTTTCTCGCCAGTCACGTTAACATTGATAAGACACCCGACAAGGTTAACGCTGTAAAGTTCCGCAAGCCGGGCGGTCCTCATCCTTTTGTCAGTAAATCCGCAGTGACCAGGGCTCAAACGGTCATTTATGAATGTATGGACGCTCAATTGGCATGGAGTGCCACCAAGTAGGTTGCCAACAAGAACAGATCAGCCGCGGAGTCAGATGATGATCATCATTCGCCGATTACAGCTGCGAAAGTCAGATGATGATCATCATTCGCCGATCACGGCTGTGAAAGTCAGATGATG
>JADMIO011429209.1_pt1 | contig 107613 bp, 92 predicted proteins | sample 8958161 | NCBI WGS metagenome assembly JADMIO01 (sample SAMN16585339, study PRJNA669376) | soil metagenome | isolation source: Crop rotation soil | place: USA: Cullars Rotation, Alabama | collected 2011
CGCGACAACTTGTCCACGTGGAATTCTAAGCTTAGGATCCCAATGTGCTGGAAAGCTCACCTATACGGCTGTTCCAATCAATGCTTACACCATGCAAAATGTCGCCAAGATTAAGTCACTAAAGGAAGTTCGAATCGGTTTCACAAAGGATATCGATTTCAAAACCATCAGGTACCTCAAAGAATTACCGAAGTTAACTGGGCTGGAGCTCTGTGATGTAGACCTCACCAACGAAGCATTTGAGCAAATCTCCACTTTCGACAAACTCTTGTCTCTCGATCTCAGCAATTGCAGAGGCGTTACGCCGGAGGGTCTAAGAAAGCTAACCGTAATGAAAAATCTGGAGCATTTGAAACTGGCATATTCAGATGTCACCGATGATGGTATCAAAGCCATTAAGGGCACGAACATTTGGGCGATTTGGATTCGCAACTGTACCAAGCTCACAGATAAATGCCTCGTCGACATTGCAGAATTCAAATCGCTTCGTGTTCTGGATGTGACAGGCAATAAGCAATTTGCACCACACTTGGTCTGGAAGCTTAAAGAGAAGAAACTTCGTCTGGAAATCCACAATAATAATGAACCAGACAAAAAAGCTGAAAACTTTATTTTCGACAACAAATGAGGAAACTTCATAGCAGCTTGCTGACCCAAGCACAAACGGTATCCACAAGTGATTGCAGACATATCATCCATTGAATTTCCAATCATTCAATCCGGCCGATTCCAGATTGTCGCATTGTTAGGTTCTGGCGGTGCCGGCAAAGTATACAAAGCTATTGATACCACTCTGGACAAAACTGTAGCGATTAAAACGCTACACAGTAATAGTGCAACCGACGCATTGAGATTTCAACGCGAAGCCAAATTGGCTGCCGTTCTGAAACATCCAAACGTCATGCAAGTGTACGACTTCGGATTTACACAAGACGAAGAGCCCTATCTTGTGCTTGAGTACGTCGAAGGTCAAAGCTTGGCTGAAAGACTGGAGACTAAGCAACCGATACCACTTGCAGTGGCATTGAAAATCTTTACTCAGATCGCAGCAGGATTGTATCACGCGCATTCCAACAATGTAATTCACAGGGATATAAAACCCGGCAATGTCCTTCTCGTTGAAGGAGACAATCCGCTAGAGATTCGCGCTCTGATTGTCGACTTCGGTTTGGCCAAGCAACAAGATCATTCTCAATCACTCACCGCCGCTGGTATCGGTATGGGAACACCGCGTTACATGTCACCAGAACAATTTCGTGGTACCGAGGTTGACTACCGAAGCGACATTTATTCATTCGGCTGTCTGATGTTTCAAACTCTAACCGGAGTTGCACCCTTTGAAGCCGACACCCTCATGCAGTTGTTGGATCAACATCTCAACACCAAACCGCTCTCACTCAGTGATACCATCCATGGTCTCAATAAAAAACGGTCTGGTTCAAGGAAAGATTCTGATAGCAGTCAACCTGAATTTTCCGACGCAATTGAAGCCATCGTCAGCAAATGTTTGCAGAAGTCTGCCGACGACCGCTACCAATCTGCCGAACAGTTGCGTCTGGACTTACTGGACGAATTCCAAAAAGAGTTGGCACGCTCCAGCAAGGTCGAAGTGCGCAATGAAGAGGAGCTCAACCCTCCAAAAATTTGGACCGGTCCACAGCAGAATCAGAGTGGTCTGACCACCAGATACATAAAGATTACTGTTGTTGTGGCGGTGATTTGCACAATTGTTGTCAGTCTCTGGATGTTGCTACGAGCAAGCTCTAATCAATCCATACGAGACGTTCCACTCGATAGTCGCAGTGACGATACTCGAATTCTACACAACGTCTCAAAACTCCCTGTATCCGCTGTTTACCTATCGAAAACTGGGATGACCAACTGCTACGCAGAAAACGACCAGCAGTTGAAGGATAATCTCAAAGGTTTGCACGCCAAACGAATTGAATTGTCTAATTCTAATTTCACGCCGCAAGGTTTTCGCGATGCCGAAACATCGGAGGCAACACAGATCGAAAGTATCGGCAACAAGCTGGAGCGAGCTCATCTCGAAGCCTTTGCTGAACTCAAACACCTGCAAAAGCTCGGGATAGGAGGACCTGAAGAAAAATTCAATAGCGATGATCTCAGTGTTCTGAGTGATTGCAAGGAACTCCGCCAACTGGCACTTCAACAACAGAAACTGACGACTGCCGATTTCAATAACATAGTAAAACTGACGCGCATAGAAGAACTAGATCTCAGTGCCTGCGAGGGCATTACTGCAGACAACCTTCTGCTGCTGAAAAAACTTCCTAATCTGGATTCACTGGTCCTCGATAATACCAGCGTGAGTGACAAAGAGATTCACGCAATCTGTTCGTTGAAACTAAAAAATCTAGGATTGAAAGAATGCAACAATCTGACTATAAAATGTTTCGACGAACTTGGTCGCATGAAAAGTTTACAGAGACTCAGTATCAGAGGGACTTCCTATCCCATGGAATACATTCTAGCCTTCCGTCGGCACAACCAGAAAGTTACTCCCAACCGAGGACAAGTCGTAAAACCCAGAATGTTCGACTATACCGAACTTCCACCGAACTTCCACTAATCTAGTGATACCAGCATTCAGTTAACCGGCACCACGTGAGGATATGGCAGAAACCGCCAGCAAAGAATTTCCTGAGATTCAATCCGGTCGCTATCGCGTTCTGGAAATCCTTGGTGCCGGCGCGGTCGGAACTGTTTACAAGGCAGAAGACACCGCCCTTAAAACAGTGGTGGCAATTAAGAAACTCCACAGGACAGCGAGCGACGCAGAAGCCGTGCGCTTTCAGCGTGAGGCGAAGTTGGCCGGCTCATTGTCGCATGCCAATATTCTTAACGTCCTCAACTTCGGATTTACTGATAAGCATGAACCATATCTGGTGCTAGGCTATGTCAAAGGAAAAACTCTCGCCGAGCGAATGCAGCAATCCGACTCGATTGATTTAACCGAAGCACTAGATATTTTCATTCAAATTGCTCGAGGCCTAAACCATGCACATCACAACAGTGTGGTACACAGAGATCTAAAACCTACAAATGTAATGCTCGTTGACGAGCCTTCGACTTCAGCAGAACGTGTAAAAATCGTCGACTTCGGCATGGCTAAATCAGAGCTCGACAGACAAGAACTCACCAAAGCTGGTGTTGGGCTCGGCACGCCACTCTACATGTCGCCCGAACAATCGGAAGGCGCTGAAGTCGACGCAAGAAGTGATCTGTATTCTTTCGGCTGTCTGATGCACGAAGTCCTGACGGGTCGTCCACCGTTCACCGCCGATAGTGTCTTCGAACTGGTTGAACTGAAACTCGAAGGAGAAAAACTTCCTGTAGTCCAAAATGCGAAATTCCATATTCCAATCAGTCTAGAAAAAATCGTCAATCAATGCCTGCGACCGGGGACTGACGAACGATACCAGACAGCAGAAGAGCTTCTTCGCGATCTCGAACAAGTCCGAGCAGAGCAGGCAAGTTTAGCCCCTACTGTTTCTGAAAGCGACTCACCGAATGCGGTGGCAAAGTTTGATTGGCGTCCACTAGTTTTTATTCTCATCATTCTTATGATTGCCGTGTTACCTCTGCTGGCATTCTCCGCTATAGTCTTGCAACCGGAACAACCTAAGATTGCCGAGAAGAAAAATACCTTCAAACGTTCAACCAGACGCTCGGGTGGATTCAATGCCGAAGCATCAAATGATGATGATCTAAGACAGTTTCTTTATCGACAGGAAGGCAAGGCCATAAAAGAAATTACTTTTGTGGACTCTCAGGTCACGCCTCAAGGCTACGAGCAACTGATCCACCACGATGTCGTAGCAGTGTCAATAAAAGGTGGCAACGTCGACGAGAGTATCTTGAAAAGCCTGGCGAAAGTCAGATCACTGGAAACCATAAGGCTGGATCAAAACAACTCGATCGATGCAAAGGCATTTTCTCAACTCTCACAGATGCCGCGGTTACGCGAGTTTAACTTGCTTGGACAAACCAATATTTCACCTGTACACATTGACGCAATCACGATGCTGCCACAGATAAACAGAGTTGTAATTCACTCCACACCATGTAAAATCAACGGCGGATTCAAAAACTGGCATAAATTGCGCAATTTAGAAACTGTGATGCTGGATTACACTGAAATCGAAGACAAGGACGTCGCCGATCTGGTCGACATCCCGCTCAAGCGGTTGACTCTCGATATGACGCCAATCTCTGGTAAGGTTATCGACGTGCTCGCTCGTATGAAGAATCTAAATGAAGTATCGTTCGTAAAAACTGAGAACATCACTGCCGTAGATTACAATCGACTGAGAAAGCTGCGGCCGGACATAAAGATACATTGGAAATACGAACCGAACGTAACACCTCTGCCAATACCATTCGGGCGATTATAATAGCTATCAAAAATGGCTGAAAATTCTGACAACACACCTTCAATCAAACTTGTCGCCACTTGCCGGCGATGTGGTTTGCCTCTTGGTGCGTCGAATGATTCTCCAAGTTCAAAACAAATCTGTTCTAAATGCCTCGAAGCTCAAGCACTTGACGAAGAAGACGATGAAGCCGACGAAGCGCCCATCATCCTCAAAACCAATGTTTCAAAAAAATCTGCTGAATCGAATGAGTCTGCAGATTCGAAACCACAGCCAGAAACAAGTCGAAAGGCAGAACCAATCATCGATCCTGACGTTCCAGATCAGTATGAGATTCTAGACGTCTTCCCTGAATGTCAGCATGGAAAAGGTTATCTCGTACACGACAAAGTCCTTGATACCAAACTAACAGTTCGATTTGTCACAATCGGAGTAGCGCGTTCGACTGGCGGATTGCCGATTGAGACTGTCGCGCAATTGTTGATGCAACAGACCCATCCGCACCTCGCCACCGTTTATGATTGGCGCACGGACATGAAAACAAACTGCATGATCTTGGACGGTCCTACGCCACGGAGCGTCGAAACAATCATCAAAACAGAAGGCTTCCTCGACCTGCCTCGCGCCATCGAAATTTTTATTCAGGTTTGCGAAGGACTCGAAGAACTGCATAAAGTCAACGTGGTGCACGGACACATCCGCCCGAGAACACTTGGAATTGTCGAGTCGAAAAACGGAATCGACACCGCGAAGGTCACCAACTTTAGTATCTCGAATGTGTTCGCAAACAACATCGAACAACCGTTGAAGATCTCCAGAAACTACACGTGCAATGACGTTTTTTACATGAGTCCAGAGGAATTGCGCGGAGAGACACCATCAATCAGTGCGGATATCTACTCGCTAGGATGTGTGATGTTCCACGCGATAACCGGAAAGCCAGTCTATCGCGCCCGCACCGTTCAAGAAGTGCAAGATCAACATCTCGACCCCACACCGGCAAAATTTAGACGCCGATATGAGATACCACCACATGTGGAGTCAGTAGTTTTGCACATGATCGAGACAGATCCGACCAAACGCTACAAAGATGCCAAGTCAATTCGCCGCGATCTGGAGCGAATTCGAGACGACAAAGAACCAATTCTAGAAGATAAGTGGAAACGATTCCTTTCCTATTTCGGACAATAGAACCCTTCGCTTTAAGAACTCTCCGCTTTAAGTTTCGCTTTAATTGTAGGGGCGCCTTGCAGGCGCCCATGCAGCTAAAAGTCCAAGATTGCCACACGTGAGGTAATGCTCCAAGGTCCGCATGCTCAGTTGTCTCAGTCCATTACTTAGTCAAAGAAGTTCTCATCGTAAACCCACCTTTACTAGTAGGCGGCGGTGGCATCTGCGGCGGTGGAATGGAACTCAGCTTGGCACCTGAGTCATTGACCGTCTCTTTACCATTAGAACCATCTTCGGTGGCAGTCGTGTTTTTGGACTCATCTGAATCCGTCGATTCGCTAGCCGTTTCCGAATCTTTCGCTTTCAAACTCGGCGTCTTCGATGTTTCCGTCGTATCGGTATCTTTCGAAACATCAGAAGCGTGCGAGTCGGACTTGGTTTTCGACGCTTCTGATTTTACTGATTTCGGAGTTTCCGTCGAAGTATCCGAATCGCTCTTCGTCGAAGACGCGCTCTCCTCATCCTTCTTAGAACGTCCCGTTGCACCAGGGATGGTTGTGACCTTAGGGGCGATATCATTCACTTTCGCCTTAATCGCCTTCCGAATTTTCTTCACTCGTCGAGCTTTCTTATAAGGATCACTATATGTGGTATCACCACCACCATGAGTGTAATTGTACGTATCGATCGTTGAATAAGCGCGTCTTGGTCTTGGTGGAGGCGGAGTAAGGTTGCCACCATATTCCTGAGCGACCACAGGCAAGACTTCCAGAAGGCTCGCGGTCAAAAGGACTGCTCCGATCACGACGCGACGCGAAAGGTAAGAGGCGGAGATCGACTTCATACGCTTCATTTCGCTACCCCCGATTTTTTAGGAGTCCCGGCAGCAAGAAGTTCCAGAGCTTGCCCTGCCAGCGGGTATTCGGGATTCGAGGACGATCCTTGCTCAATCACCCACTGCAGTTTTTTCTTCGCATCCTCGGAGTTCCCGTTGAAGTAATCATTCATTCCTGCATAGTAATGAGCCGCAGTTCGCTGCGTCGGATTAAACGATTCTTCTTCGAGTTTTGCAAAATCAGCTTTGCCTTCGTCCGCAGAAAGATACTTGACCAGCGGCATTGGCCACGGGAAGCTGCCCGCATTGTCCTTGCAGTCGCTCAGCACTTCCTGTGATTTTTCAGGCTTGCCATCGAGGTTTAGCGCCACCCACTTCAATAAAACTCCCTCGTATGCAGGCGCTTTCTTCCAGCCTGCGCCTTCGATCAATTTGTCAGCATTGGTAATCGCTAATGCCCAATTCTTTTTCAAGAGATTGATTTCGATCTGACTTAAAAGTGCAACTTCACTCTTCGGATCTGCATCCACAGAGGATTGCCCAACGAACTCGAGATTTCTTACCGCTGAATCCAGATCTGGATCAAGACCGACTGCGCGTCTGAAGTCCGCTGTCGCATCGAGTGGATTTTTTAACAGCCAACTAATCACTCCTCGTTCGTTATAGAGATTGGCGTCGTTCTGATTCTCATCAATGGCGTCGCTGTAAAACTTCTTCGCAGCCTGGTATCCGGCCGCACCTTGCCCATAACTGAGAATCCCAAGATTTCTATCCGCCAGTCCGGAATGGTCGTTTCGTGCCGCCGTCGTAAACTGTTCTTCGGCAGCTTTTTTGTCAGATTGACTGGTATATAGCGTGGTACCGAGGGCGATGGCAGCCTCCGAATTATCGGGATTGTCTTTGAGAATGTTTTTGAATTCGTGTTCCGCCTCGGCATACTCACCGGCATAATACTTAGCCAGCCCGCGACCGTACCTTATTTTATCTGTGTCCTTGCCTGCTTTGATAAGCCTGTCATAGTCCTCGATAGCTTGTTCAAACTGTCCGAGTTCAATGCGAACAGCCGCTCGATCAAGCATCGCTTCGAACAGCTTCGGATCTTGCTTCAAAGCCAGGTCAAAATCTCTAAGGGCACTTTCGTTTTGACCGCGCTTATGCAGTTGGAATTTAGCGAATCCCCTTCCGTGATAGAGCACTGCCTGTCCATTATTTAATTTGATCGCTTGACTGTATGACTCAATCGCCTCGTCAAATTTACCGTCGGACATTTCCGCTTCGGCCTTGGTTTTCAACTTCTTCCATTCATCGCTGCCCATAAATGGAATCCAGCTGCTGCCACCACTATTGATGCCCTGGTAGGCTACAGCTCCAACTGCGGCCAAAGCAATAATGGCTGCCACCGCAATTCCAATTGCCTTACCGGCTGAACCACCCTTTTTATCATTTCTGTTGTTTCTGTCGTCTTCATCAGCCTCTTGCTCATCTGCTGATCCGATTTGACGGTCGATGTACGACGGCAAACCTCGTTTTCTAGGTCCGCGAGCATTGCCATCATCGGCGGTGTCCGTCTCTTTCTGATGACTTGATGCTCTTGTAGATCGAATTCGCTTCCTGGCCGAGTATTCTGATGTTGCAGTCACAGGCGGAGATTTCTTCACCGTCGGAAACGGTCCGGACTCCGACGAATCACCTGATTCGTCTTTTGGTGGACTGGCCGCGAAGTTAGGAGTCCAGTTTGCCTTATTCGATTGTGGACCTTCATTTTGCGACTTAGCGGCAGGATATGCGGCTCCTGACAAAAGCTGTGACGGTGCTGATGGCGACGGGAAATTTGGTGGCAGCTTCGGTGGCGAGACGGGATTAGAGCTACTCGACTGATACTGCTGGTGCGAGATGCCGGACTGAAACTGTGATAACGGCCGCGGTGGCGGCAACTTTGGCGGCTGACTGGGCGGCACTAATGCCGGACCCGGTGCCCCTGCTGGAGCCAACTGCGGCGGCGTTCCCTGCACCACTGGTGGTGACGCTTCGCTTGGAATACTTCCTGGCGGTGACGTGTTGCCAAATTTAGGTGCCTCGAGCGGCGGCTGACTCTCGCTCGAAGGACTGAGTGATTCTTCCGGAAACCGTGTTAACTTGCCCGGTTTGCTGACATCAACTGTGCGCGAATAGAGGTGAGCAACTGTTTCATCAAAAGCGTCGTCTGCACCTGCTTCAGTTTTTTCATTTGCATCAGGTTTCGAACTGGCCTGAGCTGCTGGATTAGGCACCTCAACTGTTGGAGCATACAGGTCGGGCTGTTCATAATTCTCCGGAGGAAGCGCTCCTTTCGCGTTGGCCGGCATGCGATAGTCGTCGGGATGTTCACCGATACGTCCAGAAGGGCTGGGTGGTGCGGCAGGAGGCGCCGAAGGTGCCGGTGTCGTAGATGGTGGCGCGCCCGGTGGCGCCGAAACTGCAGCAGACCCTGCCGAAAACAACCCCGCTAAAGTAGCTGAATCAATTGCACTTTTTGCTTGAATACCATCCCTGGTGCGCACCGCCTGTGGTTTCTTTTTGCCACCATGACTGCCCAGCAGCCACGAATGATGCGGCGCGTGTCGACCGGCCGGAGGCTCAATGTGAATGCCCCCAAGACGGCCTCTTTCGTTTTGTTTCCTTAGATTTTGATCCTTTTGAATATTCGCATTTACCAGTTCTGCACCACCAGCAGAACTATTTACGGGCATGCCTGACTGATCGACCGAACCTCGAGAAGCCTCAGAATTAGCCGCTTCCGCACCAGTATTTGGATCGTAAACCTTCAAATGTGTGCTCGTAGATCGGAAACTTGACTGAAAGGATGAGTCTAACTGCACATCCAAACCATCTTTTTTATTAGAGTCGTTACCCTTTTCGCCCTGTGTCATCTGCTACCCTAATTTTGTTGTCGAGTGGTGGACGAATGAAGAGGATTTCCGATCACTACGTTGTGAAAAACGAGAGGCAGTAGAGACTGGATTATCGGCGCAAGGAACATTTTGGTTCTCCCAGACTCTAGAGACTGAACTTGTAGGCTTCTTACCACAATCCACCTGTTCACAGTCTGTCGGACAAAAGTACATCTTGACTAACCCCTCCTGGGTTTTTCAACTAAGGAGATCGATGTTTATATTACAAATGTTCGGCTGGCTTGTCTTTTCGTGCGTCCTAATGTCGTTTATCGAACATCAGGTTCACGCTCAACTGATGCACCGCCGCAACTACTTCAGTGACCGCTCTGCCAAGTATAAGCGCGTTTTTGAAGCTCATGCAATCAAGCATCACGGCCACTATTCAAATATATTCAGCGATGAGCCAGTCCCAGAGGGCGAAGACGAAGAAATTCGATTGACCGTCAGCAAGGCGCCAATGAAGTCGATACCGGCTGCGGCTCTGATTGCGTTCTTTTCGTGGCAAGGCGCTATCATCTTCGTCGGCGTAATCACCTTCCATCACTGGGCTTGGAACAAGATCCACCTCGAGATGCACAAGCCTGAACGTCGTGGCTTCAGCAAATGGCCGATCTATAAATTCCTCTCACGCTACCACTGGCTGCATCATCGCTACCCCAACAAGAATTTCAACGTCGTTTTCCCGTTCGCCGACTACATCCTGGGCACAGTCGCCAAGCCAAACGCGGCGGACCTCCAGCTCATGGAAGCGCAGCTCAACCCCGCCCCTGCGCCCGCGCGCGAATACGCCAACGTCAAATAAAAGCCGCGACTGAACTAGGCTTAAGACCAGTCGGAATGAAATTCCGCCCGGTTCAGCTACAATACAAAGCAGTGCCTCTTTGACGCTGTTCGCTCGAAGGCTGCTCTGAGGACTAAACGATTGGAGTGGACCCCGGCGCGCCGACGCCGGCAATTCAGGGAATTAGACATGAGGCTAACTAAAGGTTGTAAGAAAGTTCTAGATGTCCTGGAAAACATCCACGAACTCTCCAGCGCCCAGGATATTCACGGTCGGATGCGCAACGAAGACGACAAAGCGCCCGGACTGACTACAGTTTACCGTTCGCTGGAATCTCTAGTCAGCGAAGGTCTCGTCCAGGCGGTCGATCTCGGCGACGGCGAGCGTCGCTACGAATTAGTCAAGCCCGGAGAACACCACCACCACCTCGTTTGCGAAAGTTGCCGCCAGAGTGTGCACCTCGATCAATGCCTGATTGAGGAGCTTGAGGAGGGAATTCGCAGCAAATACGGATTCCAGGTCAAAGGTCACATTCTCGAAATCTTCGGAACCTGCAAGGGCTGCACCGCGAAGTAGGCGCAGCGCACCGTTTGAAGCGGTTTAAGCAGATCTTTTATAGAATCTCAATTTTCTAAACCTTGGCAATTCGCTGTTTCTGAAGCACAATAGAAATGGGTATCATTTCAATTTGGTAAGTCGATGACGCAAAACAACCCGCCAGCTCAGCACGATGCGTGTTGCTCTGAGGATCACGGAGCCGAACCTCAGGCAGTAGTTAACGAACAGGTTGTGAGCACCGCAATCATGTCGCTGGACAACCTCGGCATAATCGCCTCCGCCGTCTGCCTGGTGCATTGTCTCGCCTTTCCTTTCTTGATCGCTCTCTTACCAGTCCTCGGTTTGCAATTTCTCGACACGCACGAATCACACCTCATACTCGGTGGTTTGATCTGGCTTTTCGCGATGTTCGCAATCGTTCCAGGATATTTGAAGCACAAAAAACTGCCCATTTTGCTCGGTACAATTGCCGGACTGAGTCTTGTCACCTTCGGTGTACTGGCTGGTCACGCGGTTCTTGGTGAACACGGCGAAATGATTTGCCTGGTCGCAGGCAACCTGACTCTTGTCGCCACACACTGGAAGAACCGCGGTCTGTGCAAGTGCGAGCACGAACACTAGAGTCGTTCCATCACAACGCGTTTAGCTATCTATCGTTTTCGGGCCGTTTCGAACCTATGGAGATCGCTGCCGCTGACTGGGAGCGCCGGCATCCTGCCGGCTTCTCGCCGCACAAGTTTCGAGTCGGAACATAAACCAAAAGTTCTGGCCGCTTATTGGGACGCGCGCGGTGACGTCTTCTGAATGAAGACGCTCGAACTAATGATATTTCGACCTGTCACCAGGGGTGACACCGTTCACAATTGCCTTTAAGTTCGCTTTTAGTAACATGGCTAAACGGCAGACTGGCTGCGCCTTTTCCCAACATTCACCGCACACCAATGTAACAAGCATTCTAGGAATCCGCTAACAGTGCGGGGTTCCTTAACCGCTTGTTAACCTCGCCATGAGACGCTATTGACTACGCACTCAACGCCGCGCTGCGGCACAGTTACAGGGAAACCAAATCATGGGAATGCTACCCGTCATACTCTTCTATAGTTTGCTCGCGACATTTATATTGTCGCTTCTGCTCACCGTACTGAATGACGAAATGTCTGACTTCTTCTACTCGGTTTTCGATTCAATTGTCCATTCAGTAACCAACATCAGCGAATTCGTCAGACGTTGAACTCGCCACCACATGCGGTGGTGCCTGAATTTGTCGAATCAACGACGTTCTTATCGACACAAAATCACATCTTCTAAAACAAAGACACTCTCGGCTTTTCCAAAGAGTGTCTTGTGAAAACTTGAACGAATAGAGAAACTACTGGCGGCGACTAAATCTCACCGCGCTGTTGCTGACCTCATACGGATCCGGCACCAATACTCGCGCTGGGTTGAATTTGTTCAATCCAGTCAAAACGTATCTAGAAAGATCGTGAATCAAATGGCGCCATGCCAGGAATTTTTCTTTGTGTCTCAACCGCGAAACCATCTTCAAACGGTTCTGCTGAACATCTCTGTCTTCACCGTTAAACACCCTGGCTGACTGCCGACCGGCAAGCGTTTTGTTTTTGCTGAGCTCACGATAGCCGGTGGACAATGTCGTGTTCACCCTTGGCGTTGGAATATCATCCAGCGTCTTCCTGCGTTGTTCGCTTGTACTTTTGCCAGAACCGCTCATGACGTTTTTATAGAAAAGCGATAGGCCCATACGGACACCTCAAATTCTAGATATATTCGACCGGACAACAATCGATAGCTTAGGCAAATACCCGATTAGTAACGGTTTCAACGGTTAATTATGCATATTTTTGGGCGAACCAACAAGCAATTATCCGGCACTCAATGTAGTCAAGTGGATACATGCAAACCTTAAACAATCAGTAGGCTTGACTTCCGACAAAATAACCCAAGCGCAGATAAATTTGCTTTCCTCTCATGACAACCAAGAGCCGTCACGCCCCCAACACAACCTATATAGTTAGCAACCAAATCGCTCAATTTGAAAACTCGCATAAATAGCCGCTTTCCCTTTCATCAGGCATTCGCAACAACGAGCCTCGTCAAATCCGTGCCACCACTGGTAACACTGCCACCTGCACCGCTGGTAACACTGCACCAATTCTGCTCCTTTGGATTGAACTCGATATCGTAGTGCCTATGGCTCTAGCGAGCGGTGAGAATGTATCATCGATGCAGAGAACTGCCGCAGGCTGCTAACCCGGGAGCGCCGACTGCTAACCCGAGCGCCGGCTGCTAACCTGGGAGCGCCTGCGTCCCTCCGGCTTCGGAACCAACTTCTCGGATAAGAACGAGCAACGCGCGACCCAAGTTTCCAGCGCCATTGAACGGCCTACTTATACAATGTAAAATGTGATCGACACACGCTCTGAGCGGAGTCGTCTCGGGGGACCTCGGTTTGAAACCAGCTAGTTCAGCAGCTTGTGTTGCGATTCAATTTTTGATTTCGGCATGCCTTTGTTTGGTCGCGCCGGCCGAAGCAAGCCATTCTCGTGACACCGCTGGCAGTATCGCAGAAAAACCGATGGGTATCGAGACTACCAGAGTTCTCGACGAAGAAGTTACCGCCGGCGATTCCACTCGTGAAGATTCTAGAATAAAAGTCGCTCTGGTTCTTGGTGGCGGTGGTGCCCGTGGAGCCGCCCACGTTGGCGTTCTCAAAATTCTAAAACAAGAAAAAATTCCATTCGATATGGTAGTCGGAACCAGCATGGGCGCAATCGTTGGTGGTTTCTATTGCGCCGGATTAACGATGCCGGAAATCGAAAAGATGTTTATTTCTCGAAAATTGATGAAATCGTATATGTCTGCAAAACTGGCTGTACGCCTTATAAGTATGCCAATCTTTATCGCACCGAGATTGATATATCATCCTTACGACGGACTCTATTACGGCATAAGATTTCGCCGATTTCTCAACAAACATCTGCCTGATGACGAGAAGCTGATCGAAGAATTGAGAATTCCATATGCCGCCGTCGCAGTAAATCTGGCAAGTGGAAAACCTCAGTCAATTACGAAGGGACCGCTGTATCGCGCTATGCAAGCCAGTTCTGCGGTACCCGGTTTGCGAAAGCCGATCCAAATTGGTGACGGACTTTTTGTGGACGGTGGAGTACTAGCGAATATACCTGTAGAACAAGCTACAGAACTGGGTGCTGACGTGGTGATCGCCGTCAATGTCGACGAAACAATGAAGCCTGTTCCGATCAAAACATTTAGAAAAATGGGAAGCGTTAGCAGAAGAATGGTCACAGTGCAGCTCGACACCTTAGACAGCTCACACGTTAATAAAGCATGCGTGATCATCCATCCGGATGTGACGGGAATCGGTTTACTTTCCACAAGCAAAGACGATGCCGTCACCGCCATTAAAGCTGGTGAAGACGCTGCCAGAGCGGCACTTCCCCAGATCAGGCGCTGTCTCACAGAAGCTGGTGTGAAGCTGTAACTTCATGAAGCTCGACCAAATTTTTGATGAAGCGTAACAACTCGGCGCCAAAATTTCTGACTTGAGATAGACTTGTTGTCTGTTTTTGAGGCACCTCTACCAAGACGTTGACTCAAACGAAGGAGTAAGAAATGGCTACTAAAAAGACCCCGCCACCCGCAAAGTCGACAAAAGCAGAGCCTAAGTCGACCCCTGCCAAAGCCGCGCCGAGCAAGGCTGCAGCTAGCAAAGAAAAGGTAACCACGACAAAAGCAGCGAATGTAAATCCTGCTCCAAAGTCGACAACTAAAGAGACCAAGGCAACCGAAACTAAGACCACCACAGCAAAAGCAGCTGTCGCTGAAAAAGAAACCGCAATCAAACAGGAATCGATTTCAGCTGTTGAATCCAAGAAACAAAAAATTGATAAGAGCGCGATTACTGCCGAACACATCGCTGTCCGCGCATATCTCCTCTGGCAAGAACGCGGATTCAACCACGGCGGCGACGTCAATGACTGGCTGCGCGCTGAAGCTGAACTGAAGTCACTCAACTAAAAACAATCATTCTGCTGCAGTTAGTGAGTGAGCAAAACTGACGAAACTGACTGCACGACGTTTGATCGAGTGATCGACAAACCAAACGGAATCAAGAAATTGGATCCTCCAGTCCCTATGACCGGAGGATTTTTTTTGACCAAACGCAGAACAGTTTGAAACCCGCCCCCACTGCCTTTCGCAAGAACATCGGCTATATCTAATTATCAGCAACAGCTTTCGTGCGCTGAAGGCTCTCAATCAAAGTTAATCGACGCCCACCCTGACGGTTTGCAAACAAGTCGATCACATCTGGTTGGCAGTATTGCTAAAACATATATCTAGAGTATGTACAATCAGATCAGGGTATAACGATTGGCAGGCAGTACGTGGAACGCGTCTCGAAGGTTCGATGGAGGCGCAGGCACCGTAATAAATTCGACGATGCGCAAAGACATCGTCAATAGCGTAGTCTTAGAGTAAACGCGGCATTCGCAACAATCGATCGGGCAGCACGGCTACATGAGCGAGTCTCAAAACAACAACCAGGATCCTAACAACGTCGATGACGAGCAAAGCAGCTCTACAGGCGCGTCTTCTGCTCCTCAGGATGTGTCTGGATCTTTTCAGTTAGCCCAAAACCCGGAGCAATTTTTCCAGGGCAGCATCTCCGCAAACGATGACAGCGGAACCATGCCGACTCGCTCGTTCAGCTTTTCGTCTAGCCAATTCAATCCCGATCCGTCTGCAACATTCAATCCCAACGTTCTCAATCCAGAACCATCCGCATCGCTAGCCCCGCATCCCGCTCAGATGAGCCTTCCCGAGCCCTCCGCGTCGTATACTCCGGCACCGCAGGATGTGTACAATCCGGAGCCGTCGGCAACGATTCATCCGGGAGTGACATCCCATCCGGATTCCTCGGGTGCGTTCAATCCCGATCCGGCAGCCGAATATCAAGGCGGAGATTTTTTCGACACCGTTGGAAGACAAGCTCAGCCACAGGCATTTGCATCGCAACCTCAGGTGTTCGGTCAGACTGAACAAGAGTTCGCAGACCCAGGTATAGTTCCCAACAATACGGCAAGTCCTGTGCGACCGCAGCAGCCTCAAGATGGTCGTAGACTCCCAGGTGGCTTTTTCGATGTTCCTGAGAATGCTGGTGCTGGTACCGCCAATGGTGCCGCGCCAAACCAGCAAGCCGCGCCTAATCAGTATGCTTACAAACCGGTGACGGCTCAGCAAGCCTTTTTCGCAGGGAATGAAGTTCCACAATTGCCTGCTCCGACGCAGCAGACCTCCGCATTTCAGGACTTCCAAGAAAAACCGTCGCCAGTAGGAGAACAATTTCCGCAAGGCGGTCAACCCGCACAATCGCCTGGTCCAGGTTCCACGCAGGCACCGTATCAGTACGGACTTCCACAGCCTCAGCAGCAAATGCAGGACCAGCAGATCCAACAACAGTATGCTGCTCAGCCAGCTCAATACCCTACATCCCCAGCTCAGAATCAGCTCCCTCAACCGAATGCGGCTCCTTTACCGCAGAACAATTTGAACCTGAACCAAAATAGTGCTTCGGAGCAGTCACCATCCGCGGTACCACAAGGCGGCGGCGAGAAAACGGTCGGTCGGAAAAAGAGACGAAGACGGCGACTCGAGGACGATGAGCCACCAGCCAACGATTTCACTCAAAGCGAAATCGAAATGGACACGTTCAAACGGTTCGAAAAGTTGGTAGTCAATCCTGAAACAAAAGGATTGACTATGTTGGCGTTTCACGAAGCCCGACAAATACTGACCCAACCGGAAGAATTTTTCAAAACGATGCCCGTGCGCGGCAACATAGCAGAGCCGGCAATATTCCTGTTCATCCTGGCAGGGATAAGCGGCTTGTTAGCCGGCGTCATCAGTATGAATTTGCTAATCACGATTCAATTTATGATCGGCAATATCCTGCAGGCATACTTGCTCAGTTTTATCTGTTGGAAGATGTACACCGGCATGGGCAGCACGGAGCCGTTTGAAACCACATTTCGAGTCGTCGCTTATAGTCAGGCAACTTTGATTATTGCTGGTCTTAAATTCAGCATCTTTGGAAACTGGATTCCTGCCTACATCACGATGGCGATTGCCACACTCTTGGCGTTACGCCTTCAAATCATGGGCATGAAGCAAGTTCACGACATGCCTTCCGGCAAAGTCATGCCCGTGTTAGTGTTCGCAACACTGTTCATCCTACTCATTCGCTTCAAGATCTTCCTTCTCTAAGAAGCGCATGACGGCCTACAAGGCGCCTCTCAATCGAAGCGCGCCACATCTTCTCGAACTTCATGTGGGGCGCTTCGTAAGCGCCCAGACTGCTACTATCGACCGGTTTCTTCTACTATCCAATCGAAAAACAAACGCACATCTTCCGGAAGTTTAGTGTAGGGGTGCTTTGTAAGCGCCCAGGCTGCTAGTTTCGAACTACCCTTCCGTATCCCGCGGAAGACTCATCTTCTTAGTCATCGGCTCGATCCGCTTCACACCATCAGGATCCGTCATGATCAGAAGTTTGTCTCCCACCTTCAAAATATTATTCGGAGCCGGATTCCAATCCAACTCTCCATCACCGCGTTCTTGCAACAGCACGGTGACCTCATGCCGCGCTCTCAATTCATCAATCGTTTGACCAACCAAAAGCGTATTGGGCTCAACAACAATCTCAACTGCATTGATTACAGTGCCACCAAACTGAAACGAATCAACAATGTGTCCGCTGATCGCAGCCTGCGCAAACAAAGGCCCTGACTTAGCCGAAGAGCTATACGCACCTTCGAAATTCATCACCTTCGCCATTCGTTTCGCTAATCGTTGATCGAACATTCGCAAAACAACACGGATGTTCGCATTGACTTCCCTAGCTGTAAGCGCCGCTTCGATGTTTACCAGATCATTGTCGGTCACTGCCACGATCGCTTTTGCCATCTTCACCGATGCTTTTTCAAGCGTGGACAAATCACGCGCATCGCCGACCAGCACTGGCACGTCATAACCTGAGACTTCGTAAGAAAAACGACTTTCCTTGTTGTTCTCAATCGCGACAACGTCTTCACCAAGACCCTTGAGGTGCTCAACGACGCGAACACCGACATTGCCCAACCCACAAACAATAATGTGATTTTCCATAGTCTCCGCAATCATCTGCTGCCACTCAGTAGAAAATCTTTTGCGTTGAAACAAAAGGTGGCTTAAGTGTACGACGCCCTCGGCAATAGTAACCAGACCTGCAACTGGAAGCAAGAAGAAAAGCGGTGCCAAACGCCAATCTTCAACATACGGAAGCGGAGTTTCGAAGAAGGTCATCAGAACTGTGTAGTAAGCGGATTGCACCAACGTCATCTTGCCGCCGGGAACCAGATCGCGTGGATACAGACTATAAAGCGATATCACCGAAGTTGTGAAACCCAGGACCGCGCAAATCAAGAACCCGCGAAATTCGCGAAAGAGAACTTTGAGTAATCGAAAAAAACGACGACCTCGACGTTCATATTTCTGCTTAATTAGATCGGAGGAGATGGACGACATCAAACCTTCTAGATATTTTGATACTCGTTGTAGGAGCGAATGCGTCGCCCTTCAAGCCTGCCACATGAATTTGCACTGTTGCAAGTTTCAAGTTAGGTATTTTAGCAGTCACCAGGTTGCGAAGAGGCTGTCAAAATGCCCGAAAACAAAGAACCGGGTCAGAACTTTCGTTCTAACCCGGTCAAGCTGTCGGTCAGTGTCAAAGATTAGTTGAGATACGCTCTCATACCATTCATAGTTTTACTATTTCGCAGCTTTCGAATTGCTTTCGCCTCGATCTGTCTTGCGCGTTCTCGACTAATGCCAAGTACTTGTCCTGCTTGCGACAGAGTTTTTCCAGTTCCGTCTTTCAGTCCAAAACGCATTTCGATAATCGCCTTTTCTTGATCGGTCAGGCAGGTCAGAAGACCGCTGACGTCTTGTCTAAGGAGATTGTTGGTTGCCGTTTCTGTTGGTGCCGGCATGATGTCATCTTCGAGCAATTCGCCCAAAGTGCTGTCAAAACCGGTTCCAATCGCGCTGTCCAGCGAAAGTAGATCGCGTGATGTCTCCATCACTTGAAGAATTTTCTCTTTCTTGATCTCAGTTGCTTCCGATAGCTCTTCGATTGTTGGCGGTCTGCCCAAGACGGAACTCAGCTTCCTGACTTCTTTTCGGACTTTTGCCAACATCTCGTTGACGTGTACGGGCAATCGAATCATTCGCGATTTATCGGCAATCGATCTTGTGATCGCTTGTTTGATCCACCACGTTGCGTAGGTTGAGAATCTGAAGCCTCGCTCAGGATCAAACTTATCGACCGCTCTCAGCAGACCGACGTTGCCTTCCTGAATCAAATCTTGCAGAGCCATACCTCGCTTGAGATACTTCTTCGCGATGCTCACAACCAGTCGCAAGTTGCTTTCAACTAAGAGTGCGCGGGCGTGCTTATCGCCGGCCTTGGCTTTGGTAGCCAATTCTTTTTCATCAACCGCAGACAAGAGTTTGCGTCTCGAAATTTCGGAAAAGTACTTCTTGATGGAATCAGGCATTGCGCCTGCGGAGTATTTAACTACTTCTTCTTCCTCTAATACTTCTTCCGCTAATTCCTCAGCGACTTCGTATTCGGTTTCTGAATGCAGAACGCTATCAAGAACCGCTAGCTCGTCCTGGTCGAAGTTGCCGCTATCATCATCGGAGTCGTCGCCGACTGCGCTGAGATGACGATCTCCCTTGCCACGTCCGCCAGCCGAACGCTTACGCGTCGTTTTTCGCCGACTTCCGCCTGCATATGCTTCGATTTTGAAAAGCTCTTGATCTGTGATGTCTATTCTGTTTGGGTTTCCCATATAGCCTCCCTGAAGGCTCTTTATACTTTCCTTCTAACTTAGCGACCTGCTCACAAGGTATGAGTAGCTTTCAAATTTCTACTAAGGGTGGCCACAACTGGCATGCCTTTTTTGATCGATTTGACTGTTACTTTAAGACCCTGTACCTCCCGAAATGTTCCACTTTATTAGCAATATTTAGGATTTGTTAATATTCCCAACCTATTGGGCTTTGCGGGCATTTCAGTCTTACCGATTAAATACCCCAAAAATTGAGACCCATAACTTCGCTTCTCCAATTTTGAAATACTGAAACCGGATTGAAAGCTCGAAACCTCCGATGCAACGCTTTCGGTGGATTTGCTGATGTATTAAGATCGCGTAATACACTCGGCAAATGCTGATTGGGACCAATCGGTTCTAGAACAGCGGTTACTTACCAAATGGAAACCAAGCCGTGTCCTACAGCCACGTTCGTGCGATCTTCGTACCTATTATAAAGTCGTTTGATTGATAAAGAAGTTCCCAATCCGTTGAGTCTGGGCACCATATTTGATACCAGCGATGACAGACAACAAAAAGTATACTGATACTACATATAGTTACTAACCGAACTCGATATAGCTACTAACCAAACTCGCGAAAGGTGATTGATCGCCGCACCTACTGACAACTTGAAAGATTGACCTCGCAAAGTCCACCTTCCGATATATACATAATCGATATAATAAATGCTTCCAAAGTCTGTTCGAAGATGCTAACATCGGCGCACTTTGCAATTGGGGATCGCTCGATACGTCCGTGGCTTGGTTGCCTGCTCCCGCGATCCGAATCTTTCAAAAAAAATCGAAATGACTCTACTGACAACTATCAAAAAATTCTCATCTTTGTCATTGGCGATCGGAATTGCTTTCGGCAGTTGCGTGCTGATACCGCAGATGGTGCGGGCTGAATCAGGCACTGCCGTTTTAGATCAATCTATTCTCAAAGATATTTCGATCTCTAATTTCGAACAGGTAAACGAAACCATTTTGCGCGGTGCTGCACCCTCCGATGAGAACCTTCGGTTGCTCGCCAAAAGCGGCGTGAAAACCATCGTCGACCTGCGCATGTCCGGACCCGCAGTCAATCACGAATCCGGCGTTGCTCACGAGCTGGGAATCAAATATGTTCATGTCCCGCTCGGATTCAAATCTCCTAACTTGTCTGAAATGACCAGAATTCTCGGCATTCTCAACGAATCCGACAAACAGCCGGTCTTCGTCCACTGCCGTCAGGGCGCCGATAGAACTGGCATGACGATCGGCATGTATCGCCGCATTCACGATAGATGGGAGTTCAAGAGAACCTACGGCGAGATGCGAAAGCACCACTTCAAGCCAGTCTTACTCGGAATGAAATCTGCAGTAAAAACCTGTTTGCTCAGCCCAACTCTGGTTGCAGCTTTGATGCCAGCTGAAAAAACGCTGACGGCATCAGAGAAATCTTCAAATCAAACCAAAAACAACTGAGTCATATCCGCAAACTCGCACATGCAGTGGTTCACAACCCGATCCGGTTTTGGAACGGGCATGAAGCGGTTTTGTATTCACTGCACGATTCCCGGAAGAAATCACCGCGCGAATTCTGGGATGCACGAATACTAGAGCCGTCATTGCACGGATCCTGGGAGCGCAGGCTTCCAGCCTGCTTCTCGGCTCTTAATCTACTGCTTTTCTTCTTTAGCCGGCTGCACAGGCTGAATTGTCGTTCCCGATTCCGTCATGCGCCTGGTCTCAGCCAGCTGCCGCATGCCTGGGTCCAAATCGTACAACCGATACAAGGGGCCCAACGATTCTTTCAGCGTCCCCAGAATGCCGTCGACTTCAGAACCGATTATGTTAAATGCAGCCTTCGCTTGCGGTGACGTGGCATTCGTGTCGATATCGTCAGCAAGGCGCACGAGCCTGTCAGTCTCCTTGACGAGTCTCGTCAATAGCTGAAGAACCTGAATGTCCTTAGTTTCTCGGTTGCTGTCCAATGACAAAACGAAGTACCAGATTAAAGAACCAAATAAAGAGCCGCTTCAACCATTTAAGCAGGTCTCGGCGAAATTGTGTAACCCTAAAGAGTGATTCTGAGCCTGTTCAATCATTAATATTGAAAACGCGTTACTGCATTGACCCTGCGGGCAAATCTTTGGCATCATAAACGCATCTTGCGTCGGTTTTGAGTGATCGACCAGAAAGTTACCAGAAGTCGGACGGGCGTTGGACGCAATCATTCAAATTCAAGATCTGTCGACTGTTTTCCATACGGAACTCGGTCTGGTCAAGGCTGTGGACAACATAAACTTCTCCATCGAGAAGGGTAAAGCGCTAGGCGTGGTCGGCGAATCCGGCTGCGGCAAATCCATCACCTCTCTTTCAATCCTGCGACTGGTGCCCCCTCCAGGCGAAATAGTCAGTGGCAAAATTCTTGTCGACGGTCGAGATCTGCTCAATCTGACAGAATCGGAGATGCGTTCTGTCCGAGGAAACAAAATTGCGCTCATTCCGCAAGACCCGATGACGTCGCTAAACCCGGTCTACACGGTCGGCGAGCAGATTATGGAGACGATAGAACTGCACCAGCGCGTCGGCAAGGCCGAAGCGAAGAAGCGCGCTATTGAAGCATTGACGAAGGTCCGCATCCCGCAAGCCGCCCAACGCGTCGACGAATATCCTCATCAATTCTCGGGTGGCATGCGCCAGCGTGTGATGATCGCCATGGCGCTGTCGTGTAACCCATTGCTTTTGATCGCTGATGAACCCACTACTGCTCTAGATGTGACAGTTCAAGCGCAGATCCTTGATCTTCTTCGCGAGATTCAAAAGGAAGATGGCATGTCTATCCTTCTAATCACCCATGACCTGGGCGTCGTGGCTGAGATGTGCGATACGGTAGCCGTTATGTATGCCGGATCTATCGTCGAATATGCGAATGTTCATGAGCTTTTTAGCAATCCAAAGCATCCATACACAATCGGTCTGCTCAATTCGATCCCGCGCCCCGAGTCAGAAATGCTCACACCAATCGAAGGACAACCGCCGAGCTTGATTGAGTTGCCACCCGGATGCCGATTCGCTAATCGCTGCCCGCTTGTGGAGGACCGCTGCCTTAAAGCGATTCCGCCGTTAGAAGAAAAATCTCCTCAACACTTTGCCCGCTGCGTTGTCGTAAAGTAGTTAGCTTCTTGACGTTCCATTTTCTAAATTAAACTCCTGGGCAATTGAACATCAGACCCAAGAAACGGGACAATGACACTTCACCTCTACAAATTGTCTAAGAGCAAAACCAATGCGCATTCCGACAACCGAACAAATTAGAGACCTGGAGAGTAGCTGGATCGAACAGTGCGATCAAAACTGGGGACAGGTCCTCATGGAAATCGCCGGTCGTGGAGCCGCGATCCATGCGCTTCGCCTCTGGCAAGAGAATCCTGGTGATGTTGTTATCGTCATCGGCAAAGGCAACAACGGTGGTGATGGTCTAGTTATCGCGCGGTACCTGACACTATGGGGAGTGCCCGTGTCAGTTTGGCTTGTGTCGCAAACTAAACAGACTGAATCCGAAGTGCAGTCGAAGGGAAAATCAAAAAAGAGTTCTGCAGCAAAAACTACAGCAGCTGAAAGCGCAGAGTCTGGTCGCTCGTCATCGAAGTCTGGCACCGCGGTTAAAGAAGCTGGAGCATCTGGTTCCGACGACGAATTCGTGGAGATGAGAACTCGCGAAGCAACCGTCAATCGAAACATTCTCGAATCATTGAATGTTCCAGTCACTGTCGTCACGGAAGATATTTTAGGGGACGATCTCGACAACGACTTCGGAGATTTTGTTTACGACCCGTATGTTGATGAGCTGTTCGACAACGCATCTCTCATTGTTGACGCCATGTTCGGCACTGGTCTATCTAAACCAGTCGATGGTTTAAACCAGAGAGTAATCGATGCCATCAACAGAAGCGGAAAAAGAGTTTTATCGATCGATATTCCGAGTGGTATCAATTCCGATACCGGTCAGATTATGGGCAGCGCGGTTCGTGCCGACCATACAGTCACGTTCGGATATTTGAAACCTGGACTGGTCACCCATCCCGGAGCAACTCTTGCCGGACAACTAGGAATAATCGATATCGGTTTGCCGGAGCTGCCGGAAGTTTCTCCCGACATCAATCTGATGACTGTCGAGATCGTCAAGGAAATTCTTCCACTTCGACCAACCGATTCACATAAAGGTTCGTTTGGACACGTGCTAACCATCGCTGGAAGTCCAGGCATGGCTGGCGCGGCGATGCTTGCTTCCAAGAGCGCCTTGCGAGTTGGCGCAGGAATGGTATTTCTTGCCACACCACGGACGGTGATAAATACATTGCCGCCTGAAGAAGTAATCTATCGACCAATGCCTGAAACTGAGTCTGGCTCACTCAGCCACAAAGCAATCGCCCAGTTGAAAGAGCAGCTGGAAACCGCTCAAGCTGTCATTCTCGGACCGGGTCTCGGTCTGACGGAAGATACCGAAAAAATAGTTGCCGAGTTGCTAAAAGACATCGAGTGCCCCTGTGTAATCGACGCTGATGGTTTAAACGCTCTGGCGAAGAAACCAAATCTACTGGAAGGCAACAACGGCGACTTCGTTCTCACACCGCATCCGAAAGAACTGTCCAGGTTATTGAACTGCGAAGTATCCGAGATTCAATCTGATCGGATTGCCAGCGCGATAAAGGCGGCCGAGAAATTTCAATGCGTAGTCGTTCTCAAAGGCTCGATGTCGATCGTCGCTAATCCCGATCGGGAAGTGTTTATCAATCCGACCGGAAATCCTGGAATGTCTACTGCCGGCGCTGGAGATGTACTATCCGGAATTATCGGCGGATTGCTCGCTCAGGGAGTCGATGCCTTCCAGGCCGCAGCGGCAGGCGTTTATATTCACGGACGCGCTGGCGATATTCTTGCCGAAGAGATCGCCGAGTGCGGTATCATCGCCGGTGACATTCAAAGAACAATTCCGTTTGCAATTGAAAGCATCAAAGATGATGACCGAAGCGATCTGGAAGCGATGTTACTGAGTAATAGCACTGACTAGACCAAATGTAGATCAAACAATTAATACCAAATCCGAGCGAGGCGAAATCTGTGAAAAAAAGTGATATATCCAAAATCCATCGCTTCGTGGAGCCTTACAAAGTCACCAATGGAAAGAGTTTCAAGCTCAGCAATTTTGACCCGGATGACACTGGCACTTACTCTTCTGAAACAAAAGAAGAAGCGAAGCAGATGCTCATTCAAGGTGTACAGTTGCTCGGCGAAAAACAAGACATGCTGTACGCCCAGGACCGTTACGCCATGCTTCTCGTATTTCAAGCGATGGACGCGGCCGGCAAAGATAGCACCATCAAGCATGTGATGTCCGGTATAAATCCACAAGGCTGTCAGGTTTATTCTTTCAAACAACCATCAGCTGAAGAACTCGATCACGATTTCATGTGGCGCTACTCGCGGTGCCTACCAGAGCGCGGACGAATTGGTATCTACAACCGTAGTTACTACGAAGAAGTCCTCGTCGTGAGAGTTCACGAACAGATTCTTTCCATGCAACGAATTCCTGATGAGTTCGTCAATAAAAATCTCTGGAGTCAGCGTTTAAAAGACATCACCGCATTTGAAAATTACTTGCATCGCCAGGGCATTGTAGTCGTCAAATTCTTTTTGAACGTTTCCAAAAAGGAACAGAAGAAGCGATTCTTAGCCAGACTCGATCGTCCGGAAAAACATTGGAAGTTCACCGCTTCAGACTTGAGCGAAAGAAAATACTGGTCTGATTATCAGCACGCCTATCAGGAGGCGATTCGTCACACTGCAACCGAAGAGGCTCCATGGTACGTGGTGCCGGCGGACAACAAATGGTACACACGATTGGTTGTTGCCGGAGCGATTGCAGACACGATGAACAGCATGAACCTTGCCTATCCACCGGTCGATAAAGCCAAGATGAAAGAGATCGAAGCCGCGAAAGTGACTCTTGCGAAAGCAGATGCCTAGTCGGTCGAAGTTTCGATTTCGCGATTAGATCTACGACTTGCGACGGTTCGACGGTAGCTGACTGGGAGCGCCGGCGTCCCGTGGTTTCGGCACCAACTCGACGGAGAAGAATGGAACCGCGCGCGTTTGTGTTTTCACCAGCTCGTTTGCTTGCTAACGCCCGCGGTTTATCCATACTCCACAGGGAATAACAGATAGGGACGCTTCCAATTCAAGGCGCTCTATGTCACAAGAGAAGCCCGTGGATGAAATTGAGAAAGAGCTGGTGAAGCTCAGAGTTGAGGAAAGCTCTGAGCCCATTGTCGTCATGTCTGAAAACCGTTCTGTCGAAACTTCGGATGAGTTTCCAAAACTCGGAGATCGATACGAAGTCCTGGAAAAGATCGGACAAGGCGGAATGGGATCTGTCTATAGAGTTCACGATAAAACACTTGGAAAAACATTTGCGGTCAAGATCTTGCGCTACGAACTCGCGCAAGATAAAGATGCGGTCAAACGTTTCACGCAAGAAGCAGAAGCGGCTTCACGACTGACACATGGTAATCTCGGGAATGTTTACAATCAAGGCAAAACTGGAAGTGGTGCACCGTATCTGGTGATGGACTATCTCGACGGTCGCAGTTTATCCGACGTGATTCGCAATGAAGAAATTAGTCTGGATCGCTTCTTCGATATTTTTCTCCAGGTCTGTGAAGGGCTCGATCACGCCCACAAGAAAGGCATCATCCATCGCGATTTGAAGCCTAGCAACATCATCATTTCCCGATCGCCTGATGGAAATGATCTTGTACACCTTGTCGATTTTGGAATTGCTAAAGTTTTAGCTAAGCCCGGCGAAACCCTTACATCACTAACTCAAACCGGCGACATATTTGGAAGTCCGCTCTACATGAGCCCCGAGCAATGCGAAGGTGGAACCATCGATGTGCGGTCCGACATCTATTCACTCGGTTGTGTTTTCTACGAAGCTTTAGCAAAGGAGCCACCATTCACCGGCAACAATCCATTTAAGGTGATGCTGAAACAGGTCAGCGAGCCACCACCCGATATGGCGAAACTGCGGATCCCATCTAACTTGGCTAAAGTAATCAACTGTTGTTTGCACAAAGATCCCAAATTTCGATATCAATCCGCGCACGACTTATTGCGTGATCTCGTCGACGTTAGCCGAGATAAGCCGCCTGAGCGTTATCCAAAACTTCGACCGGATGAGTTTCCTTCCTGGGTTAATGACCATGATAATAAGCGTGCTGAGAAACCGCGCTGGTCAGCTGCGCTAGATAGTCCGATGAATCTCGTGGGTGCAGACAGAGCGAACGCAAAACCTCTAACTGATGCTTTGAAGATCGTAGTTTCTGTTTTTTTATTGGTGACAGGCTTTAGCCTCTTGAATCTCCTGATGTCACCGAAAACCACGACGAATACAGCGAAGCAAGAAACAGCCCGATCGCAAGACCTTGAATACGGCATGGCGAAGGCGGCAAGAAAGTACATCAGCTCTCACGATTATGTAAAAGCAACATCTTTGCTCGAGGTTATGGTCGGTAAAGCTCGCGCAGACAAAGATTACGAACAATTGGCGACGGACCTGCAGTGGTTAGCGGCCTGCTATACCGAGTCTGGCGACTATTTTGGAGCTAATCGATGCTTCAAGGAAGCTATCGAGACTTATCAATCTATGGGACCGAGCTACCAGGGCGGTGTGTATCAAACACTGACGCAATTCGCGCGTTCGCTTAGAAAGCAGAAACGCGACAAAGAAGCTGAGATCTACGAAAAGCAAGCCAGAGAAATCCAGCCCCCAGGCACGCTCCACACCGACGTGACGGCGCCTTAGTTACAGTGAACGGTTTCGTACGACCTCGCGAAGTTGGTTCCGAAGCCGGCGGGACGCCGGCGCTCCCAGGTAGCAGCCACTGTATGCGGTGACCTCCTTGCCAAATCGCCGCTCTGTTCTTTTAATTGTAGGGGCGCCTTGCAGGCGCCCATGCCGCTATTCCGCCTGCATTGCCGGTTCTAAGAACTCGATGCGGCCCTTCTTGGTATCAACTTGCGCGCGAATGCCGATTGGGACGAAACGGCATTCGGCAGTTTGTCCGATGGACATTTTGAAACAAGAAGGCTTTTTTAGTTCCTTTAAACGATCGGAAAAAACATCTTCCAGCGAAAGCATGTTAGATGAACCGCCGGTTCCGCAATTTTCGAAGACGCCCATGAGGACAGCGTTGACATCGCGGAGATTACCGGACAAATGCAGGCCGGTTAACCAACGTTCGAGCACATCGTTTCTTTCGTTTTTATCTTCTAGAAACAGAATTTTATTCTTGAAATCAGGCTTGTATTTTGTGCCGAGCAAAGAAAACAATGCCGTCATGTTTCCGCCGATCAACGCACCTTCTGCGGTGCCTTCTACCGGCGCAAATACAAATCCCGGTGGAAATGTCTCAAGGCTCTCTATTGGCTTCAGCACCAGAGCTTCGGAGATTGCCGTGCGCAGTTCAGAAAGTATCGACTGTGAGGAGATTCGATCGAGGTTTGGTCCATGAAAACAAACCAACCCGGTGACATGATTGATCGCACTCAACAAGCAAGTGTTGTCATCACCGCCGACAATGAGTTTTGGATCACGAACCAGCGCATCGTAATCAATTCGATCGATTATGCGAAGCGAGCCGTAACCACCGGTTATACAAAAGATCGCTCTAATCGATTTGTCTCTAACGAAACCATTGAAGTCAGAAGCACGCTCTGCATCGGTTCCTGCCATATACCCGTGGATGGACAAAACATTTTTACCCACGACTGGAACATATCCCATCGTTGAGAGAATTTGAACCGCCGCCGCCACAACATGAGGTCCTTCAGGACGGCTGGCAGGAGCCACTATTGCGACTTTGTCACCCTTCTTCAACGGTGCCGGTTTCAGACAATCAGACTTCACGACCTTTACGGCAGAAGTTTTAGATTTACTGTTTTTGGTTTCTGTTTTTGCCATGGATTTCTACATGCGAGTAGCGGGTTCCTCAATCTTGAGAGTGACAGTACCCTTCGCATCTGCCTTGAGTGACGCCACTACTCCCAGTGGCAGTATGAACTTCTCCAGCGAGTGTCCGAGCCGCATGCCGTAGACTACTGGTTTGCCAAGTTTGCCGAACTTTTCCTTCAGCATCCGCTCGACACTGAAGTTTAAACTAATGCGGTTGCGCCTGCTGTCGCCAGGTCTGCAACTGGCACACTCACCAATTACGATACCAGCGGCGTCGTCGATCTTTCCGGCCAGTTCAAGCTGTGTCAACATTCGATCGATGCTATGCGGCTCTTCTTCATAGTCCTCGAGAAAAAGTATTTTGCCTCTGGTATCAATTTCCCAAGGCGTACCCATTAATTGCCGAACCAGTGACAAGCAACCGCCAGTCAATTGTCCACGCGCCTTGCCCTCGGATATCACCAGACGTGGTGGCGGATACTCGGGATTCCATTCATCTTTGGGCGTCGGATCGGAAATCAACCCGATAGGACTGGTCTGCATCAACGCTTTCACGAAGTAGTAATAGGTGTATGGCGATTCAAAAAACGATCCGGCTGTCGGTCCATGAAAAGTAACCAGTCCAGTCATCTGTTGGATCGGTATCAGCAGCCCTGTTATATCGGAGTAGCCGATCAGAATTTTTGGATTTTTCGCGATCAGATCGAAATCTAGTTTATCTAGAAGTCGAGCTGCACCATTGCCGCCGCGTATAGGAAGAATCATGTCGACTTCCGGATCTTGCCACATATCGTGCAAATCCCTCAGGCGATCGGCATCAGTGCCGGCAAGGTCACCCAGTCGATCCATTGCGTGGTGTCCGACTTTCCATCGCAATCCGAGCTTCTTCAACCACTGAAAGGAATACTCGAGATCGCCTTCTTCAAAAGGAGGTGACGCCGGTGCGACGATCCCGACTGTCGATCCGGCTCTCAGGACGCGCGGCAAGACGACCGCAGGTGTAGTCCGCTTCGCTTCCAGACCGGTTTTAATTGTCTGATCGATTTTTGCCAAATCAGCAAGGGGCCGTTTGCAGGCACCCAACCTCCAGGCACTCATTCTAGCTCAGCCCTTGTCCCATACGCATCACCCGAAAGGGCTGGAGCTGAAAATTCTTGAGGACTAAACGTTTTGGTCTGGTTTTAACCTCACCCCTGCTGGCTTTTCAAGAATTCTGCCTGGCGAAAACAGTCACTGATACCCTGCCCGGCTGCTGTAGCCTGGGCTCCGGCGATAGCCCTAGCCGACTCCCCCTGGTCATAAAGTGAATGAGCGATTATCAATCTCGCTACAAAGAGCTATTTCAGTTGATATAGTTATGCAGAAGAAAGAGGCCATTTGTTTTATGTTGGAAACTAAGAACGCACCCGCACAGGAAGACTCCGATCCTTCGCTGCGATATTCCGAAGACCAGGTCGCCTGGCTCAAGAAGGCCAAGGCTTTTGCAGATAGCATCTCGATTGAGGATGTCATAAACTCCGATGTCGAGAACACTTTTCGACGTGACTTGTTTGAACGCGCTTGCCAAGAAGGCATGGGCTCTCTGCCTTTCCCGAAAACTTACGGCGGAACCGGCGGCGACTACGTTAGTTTTTGCCTAGTCAACGAGGAATTCGCCCGACGCTGCGTGCCAATCATGAGCTCGCTCGGCGTTCATGTCCTGTGCCAGGAACCAGTTTTCCGCTTCGGAACAGAAGAACAAAAGAAAAAATATCTGGTGCCGTCAGCTTCAGGAAAGTATTTGGCCGCATTTGGATTGACAGAACCTAACGCCGGCTCTGACACTGCAGCCCTGGAAACCACAGCCAAGCTGGACGCCAGCGGCAAGAATTATATTCTGAACGGCACTAAGACCTTTATCACAAGCGGTGCTTCAGCAGATTTCTACATCGTCATGGCTCGCGTTACAGGTGAACCGCACAAACCATTCCCACCGCCCCGCGAAGCAGGCGCCAAAGTAGACACGATCACCGCCTTTATCGTTGAACGTGGTTTTGAAGGCTTCAATATCGGACAAAAATTCGACATGCTCGGCATGCGTGGCTATTCTACGTGCGAGTTAGTGTTCAGCGACTGCAAGGTTCCTGTCGAAGCGACTCTGGGAGATCCAGGCGCCGGGCGGAAAGTAGCATTGTCCAGTCTCGCGAAAGGGCGTGTCACAATCGCAGCTCAGGCAACAGGATGGGCTCAAGGAGCGCTTGATGGACTGATCAAGGTTCTGAGAGACGAGAAGAGCAAAGGCATGTTTGACGACAGCCTCAACGGTATGGCGTCTGTAGTCGGCGATCTGATCACGCAAGTTGAGAGTGCGCGCATTCTTACATACCAGGCCGCAGGCGCGATCGACAACGGCGATACGGATGTCACCGTAGCATCGATGGCTAAAACCACAGCAACTGATGCTGCAATGAAGGTTTCCACAGAAGCGATATCGGTTATTTCCAGCCTCGGCCTTCAGCCGGAACTGCTTATAGAGAGAATCTTTAGGGACGCAAAAGCCGGACAAATTTACGAAGGCACCAATCAAATTCAACGAATGTTGATTGCTCGCACTTTACTGAGATAATGATGGTAAGCCGATCCCGACAAACATAGTTTAAAAACAATGCCGCCAGAAACGCAAATCGAATCTCAGCCAATCAAAAAAGAAGTCGTGGAAACACGTCCGAAACCCGCTTATCCACTTATCTCCAATCAACCGGATCGATTTGGTGCATTGTCCGAAGCGTTTCTTTTTGTAGAAGAAAAACGAATCTATGAAATCATCGGCAAGGTCAAGTTCTACTCACTAATTGCAGCAGTCGTTCTTGCAATTCCGATCGCCATTCACTTGTACTTGCGCTTCGCAGCCAATGCGCCTCTTCCCGGTACGGTGATGGACGTAGCGAAGATACTAATCCTTTATGTCCTGATTGGCTCAGTCGGCGCACTAACCGGGTTCTTTATCTACCGGCACAAGATCATGGAGTTGCTCGCACAACTCGAAGACCTCGCTTACTTCGGTGACGATATGGCGCGCTTCTACATGCCGTACGTCAGAAGCGAAATGAAAGACTTCAACGAAAGAATCAGAAAGCTCAAAGATGAGCCTGCCGTGCCGAATAGCATGGAAATTATGAAAGACTTGTGGCCGGTGGTATCGCTGCTTTTAAAACGCGACGCCGACATTCTCAAATGGGGCAAAGTTGGAATGAAAGCGTACAAAGTGCTTTCATCGTTTTTCAAAGGGCACAACCACAGCAGTAGCGAATCGACGTAATGCGTTCAAGCACCACTTCTCATTCTGCTTTCGACTTCAAGAGTTATCTCTCTGACAGGCGCGATCTTGTCGAGAAAAAACTCGAGGAATTCCTATCGGAAAAAGAACCCGAGATATTGTGGGAAAGCATGCGCTATTCCGCGCTGGGCTCGGGAAAACGAATCCGCGCTTTGCTGGCAATTTCTGCGTATGAAACGATCAAGCGCATCAATGGCGGTACCACTGAGAGCAACGCAAAAATAAAGTCAAACTCACCTTCGAATGGTTCGGAAATCAAAAACGATTTGCCGAAACTTCTTGCTCCAGTCCTTCCACTGGCATGCGCAATCGAAATGGTTCACGCCATGAGCTTGGTCCACGACGATCTGCCCTGCCTGGATAACGATGACGTACGCCGAGGCAAGCCCACCAATCACAAAGCGTATGGCGAGGCGATGGCTTTGCTGGCCGGTGACGCGTTGCTTATGAGGGCATTTGAAGTCCTTATATGTAGTAGGGATATTCAAGAACATATTGAATGCAATTCCACGCTTCTTGACATCACGGGTAAGTTAGCCACCGCCACAGGTGCTAACGGAATGGTTGGCGGTCAGGTTTTCGACCTTATCTATACAGGTTCTGGATCGAACCAAAACCACAACAATTCCAATTCAACGCAGTTAAATGAGACGGTTATAAGAAAAATCCACACCGGGAAAACAGGTGCACTCCTGCGATTCTCGCTTTGGTCCGGCGCACGACTCGCATCAGCGAACCAATCTCAACTAAATGCAATGGACCAATTTGGTGATATTGTCGGACTCGCATTTCAAATTACTGACGATCTGCTCGACGTCACAGGTGATGTAGAAACGCTTGGGAAGACGCCTGGCAAGGATCAGGCCGCCAACAAGGCTACCTGGGTAGCAGTTTTTGGAATCGATGGAGCGCGCGAAAAATTGCAGATATTGGAAGACGAAGGCAAGAAATTGTTGAAGGCGGAAGGTCTATCCAACGCAGATGGGCCGATCCTCGAGTCCCTACTTGAGATGGCGATTCACAGGCATAAGTAAGGTAGGGAACGGAATGGATTTATCGTTTTTGGGCACTCACTGTCTGTTTCTCGCTGACACTATTTTTGATACCACTGGCACGCAGCTTGCATCGCCTGGGGCAAATCGAGGTTGGCAAGTGATCGCCGTAACCGTCTTGAGCAGCACGATTGCGCAGGCGCTCAAGATAATCACTAAGTTGGCCAGGACCGGTCATCTTGATTTGCGCATGATGGCGAAAACTGGTGGCATGCCTTCCAGCCATAGTTGCTGCACTATGGGAATGGCAGTCTCCGTGGGCTTGATAGAAGGGTTTAACTCCGTCTCATTTGCGATTGCATTATGCCTCGCGTTAATAGTTATGTACGATGCTGCCGGCGTTCGCCGAACGGTTGGACTCCAGGCAAAAGTGCTCAACGAGATGATGGCCGAGCTATTTTCTGAGCATCCACACTTGTCAAGCGCCCGCATTAAAGAATTCCTAGGTCATACACCCATAGAGGTTTTGGTGGGTGCAGCACTAGGTACGGTGATAGCTTGGGTATTCAATATCCTCACTGTGCAACACTTTCTACATGGCTAGCCCCAAATGTCAGAAGCCGGAAAGCCTCACTGTATTACGATCACTTAATACATGACTACTGTAAGAAATCGATACTTTTGCTCTATAATCAAGGTCTTGGAAAGGGTTGCCAGGGATCATCCTAGAACTCGCAAATTCAATTTGAAGTCTAGGAACGATATCGAGAGTATTACCTCTTAGATATTGATGACCAAAACAAAGTCAAGAGCACCAGCTCCTTTCCTGCCAAAGACCAAAAAATGCTGCTCGCATTCGAAGTCAAAGGCTGTGCGTTGGAAGTGATGGCATTAGCTATCAGGTTTCACTTAATGCTGTACCAGTCGGATTCCGTGTTTTCTTGAAAAGGAGGAAAGGCAGAGGTAAATAAAGAAACTCTCCAAGAGTCAAATTGATAACGCTGCCGAAAACTAAATGAACACAACGGTCCAAACAAACACCACACCAAAAACAACGTCGCCTAGGCGGTCTCGCTTCCCAGGTAAAGAGTCGGGTTCCGTCTCTTTCAACCTGACCGCACTTGGTCGTCAGCTGCTCAAAGAACAAGCATCCGCTGCTGGTGTTTCAAATGGGGACTATGTCGAAATGCTCATTCGTGAGCGCGCCGGTATGCCACCTTTGAGACTGCCCGCCTCTCTGAAGCAGACTGGACCCAAGGGTGGTGCCAAATCTTACTTCTTCGGTAAGAACCGTGGCACTACAACCGCAGTATGCGTAACACCGATGGCTCACAGATTGCTCGACGAACAAGTCGCTGCGTCTAGAATGAGCCGTGGGGATTATATCGAATACCTCCTTCGTGAGAAGTCTGGGGTAATCGAGGAATCATTCAAGAACTTCAACCTCGCCACATGGCAAGCAAACCAAGTGCAAGCAGCACCGATTGCTCAACCTGAAGTTCAAACGTCCTTCGCGCCTCCTCAACCAGCTGCAGTTGAACCGCAAGCTTATCAACAGCCTGCTCCAGCTCCAGTTCGTGATTGGAATTCCGGCTACTAAGCCTGGATTCCCGCAGGGAAAGTGGAATAAAATCCTCCTTAATTAGAGGCCTCTGTGTTGAACAGAGGCCTCTTCTGTATTTTCGTTCTGTATGTTCGTTGTGTATTTTCGTTCTCGGCTGCTGACTGCTAACCTGGGAGCGCCGGCATCCTGCCGGCTTCTCACCGCACCTCTGCGTATTCGGTTCTTGAACGCGTATTTTCATTTACTAATGTGAGTGGTGTCATATCTGGTGCTGGTTTCTTGGCACCTCTTTTGGTGGCAGATATTTGACTATATTTTGATCTGAGTGAAGTAATTGAGAGTCACCGTTGATGGTGGCGGAGTATAATCATGCGGCACCTCATCAGGAGATAAACTTAATGCGATTCGATTGCCGCTATTTGCGCCCGTTAGTAGTTGCTTCATTGGTTGCATTCTTGCATTCTCCCGCCTATGCCGAGGAAAGCCCCGCGACTGACGACGCCACGATCAAAGGAGGCGTCGTCCAGGTCGAAGTGACTTTGAACGATCTACGCGACGCTCGACTCTCGATCAGCAGAGCGCGAAAAGCTACCGCCAACCTCTACGACGAAGTCACTCGTCAACAAATGACGACGACCTACAACCCTAATCTCGTGGGCACTACGGTGATCATGACTCCTATGATAATGAGCGGTCCGCTCTTACCGGCCCGGAAAAAATGGGTGGATGAATCGATGGATGATATTGGTCCAATCATCAAACTGTTTAAAGAAGACGTCGACCAGGCGATCGAAAGTAACCGACGAACTGATGTCAGCGACAAGTCAAAGAAAACGCTCGATCCTCTCCGAGAAGAAGCGTTCGCTTCAGTAAAAGAATCTTTTGATCTGTACAAGGAATTGGAAAAGCTGACTGCTGGCCCTGCTTACGACAATGCTGCAATCGCATCTCTGGCAAAAAGTTTGGACGGAAAATTTAAAGGACTCGACAAAACGTTCAAGAAAGCAATCAGCATTTTGCAGAAAGAAGCAAAAGCTTCTCGCAAAGCCTGAAAACTCATGCTTATCGAAAGCGGCTCAAACAGCCAAAGCGTGGATAATTGCTAACCGAAAAACGAATAGTTTGGCATATTTTATTCGTCGAAGGTTGGAGGCTTATCGTCTGTTTTTTTGTACGTTCCGATGGCAGTCACGCCCAAGCCGCCGAAGCCCGTTCCTGACTCGTCAACTCCGATCGTTTTGCCTCTGTAGTTGAACGTAAGTTTGTAACCGTCGCCGGTGTACACCGCTTTGTTATTCACCAGGTTTATTTCACCACTCGTTCCTCCGGTGTTCCCACCATGATTGGCGCTGATTTCAAACTTGAGCTTGTTTCCGTTCAGCTTAAGCACTTTGAGTGTCGCACCGTCCCACCTGCTGTCCCGATCATATGTCCCCGTCGGCGATGTGGTTTTGATATTTTTCGCGACGCTTTTTGATTTAGAACTAGCAACTTTGATCTTGGATTTTCCGGGAGGCTGAAATACTAATTTCAACGGATCGTTCTGCCGTCTCGATTTCAAGTCTTTGATGTAAGCGCTCATCGATGGCGTTAATTCAGCATTACCAGTGGCGCCCCAGATGTTTAGCTGATCGGAATCGAGTACGGCGACCTGCGCACGATTGCTTTTCTTGTTGAAGGAGATTGCCGATTCCATTGACGTGTACAAGCCGGCAACGCCACCATGGGAAAACATCTCGTCGCCTTTAATTTGGAATGACTCCAGCTGTTGTGTTGAGTCCTCAAACTGTGGATAGGAGCTACCCATCGCCATCTTCATTGCCGCTATCACATTAGGATTCTTGAGGACTGACCAGGGTTGATCTGGATCAAGTGAGGATAAAGATTTCGATGAAGATGTCTTCTTTATCGGAGCTGCCAGCGCGGAATTGACGAAACCGGCATCAGCGCATAGGCAGTACGTAAAGGCAATGGACGAGATAACGATTTTGCTGAGAAGAGATGTGCTGGCGGTTTTCATTTGTGATGACCTCAATGCATAATGCAAACGATCGAAATCGATTCGTTCGATTGAAATTATCCATTGAATTTGTCAAACCGCGAGCGCGTAATTGGAACTTTTACCAGGGCTTTAAAGTTCCTTTCCGCTAATTTGGAAATCGATCATCTCTTTTACGAAATCCGATCCCTACTTACGTTATTCGAAACGAAGGCAACGTCGCAGCGGAACTCTTCTTAGATGCACTCGGCTTCTCGATGTGTTTGCGCGCATCGGGCTGACCGAAATTCCGTGCGAACATTAGCACCATTCCAAACACGAGAGGAAAAGCGGCCAAAGTTATTCCTAATGCCCAGAAGAAAGCTTGTATCGGATCAAAACCGTTTAGCAAAAGCCCTCTAAACATCCCGACCGTGCCAACCAGACAAGAAAATGCAAACAACCATCCGTGAGGAACTTTGAAATGCGAGAACTCGATATCATCAGGTCTGCCGAGCACAACCGCCATGTACAGAGCTTCAGTGGCGAACGTCACGATGAAGCACGAGTAGAACCACTGCGACCAGGGATTGAGTTCTGCTAATTGCGCTTTCAATTGAACGAGCTTTTCCTTTTCGCCGCGCTTTTCATACATTTGCCCGAGCAAGCCCATCGTTTCTTTAATCCGCTGACGGTCCGGGATCCACGATTTCTTTAGCTGCCCGATGGCTTCTTTGTACTGATCCTCTGCCGAGACATACATGTCGACCCGCTGATAGGCCATCGCCAACCCTTCAAGAGTGGCTATATATGCGGGATCTTTAACGCCTTTAGTCTGAATGACTTTGCTTACTTCAGCCTTGTAGAAGTCGACTGTTTTCTCTTTGTCTCCAAAAAGCAGAAGCCGCCGCCCCTCGGTACTGTATTTGTCCCAGGAGATGCGCTGATTAAAGTGTTGAATAAGTTCAGGAATTGCCATTATGGCAACTATCGTGACGAGGACTATTGCCAGCTTTTCCCTAGTGCCCATATCCGCCTCCGACCATACCCGATGATCTCGCCAGGGATTCCTCAGACAGGGATTGTGCCCAAAATTGGCAATCTATAGACGCATTAGGCTATCATCTTAACTAATCAGTACATTGTGTTCTGAGAGTGAAACTTACTACACAGGTCTTTGATTGAACCAACCCGCACAGTATGCCGGATTCCTCTGGCGCGTCCTGGCCGCGTTGATTGACTTCGCCCTGGTCATCGGTATCTCGATGGTGACCAGTTTGTGCACATACATTTTTCTTGTAATTCTCTTTTTGGTCATTCACCAGGACAAATCAATCATTGATGCCCACGCCTCACTCATTGGCTACGCAGTTGGATTAGTGGTTCTCGTTGTTTACTACGCCGGAATGGAAAGTTCACGCTGGCAAGCGACACCCGGAAAGTTGTTGTTTGGACTCTCGGTAAGCGACATGAACGGCAAGCGAATTTCCTTTGGTCGCGCCCTGATTCGCCTGTTCTTGAAAGTGATTTCCGGCTCCTTGTTTGGGATGGCGTATTTAGTCTGCCTGTTTACCGAGCATAAACAGACCCTACATGACGTCGTAATCGGCACTTTAGTCTGGAAGGCAAAATCGAAACTTGAGATCAAACCGACCGAACAGCTCGATCAAAAAAGTTGACCAGCCTTGGGAAAAGGAAAAATTTTCCAGCACGAATAGCGGGCTACCAGCGACGAGACGGGGACCACGCCCCGACTCGCCTGCCTTAGCCACAAGTTCTGCCTCAAAGAAAACGAGTGCAGAAACAAACAGAAAGCACGATTAGCTTTTAAGTCATTCAGTTCTCAAACTCACCACTAACTAACTGGCTGACTTACTTTTTGTCTATAATTCAATCGTACTGGACAGCACTGCGAAATATCCGCACTCCAAAACTTTAATGGAAATATGACCACGACGAAAGAAGTCATCCTATTCACAGTGCCTGGTTGTCCTCTCTGCGCAGAGGCTCGTAATTGGCTGGAACACAATGGTATCGCCTATGGTGAACGTGATGTGCAGAACGATTATTCTTCCATGCGAAAAATGTTTAAACTGACACGACAAAACCTGGTGCCTGTCTTGCTAGTTGGTGAGACATTCAAAGTCCGTCCAACCGAACAAGAGATAATCGACATGTGCTCGTAGTGAACTTGAAAAACTTCTGGACCTGTCCCACAGAGCGACATTCAAATACAGAAATTCGTTCAAAGGACTCGCTTCAAGCCATATTTCAATCGTACGAAACGCTCAACTCCAGCTGTTTAGAAACGAACAGAACCGTCTAAACTCTTCCAGCTCGGTTCTCAATTTCGTCTCAGTACTAAGATGCCAATCACTAAGCTGTTCGGAAAATCTGTTGGTAAATTGCATTGCCGACATCACATTGCTGGGAACGCTTTGTTTAATTCCTTCCAAAACCTCACGAGGATGCATCGCTCGATTTCGGTGTCGCAACCTAGTTACCGTTTTGAAGTTGGTTTCGCCCAGACCATCGATCAATTTGAAATTCGTTTCTTCAGCAAACATCTTATGTTCCTCACCGAGTTACCCTCAGATTAGCGGCGAATTATTGCAAACTGATCACAATTTGCGGTCAATTTTTCATGTACCGAACTTTTACCAGGTGGGGGCAACTGGGCATAACCCATAAAGCTGCCCAAACCACCTGGAGTGATAATCGTGAGCGAGGAAAACAAACAGAATGCCGCCGAGACCGAAGAAGAGGCGCTTCTGAAACGGCTGACTGAAACCGAAGTCCAGAAAGATCAAGTAGTCTCCATGGTCGGAGACCTGGTCGGGATGCTCGGTCGCATGAGCGGACAGAAAGGCTACATGATGCCGAAAGCCGGTTCCACTGCGCCAAGTTCAAAACGAGAGCCTCAAAAGAACATTAAATACATCAGTGAAAAGCTGGCTGAGGCGACTGAAACAAAGAATTTGGACGGATTGCGAAACGATGATCACTTTATGCAATGGCTCACCAGAGAAGGGTGCAAGCTGAAAAATTTCCACGAAGAGCTAGGTTTTGCCCGCCAAACGATTGAACTTGCGTTCGAAAACGGCGACTATGATCTGGGATTGCTCGCCTCCACTAAGGCGATCAACATCGGAAACCTGCACGCTAAGCGCGATCGAGAGATGCTTTCGGAACTCTACTGGGCCCAAGCCGAAATCTACGCATCAATCGATCGAATGAAAGAAGCGACGGAGAGCTTAAAGCACTGCGTTCAGCTAATCAATCCTGGTGCGACCGAACAATCGGATGCATATCAAGAACTGGCTCAGCAGCTCGAAGAAACGCGACAAAAGGCACACGCACTGAGCACTTAGCTAAACATTAACTGCGGAGAACATGCAGCGTACCTGATTCCAGGCACGTTCTGTACGGTTCCAGTCAATCGCGTTGTCAGGTATTCCAGACACCGACTCGGTATGGACACACAATCCTGTATACTCATTTGAAATTTTCCAAAAGACAGGAGGCGATCATGTCTAAAACTGCCAGTGCTACTGAATTGCAACGGGATAAAGTGCAAGCATTTCAAGCGAAAGTGCTTGAAGATGTTGCCGGATTTGTCAGCATTGCTTGCGGAAGTATTGGAGACAAGATCGGCTTGTACAAAGCCCTTGCCGCTTCAGGTCCTGTGACACCAAAAGAACTCGCAGAAAAAACTGGAACGACAGAACGATACATTCTGGAATGGTTGATCAATCAAGCTGCCAGCGGGTATGTCGACTACGATGCAGTCGCCGGGCGCTTCTCCATGTCAGCGGAAAATGCAGCTGTACTCGCTGATGAAAATTCTCCATACTTCGCAGGCGGATTCTTCGAAGCATTCTTCGGGTTTGGACAGGCTGTACCGAATATCACTGAGTGCTTTAAGACCGGAAAGGGCATGCTCTGGGGAGATCATGATCCATCTGTGTTTACTGGAGTCGAAAGAGTTTTTCGGCCTTCCTACATGTTTGAGCTGATTCCTCAATGGATTCCTGCGATGTCAGGCTTAAAAGAGAAATTGGAGAAAGGCATTAAGGTCGCCGACGTCGGTTGTGGTCACGGACTTTCGACAATAATCATGGCGAAAGAATTTCCCAATTCAACGTTTTTCGGTTTCGACAATCACGCGCCGTCAATTGCGCGTGCGAATGAAGAAGCTCGACGTCAGGGCGTTTCCGATCGCGTGAAATTTGCCTGCACCGATGCTGGTGCCTTCACCGGATCGGACTACGATCTGGTGGCATACTTCGATTGTCTGCATGACATGGGAGATCCGGTCTCATCATGCAAACGTGCAGTCGCAACATTGAAGCCAGACGGTTGTGCAATGATCATCGAACCAATGGCAGGCGCCAAAATCGAAGACAACTTCAATCTTGTCGGGCGCGTCTTCTCCGGTGCATCAGTCATGTGTTGCACACCAAATGCAGTGGCATCCGGCAATCACTCACTGGGAACCATCGCCACTGACGATGCTCTGGAAAAAGTCGTCAAAGCCGGAGGCTTCTCTTCATTCCGCCGAGTGGTTGCTACACCGTTCAACCGGGTTTTTGAAGCCAAGGTATAGTCACACGACCGCAGTCAAGTAGTTTTATTCCACCGTGGTTGGTAGAATACAGTTTATATAGAAGCCCGAAAGGTGACTGTGCTAAAGAAAAAGGGACAAGGCGGGCTGGGCGCCCAACTTAGAAAACTTCCACGCGGACCGGATCTGGCGGAGCTGCATCAGCTCCTGTCTCAATGCATGGAACAGCGTGGAAAGACCGTTAAGCTGGCCTGGCGTGGGTCTAATCTGACTCCGTTTACCCTGGAAGTGGTCTGCCATTTGAAGAACGGAACGGCTCAATGGCGCCTGTATACAGAACATAGCCAGACACCGCTTTTCGACTATACCAGTATTGATGTTCTGCTGGTTTACAACCTTGTCGCCTCGCACTGTGCCGAGGTTCAGCAAAGTGAGAAACGCGAAACCACGCAAACATCATCCCATCTAAAACTGCCATCCTATGTCCCGGAGGCGAAACCCACGCCTCCGCCCCCGGCAAAGCAGGAGCCATACTTGCCGGAGCCGCCCCAAATCAGGCGTGCAGAACCTGCACCCGAGGTGCAAGCCGACTTCAGTTATCGAAACACACATTATGCCGACCAGGAAATGACGCGTCCACCGATGGTGGTCAAGGCCGTCACCCCAACCGGAGAAATCCCGACGCCGCCATTTGCGCCTGTGCCTCCAAAACCAACGCTGTCTGGAGACAGCCCAATTCCTAGAGAAGGAGAACTCAAAGAAGGTGCCCTTCCGGAGTTGCTCCGCGAAATCTCGCGCGCTGGTGTGACCGGGCGGCTAGATGTTCGATACAACGATATGAATGCGACCGTTTTCATCCAGGATGGCAAACCAGTCGATGCCACCGCCAATGATGTCGTCGGCGACGAAGCAATGATCGAAATTTTGACGTGGAAAGAAGGTTCATTCTCCTTCGAATCTCGAATTTTGCGAAACAATCACACGGTTTACGAATCCATCGAAAGCCTCGTAGCACAGAGCAAGAAACTGAGAGAACGAATCGAATACTTGAAAGAAGCCGGGATGCTTCCGTCCTCAGCCTTGATTCAAATCAATACGATGCTCTCGCAGCAAGATTTCATTGCCAAAGTTCAAGAACACTGCCCAACTGATATCGACACCATCTCCCGCGTTTACTGCGCACTCGATGGCAAGCGCACCTTCGAAGAACTTTGTCGCTTTCTGCACATCTCGCGCATTCAGATGGTGCATATCGTTTTCCATCTCTTAACCAGGGAGTTGATCAAGATCCTCAACGAGCCAAAATCGAAATCGACACTAACTCTGGCTCCTCGCGTGATCGATAATGCCGCAATCCAAAGCATTATGATGAGCCTGAGAAGAGCTGAAACCGGGCTTTTCATATATCCTGCCTTCCTCTATTTTCTCGAGCAGGAATACTTTAGAAGCTATCGATCGCGCAGTTCATTTTCTGTTGTCGTGTTCGAGATTCGACAGAAGAAAATTATCGACGGCAAAATCGTGCGCCGTGTGCTGAATGAAAAAGCGCAAATGGACGCTGTTCTCAGAATCAGCAACATCAAACGTCATATGGATCTGATGGCACACTATGACGGCAATGATTACGCCCTTCTTCTGCCTAATACACGAACACAGGGCGCCGAGATTTTCATCGGTCGCGTCATTGAAGCTTTGAGAACAAAACCGCTTGGTGGCGAAATCGACGGCAGTCAGTTAGCCATCGCATTCGGTGCAAGCTCAGTTCCTGACGATTTCAAAGACATGAGTTCATTACTGGGCGCTGCAGATCTGGCGATGGTCAGAGCTCGAGACACGGATACACCACTGGTGATGTTTCGTGACATCAAAAATCTTGTTGGCTGAGGCATGAGAAGTCTCGACCTGGAAGCTTACTGCAAAACTGATTCTCGCAGACACTTGAGAGATCTAGCCATGATGAAACCGACGAAATTATTCATGACGCACCAGTTAGCTCGTTCACTCGAATCAAATTGCCAACGTAATTTTCTGTTTGCAATTTGTTGTTCCACAACGATGGTGTTATCTGCGGTGCCAACTTGTTTTGCGCAAAGCTCACCACCGGAACCTGCAAAATCGACGGAATCATCGAAACCTGCGGGCAACGATGCACCCGCCGTGTCTTCCCAGGACGCAACAAAAACTTCGACCACACCTTCGTCAACAACTACGCGACCGATGTCGGATGCAATGCCGCTGCCAAAATCGATGACGAAAGCTCCCATCTCAACAGCAGATGATTTCATTCCCGGCAGCGAAGTTCTTCCGACTCCGGAAAAAACGACAGCCCAATCGGAGGAGTTCGTTAAGAGTCAGAAGCCAACTATGGATCTGGCGATGGTTCTCTATAAAAACAATGAATTCAAACAATCATTGCTAGTGCTTGCCAAACTGCCACAGACAGAGCAAGTTCATTATTACACTGGTCTCTGCTACAAAGAATTGGGCAATTTCAAAGATGCCACCACTCATTTTGCATGGGTCGCATATTACGCTAAGGATCCGAAGTTAAAGAGTTATGCTTTTGCCGCAATACGGAGCACCAAGCCTAATCGCCTGAACATCAAGAAAGATCCCGGTACTTGCAACAGCAACATATATAGTTCAGCCCAAGCAAAGATTCGTAGTGAAGAACTTCAACATCGGATTAAGATGAAAGAACAAGGTGCCGCAATCCAGCGAGAGATGTCCGGAGGTTTTTAAAACTCAATGCCCTCGCGACCAGTTCGATTGAAGAAGTTCTTGTCCCACCCGCTAATTACTCTGGTGGCACTTTCGTTGTTCCTCTCACCAGGCGCGTTTGCACAAGAGGCAATCTGGAGTTCCTACAATCAGGACGGCGAAAAATTCTTCGAAGATAAGGAATACGATAAGGCGGAAAAAGTTTTGCTTGAGGCCGTCAAAGAAGCAGAAAAACTTCCACCATCCGACGCATCAAAACTTTTGCAGTCTCTGAGAACTCTTCGAAAAGTCTATCTCGCCCTGGGAAAAGGCGCGCAAGTCTCGCAGATTGAAGGGCGATTGCGATCGCTTGGCGATATGACTTCAGGCGAAAGTACTTCCAACGGACCGACTGAAGATCCGGCAACAGATCCTGCATTGGCCAAAGCGAAGGCATCGGACGATGGCGATAAGTCGGAAGTGAAGAATTCCCAAGACACAAAAAGCGAAGACAGTAAGGGCGTCTACAGAGACAAAGAAGAACCGGTAAAGGCGACACAAGAAAAAGAATTCACGATCTCCACACAATATAGAACTGATAAAAAAACTGACTCAGATACAAGTTCTGGAGACTCGGATAAACCAATAATCGAACCACGCCAAATTGCAATGTCGACTCCTGAGATTCCAGGTTTATATGGCGGAAGCAGAAAAGCCCATGAAGTGCTCCAACTTATTGGACACTCCGGTTGGATAAAAGCACTCGACATGACTCCGGATGGAAATAAGGCGCTATCAGGTTCTCAGGACAACAGCATCAGACTTTGGAATGTCGCTACCGGAAAAGAAATTGGCAAATTTGAAGGTCATGATGACGACGTTAACTGCGTTGTGTTTTCTCCTACGGGAAGCAATGCGCTTTCCGGCGGCTCAGATAGAACAGTTCGTTTGTGGGACATCGATCTGGGAACAGAACTGAAAAAATTCGAAGGTCACCAAAATTTGGTTACTTGTGTGGCGTTTTCCGAGAGCGGCTCACGCATCGCATCTGGTGGCTATGACGGCACCGTTCGCATTTGGGATACGTCTACAGGAAAGCAACTCAAACAGATGGAAGGCAATCTGGGAACGGTTCGTTGCCTGGCATTTACACCTGATGGCGAACAGCTAGTAAGTGGTGGCACGGATAAAATCGTCACGCTCTGGAACGTTAACACTGGCACCGTAGCTCGCAAATTTACCGGTCACAAAGGCGAAATTTCCAGCCTCGCCATCTCACCTGATGGCTCGAAGGTCCTCTCCAGCAGCCGTGATCTGACGATTCAACTATGGGATCTGTCTACTGGAGAACCTCTCAAACTACTTTCAGGACATACTAATTGGATCCAAAAGGCTGTTTTTCTCAGCAGCGATCGAGTCATCAGTGGTGGCTTGGACAAGAAAATTCGCATCTGGGATTTAAACTATGCAAAGGAAATAGAGTCTTATCAAATACCACCATACGGAATGTGGAGCGTAGCATTCGATAGAAAGGGAGAACGCATCCTTACCGGAAGCGACGATTTCAGTATTCGCCTTTGGAGATTGCCCTAGTCAATGTCGAAGAGATTCTATCGCGCTTTGATCTCAGCTTCGCTTGGACTGATGATGATCGGTCCGGCAAATTGCCAGGATACCTTTAGTGGCTATTCGACAAACTTTCGCACATTCTTGACAGGACATGCGGCGAAGGAACTCAAGGCGGCGCATCCAAGTTCGCTGATCGATCAAGCGGAAGCAAATTTGTCGAGTGGAAAACATGCCGAGGCAGTGAGCAACTTCAAAGAGTTTCTCGCCCAGAATTCCGATCGGCGTCAGAAAATTGTTTATTCGCTCGATCTGGCTGACGCGCTTCAGCGCATGGGTAATCGTCTAGCGGCTGAAATTGTTTGTGACGACGTGACCAATGAATTATTTGCAATTCCAGATGCGGAAACCAACGAAGAGACACTTAACTTCCTCAATTGTCTGGGCGCTTTCTACAGACACTCAGGCGACATGGAAAAGGCAAAACGTTGTTTTTATGAAGTTCTCGAACTCTGCCAGAAGCAAACAAGTACCGGAGTATTACAAAAGTCCATCGGCGTTCAACGCGCAGAACAAGAGTTGTTGCGCGTGTTCTTGAAGGAAAAGAACTTTGACGAGGCTCTTCCACTGGCAAAGCGATTTCCACCCGAGATCAAAGTTCACTCTACCGGATTCGATCTCTCAATAGGCCGCGCCACATGTGGCGAAGGCTTTGGTTCGTGGTTTGGACCTAAAGGAAACATCGTAAAATCATCCGAATTACTTGCCTATCAACGCGGCGTGAAAAAACTGAATCAGCGCGCTCTAGCCGCTGCTGAGCGCGAGTTTCTCCAATCCTCAGGCGCCGGTGCCGAAGTCGGAGTGCGACGCGCCTCTCTAATCGCACTCTGTGAAACCTATCGACAATGGGGCAAGCCGCGCAAATCCGTTGTTGCACTTTCAGAGTATTATCAAATTGCTTTGAACCCCGCGTTCTAACTGCCAAGACGAGTTCGGATCCGTACAAGTTTCGAGTCGACACTAAACCAGTTTCGAGTCTGTGCTAAACCAGTTCGAGTCGGTGCTAAACCAGTTCGAGTCGGTCCTAAACCAGTTCGAGTCGGTCCTAAATCAGTTTCGCGTCGGCCCTTAGACAAGAGGTTCTGGCTGCTGACTGGGAGCGCCGACGTCCCGCCGGCTTCTCGGCTGCTACTTCACCACCGTTTCGTGTGGGTTAGATCTTGAGAATTTGCTCAGCGGTGCTAGTTCCAAAGCAATGACTTAGTGACGTTCCTATTCAAGTTATCTCGACTTTGCACCTTTCGATTTAGCCGACTTCGACGCATGTTTCGACGCATCGCCGGCCGGTTCTGCACCACCCGCGGAGTCGGGCAAATCGAAGTCATCTATCCCGCGCGATGGCGCCGCCGGTGATGCTCCAATAACGAGATCCTTGCCTTCCCATTTGCTCTTCATGATTGGGCTTTGCAGAACGCCGCGATCTCTGAGCACTTCTCGTTTAGTTTCCTCATCCATGTACGCAAACGCTTCGCCCAGACGCGTATATTTTCCGTTCCTTCTCAAACCGTCGATCAAGTGCTTCGTAAACACACTTCCTTCATAACGCTTCGATTCCCACGAGCGTTGCTCCGGACTGCTTGATGACAGCACGAGCTGTCCAGTGCCTTGTACAATCGAGTCAACGTTGACGTTCGCTTCCCGAGCCATCCCTTTGGCGCTCGGTGCCACCACACCGCTGTGACAGGCGTCGAGAACCAGCATGATGCGATCGCAGTGGACGCGAGCTTTGATGATTCGGGCCAGATCCTGCATGGCGATGCCAGTCGCATAGAGATCGTTTGGATCAGTATCGTGCGCTACCAGATAGTTCACACCACCCACATCAAGGCTGGATGGGCTGCCGTGACTCGAGAAATAAATCACGACAAGATCGTCTGGTTCTGCCACTCTCGGAAGCCACTTGCTTCCCATCAACGAAAGGATGTTAGCGCGAGTAGCTGCTTTATCGGTAAGTAACTTGACGTGATCTTGTTGAAACCCCTTTTCTTTGATCAGGAAGTTATAGAAGTCCTTCGCGTCTTTCGATGCGTACTTCAAGTTTATATTGGTATCTTTAAACTGTCCGATACCAACGATTACAGCCCATTTATCACGGATCGGCTTCTCATTGCCTTTTGTCACCTCGACTGCTACAGGCGAGGACTCTTCTCCGTCGCCGCCACCACTGGTGGTTTCCGTTCTCGACGCGGCTGCTCGGCGAACAAGTTCTTCTTGTCGATCGAGCTTTTTCTTCTGACGATATTGATCGATTGCGGACTCTGCCCGCCTTGCCAAATCGCCCGTAAAAGCACCTTCAGTCAATCCGGAAACTGCTCTCGCCATGCGGGTATCAGTAAGGATGGCACCGGCTTCCTCAGCACTCGATGATTGGATCAAAACTCTGGCACAGTCTTCTAAACAGAAAATTGCATATTTTTGAGTGCCATCAGGATTGGTGCGCAGCTTGTTCATTGCAGATCTAAAGAGTGCTTCTGCTTTTACCAACTGGTGCTTTTGCATGTACACTTTTCCGAGCAGCAAAAGGCTAAATGTGATTCTGTTGTCGTTCTTACCAAGCGTTTTTTCCTGGATTGCGATCGCTTTCTTCACCTGCGACTCAGCACTGTCGGCGTTATTATTGGCAAGATCAAACAATGCTAGTTGCTCATAAAGAATCGCAACTGATGCATCCTTGTCTTTTTCCTTTTTGGCCAACTGCTCAGCTACCGCCTTCTGTTTGACCTCAATACTTTTTGGATTTAACTTCTTAGCTTCCAGAACATCGTTGCAAGCTCCGACAGCATCTCCGAGTGCCATGCGTGCCATGGCTCTGCATAGATAACCCTCTGTGCTCTTCTCGCTGTTTAACGCAATGTCGAGATCTTTCTTTGCGGTTTGATTCTCGCCTAGCATTATGTTGGCAGACGCCCGATCTATTAAAGCTGCCGTCAGTTTAGGATTAGCCTTGATAGCGACATCTAGCGCTTTGATCGCACCTGTAGCATCACCTTTTGAAAGACGCGCATGTCCAACTTCATACTGTGCAGTTGCATCACCGGGCAACAGCGCGGCACCACTTTCGATATCACTGATTGCTTTATCAGTTTCACCTAAATAGTAGTAGGCCCGACCTCGTCGAATGTAATCCCAGCCCGCTTTCTTCGATTTGCTCAAGGACTTCGAGTAATACGCGACCACTTCGTTGAAGTGCGCCTTGGCTGATTCCATATCGCCTTTTTGAACAAACAATTCTCCGAGATTGTAGTGGATGGAAAACGATTTGGTTTTAAACTTCTTCAGTAGAAAATTGTAGTCGTCAATCGCACCGTCGTAATCGTAAGTTTTCATGCGGCATTCCGCGCGATCTTCTCTAGCGACCATCGAGTTTTGATCGAACTTCAATGCAGCAGTGTAGTCCTCTGCCGCCTTGGCAAAATCGCCGCTTTGTTTCAATGCGGAGGCACGCTTCATACGCGCGTCTCCATCCTTCGGATTTAAACGAATCGCCTGACTATAATCATCAATTGCGGCCTGTAAATTGCCCATCGCGCATTGAAGATCCGCGCGTCTCACAAATGATTCGACCACGTTAGGGTTGATTTTGATAGCTTGATCGTAGTCGGCAAGCGCTCCATCAAGATCTTTCAACTGAACACGCGCTTGCGCTCTGCTCAGGTAAGCCTCGTAAACATTGGGATTCTGCCGGAGTACTTCCGTGAAAGATGCGACCGCATTTTCATAGTCTTTCTTGACCAGCTGGTGCTGACCGCGCTCCAGTTCCTTCTCATAATCCGGCGTATTGCATAAACCGGGTTGCGACTGAAGGGCGAGACAGGCGAATAATATGATCAATGTCGAATTGACATTCATAGCTGCAAACTCCGTAAACAAAAGACTCTTCGGATGGTTTACCTTCTCAACTTTTGTACCCGGCTGAAGCTTAGAGTAAGCTAGTAGTGGACTTATAGAAGCCTAGCCTACGTAACGGCTCACCGCTGCAAAACGATTACCGCAAAAATTAGACCTGTTAATTCTACAAGGCTCGGGCAAAAGCCAGGAAGGATCACTGAGTGTTGAGGTCGAATTCGAAACATTATTTCCTGGGCTGTGTCTGCCTTGATTTGGTGCTTTTAAGTTTGACTACTGCCCCAAGTTTCGCCAAGGCTATCATCAAACACGCGAACGACAGTCCCGGAAAAACCGAACACGCCCCCGCTAAACGATCTACTAAAGGTCATACAAATTTAGGGGAGATGCTAGAGCTTCAACAACTGCATCGCCTGTACGGCCGCTTAACTGTGTCGATTATTCCGAGCGCCGTGTCAATTGTTAGTCGCGATAAAGATTTCGGCTGGATCTGCAAGGCTCCAAGCTGGGACGTGGTGGCGTACAGCAAGGTGCGCAAGATTTATTATGTTTACCCGTACAAAAGTTGGCGACAAAACGGCATAAAAACAGCGCTCAGCATGGAGAACAACGATCAGTTTTTGCACTGGCCGCTAATATTGGATTCCAAACAAAAGTACGCCGGACTAGACTCCATATCCTATGATTTGCCCAACGGCGGTCGATCTAGCTTAACGGCGGGTGCATCTATCGGAAAATTGTGTGTGGCAGAACGACCCGGACTTGATCCGAATGTCGCGCGCTCGATGAACGCATTGTACGATTTGCCCCAGGCGAAGGGCATTCCGTTGTTGTTTAGCCGCGCATACGGCGGTCATGGGTTTGGATTCGGACTCAGCTACAATAGACAAAGGCCCCAGGGCATAAACTGGATTAGCACGTCAAGTTCCAGAACTAGAGAAATCGATCCCGCCCTCTTCGTCATCCCTTCCGGAAAGAAATCTGCTTCCGATAGTGAAGTGTTGATGCGAAGCGGCGAACTTGAGGATACGTTCGGACAGATGATGGACTAAAATAATGTCGGAATCCCGAAATGGCACTACGAAACTGAATTTAGCCGGTTCGGCATAGGAAATTTCAGTGCGCTCGATTCAAAGCATAATCTTCATTCGATTGTTCATCGTCATCATCATCTTCTTCGGTGTGGTGTCGGCGGTCGCATACTATCTAACCAATGAAGCGATGCGACAGTTCGTGGTTTCTGACTCGACCACTTCCTTGACATTTATCATTAACAACGTCAAAAACAATTACGGTACAGACCTCAAAACACTCGATGAACTCGCAGTAATGAAGGGCTTCTTGCCATTCGAAGAGAAAGCGGCACATGAGACGTTGAAGGACTTTCTTGCATTTCCAAACATCTACAACACCGTGCACATGTACCGAGCTGATGGTGAGCTTTTGTTTGCCGAAAGGCGCTCGACCATGGGACCTTACTCACCCAAAACTAACTTTCGTTTAAAGAATAAACATTTTATCCAGCTGGCAGACAAGGTGATCGCGGATAAGAAACCGATCGCATCCGAAGTGTTCTTCTCTCCTAATGGAACGTTGTATCAAACATACGTATCACCTGTGTTCTCTGATGCGAAGAAAGAACATGTCTTTGGAATCTTGAGTGGCGCAGTTTTTCCGCGTCTGCAGAGTATCGAACACCTGCTTCACGGCTTGCAGCTTGGACAAGATAACTTCATTTTGATCACGGATAGCAATGGTCACTATCTCACCAGCGATGGTATCACTGAGAAAGACGCTACCGGTGCCATTCAGAAGCACACCGATCACGCCACCGAGCGTTTCTTCGGGAAGACGCCCAGCGACCATAAACAGGCATTCATAGACAGTCATGAAGACCTGGGTCCCAACTCCTTTATTGTCTTATCTCTGCCGATCGATGAGTTAAAGTTGGTTGTTACCCTCGGCGTAAACACGCATCGGATTGACGCGAAGAACAAAGAATTGACATATCGATTGCTCGTCGCACTCGTGATTGGATTGCTATTGAGTCTCGGTGCTTCAATCGTAGTGGGCGATCGGCTGGCAAAGCCATTCCGCCAGATCGCCGAATCGGTAAATGAAATCAATTGTGGAAATTTTTCGGCTCGAGTTACCTACGATGGTGATGACGAAATCGGATATCTATCAAAAACAATAAACGCTCTGGCAGAAAAGATTCAGAAGAGCGAATACCTGGGAAATCTCTGGCACACGGAGGAGGAACGCGATCGGACCGCTAGCGATGACGGTTCCGAACCTGCTACCCCTGTCGATCAGCCTATTGTAAATGCGACTGGGCCCAGTGGAAAGATGGAAACGAGTGCAATCGCCAATGGTGGCAGCGGCACACAAGATTCTCAAAACAATAATGGTCCAATCGACAGCCCTGAATCGAGTCCGGAAAATTCGAAAACAGACTCGGACAACGCGACAGCAAACTCGACAAACTCATGAAGCCGCGCGATTCGAAAGTATCGACCACTTTCAAGACGCACTTCTTTAGCGCTCTGTGCAGAACCACGTTCACAAGCCTGAGCATTATCTTCGTCAACAGCGTGTTCGTCAAAGTTGTGGGCGGAAAAAACTATTCACAGCTTTTCTTTTTTGCCAGTCTCGCGTCGGTCTTTTACTACTTCTATTTCGCTCTTCTTGGCGACAAGAAGGCATTCGGTGTTTACAAAGTCGTTATTGGTTTGACACTGATTGCATCGATTCTGTGTTTCCTGGAACAGCGCGTTCCCATGCTGGAACCTTATAACAAGCCCATCCTCTACTTCTTCGCGATTAGTGTCGTTCTTCTAGATCTACTCGGTACCACTCTTGGTCCGGTGATCTTGCAAATGTCGGTCAATCCGGCCATCTTTCGCGAGGTGTATCAAAAGATCGTGACTGCGGATCTAGTGGCACGGATCAGCGCAGCCGCATTGATCTGGTTATTGAGTGTCAATCACTGGCTGGAATATTGGTATCCGTTTGGTTGGGTTGCGCTCTGCGTGCACTTCTTCCTGTTTAACACTACAGTTATACGCCTTCGACGCATTGAACAAAAAAGCACCGTGAAGAAAGACGAATCACCAGTGCTGAAGAAAATTCGCAATGGTGTCAAATTCATCTTCTCGAACGACATGGTGCGCGTTGCCATGCTGATTATGATCTGGTCCCAGGTGACTAAGTTCGTTGTTGAATATGTCTTCTATCAGGCGGCCGATACCGGCTTGTCATCAGCACGTCAGATTGCAATATTTGTCAGCGGTACCACAATGGTGGCAATTGTTTTATCGCTCGCCATGCAGCCCATCGTCAGCAGGAAAATCACGCGGCGAATGCAGTTGAGCACACTGTTCAGTTTCCAACCTTTAAACATTTTGCTGCTTGCCGGAGTTGCTCTGGTTCTGCCACCATTCTGGCCGGTGGTGTCACTCCTGGTGACCTACAATGTGATTAATCGCTGTATACATCTGCCAGTTTCCCGCCAATGCCTCGTTCCCGTCCCACGCTCTCAGCGCAGCACCATTGTTTCATTGATCTGCATCTGCATGTCGACTGCCACCATGCTTCTTAGCGGAACAATGGCCGCAATGAAAGAAGTTCTCCACTTCCAGGATTTTCTGGTTGTTCTCTTGGTACTGGGCTCCGGTATTTTCTTTCTGATCACCGGTCTTGATTCGTACTATATAAGGAACTTGTGGAGCTTTTTTAGAGAAGCCAGATCGGGTCGCTGGCAAGACGAACAGATGGAAGACAACCTGTCATCAGTCGAGCTTGATCATTCCGAGGACGTTCTAAACCCGGGCGACATGAAGGCGACTGCGGATCTCAAATCGCATCCGATACTGGAAAAATACGCCACATCATTCGATCACCCGACTTTATCGGAAGTTACACAGCAACACTATGCTCTTATCAAATCAAGGGACTCTCATGAATCATTGCTCGGTCTTCGTCTTAGTTTCATCACTGGCTTTCCATGGTTTTCTTCGTTGAATGAAAAGTCGACCGATCACTCTGATTCGACTGTGCGAGAATTCGCGCGCATAGCCTCCCTTGTGAACAAAGAGTTCGCTGAGATTGAAGGCTACTCGTCAATATTTGTTCGCAGAATTAAGGGACTGGCATTAGAGTTCTACGAAGATTCAACTCAGACTAGCAACGTAAGTAAACTAAAGGGACTTTTGACACTGGTCGATCGCTCAGCTGCTGACTCACTCGTGAGCGCTCTGAGTGATGCGAAATTTCGCGATCTACGCGATCTGATTTTGAGCTGCATCGCCGATGGTGGCGCACGGTTGACGCTAGATCCGATCGTCAAGAAAATGTACGACTTGAATTACGAATCGGCGCACCAATGTCGAGAACTTCTCCAGCGACTGCCATTTGGAAAAAATAGTCCGGAGTTAAGAACGGCGATTGAAGAAAATCTGTCCAGTTTAAACAAGGAGAAATTGGCTCTCCAGTCGCTTATGGAGAATCAAACCCGGGACCAGCTTGAACTTCAGCGTTTTATGCACACGCTATTTGCTGAAGAATACCGCCTCAGCCCGCATGAATTGGACCGTGCCCTGACCGACACGATTCAGGAGTTTCCTGCAATTCCCGCAGAGGACCGCGCTATGCTGGTCGATATGCATCTGGAGTTTTTGAAGCGCAGCGAAAAGTTTCGGTCCTGGCAAACTTTAATGGCTTGATGAATAACTGCGAGGTCGATTTTGTAGGACCGGCGCCATGGTTCGCCCGGTCGGGCGCAGCCGAGCAGCCGTTTCAGTCCCGCCACAGTCCGGAAAAGTTTACGGGCAATTTAAACATGAAAGCGCAAACAGGCTGGCACATTCGGGCGATTTCGGTAATTTTGTTTGATTTCAAGTGGACAAGTTCGGATTATTGCCATTTCTTGGGTCATAATGAAGGCGTAGGAATCTAACTCTATGCCCGATACAACGCCAGAACAAGATAGCGATTTCGAGAAAACCACGCGCGTCAGCCCGGGCGTCAAGCCGCCTGCGAGTGATGATGCGGAGATTTCCGGAGTGACAAAAAAACTGGATCCGCTTAATTCCACGGGCGGGGGCAACGGTGGCGCGACAGGCTCTTCGTCCGGCGAATCAACGGCTGATTCGACAGGCGGGACGAATGGGAGCAAAAAGGATTGCGCTAATACTGGCGGCAAGGGTTCCAAAAACAATATTGACTATACCGGATCAACGCTCAGCAACCGATACGAGATCGTTCGATTAGTCGGCGAGGGTGGCATGGGCTCGCTCTATGCCGGGCACCACGTCGATATCAAACGCAAAGTTGCGGTAAAAGTGCTCCATAGAGATTTCCAGTGCAGCGAAGAAGTTTTCCTGCGCTTCAAACAAGAAGCCACTCTGGCTGCCACACTCCAGCATCACAACATTTGTTCGGTTTATGACTTTGGCAGAACAGAAGACGGCACGCCTTATCTGGTCATGGACTTGCTGGAAGGACAAACACTCTCTGCCGTTCTCGACAAAGAAAAACGGTTGTCGCCGCGTCGTGCAGTCCGGATTGTTGCGCATATCTGCGAGGCACTTTCGCACGCACATGGCAAAGGTGTGGTTCATCGAGATTTGAAACCATCCAACATCATTATCGAGGGCGAAGAAACAAAGGAAACTTCCAAGCTGGTCGATTTTGGTATCGCTAAATCATTAGCCGAAGACGCGCTCAGACTGACAGCCACGCAGGAAACGATCGGCAGTCCATATTATATGAGTCCTGAACAGTGTCAGGCGTTCCCCATCGATCATCGAACAGACATTTATTCGTTGGGCTGCGTTCTCTACGAGTTAGTAACGGGACAGACGCCCTTCAAAGCATCTACGGCTCTCCAGACCATGTATTCACATGTTCATACAGAACCGGAATCATTCAAGATCGTTGTGCGTGATGCAGAAATTCCTGAGGCACTTGAAGAAGTTGTCTTTAAGGCGATGAGCAAAAATCCGGACGATCGGTATCAAACAGCCGATGAATTTAAACATGCAGCATTCGCTGCAGTCGGCGCGATGAGCCATGACTGCCTTATGAAGGAGTACATCAACGCTCCGAATACCAAAAAAGGTGCGGTCGCAAAAACCAAACAAGAAATCCAAACGCGCGGAGAATCACAGTCAAACTCGAAGGTGAAAATTGCTCTGGCACTGGGGGCAGTGGCGCTGTTGGGATTAACCGCATATGGTGTCACCCACCAGGAAGACATTGCCTTGATGCTTGACGGAAGAACTCCAGGCGAGATCTACAACGGCGACGACAGCCAGCCTCAGATCTGGCTCTTGCCGTCGATGTCTGACCCGCCCGTCATTGGAGTTTATTTAGGACAGGGGCATGACACGCCACGCAGTAAAGACAATGATCTGAGCATTATGGGTCATGCGAAAGTTCGCATCACCCAGCAAACTCCTGTTGTGAATTTAGTACTTCTCTCTCACTCACAAATCGAGTGGAAACTTGATACCGCGCCTGGTACTAAGGTCGAGAACGTTTTAGTTTGGAGTACTTACGGAAAGTCCCAAGTCAAGGGCATGCCGGAAGAGAAAATCAAGAGAATCGATATGTCGGAAACAGGCTTCGATCCGACCACCTATACCAACTTGGAAGACTACAGCTACTTCACAGACCTGAACAAGAAAGTAGCTGAAGCGCTCGGAAAAGAGCTACCGCCAAATGGCATCATCATTAATGAAATGCAGGGCGCTCAGCAGTTGAAGGAATTTCAACTTGTGGCTCCCAAAATGAAAATTAATAACTAGAAAAAAACAAACATAGTAAGAAGCCGAGTTACCTCGGCTCGTGCATTGCTTCGCCGGTTTAGAAACCGTTCAATTGGTCAATGCGGGCATTAATTTGCGGCACGTCGTGGTGGGTCAACACGTTTACGTCGGTTGCAAGTTTAAACGAACCGATCAACGACATGATTAACGCAGTACCTAGAACAATCGCCGTGAAGCTCTGAAATTCAGGACGCTTCCAAGGCGAAACTTCCACCAATTCGCCGGTCTCGAGATCTTCTCTCAATCTGTAGGTGGTAGATGTAGTCATTTGAGTTTCCTCCATTCCTTTGATACCACGCATATAGCATCGTTTTAATTAACCGATACCACAATGGTGCTTCTAGAAAGCTTGCTGCCAGGGTTGCAACAAAGAATCGGCGCGCGCTGGTCTACCAACAACATCATGCGCAGAGCGTTTACTATTGTTCTGTCTAGGCAACTTCAAGATGATGATCGTCAGCGATCACAGTTTCTTTCTTCTCTGTTGGTACCCAAACATTCACCGCCTGTGGTAGCACTGTCAAACGCATCGGTGTAATCCCTGCTTCTTCGCCGTCGATCATGCACGGCAACTGATCGGCGCGTGCTGGATCTCCCAATTCCGATCCGGAAAGAAGACTAGCTAATTTGTGCGCGGCCTTTTGAAATGAGGATCGCACACCCTTTCTTGGCACCAGCTCAATTAGAGCTTCTTTGATTTTCAAAACAAACTCGGGGTTATGTTGGGTGTGATTTCCAGCGGCATATCTAAAACCTAAACCTACATATTCTTGCAAGTTAGTCGGATTAACTACGTGAAGATCGAGATAACCATCCGAGAGCAGATCGAAATCAACATCGCGACCAATTCCCAGATCTTGCACATTGCCGATGAACAGCCCAGATGCTTGAACTCTAAACGTTTTTCCACCCGTCGTAATCTTGAATATACGTGGTGGCATTGTTATTGATTTCAGCAATGCTTTTACATAGGCCCAAAGTTTAAACTTAGTTTTTTCAGTTCTCGCCGGAGTCATAAAAGCATCCGACAACGGACCTACTCCAGCCATGCCGGCGAAGTAATAGCCGTTCATCATGCCCATATCCATCCGTTTCGCCTCACCATGTTTTATATAGTCGTAGGCTTTTTGAAGTGGATCAGCAAATAAACTGACATCAACAATTCCAAGATTTCGAGCGAGTACATTGCCTGTACCCAGAGGAAAGATTGCAACCGGAATCGATTGTTTTGCCCTCGCTAAAGCTGCTAGAGCAAAGCGAACAGTGCCGTCTCCGCCGGCGGCAATAATCAAATCGAGTGGTGGCTTAAATAGAGGAATAAGATCCTGCGGCTGTGTTTCGGCAGTAGTTGGATAGAACGAAACAAGATACTCATCCTCTTTATTCAATTCTTCAACTAACTTTCCAATCCACTCGTCAGGGTGTACCTGGGATTTAGCCGCGGGGTTAAAAATGACGAGGACGTGTTTTGCCATTGTCGGTCTCCAAGTGATGACATGTTCTACATAGCAAATTCCTTGAAATGTCTGCTGCCGCCCCGTCCCTTCTTGATCACAACTATTTTCAGATCTGCGTCACCGAAACTGAAAGGTGCTATGAAAGAAACCTGGTCAATCATTCTGGGCTTTGTTTTCCCTTGGATGGTCCTGTTGTTCAGAGAATATGATTGGGAGATTGAGAATGACTACGAAGGCGCCTGAGGAAAAGAAAGAATTCAGTACCGGTCCAAAACGCTCGCGACCCAGGATTGCAGCGAATCTCAGTCGCGTAGTCCGGTCCAGAACATTTGCTGGCATTGTGATCGGTTGCATCGCTTTGCTGCTTGTGTGCTATGCAATTTCGTTCTTTACGACTCATCGGCAGGATCCTAATGTAGTCGAGGTGAGCGGTCGAATCGAATGCGATGAGACGCATATGGTCGCAGCCACGGGCACACGCGTGACGCAGATGCTGGTAGACGAAGGTGACCCGGTACACAAAGGTCAGTTGCTGGTCACAATGGACACCGGCAACATCGAGAAGAGCATTGGTGGCGCAAAGAAAATCGTTTCCCAAGCCAAAGTTGCGAAGGTGCAGGCCGACCGTCAGGTCCGCGTCGTGTCGCAAGACATCGGCGAAGCCCGTAAAAAGGCTCGGGGATTTTGGACAAAGGTTTTCACCAGCCCAGAAGGTAGAGCAAAAAAGGGTGAACAACTCAAACGAAACATGATGCAGGCGAAGATGATGTCATTCCAGGCACAAGTCATGTCAGCGCAGGCACAATCAGCCATCTCACAGGCACAACATAAGATTTCGTACTTCAAACAAACCAGCCCGATCGATGGCATCGTGTCCGTTAAAAGTGCCGAAGTCGGCGAGATCGTCGGCAAAGGAACCGTGCTGCTGACGCTCGTGGATCCCAAGTCAGCATATATGCGCGCCTTTATTGCTGAAGGTGATCTGGCAAAAGTCAACATAGGTCAAAAGGCTGATGTCTACCTGGGCGGCGATGATAAGAATCCTCTTAAAGGTAAGGTGTCCGCAATCGACGCGAAGCCATCTTTTACTCCTCAAAACATTTATTTTAAAAACGATCGTCTGCGCCAGTCATTCGGGATGAAGATCGAAATCGAAAATCCAAACGGTGAAGCTAAGCCTGGTGTGCGGGCTGACGCGAGAATATTCGTCAAATCGGAGAACAAAAAATAGTGACTACTACGATGTCGCAACCGATCACTCGCTCGCGTGCTGATGATGAGCACGTTGTATCCGTGCATGGACTAGGCAAAAAATATAAGAAGGGAGCGGAAGCACTTAAGGGGCTCAATCTCGAGATCAACAAAGGCGATTTATTTGGTCTGGTCGGACCGGACGGCGCCGGCAAAACAACAGCTCTGCAAATTCTGTCCGGTGTCATGCGTCCAACCAACGGTGAGGTGCTCGTCCTGGGCAAACCTCCTGCGGATGCCCGCGATAAAATCGGATACGTTCCGCAAAACTGTGCTCTGTATCCGGAGCTATCTGTTGAAGAGAATCTTATATATCAAGCAGGTTTGCATGGTGTTCACGAAGACGAACTCGAGGAACTCAAGAAAACTCATTTAGGAAGTATGGGGCTTCTGAAGTTCGCCGACCGCCTTGCTAGCCAGTTATCAGGTGGTATGAAACAGAAACTGGCATTGTGTTGCGCGCTAGTCGGCAATCCCAAATTGATACTGTTGGATGAACCGACTACAGGGTTAGATCCAATTGCCCGCCGAGAGTTATGGCAAGCGCTGTCCAGCCTTTCTCATAATGGTGTGACAGCAATAATCGCAACTCCATTCCTGGACGAAGCAGAGCGTTGTAATCGGATTGCTCTGATGCACGATGGAAAAGTTCAACTGGAAGGCACGCCGGCGGAACTCAAAGATGAGCTTGGCATGCGCCGTTTAACCTTTACGATCAAAAATCACGATAAGTTGAACGAAGTGCCAGGTTTAATTCAAGATCTCAAACTCGAAAACATCAAAGACATTTATCCGTTCGGCGATCGTCTAGAGATCCTCACAAAAGATTCCAAAGAGGCAGAGTCAGAAGTACGCCAAAAGTTTGACTCTGCGGGCTTATCACTGAGCGATGCGCACGAGAGTTCACCGACGTTGGAAAATGTTTTTGTAGTCAAGCTTCAAGAATTAGGCTCGGAGAAAACCAAGGACGTCGATTTCCCACATTGGAAACAGGAACGTTCTGACTCGAAACATCCGAACAATGCCAATGTTCAAAAGCATGATGCTGAGCCGAAAGACGCAGAGAAAAACGAAAGCGTCGCGCTCAAAGCCGACAAACTTTCCAAGACATTCAACGACTTTCAAGCAGTAGACGATGTCAGCCTCGACATAAAATTCGGTGAAATCTTTGGTTTGCTCGGTGCAAACGGCGCCGGAAAAACCACCACAATTAAGATGCTGTGCGGTCTCGGCAAGCCTACTTCCGGTTCCGTAGAGATTCTCGGTGAAAAGAACGATCTGCGCAAAACCGAAATTAGAAGAAATATCGGATACATGAGTCAGAAGTTTACTCTCTACGACGACCTTACCGTCAGAGAGAATTTGGATTTCTACGCCGGCATTTACGAGATCCCATTCAAACTGCGCAAGCAGCAAATCGACTGGGTTGTAGAGGCCTGCAATCTTGCCAATATTCAAAAATCGATCGTTCGCAGATTGCCTCTGGGCTGGAAGCAACGCATCGCATTTGGTGCCGCAGTGATGCACGATCCAAAGATTATCTTCCTGGATGAACCAACAGCGGGCGTCGATCCACTTGCACGCCGTCAGCTCTGGACGCTGATCCGAGACTTCGCCGCCAACGGCGCAGCCATACTAGTGACGACTCATTATTTAGACGAAGCGGAGTTTTGTAATCGTTTAGCCTTCATGGCCGACAGTAAGATAATCGCCCAGGGTACACCGTCAGAAATCAAGAAAGATCATAAAGGTGAACTTTATGAGGTTGTCACCAGTGATATTCAGGACGCATATCACACACTCAGCGAATCACTGGATCACTGGCGCGTCGCGATATTCGGAAGTTCGATTCATGTGTTGCTTGACAGCAAGAACGAGGCCGACAAAGTTCAGGAATTGCTGAAAAACTCTGGTACGGAAACGAAGTTGTTCCGCCCAATACATTTCACACTCGAAGACGCGTTCATCGACGTTGTCCAGCGCAACAAGAGGCAATCAGAATGAACACTTTTATTGTGCAAATGATAAAAGAAATTCAAGAGTTCCGTCGCGATCGTTTGAGCGTTGCTCTTGCATTTTTATTACCTTTATTTTCGCTTCTGCTCTTTGGATTTGGCATTCGCCTCGAATCAAAAAGCATTCCAATTGTGGTTAAAGATCAGGATAACACCGCGCTCACCCGCGAATACGTTGCCCGCCTGTATGCGACTAACATGTTCATCCCTGCCAAAGCGACCAACACAAACTCTCTGACAGACCCAATCGACCGCGGAGAAGCGAAGGTTTCCGTTGACATTCCTAAGGGTCTCACGGCTAAAGTTTACGCAGCAAAAGTTGCACCGATCAGGGTTTACATTGATGGTACCGACATCGCCAATGTTCACGTTCTAAAAAACAGTATCGAAGCGGCCAATCTGTATTTTATGTCGATGCTGAAACAAGAACGCTCGCCCGATGCGGCAATGGCTCCAGTCCTTCCCGAGCCCAGACTCTGGTTTAACCCGGGTCGATTGGAAAGCTTATTCATAGTGCCCGGAGCATTCGGAGTGGTGCTCTGGATGTATCCCGCGCTGCTTACAGCAGTCGCTGCGTCTCGAGAAAAAGAGCAAGGGACGATTATCAGGGTGTTTGCCTCAAACCCAAATCCTGTGGCATTCTTGCTAGGCAAAGCCGCACCATATTTCTTGATCTCGATGGCGATGGCAATTATGGTGATGACCGTCGGAGCAATAATATTCAACGTTTATCCAGTGGGCGATCCGACACCACTGATAGTGTCGACACCAATTTACGTGATGGTATCCGTTTTATTCGGTCTCATGCTCGGCACTTACGCAAGCTCTCAAACAGCGGCAGTTCAAGCTACTTCCTCTGCCGGATTTTTCCCGTGCTTGCTTTTGTCAGGGTTCGTTTATCCGATCTCAAACATTCCATTTCCGCTGTCACTTTTTTCTATTATAGTTCCTGCGCGTTATTTCATTGAATTGACTAGAGACGCTTTTGTTCGAGGAACCGGATGGCCTGCCGTGTGGCATGTCCCGCTAGTTCTACTGGCATTCTGTTGCGTCGAACTCGGGTTAAGTTGGCTTGCTCTTCGGCGCATGCAAGTAAAGGATTAATCGCATATGAATCCCGTAGTAGAAAAAGTGATATCTACCCGGCTCTGGTCGCTGCTTGTAAAAGAGTCGCGTGAACTGCTTCGCAACAAATATCTTTTGTTTCTGATTTTGGTTCCACCCATACTTCAGCTTTTGATTCTGGGCGGCGCTCTCGATCCTCAAGTTCGCAATCTCTCGCTTGCCACCGTCGATCATGCACAGACAAAGGAGAGCCGAGAGCTTGTCGATCGCCTGATTGGCAGCGGAGTATTCAAAAAGAACGCTGTTTTGAAGGATGAAAAACAGTTGGAGTCTGAACTATGTCGTGGCAAAAAAGCACTGGGTTTGGTGATACCTTCAGACTTCTCGCAGAAGTTGAACCGTCATCAGACTGTCAAGGTCCAGGTTCTCGTCGATGGTGCAGACGCATACACAGCGGGTATCGCCAGCGCCAATGTTCAGCGATCGATCGTCGAGTTTCGACCAAATGGAAAAGCCGTTGAGACAGAGAAGAAAATAATCGATCCGGAAATCAAAATTTTATACAACCCCGAACAAATCAGCAGTTGGTTTTTCGTTCCTGGCGTGCTCGGCGCGTGCCTGACTCTGACCGGCACGCTGGTCGCTTCTGCGACAGTGCTGCGTGAACGTGAAAGCGGTACGATGGAACAACTTTTGATGACTCCGTCATCAGCCTCAGAAATTTTGCTCGCTAAGATCATTCCGCTTGCCTCATTTCTTTTGCTCGACGTTATTGTAGCTGTGACGGCCTCGCGGATGATATTCGGTATGCCGTGCCGCGGGAGCTTTCTGCTGCTGCTTCTGGCGTCGGCGTTGTATTGTTTCGTCGGTATTGGAGTCGGTATGTTTCTCGGCTCGATCTGCCGCAGTCAACGACAAGCTCAACTAGCGTCCTTCTTTATCAATATACCGCTGATACTTTTATCTGGTACCGTTGTGCCACTGGATACGATGCCGGCATTCTTCCAGATAATTTCTGTTTTCGACCCGCTGCGCTATTACGCTCTGATTGCCAGGGGAGTGCTTCTCAAAGGCGCTACCATCGGAATGGTGTGGCAGCAACTTGCCCTTCTTGGGGTCTCAGCTATCATCGTTTTAACACTCAGCGCAAACAGGTTTAAAAGACAGTTGGTATGATCGTCTCTTACGGTGTACCAATGACGAACGCTCCAACCGAACAACCGATCACCAATTTCCACCAGGTTACCGACTGGCTGTATCGCGGCGCCCAGCCACGGGGTAAAGCGTTCGCCAGATTGAAGGAGATGCAGATTAAGACTGTCATCACCCTGCGCTGGCGAAAAGGACCAATCGCGCGCGAACGAGCGATTGTGGAGAAGCTGGGGATCAAATTTTACAGTCTTCGGTTGAATTACTGGACATTGCCTAATAGACACGATGTCGATCGGTTTCTTGAAATAGTTGATGATCCAAACAACTATCCCGTGTTCGTTCACTGCTTCCACGGCGCCGATCGCACCGGCGTGTTAATCGCGATGTTTCGAATCATGCGATGCGGATGGACAATCGAAGAGGCGTATGTGGAAATGGTGAAGTGTGGATATCACCGCTTCACCACGTTCCATTTTAAATTCGGTCTCTTCCGTATGGCAAAGAAACTATTGCTAGCCGAACAGAAACGAGCCTCTGCTATCGAGAAGACTACGATTGAGACTGACGACAGCGAATCTACTTAACTGTCGTTTTTGCTGAAGTTGTCGTGGTTTTCTTTACCGGGGCCTTTTTAACTGTCTTCTTAGTTGCTGTCGCTTTAGTCGTGGTTTTCGTCTCGGCACCAGCAACGGTGTCAACTGGTTTTGCCGTTTTAGTCGTAGTGCTGGTTGTCGAACTGGCCGGAGGTTTGTTTGCCGCCTTTGTTAGATCAATATTGAACCCTGTGAACACTTTGTCGATTGCATCAACATCCGGTTTCACCCAGCCTTTTGCCGCTGCAGCTGCTTCTTGTTGCTTCATTCCTTCCAGACGCGTTTTAAACTGTTCGGCTTCCGCTGCCGTGAGCCACCCTTTGGAGATGCCCATCTGAATTTGCTCTTCGTAGGTTCCGATGCGCTCTTTATACTTTGGATTGAAAACATTTGCGCCTTTGAAACCGACACCACGTGTTTCAATCGTTGTTTCGCTGCTCGACGATTGTGCCGTTGCGCAGAGCGGAGCGACAATGTTGGCGCTAACAACTAGACCCAGGGTTGCCACCAAAACTTTGCTGAATTGACTCATACTTCCTCACTGCAATGTACGTAACGACCACCACATAATACAATCTTTGGAACGCTCCTGGTTCAGGAAATCAAGTGGAGACCGTTCGTGAGCAAATATAATCCCTGTCCATGCGGCAGTAAGGTGCTTTATCACAAGTGTTGCAAGGTGTTTCACGACGGCGCCTTGCCTGCCAACGCACTGCAATTAATGCGTTCTCGCTATTCGGCTTTTGCACTCATGCTCGGCGATTACATTATCGAAACCACACATCCGGATAATCCGGCATGGCAAGATGACTTGAATGCCTGGCGAAAAGAACTGAAGGAATTTTCCCATTTCACACGATTTGTCTTCCTCGAGATCAAGGAGTTCATCGATGGAGAACAACAGGCATTTGTCACATTCACTGCCAATCTCAATCAAAACAATCAGGACGTTTCTTTCACGGAAAAAAGTACTTTCGAAAAATTAGGCGATCGCTGGCTCTACCGAGACGGCGCAATCCAGCCCCCCGGCGCATAGCAAGCTCAAAGCGTATCTCTAAACGCCACGCGTGTTCAAACGTGTAGCTGTATGGACGACACCATGCGTCGCTCGATTGGCTGCCAGCTTCTCTCCGCACAAGGTTTCGAACGAGCACTTAAACCAAAGTTCTGGCTGCTGACTGGGAGCGCCGGCGTCCCGCCGGCTTCTCTCCGCACAAGTTTCGAACCGGCACTTAAACCGAAGTTCTGGCTGCTGACTGGGAGCGCCGGCGTCCCGCCGGCTTCTCTCCGCACAAGTTTCGAACCGGCACTTAAACCGAAGTTCTGGCTGCTGACTGGGAGCGCCGGCGTCCCGCCGGCTTCTCTCCGCACAAGTTTCGAACCGGCACTTAAACCGAAGTTCTGGCTGCTGACTGGGAGCGCCGGCGTCCCGCCGGCTTCTCTCCGCACAAGTTTCGAACCGGCACTTAAACCGAAGTTCTGGCTGCTGACTGGGAGCGCCGGCGTCCCGCCGGCTTCTCTCCGCACAAGTTTCGAACCGGCACTTAAACCAAAAGTGCTTGTCTTCCTACCAGAGCTGGCACCGTTCTTTTGCCGGTAACATCAGCGATTTATCACCAGGCCCGAATGTTTTTTCAAACGCTTCCATGTTAGCCAACGTACCAAGCACACGATATTTTGGTGTCGGGTGCGGGTCTGTCGCCGCCATCAAGCGTTCCTTTTCAGGTCGCACGTTGGTTGCCCAAGCTTGTGCAAACGAGATGAAGAACCGCTGTTCTGGTGTAAATCCATTGACGTCTTTTTTGCGTGGATCATCGCCGAGAATTTTCTCAAGCGTTTTGTAGGCAATCGTCAGGCCGCCTAGATCAGCTGCCGCTTCTCCAGCTACCAGTTTTCCTTTAAAGCGAACATCATCGATTACTTTGTAGCCTTCGTATTGCTTCTCGATCAAAGCCACGCGCTCTTTAAACCGCGTCTGGTCCTCGGCTGTCCACCAGTCTTTGAGGTTGCCCTTGCCGTCGAACTTGCTGCCTTGATCGTCAAATCCATGAGTAAGTTCATGTCCGATGATCATACCCATAGCACCGAGGTTGGTGGCATCGTCAGCAGCTGGATCAAAAATTGGTGGTTGCAAAATTCCAGCTGGAAAAACGATTTCGTTTTGTTCTGCCCAGTAATAAGCATTAACCGTCTGCGGTGTCATGAGCCATTCGTTGCGATCCACCGGTTTGCCGATTTTATCGAGCTGTCTGTGGAATTCGAATTTATCGGCAGCCAGCACATTGTTCATATACGAATCTCTGCTGACTTCGAGCTTACTGTAATCACGCCATTTATCCGGATAACCGATTTTCAGTCCCAGCGCGTCGAGTTTTTCCACAGCGTTTTTACGAGTCTTTTCGCTCATCCAGTCGAGGCTCGCCAGATCTTCGCGAAGAGTTTCTTTTATCTTCTTCACCAGATCGAGAGCCCGTTTTTTAGCGTCCGGTGTGAAGGTCACTTCGACATATTCTTGCCCGACCGCCTCTCCCATCGCTTTGTCCGTTGCAGTTACGATTCTCTTCCAGCGCGGCAGATTTTCTTTTTTGCCGGTCAATGTCTTGCCGTAAAACTCGAAGTCTTGATCGACGAAACGTTGCGACAGGTAAGGCGCACTCATGTTGATCAATTGCCACTTCAGATATGACTTCCAATCAGCAATCGAAACTTTTTCCAGCTGCGTATTCATCGCTTTGAAGAATTCCGGCTGACCAACGTTGACATCACCCATATCGGAATGACCAATCTCTTTCAGATAGGCTCTCCATGCAAAATGCGGTGTCATTTCTTCCATCTCGGAAAGTTTCATTTTGTGATAGACCTTGTCCGGATCACGCATGTCAGTATTTTTCATGGAACCTTCAGCCAACGCTGTTTCGATTTCCATAATCCGTTTTGACTTGGCAGGCGCATCTTTCTCGCCAAGCAGTTCCAGCATCTTGCCGACGTGAGCAACGTACTGATCGCGCAATGTTTTTGAGTGGTCATCAGTGTTGGTGTAGTAGTCGCGATCTGGCAGTCCCAGTCCGCCTTGCGACAGTTGACCGATTACTTTGGTACTGTCCTTGAAATCTTGTCCGGAGCTGATACTGAACAGCGCGTTCACACCATATTCGTGTAAACGGCTCGTCTCAGCGCGCAGATCCTCTAGATTTTTGATATCGTCAATGCGCTTCAACTCTTCTGAAAGTGGCGCCAGATCGTCTTTCTCAATCTGCGCAGTGTTCATTCCCGAGAAATAAAAATCGCCGACCTTTTTGGTGTTGCTGCCTGCAGCAGCAGTCTTGTCGTTGGAAGACTTCTCGAGAATACCCTTCAATAGCGTTTGATTCTTGTCGTTGAGAATGTTGAGCACGCCCCATTTGTCATACTCGTTCGGAATAGGCGTTTTCTTCAGCCAGGTGCCGTTGGCGTACTGAAAGAAATCGACGATAGGCTTCACAGCCGGATCCATATTGGCAACGTTGATTCCATTGACCGGGACGGCTGCAATTGCCTGTGGCTGCGAGATGCTGAGGGAACCGGCGACGAGAAGGACAGCTACCGCGCTGCCGAAAGCAGCGAAAACATTTCTGCGACGAATCATGCCTTTTAACTCCATGGGGCAACCAAACTGAAGTGAAACCATAGGACGTTGACGGAAAGACTGTAAGAGCTGAATCGCCTTTACAGTCGAACAGAGCGAAGTGATAAGTCTACCAGACCACCACCCGCCCATAGGCACTAGCCGACATCAGTCAACAGGACTTTGAGATGTCATTTGAAGAAAATTGTTCCGATTGTGACGGTCGTATGTTCCAAATAACACGTTGAACACAGAACGATAACATCTCAGCGTTACGCTCGAAGTGTGGGCATGTAGCGTGACAGCCAATCACCGATTGAACACTTAAGCGAGAACCGGAAAAAATAAACACCTGCCGCTTGCCAGTCGGGTGAAGCGAGGAATGAATATGCAGTCGATTGCGGAGGAGACCATGTCTTCTCCCCTGGCTAAACTTGGAGCTCTAAGGCACCCGGCGTATCGCGACGGCGTGCTCGTTGTGGTGGCGATCGCGATGGCAACTTTGATAGGGATCATGCTCGCGCATTATCTAGACGAAGAAAACGTGATTTCAGTTTATCTGCTCGCTATAGTCGTCATCTCATTGACGTGCAGCAGAGTGGCATCGCTGATTTCATGCGCCGCGAGCGTGTTGTGTTTTGACTACTTCATCATGCCTCCCAGATTCAATTTGTTGCCGATCGATTCGTCATTGTGGCTTTCGTTCTTAGTGATGTTCGCAGTGGCGACCTCGATAAGTCATTTGACCAGCCGAATCAAAACTCTGGCCGATCAATTGGATCTGCGCGTGCGGCAGCGCACACTGGAACTGCAAGACGTCAATCGCAATCTGGTGCGTGAAGTCGAGCAACGAACGGTCGCAGAGAAATCTCTCGAGTCTGTGATTCGAGAACTCACGGCATCAAATGCGGTGCTTACACAAATGGTAAGAATCGCATCGCATGATCTGCAAGAACCGCTTCGAGTGATCCAGGGCTACAGCGATTTATTGAAAAATCGATATGCAGACAAATTGGATCAAAACGGCACGGAGTTTCTCGACTTCATTGTGGAGGGAACTCACCGCATGGAATCTCTGATTCAGGGTGTTCTCTCTCACGCCCGAATCAAGCAGGGCACGGAACGTTTTCAGCGAACTGATTTAAACGAAGTTCTCAAAGACGCGATTTCAAACATTGCAGTATCGGTCGAACAGAGCGGAGTGACGATCAGTCAGGATCACCTTCCAAGCGTACTCGCGGATCGAACGCAGCTTCTTCAGCTCTTTCAAAACTTGATGATAAACGCGATTCGATTTCGCTCGCAAACACCGCTGAAAGTGCATATCAGCGTGGAGCGTCACGGCAACATCTGGGAGTTTTCAGTCACTGACAATGGGATCGGAGTAGACCCCAAATATCATAACGAAATTTTTGGAATGTTCAAACGTTTGTCATCGCGGATGGTGCCATCTGGAAGTGGCATTGGTTTAGCCATCTGCAAATCGGTTATTGAGAATCACAACGGAAAAATTTGGGTAGAGTCGAAACTCGGCAGCGGAAGCAAATTTAAGTTCACGTTGCCGGCAGAAGCAGATGAAGAGAGGTTACCTTGATGGAAAAAACGGATGTAGATATTTTGCTCGTTGAGGACAGCATTGCAGACGCGAGACTGATCAAAGAAACATTGCTGGACACAGGCATTAAACACCACCTCAACTACTCGGTAGATGGCGAAGAAGCGCTTATGTATCTGCGCGAGTGTTTGTTAGCTGATGAAACCAGAATCCCAGATGTTGTTGTACTTGACCTGAACATGCCCAAGGTCAATGGTCATCAGTTTCTCGAATTGATGAGAAGAGAACCTGCACTGGAAGCTGTCCCGGTGATCGTTCTCACGGTCTCGCAGGACGAAGAAGATGTTGCCAAAGCGCTTCATCTCGGAATGAACTATTACGTAAGAAAGCCTCCCTCTGCGGCGAATATTGGTCCGCTCCTGGAACGTATTGTCGACCTTTGGTCATAAAGAAACGGAGCAGGAAACAGCCATGATAACAATTGAACAAATAGATTATTTGCTTGCCGGAAACCCGAACACCCCACCAAAAGTGCTTGATCGCCTGGCCTCGGACAAAGATCAACGCGTCCGCCGCCATATAGCGGAGAACGCGAACACACCACCAGCGGTGCTGACTCGATTGGCGCACGATCGAGATAATGATGTCGTGATAGCCGTCGCGTTGAATCCATCGATCTCGCGAGAGCTGCGCCTGGAGCTAGCCATGCATGAATCGCTCGAAGTTCGCTACGCAATTGCTGAGAATCCTCTTGCTCGCGCAAGCATTCTTTTTCTGCTTGCTGAAGACGAGAATCCTTACGTGCGCGAACGTGCGCTCGAGACTATACGGAAATTTTGGGTGCAAGAATTCTGTTCCAAGCTTTAGCTTCAAAAGTCCGCCGCGATCACCTTGCTGCTGACGAGGAGCGCAACATCCTGAAGTCCTCTCGCCGCACAAGTTTCGAGCCGGCACTTAAACCGAAAGTTCTGGCTGCAGACTGGGAGCGCCGGCATCCTGCCGGCTTCTCGCCGCACAAGTTTCGAGGCGGCACTTAAACCAAAGTTCTGGCTGCTGACTGGGAGCGCCGGCGTCCCGCCGGCTTCTCGCCGCACTTTTGGCGAATTCGGTTCTTAACCGTGTTTCGTTCATTAAACAAAAACTCCGAAAACGACCGACAGGCATAAGTTCTGCGATTCCTCCGCAAGCCTCGCATGTCAGAAAATTAGTCATTCGTGGTATCAATCCATAGTATATGTTCACGCCGCCCCCGAGCGAACCGAACAAACTTGGATTGAAATCATGCATAAAGAAGACCAGAAAAAGCCCACTCTCAAAGTCGGGGAGTCGCTTAAGGAAGTCGCAGACAATCAGACAGATCAGCGATCTAGTGGCGGGGCCGCGCAGCAATCGGCTGACGTTTCTGCTGCTGTAAACTCGCGGGGCAAAGCAGCCGACGTCTTAATCGACGACCGCTATGAAGTGCTTGAGCTCATCGGCGAAGGTGGTATGGGTTCGGTCTACAAAGTCAAAGATCGAGTTCTCGAAAAAGTCTTCGCGATTAAACTGGTCAAGCCTGAACTGCTCAAAGATAACATTGCAATGAAGCGCTTCGAACAAGAAGCGCAGAACGCAATCTCTCTTACACACCCCAATCTCGTGTCAGTATATGGACATAAACTGACCTCGTCGGGTCAGCCGTTCCTTCTCATGGACTATCATCCCGGGAACAGCTTGTCGGAAGTACTCACCGAGTACGGCAAAATAGCACCACCGGAAGCAATCGATTTATTTGCTTTGCTAAGCGACGCTTTGAGTCATGCTCACACGAAAGGCATTATCCATCGGGATCTCAAGCCCAGCAATATTATTATTGAACAAACCACCACGGGTAAATTCGATCCCAAAATTGTCGACTTCGGAATCTCAAAGATTTTGAGTTCCAATTTCACAACAATGGGTTTTACGAAAGAACAGCAGATCATCGGCAGTCCGCATTACATGAGTCCGGAGATGTGTCGCGGCGACAAGCTCGATGCCAGATCTGACATCTATTCTTTGGGATGCGTGATGTTCGAAGTCCTGGAAGGCAGGCCGCCTTACCAGATGGAAAACCCCTTCCAGACATTGATGCAACATGTTGGCGGCGAACTGCCAAAGTTCTCGCAACCATCTACGGTGCCGCCATCGCTTCAGGGAGTCGTCCTGAAATGTTTGGCAAAAGATCCGGCGGATCGTTACCAGAACATGGAAGAATTGAGGCGAGATCTTGAGCGTTGCAAACTAGGTCAGAAACTCGTGTTTGCAAAACCGCGAAGATCGAAAAAAGTAAGTGTCAATCATGTCATCATCGCCGGTGGTGCGCTCGCTTGTTTTCTGGGCGGCGTTCTACTGATGGGTTTACTTCGAGAAGGGACTACCTCTGCGCCTAAGCCAGATACTACTGCTCCCATTCCTGTTGTCGATTCACGTCCTGCTACTGACGACGGTATTTTGACCTGGAAACTTCCTACTGCAAATCCGAATGACGCGGAATCCTTGATTCGCCGGCTGGCGTCGGCAGATGAACAATCGGATCTTCGTACACAGTTAATAAATCGACGAAGCGGCGAACGAATTTCGTATGAACAACAACGCCTGCGCCAAGAAGCAGTCAGAGTCTTAGAGAAACAAACACAAACGGCCTTGACTGCGATCGGAGAAAGGGTGATACCAACATTAGTCGACCATACCTTCGACGAAGCCCGAAGCGTAAGAACCGTCTGCTTCGCGTCCATGAAGGATCTCGGAGACGCAGTTACAAAGCCGTTCGTCGAAAAACTAATGAATTCCGGTAAGAAGGCCAGTGACTCGATGGCAACTGACGCTGTTCGTGAGATTGGAAAACCGGCAATCGCCGAATTTATGAAATTCGTAAATAAAGGCGGTGACTTACAAACTCGCGCACTCGAGTTTATTCTGGTTGCCTCTACCCATGGTGGCGATTCTTCAATTGATATGTCTGAAATTCCTGCACTCATAAACGTAATCAATTCAAGCAGTGATGTGTCGTCAAAGAAGATCGCCATGCTCATACTTGTCACCGTAGCCGATCGATCTGATACGGTGAAGGACTTATTCACGAGGATCGCAAAGGATGTGAATGCCGCATCTGAATTGCGAGTGACAGCTATCTCCGCACTAGGTGCAATCGCTGACACAGAATCTGCCGAAGGGTCGCCCTCAACGCAGCTCGAACTACAAAAAATCGCCGCGAACGACAAAGATGCTTACATCCGTTTTGCAGCCACCAGCAATCTTGGCGCACTCGGTCCAAAAGCTGAAGCATCCAGACCAACACTCACGAAGCTGACTAAAGATAGGGATGCAGCCGTTTCCATGGCAGCCAAAGCTGGTCTTGCATTGATTTCGGGAACTGTGGTAGGCGCGCGTGGAAGCTTATCAACCCAAGACACCGCAACCTTTGTCGGCGAAATCAATTCCTCGATCACTCAAGAGAAAATCAACGAGAAGATTCGAACATTCGGTGGTGCTCTGGCCAATTCGCCGTTTTATACGCTGCCCACGCATCCTGACTTTTGTGGGTTTACCACGCCGGTTTTGATGAACTATATCGACAAAGCAGGAGATCACATGAGTGAAAAGCGCTATGCCTACGAAGCTCTGACCAAAACCGGGCACTACTCTGCCCCTGCAACTGCCTGGGTAGTGTTGAAGGCGAGCCGTGAGACCGATCGATGGGGACAGTCAAGCGCTGCGGGGGCTCTTCTCACACTTGCTGGAATCAAACAACGCTTCTGATTCCCCGGTTGAGAACGTCGTCTAACCGTTCGTTAAGATATGGCGTTTAAAACGCTTTTATCCTTATATTTAACGATATAATCCACCTGTAGACGCGCCAGGCGCGTCATTTTTGTTTCAACCGTCGCTGGGAATCTGCCAATGATCGTCGTCAACGAAGTTTCAAAAGAGTATGGGTCGCGTACATTGTTCGACAATGTCTCGGTCAAGTTTAGCCCTGGTAACCGTTATGGACTTACCGGTCCGAATGGTGCAGGTAAATCGACCTTCATGAAAATCCTGACGGGTGACATCGAACCCTCGAATAGAGGCACAGTGTCTCGCCCCGCACGCGTCGGTATCTTGAAACAAGATCAATATGCCTACGATAACGAGCGCATCATCGACACCGTAATCATGGGGAATGATACCCTCTGGAGCGCCTTCAAAGAGCGTGATGAGTTGTGTGAAATTGCCGAACTGACAGAAGCGCAAATGCTAAGACTCGGCGATCTGGAATCGATCATTGCCGATGAGAACGGCTACACAGCTGAATTTGAAGCGGGTGAAATTCTGCGCGGTATCGGCATCCCCGATGATCAGCACGAGAACTTGATGAGCAGTCTTGCGACAGACTACAAATTCCGAGTGCTGCTCGCTCAGGCTCTCTTCGGAGACCCGCTTGCCTTGATGCTCGACGAACCTACAAACCACTTGGACCTGGAATCAATTCACTGGCTGGAAGATTTTCTGACCGGCTATGAAGGAACTCTGATTGTTATTTCGCACGACAGACACTTCTTGAATTCTGTCTGCACGCACATCGCTGACATCGACTACGACACAATCATCACGTACACAGGCAACTACGATGATATGGTCACACAGAAGATTCAGGCAAGACAAACGATTGAAAGCGCAAATCGCGACAAGGCGAAGAAGATTGCACAACTCCAGGAATTCGTTGCCCGATTCGCTGCTGGACAGCGTTCCAGTCAGGTGCAATCACGTCGAAAAGAAATGTCGCGTCTGGCACCACAAGAATTGAAACGTTCGAATATCTCACGCCCGTACATTCGATTTGAACAAGAGAAACCACTTGGCCGCGAGATCTTGAAAGTTCAAGATCTCACCAAAGCATTCGATGGTGTCACTCTTTTCAAAGATTTGAACTTCGATATTGAACGCGGCGAACGTATCGCTATCATCGGTCCTAACGGTGTCGGTAAAACAACCTTGCTGCGCTGTTTGATCGGCGAGATTGAACCGGACAAAGGTTCCGTCAAATGGGGCGATAATGCTCAGTGGAGCTATTATCCGCAAGACTTCCACCGCGAAATCAAAGAAGGATCTACAGCGCTTGAATGGCTAATGCAATACATGGTGGAAGAGGGCGATCAACTCGTCCGTTCCGTACTTGGACGAATGCTGTTTTCCGGCGATGAAAGCTTGAAAGCCACTGAAGCACTTTCCGGTGGTGAGACCGCTCGTTTGTTAATGGCTCGAATGATGATGTTGAAAAACCCAATCCTAATATTCGACGAGCCGACCAACCACCTCGATCTCGAAGCTGTTTCAGCGCTCGGAGATGGCTTATCGCAATTCCCCGGAACTGTATTTGTGGTATCACACGACCGCGATCTGATTTCAGATGTAGCCACGCGCGTTTTATCATTCACCGAGAGTGGTGTCATCGATTATCTCGATACCTACGAAGAATACATAAAATCGCACAAGTTCACCAGAGAATTCTCACGCATGGCAAAACGCTAAAGCGGAGCAACCATGCAGGAAGAACACTTTTTCACTTGTCCTTACTGCTGGGAAGAGATCTCCATGCTCCTCGACTTAAGTGTCGAGTCACAAAGCTACGTCGAAGACTGCGAAGTCTGCTGCAATCCAATCTCGATCTCGTACGACGTCAGCGATGCAACGTTGACGTCATTCTCGGCCGATGCGGCGCAGTGACACACGCCATCACGTTTCCAGCACGAGACTAATGACGCCATGCGTGGCCCAGAAAGCCCGTTGCTAGCAAGCCGTTCAGAACTTGTTGGTGCGCTCAAACGCGGAGTCGAAGCCGGCAGGATGCCGGCGCTCCCAGGATCCGCGAATATCAATTCCGATTTGCTACGGATCTAGAATCGTTGAGCTCGTTCCGTACGATGTTCCTCGAAACTCGGCGACAAGCGCACCGGTTTGATTTGTCACGGTGATGTCGTAGAGTCCGGTTCTGCCACTCAGTGACAGTTCTTTTGCTGTGGCGGTGAGAACATCTCCAGCCTTTGCGGCTGTGATGAAGTTGATGGTGCAGGTTAATGCCACCGTTTTTCGATTTCGCGAATTACAAGCGCAGGCAAACGCGGTGTCAGCAAGTGTGAATGTCATGCCACCATGACAGATACCGAAACCATTTAACATATCCTCGCGAACGGTCATCGTAACCGTTGCGGAGCCTGGTTCTACGTGGACCAAACGAATGCCCATATGTTCTGACGCCTTGTCATTTTTCAGCATAGCGTCAACGACTTTTGCGGTCAGATCGTCTTTCACATCCATTGTTCTTCTCCGGTACGCTCTAAATCATTTCATCGCAAGCTGTAAGAGAATTTGCTATCGGTTTCGGGGTAACGAACCGACTGCGCGTGGGGCGCCCCTCGTGACAGAGACTGCTCTCATCGCTGTCGAGTTCAGTAACTCTCTCTGTAACCCATTACGACAAGTAGGCATGGTCCACCTGAAATTACGTTGAGACCGGCTTGTTTAGCCTTTGCAATCGCCTTCGGGCTTTCTGCACCTGGCTGCATCCAAATATTCTTGACACCGGCCGTGATGGCATCATCAACGACTTTTTCGGTGACATTCGGAGGCGTAATTATAGAAATTGATTCGACCTTTTCCGGAATTGCCGACACGTTTGCGTATGCCTGATTGCCCATAACGGTTTCAACGTTTGGATTGATCGGAAAGGCTTTGTGCTTGTGCTGTAGATAACAGGCGTAAACCTTGTGACCATATTTATGTTTATCATCGCTGGCACCGGCAACTCCGAACGACGGCGCGGCGAGAAATTGATCGATTTGGGCGTCAAGTGTATCCATAGTGATTCCCTGCAAGGCCTAGAAGATGCACATTTTAACTGTCAGTGAGCCAAAACGCCAGTAAGGTTATGTGACGCCGCTGGTTTCTTTCGCCTTTTCTTCAAGCAATTCCCAGCGCTCGAAATAGTGCTCGAGCTCCTGTTCAAGAGCCTTTTGCTTTGTATGAAGTTCGGCGAGCAGCGGAAAATTACTCGAGTTTGCTGGTTTTGTCATTTCTTCATGGATCTTTTCCAGACCCTTTTCGGTCTCTTCGATCTTCTTGGGCAAACCTTCCAGTTCGCGCTTTTCAGGTGTAGTCATTCCCGATCTTGGCTGTTTGGAACGTTTGTCGCCTTTCTCTTTCTTCGCTGTTGCAACCTTTTTTGTGTCGGCGAAGAAAGTGTCTAGAACCTGATCGAATTGGTCGTAACCACTAAAGTATTCGCAGTTCCCAGAACCACTCAGGGCTAAGATCTGGTTAGACACCTGATCCAGCATCAAGCGATCGTGCGTCACCAATATGACCGCTCCTGGGAATTCCTCCAGGCTCTCTTCAAGAACTTCAAGAGATGGAATGTCGAGGTCGTTGGTTGGTTCGTCAAGAATGATGATGTCTGCAGTTTGAAGCATCAAGTTCGCAATCAGAATTCTTGATTGTTCGCCACCGGAAAGTTTGCTGATCGGCAATCGCAATTGCTCCGGACTGAATAGAAATTTTTTCGCCCAAGTGGTGATATGGATAGAGCGTCCTTGATAAACCACTGAATCACTATCCGCGCAAAGCGACTTCTGAAGCGTTTGTTCGATATCTAATTGTTGTCGGTTTTGATCGAACCAGACAATTTTCAGATCAGGAGCACGTTTAATCTCACCCTTATCAGGAGTTACTTCCCCGATGATTGTTTTCAGCAAAGTGGTTTTGCCGCTACCATTGCGGCCGACCAGTCCAAGCCGTGTTCGGTTGGTGATCAAGAGTTCTAAATTGGTGAACAGTTTCTTGTCACCATATGATTTGCTAACCGATTTTGATGCAACCAACTCACGCGTTTTTCTTCCTGATGATTGAAAACCAACTTCAATTTTGGACGACACGTTCCGCTGTTTAACTTCGCCGAGCTCCTCCATCAGCTTGCCTGCTTGTTCGATGCGATGGACTGATTTTGTTTGCCTGGCTCTTGCACCACGTTGCAGCCATGCCACCTCTCGTCTAACCTTGCTGGCAAGTGAAGCTTCAAGATTTTGCTGCTCGCTAAGCTTCTCTTCTTTGTTGATTAGAAACGTACTGTAGTTTCCGACCACGCTCAGAAAGCCTTTTGGATACTGCCTGTTGAGTTCTACAATTCGATTGGTGATGGATTCTAGAAATGCTCGATCATGTGTCACAACGATCAGTGTTTTGTCAAACTCAGACAACAGTTTTTCCAATCCGATTACAGATTCTAGATCGAGGTGATTGGTTGGTTCATCGAGAACCAGCACGTCAGGCTGCTGAACGAGACCTTTAGCAAGCGACAAACGCTTTTTCCATCCACCGGATAACGTTCCAGCTTTCGCATCTTTATCAGGAAATCCAAACAACTGAATGGTCGAATCGATCGACGCATCCAAAATGTAGTCGCGTAGACCTACTTCTTCTCCGGCTTTCGTGATGATTTCGCCGACAGTCGAATTTTCATCATGGCGATCTTCTTGTGGAACATAAGACACTCTAAGATCTTTGCGAAGAATCACTTCGCCTTCATCCGGCTCCACCAGCCCGGCAAGAATTTTGACAAGCGTCGATTTACCGGATCCATTTGGTCCGATCAAACCAATTTTATCGCCCTCGTCGATGCCGAAAGAAAGGTCATCGAAAAGAGTTCGTCCGGTGTAGGACTTGCTTAGAGATTGGCAACTGAGGAGAATTCCCATGGCAGACAGTTATAAGCCGAATCGGGCGCTCAGGTCAACTTTGATGTAACCCAATCATGCGTTGCCTTAACGGTTTGCTCTAAAGTCTTGCCTGTCGTGTCAAGAAGAGTAATCTTCGGGTCCGTGGTCGCGGCGTTTTCGAGCAACCAGGTGTTGAAATCCAACATCCGCTCGAGGTTCTCAGGAGTTCCGGATTGGCGCCAGTTCGGGCGAGCCATTAAGCGAGTCTTCAGTTCCTCTGGTTCGCAAACCAGTCCAAGGTAGTAAATCTCGCTCAAATAGCGGCGTTCCGCGCAAGATTCGAATTGTTTTGGAATACTGGTGCCAAACAAGACGACCGAGCGACCCGCCTGTTGGATGTTTTTAACCATTCGAAGCCAGGTGTTGCGAAACATCAAAAAATCGTCGTCAGGCGTGTTAAATGCGTCACACCAAAGAATGTCTTGATCGAGGACGATGTATTGACTGGCAGATTGTGACAGACTCAAAGCCACAGTCGTCTTGCCTGCCCCGCTGGCTCCAGTCACTACGAATAGTGGCAAAGATTTGAATTCAAAAGCATGTCCGCACGATGGACAGACAGCTCGATCCGGCGCGGACAAAACTTCTTTCTTATCGGTATATTCGCCGCACCCTGGACAGACGTTGAACATTCCTAACACTCACATTGGAATCGCGACAAAAACGAGATCACCGACAGTCCGCCAGGCATGATACTGACCAAAAGTGCTTAGTTAACTCAGACTGTTTCTTCGAGTGAACATCTTACCAGTAGGCACAAGTTTAATAGTTCACATTTTCTTGCGGATTTGCGAAGATGCACTTGGTTTACTTTGAGAAGATGTGATTCTGCTCCATTGCAACTTTGCTATTCGAATCGACAGGCAGAATAATCCAAATGATGGGCATTTCTTAAACGTGAGCGATTGGTTGATGGCAAAGAATCGAATCGCTGGGTATGGAAATTAAATGGGCAATGTTCTCGTCGTTGGTTGCGCATCCTTCGACACTCTACATATCAATCGAAACGGACAACGCCAGACGTTCAACACGATCGGCGGAGCGGGCTTGTACACTGCGCTTGCAGCGGCAAATCAAGGCGCTAATGCCTACTTGTTTGCGCCCAAACCGCATCCCATGCCGGAAGTATTTGAACCAGCGATTCAACGTCTTACCTGGGTTGGTCCGGAAGTCGCGATCGAGGACATGCCGCGGCTCGAAATCGAGCATCATGGCGGCGGACGCGCAACCCTAATCGGGGCGGCATGGGGTGCCGAAAATCTATTAACACCTGCCGAATTGCCACGGTTCAGCAGTGTCGACTTCGACGTGATTCATATCGCAGCATTGAGCAGTGCAGAGAAACAATGTTTGTTCGCTTCAACATTTACAGAGGAGCGAGCGCGTTCGTTAATTTCAGCTGGAACTTATGCCAGAGCGATCAAAGACGACAGCGCCGCCGTGTGCCGCTTGATTGATTCCGTCGATTTGTTTTTCATGAACGACAACGAATCAAAAATGCTTTACGATGACGAAGTATTGAGAGTTACTAAACCGGGACGCATGATGTTTATCACTAACGGCGCATCAGGTGCCACATCATACACACGTGACGGTAAAATTTATGTACCGGCCATTGATGCCGACGAGTTGGATCCGACCGGCGCAGGTGATACCTTCTGCGGTGCCATGCTTGCAGGGTTGACTGCAAATCTCGACATGGAATCGGCTCTCAATGCGGCAGCTTTTCTGGCGGGAAAAGTAGTAGAAAATCCGGGACCAGAATTCGTGTTAAAGAACTAAACCAAGAGGCAGTCAACGGTGATTGAATGAAACGAGATCCTTCTGTTCTAAGCATTTGTGTCAGCAAAATCAAAACAGTCGAGTGGCATGGTACCAATATCGATACCGGCATTTTTAAGCGTCCGGTTTCCGGCAAGGTGAAAGTACTCAGACTGAATCTCGAAGGTGACGAACAGGCCGATCTCAGTGTGCATGGCGGCGCAGATAAGGCCGTTTATGCCTACCCGACAGAACAATATGCTTATTGGAGAAATGAACTCCCTGAGCGCGATTGGGAGTGGGGAAATTTTGGTGAGAATTTAACCACCGAAGGTTTCGACGAAGATAATCTCTGCATCGGCGATCGATTGAAAATTGGCACTGCGATTTTTGAGGTTACTCAGCCAAGGATGCCGTGTTACAAACTAGGAATCAGGCTGGATGATCCAAGCATGATCAAACGCTTTTATAAAAGCGGTAAATGGGGATACTATCTGGCTGTTCGCCAGGAGGGCGAGATCGAAACTGGCGATCAAATTTTCCATGATGGAAGCGACGGAAATGGTGTCTCCCTTGCCGATGTAGCACAATGTTTTCTCGACCAGAATGTTGATTCTGCGCTTCTAACTAGAGTTTTAAACTCAAGACTTGCGAAACAGCTGAAAGACCACTTGCAGCGACATATCGACCGTTAGATAGACGGAATGATAGCGTATTCGTGGCACCATATGTGGTGTGTACATTCGGCGATAGATGGTTCACGCCGATAATGCTGAAGTATTTAAGTGTTCAAGTGCGACTCGTCGTTTGAACTGAAGGTGCAGTGTTTTCCACGTGCTAGCCGGAGTCGCCAGCGCTTTTCAACAAGTCAGTGTTTAGGTCCTCGCCGAGGCGGGAATCTCGTCAACAAGATGCAAGGGTGTCCTATTGAGTGGAAACTGCGACTAAGGTGGTATTCAAATATGCAACATCCAAAACGTCATTTGCGCAATCAGATCGGAGGTGGATGGGCCGAACTCGCTGTGCTCATGGGCATCGGCTTGATTGTGGCTGCTATTTTCACAGGCTCCGTATACTGGCAGATGACTACGATCACCAATCATTGCAAAAGCGAGCCGACGGAAATTACCGCTACGGATCTAGCAAACAACGGACCGCCGAGCGATAACCTGTATGTGCACGTCACAAACTATCAATTGCAAGATGTGAAAATCATCAAAGGCAGGAGCGCAGGCTCACCATGGCTCCAATATGTCAAAGCTGATGTTGTGCCTAATCCGCCAGCCAATCCAAATGCCAACACGCTAACGGTCAAAAATCACTTAGCCGATGCAGGCAAAATGACCCAAGACAGAGAGGCGGCTGCGCAGAGCTGGTGTAATGAAACGAGTTTCAATGCGATAGCCCAATTAGATCAGAAGAAGAATGTTATCAACCTCGTCGTCAGTAAGGGTCCAGCTGCAGCTCCTGAAGTCGAGGAAATGATGTCCTATGGCGCGATGGCCACCGCCGGATTTTTCGCGGCGATTGTCGTGTGCATTATGCTGGATAACGGCTCTAAGTCGCGAAGAAGATGATCATCTCGGTTCGCCGGCGAAGTAATCGATCATCCGTCCTTTGTCGTCAAACAGCAATTGAAAAACTTCTTTTGTAGGATTGTCTACGATTTCCGTGCAGCTAGCCCCGTAATGCGGATCTTTGCGGAAGTGACTGTTGCTGACGGCATAGCGAGGAGAAGGAAATTCTTCTTGGAGCTGTTGCTGTAATGCTTGCATGGCAATGTCGTCGCGCGTGCTTGCAAAGGCAGAGTAAGCGGATACTCGTGTTTCTTCAGATTTAATTCCACTCGATTTTACCGCATCGACAAAGCCTTTAAGTTCCATTTTGGGAGTCGGATGAACCTTGCAGTCGATTAGCTCACCGTTCTTGTTCATCGCGATTTCAAGTTCCTGGTCTGGATTTGATTTTGATAACACCACAATGGATGATCCGTGGTCACCGCGTATTCCGGAGCCGCCGTAGGCCTTTGCATAGTACGGATCTTTGAGCTGCTTTGAAAGTGTGGCGGCATACTCTTCAGTGGTCCAGCTGAGTCCGCGACGTATGCTCAATGCTTTGGATGCTTCCTGAGCCACATCTGGACTGTCCATGCCCTTTTCGTTGATGGTACGACTGATGCCCTCCATAGTGCCGAGCAGCTTGTCCATCGTTATTTTTTCTTCCCACGCATGGTACAGTGCGCAACTTGTGAGAAACTGCGCCATTACACACGAAGCGATAACAGAAGAGAAAACTTTTCTTGACATTGCAGTCGGAGCCTCAGGAAAGGATGAAACAAGGACACCAGCGCTGAGTTTTGTAGGATCAAGTATTGGCACTAAATGTGGTGCTAGGCGATGCAAGTCTTTCTGACAACGATATGTTGTTCTCAAAAACAGTGCCGCCAATTACAACCAAATACATTTCAATTTACCAACAGAATGATAGCAGGTACTTGATAGAGCGATAGTCATGTTTTTCCTTCGAAAACTGAATTCTTCTGTAAACAGCTCGGAACTTCTGCTCGCCGAATATTACTTCAAGTCTGATCAGATCGTTTTGTCGGATCCGATTGTCTCATCAACAGGAAGTACATGATTGATGCTATGCCAAATCCGACAAACCAACTGTAGTCATATAGAATCCGCAACCTGGGTTCGAAGGCGCCGATCCATGCGAAGAAGCAGGCGGTAAGCGTGGCGGCTAATGCTTTTAGGTTCCAGCCGTGGGTGTACGAGTAACAACCATCCGTGAGATAAAGATCGTCAAGTTCGAGGTGCTTCTTTCTGATCACCCAGTAGTCGATGATCAGAATTCCTCCAATGGAGCCAAGACCGCCGGCGTAACCTAAAAGCCATGTAAAAATGTATGCCTGCGGATCAGCAATTAATTTCCACGGTTGCATCAACAGCGCTATGAGTCCCGTGAGCAGGGCACCGCGCCTGAAGGAGATCCAGCGCGGAAAAGCGTTTGCAAAATCATTAGCCGGTGATACCACATTGGCCGCAATATTGACTGATAGCGTGGCCAGTATCACAGTGAACATTGCCAATGCCACTATCCACGGTTCCGAGAATTGTCCGATCAGTTTTACCGGATCCCAAATATCCTCACGTTTCATGTGTGGATAGAGCATCAGTCCCGCGGATGTGATAACTACTCCCATTGCTGAGAAAGCGGTCATGCTAGTAGGTAGCGCCGCAGCTTGACCGATGATTTGCTCTTTCTGACCTCGGCTGAAACGAGTAAAATCTGGCATATTGAGAGACAATGTCGACCATGAGCCGATCATCGCAGTGACAGATGGCATCAGCACTGGCAGGAAACTCTTTAAGTCGTTGAATTTCCCGGGCTCACTCAAAAGGCTACCGAAGCCCTTTGCCTGGCTAACCATCCAGATGACTAGAAGAGTGGTCATCGAAAAAATAAACGGTGCGGCCCAGCTTTCCAGTTTTTTTACGACTTCCATTCCGCGATAGATTACAGCGATGTTCAAGATCCAGAACAATGCAAACGAGATCCACTCAGCCACTGTGTGTCCGCTGTACAACGTTGCGCCAAGCACTTGATCGATGTTTGGCATCAATGCTTTGAGCAGAGTATACATCGCCTGACCACCAATCCATGCGTTGATACCAAACCATCCGCACGCAATAATTGCGCGCATCAACGCCGGAAGATTGGAGCCGACAACACCATAACTTGCACGAGCGAGCACTGGAAACGGAATTCCATATTTCGTCCCTGCGTGCGAGTTCAAAACAATCGGAACCAGAATGATTGTGTTGCCCAGCCACACACACAGCAGAGCTTGCCACCAATTCATTCCGGTAGTTATCAATCCGGATGCCAACATATAAGTCGGAATGTTGCATGCCATCCCGGCCCATAGTGCGGCAAAATGGTAGGTCGACCAGGTGCGTTTGTCTACGGCGATTGGTGCGAGATCTTCGTTATAAAGCGGACTCTGCGATATCGATGACGGGTCATCTATTTCGGTGCGACCGTCAGGGTATACGCGAGTGCTCATCAGGTCAGCTGCTCGCTCCTTGCTGTAACCTGATTATGTTCCACTGCTGTGTGTTGGTCGCGCTCAGATGTATGAGCAAAGAACTTTGCTTTGCAAGCAGATTAGCAACGCCGGTGTCATAAACAACACTCTTATTACTGCCCACAGTCCAAGCTACGCGCTTACTTTTCTGATCTACCTTGCCTTGCACCGGTTGCTCTTCCTGGGTCAGAGGGTTGAAGTAATTCCCTCGGACGATGCCCTTCTTATTGACGGCTAGCTGGAATATCGAGTTCGAATCAGTTTGGTCGCCTTGAGTCAGTGCAAACACGCCAAGCGGCTTCCAATCGGATTCTTTCTCTGTTGTTTTAGAACTGGCACCGGACTTAGTACCGGCTTTAGTACCGGTTTTGGTGCTAGGCGCTACCGGCGGTACTGATGGTGGTGCAGAAAGTGCAAGAGTTTGAGCTTGAGTGTAGTAGTCATTTTCAGACATGTATGGCTGATTGCCATAGTAAACTTCATCGCCCTGGTAGGTTATGTTGTTTCCGTAATCGTATTCTACCGGTTCGTCCGTATCATCCGGATAACCCCAGAACCCGCACAGATCGCCCCAACCGGTGTATCCCCACGCCCAACCGTCGCCCCAGCCGGGGTACCACCAGCCGCGATCGTATCGGTTCCAGAAATTGCGATTGAACAAATCATCACGATGAAAATTGTTTCTCACCGCGGCGCCTCTGGCTGCCATACCGGTGGGCGACACATTGCTTGTGATTCTCGAAGCATTCAAATTTCCGGCGGCACGTCCCATGCCACCATCTGTTGGGAGATTGCCCCAGTGATAGTCTTGATTGGCACCAGCCCTGAGGTCACCTTCTGAAGCTCTGGTTCTATCATCGATTCCGGCATCTCGACCGCCTCCGACGTTCTCTCCACGAAAGCCACCGTCGCCGTTCCACGCACCGCGATCTCCGCCGTCACCGAAGCCACGACCGCCAAAATCACCACGTCCGCCGAAGCCGCCACCAAAACCGCCACCACCGAAGCCGCGTCCACCACCACCAAAGCCACCGCCACCAAATCCACCACCACCGCCGCCACCACGAGCATCGGCAGGGGCAGGAGCGATAGAGATCAAGGTCAACGATAGTGCCAGCATCGATGCTAAGGTTCTAACACCATTTAAATATTTCATGAAAACCTCTTTCTTTATTCGCTGACTCTACTGAGCACCAAAATCGCAGAGTCAGGAATACTGGCTCCATTAATAGATCGATGTGTAGACTGCCATGTAAACGTATCTTTTGATCGCTGCTTTATCGTATATGTTGCGTTCGTTCTGATGCCATCCCGCGACACGCCGGCTGATTCCTGCCGCCAACCATCCGGCAGCCTGGACCATTCGCCCTGTCCGAAACCACCATTAGGGGCAAAGTGCCACGACACAAGCGTCCCGACAAGAGGACTATAACCAATGATTTGTCTGACTTCGGATTTCAATACGGTATCATATGTGGTGCACTCTAAGAAGTTGCCGTTTTCAATCCATTTTGCACTGATCTCGAGAGTATCACCTTTAGGCGTAGCAGACTTCCATTTACCTGAGAGCCAACCGAGCGCTCGCACGCTCGTGATGTCTCGATCTTGAAACGCTGATTCCATCACCCAGGACATTTTCCACCCGCCATCTCTTTTGACGTGTAGAACGGTATATCTACCCGAAGGCGCATTCCCGGATGCCGCGGTGGTGCCTTTTTCAACCACCACACCTGGTGCTGGACTATGCAGACTTGTTATGTTCACCTTCAGTGTCCGGCGTCCGTTTTTTGCGAAATCGCTGGCAAAATAATCTTTCAGTTGCTGCTTTCCCCGGCAAACTTGGCCATCGCTTGTTTCAAGTGAGCCATCACTGGTCCAGAGGTCCGCAAGCGCTTCTGCGTTGCCGGCCTGGAATAGTTTTTCATATGTCCTGGCCTGCTGCGAAAATTCCGCCATTAGTGGATCGGAATCTGCGACAACCGTCGACTTTTCAGGAGTGGACTTTTCCGCATCCGTGGTAGCTGCCACAGCCACTGCAGCTGAAATGTTTAAACTTCCAACCGCCAGCATCAAGCTGATCATGTTTCGAATATTTTTCAAGCGTTATGCCATCCATAAAGAATAAAAACAATGACTTCTTATCGATCTGCCCAGCTTGAAGTGAACATTAAACGTGTACTCCAGAATACAGCGATAACGGTGACATAACTAAACCTTCCAACTAAAATGCGTTGATCTAAACAGTTACTCTGTTGGGGCAATTTAATCCGGTGGTTTGAACTACTGCCGACCGCACATGCGTTCTAATTCCGTCAGCGCCAAAATATATTCCATTGATTTGCGATCGCCGTGCAGAAGAGCCCATTCAATGTGCGGCTTCGCTTTAGATCGATCACCCCTGGTCATGTAGTAATATCCGAGATCGCAATGGATAATGGTATCGCCGGCAATGCTGCCGGTTTGTTTAATTACCTGCGCTTCGGTGCTGTCCCCGAGATAGAAATGTGCAAGTGACGTAAGCGATTTATCGGTTATCTTTGGGAGATTCGCGCGCAAAATCTTCTTCGCTTCATCTGCCTGTTTGGCTCTTTCATGACACAGGTAAGTCATTAAAATTGCGCGATCAGGACTCTCTTTTCCCTTTGATACGACCCGATCCAGATCGCTGGCAGCATCTTCGGCTTTACCGAGACATGCGTAGGACAATCCTCGATCGTATCTAGAACTGGTACTACGAGGAACCAACTCCAGCTTTCTAGTAAACAATGCAGACGAGTCTTCTATGCAATCTCTTTGCACGAATGGAATCTGTGGCAGCTTACCTGTTTGCAGGGTACTCATCAATTCTTGATCGCGAAATCCAAACCTCGTGGCCGTTGCACTTTTTTGAAACATCAGTACCGGATAGTCAGGTGCGGCGATCAGGGTTTTATCGTATTCTTTCTTCGCGAGATCATCTTTATTTTGATCCTGATAACACCTGCCCAGATTGAAACGCGCCAACGGTCCGGCGAAACCGGGACCACTGCGTTCCAGCCGCACCATTTGTTCAAACGCATGCTGTGCGTTCGGATACATTTTCAATCGCGAATAACACACACCAAGATTGTTGTAGGCTAATGGATCATCCGGTTGTATACGGACTGCCGTTAGCGAGTCCACGAGCGCCTTTTTGTAATTACCTTGCGCGATATAGACGGCAGCGCGATACGAATATGGAACTGCCCACCTCGGTACATGTTCGATCGCGAAATTCAAATCGATTAGTGATTCCGCTAATCTGTTCGTATTGAGATGGGCTAGGGCTCGTGTGATCCGCATATCGAGATTTTTCGGATCGATAAGAATCGCTTTGCTTGCATCTTCCTCTGCGTCCTTAAACCGATTTAGATCAAGATTTATATCGGCGCGACTGACATATCCGAAGGGCAATTCCGGACCGACCGCGATGGAAATAGACGCATATTTTCTTGCGTCTTCCAATCGACTAACGCTTATGATTTCCGCATAAGTCGCTAATGGACCGGCTTGAGTCGGATGAATTTCTATCAATCTCTCAGCGCGCTTCTCATCCAGTTTTACATCGCCTGACGATGTTCCTCCGATAAAACTAGCAATCTCTTTTTCCTGCTTTGCGCGCAGTTTGCTATATTCAACTGCCGCCTTGCGTCCCTGTTCGAGATTACCCATTTCTTGAAAGACGAGACTGCGAGTATAGAAAACAGCCATGAGTTGCGGATTTATACGCTCGGCCTTATCCAGTTCGGCAAGCGCTTTATCGTACTCCTTGATCCGTTCGTAGTGCTTAGCGAGAGCGCATTTGCATTCGGCGAAATCGGGATATTGCTCCGTTATGCTTTGCAGTTCCTTCCCCGCCTCGGCGTCTTTTCCAAGAGAGGAAAGTGCGGAAGCTCTCAATTTTCTGATTTCGACAAAAAGTCTCTGATAGACATTGCCATTCTTTTTGGAGAAACGTACAAGTGGTGTCACTTTATCAAGGCCCGAAGGACATTTAAATCGGCTCGCAGAATCCGCCTTGTCGAATCCATCACGCCGGGCATCGTCGTATAGTTTGTTCGAGAGAGCTTCTGCTTCCTGATATCCCTGAATTTGGAACGCGTGGAGTGCAGATCCGAACCGGACCAAATAATCGAACAGCTTATCTTCCGATGCCATTGCCGGCAGTGGTACCAGGGCAATTAGAGCCACGATTGTGAACCTTGCAATTGAAAAGTGTCTGAACTTTTTCATAGCGAATTGCGACTCTCTGCCGATGCATGCTGTGGTTCTAAATTGCCGGACTCCGGCAGACGAAACCAGAAATTCGTTCCTTCGCCCATGGTACTTATAACGCCGATTTTTCCATGATGGGCTGAAACTAACGCCTTACAAATTGCTAAACCGAGGCCACTTCCTGAGCGCTCTCCTTCGCTTCCCGTCCCGACTTGCGTGAATTTATCAAAAATAGTCGCGACCTTGGACGGTGGAATACCTGGTCCCTCATCCACGATTTGAAACTCTACTTCAGCAGGTTCAGAACGGTGCTTCAATAGTTTGCCAGTGATATAAACCGTTTTACCGTTCTTAGAGAATTTGATGGCGTTGTTAATCAGGTTAATCAAAATTCGATTCACCCGCTCTCCATCACAGATAAACGGTATATCATCACAGCTAATGTCGAGCATTATGTGTTTTCGCTCGGCTTCGGGTTTGACCATGTCGACGGCACGCTGAACAATTTCGTTCGCGTTCGAACGCTCGTAATGAAGCGTTAAACCACCAGCTTCGAATCTCTCGATATCAAGCAAGTCTTTGATCATCGATATCAATGAAGCTACCGACATCTGAGCACGACTGACCAGTCGTTTTCCGCGGTCATTGAGCGTTCCTGCGGCGCCCTCCATGCACATGTCCAGCACCACGCCGATGGACGTGAGTGGTGCACGCAAATCATGGCTGACCATCGCGATAACATCCTGTTTCAGTTTTTCTGCAGCTTTTCTATCGGATATATCGTGAATCACACAGAGGATCGATCGATCTTCGGCCGACCAGTTAGCCGACCACTGCGTGAAGAGATACTCCCCATCAAAGTGCCTGAGCCTCGCCTCGAAGGTCTCTGAAAAAGACTTGTTCTTTATGGCTTCGAGCTGACTGTAGGTCATATCTTTGTCGTCAGGATGAACCAGAGACTGAATGTTGGTGCCAACCAATTCTGTTTCCACATAGCCAAGAACCGTGTGAACAGCCGGGTTTACCTCAGACAGCTTTAATGACTCATCGAGCGAACAAATAATTTCTCCGGCACTATCAATCATCGCTCTCTCACGTTTGCGAGAACGATCCATGGCAACGGAGAGTTGCTGAATGTCCGAATGGATCACGCTGAATGTGTCATTACCAGGTGGCGCGTCCGTAATTCGCCTTCCCATGGAAATCTTGACGACGCTGTCGTGAAGCGCCGCAACCTTCTTGTTAAGATTTCCGGCAAAGAAAAATGCGTACACCGCAGCTAACGCTGGTGTCACCATCGCGGCCACCAGCAAATAGAACAGTCCTGATTCTGCGGTCGACTCTGCTTCCAGCAATCGCTTTTGTTTAGCACTCAATTGAACCCGCAATTTTTCAGCAGGTCCCTTCATTTCCTTGAGAAGTTCAGATGCCTTACCCATCACCAGGCTCAAGTCGAGAGGCTGATCGTTTCTTTTTACACCCTCGACAGTTTCAATCGTTTCACTAAGATCAGACAAGGCGGCGATGAATTGCGTGGCATTGTTCGACTTTAGTGATGTTATTTCAGATGAATTTTTCAGTTCCGAAATGTCGTGATTCAACGACTCACGAATTGGACGCAATGATGCCGCCAATTTTTCATCGTCCTCAGTTAGGACGCGCAGAGCTGACGACGCCGCGTTATGATAAATTGCATCAAATTTCACGATGGCCGCGTCGCTCGAGATGACGTCTGTTCTGGCATGCTTGCCACCAATTAGAGTGGCAATAATAAGCGAAACCAAAACGACCTCAATTATGGCCGGCACTACCAGTGGTAGAAGAACTTCTGTTGACGAAAACGGATTGTTTTTCATGATTTAGAAGTCGTTCCGTTCTGCTTCTACAAAGCGTCTGCTAATGCCCTTGGTAAGCCAACCTTCATCAGGTTCCAAAATGAAACACCATGCACTATGCTGTACTTGGCACCACGTCGCGTCAAATTTCTTTCCAGATCTTCGACAAACGATTGACCATTGAATGCACTGTTTCCAATCAGAAAAATTGTGATGGAGATCTCCTGCGGATCACGCATGTATTGAGTCGCCTGAATAATCACCTGGCGCACATCCTCTTCACTGTTAGGGCGTCCGTCGGTGATGATAGCGATTCCCAGTGGCTTGACGTTGCCGCGAGTAATTGTTCGCCTGGCAAAGTAATCGTTGATAGTCGTCCTCAAAGGATCGGTAAGATTAGTTCCTCCTTCTGGTGCGGCTTCCCTGAAGATAGTTGGAATCTGATCGAGAGTGACGTGCGGAAAAACTCGAAAATTGCTTGAGAACAAAACAACGCTTAGTCCCTTCGCGGAGACATATCGAGTTTGTTCTGCCAGGTGCAACGTTTGTTCTTTGCACCACTGCCATCGGCTCACACAAGCGACTGAACCGAGAAGCATCGACATCACGGTGCCACCAATTCGACCTGCACCGGAGATTGGACAGTCAGGCGTGTGCATCGAACCTGATTGATCGATGATCAAAACAAGGTCGTGGTTGGCCAGCTTTTGCAATTGAGCTTGAGTCAGACCACCTTTGAGAGTGGTACCACTTGTTCCACCCTTCAACGGCTCCGTCTTATTTGCTCCGCCACCCAGTGTTGGAAATTGATTGTCGACCGTCGCGCCAGCGCCGCCTTGCAGGGTTGTGCCTTCATCGTCGATTCCGCCATCCATAACCGTTTGGCGAACACCAAGATTAAAAGGCGCATGACCTCCAGGGCTCGCAGCCGACCCACTATCCTGCTGCGGAGTGGCTTGTTTTAACAAACTCGGAGCAGGCATCGGCATTTCGTCCGATTGAGAATTTCCCAAGTCGGATTTAGCCTCTGCTTCGCCAGTCGGATTCCCGTTCGACTGTGCACCGGAACTGTTATGGTCTTGTGTTGAATCGCCATCAGAGCGTTTCAATCTAGAATTGGTGGGCTTCTCAGCCCCCTCTGGACCAGGAGCCTCGGGTCCAACATCGTTATGACTACCGATGTCCGATTGGCTTAATTCGATCTGTTCGCCTGCATTATCAGCAGCAACTACGGCAGGCGCCAACGAAGTCGTAAAAAGAAAAAGCGCCAGAAGGACCAATGCCAGCCTGCCGGACTTCAATTCCTTAACTCGTCGGAACATTGAAAGATACCTCCGAGGCCTTTATTCCCATCTAATCTATAAGCTCAACAGAGCTTAAATCTCTTGCTTATTTATCTATATCGTTGGCTGCTCATACCAGTGAGGTTTCATCAGCCACTGCTCCTGTACTCAAATGGGTGGCAGGGTCATCCCCCCGACGGTGTATAATCGCTCCCGGCGAAAATAGTGTTTGAACTACTTACCGGAGATACACATGAAAGCAAGATCGCGATTTCTGGCGCTTCTGTCAGTGCTGTTAATCGCAGCGCCAGCGATTGCCGAAACGCTGCTGACCGAAGGAATCGAATACTATAAAGCCGGTCAGTACTCCAAAGCGAAACAGTTTTTCGAGTACATAATCAAAAAGGAGCCCACCAGCTGGCAGGCTCACTATGAGCTGGCTAATACTCATATGAAAATGAACGAACTCCCGCTTGCTAAGCAGGAATACGTTGCCTGCCTCAATAATAATTCCGACGGACAAGTGGCAAAAATTTGCGGTCAAATGATCGCTTACATCGATCATATCAGCGGCGAAAAACCTTATGAGAATGCGACAGCTTCCACATCATCACCGGTGAGAAGTCCAGAAGCCAATGCTCGAGTAGAATTCAAGCACCGTATCAACGTTGTTCCTCCTCTGTTCAATCATCCGGCAGTGAGTTCCAGCACAATTGCGACCGTCACGCGCGTAGTCGACACACTGCCTCCGAACATATACGAGATTCTTGACGCCGGCGGCGCCACGGTAAATATTGCACCAAACATAACCGACAAATGGCCGGATATGCTCAAAGGAAAACTCGATGCTGAGGGTCTGCATCTGGCGCAGGATGCGGCAAGATGTTACGGTCGCGATGTTTATATCTACGAACGAAAAATTCTTCCCGATTCAACCAAACTAGGGGACGATGTTTTTGACTCTGCCTCAGTTACCAATGTTCTCTATCATGAGCTTGGTCACGCCGTCGACGAGAGTTCCGGAACCTTCACGAAATCACAAGAAGTGCTCGCTATCTATCAATCCGATGTTGACCGAATGTCGGACGATGTAAAATCGAGACTCTGGTATTACACCAAACCTGGCTATACAGGCGCAAGAGAGGCATTCGCAGAGTGTTTCGCCGGCTTGATGGGAGCCAACGGCAAGGATACCGATGTGGTGAGAAACAATTTCCCGCGCTACCGGGCCTGGGCGCGCGACAAATTTAAACTATAGACTGCTGCGGCATCATAAGCTCAAGTGTCACCTTCGTCGATGTGTAAACTGAGGCGCGCCGTTCAACTATGCGGAAGTTTAATCGTAGGGACGCTTTGTAAGCGCCCAGGCTGCTGTTCCGCTGACCAACGAAATTCTGCGTTCATAAACATGACAGACCGTGCGGCACCGCATGCGGTATTAAATTCAGTGTTAGTTCTGGTGTCAGTATCAAATCTGGTGGCAACTTACTCTAATGCTTAGGATCAATATCTTCGAGAAAGCTTGCTTGTGATCGCCTAATATTTAATCTAAACCGCTGATTTGGCTACAATTTCGGCACATTTATATGGCAAATTATCAAAAGTACGCTCTTACTATATTATTCGTCGACCGGCCTTCTCATTTAGCAGGTTCATTCGTTTAATGGTAGACAAAAATTCAAAGCCTCCGGCAGACCCGGAGGTCGTTTCAACTGCGCCGGCAGATCATGTCGACGATAAAACTACTCGCGTTGATACCGCGACTGTTGCCGTCACTAACGAGGATATGGCTAAGTTTTTCAAGCCAAACTCGCCGGCAGGTCAAGACTCGACTGGTTTGAATGCAAATGGATTGCCGCTCCTGGAGCCATTGAAACAGCCCGGCGAAAAGTATCTGCCCGGACTGGAAATCGACTTCGGTGATGAAGACAGTGCGTTGGAAACTCCAACAGGTTTAAACCCTGCAGGCAAGCAAGAAGCGCTGAAGGAGAAAGTTTCTGGGGACGGCACTGCTGATGAACCTGCAGCCGAACCGGACAACTTAGATCAAAAACCAGGTAAGGACGTCGAGAAAAAGCTCCCAGATGACGGTGGCAACGACCAGGCGGCTGGCGACGATGACATAAAGAAACCAACAGAAAAGAATACAGACCCGGCCGTTCAAAAGGCTGACGCCACTGATAAAGTCAAAGAGACTGATGCTGTCAAAGCAACCGAGTTGAAAGAGCCGACGTTGTCGCTCGAACAAATCACCGCGCTGGCGAAAGACACTATCAAGTCACCCGAAGAACTCGTCAAGTTCAATGAGAATTTGGAAGCGTTTGAGAAGCGCGCAAAAACAGATAATCTCTCCAAGCAAGATCGAGAAGAGTTCTACGGTCAGGTCGGTCGAGTACTTGAAGAAAGTAAGACCGGAAATAAGATCTATTCATCAAAAGAATTGCAAACAATTGGATCGGATATGGTTCGACAAGCAGCCAAACCCGGTGATGTAAATCAAGGAGCCACCTCAACTTGCACGACCGCGGCTCTCGAGACTGCACTATACATGCAGGAACCTGCAACCATCGCAAGGCTGGTTTCAGATATTGCTCTGACAGGACAATACGTAACCACGGACGGTGGCGTAGAAGTAATTCCGGAAAAGAACCTTCACCCTGACAAATATAAAGAAGGCACGCCTCCTGAGAAAATGCGAAGCCTGGCCAGTCACCTCGCGCAGCCGGCGTTGATCAATATTCACTGGAATCGAGAAGATTCGTTTAACGGTGAATCAGGAAGAAAAGGCAAAATTCGATATGAGGAAGGCCATCCGGCCGTCACCAAAGGTGATGCGCATACTCGAATGATGGATTACTCGAAAACACCACCTGAGCCGTTTACCACTACATCGGGCTACGCAGACCCTACCAGGAAAGATTCGGGACTCTATTTGGAAAGGTCTGTTCCGATCGAAGGACCAATCATGCAGATGGAATATCTGCCTCAAATATACAAACAACTGCGCGGCAACAAGGGTGATCTCACAATTGTCAACGATAAAGCTGCGCCGGGTGTGATCAAACCAGACTCGCTCGAGCACTTCAAGACGATAATGAAGGACGCGGAAGACAGAAAGAAACCAGTCATCCTGGGAGTTCATGCCAATAAAGATCCATTCCTCACGGATCTCAACGATTCATATTCGCGTACGCCATTAACCGAAGAGCAGCGGAAAAAAGGGAGTACGATGCACGCGCACCACGCGCTCGTCGCCACGCATACGGATAAGGCGACTGAAAGATCCACAATCGAGAATCAATGGGGCAACAGCGTCGATCACACCGACGAGAAAGGTCAAAAAGCAAAGCTTTCCCTTGACACTGTATATGACACCGTCATTCCTAAAGTAGAGCCTAAGCCGGAGAAAGAAGAGCCTCGCGAGAAAACAAAGGAACCTACACCAGACGAATACATTAAGAGTCAACGTGAATTTGTTGAAGAACTTGCGAAGGACAAGGATTCCGATCCCAAAGTTCTATTCGACGAAAGAATGACATTGCATCGCTATCTCGATCATTGGGGACATAAAGACGAAGCCCATAAGCAAGCGGAGATTTTAAACTCGAGTCTTGCCGACAGAGTCAAAAGCGACAAAGCGGACAAATCGCTTGGGTCCAACATGTCATCCTACATATCGCAGATGAATGGTTCGGGCGAAAAAGAATACGCCAAGAATGCACTCAAGGTAATGGATGAGCGGCTCCAGAAAAGCGATCCGTCAGACACATATGATTTCAAGCAAGATTTTTCAACACTGCTGCGTTTGCATAGAGATAATGGTGATGCAGAGGGTGGCAAGAAACTTGCTCATGATACCGTAACCAATGTTCTGAAAAAATTCGGAAAACCAGAAGATATTTCTTCTAAACAAGCAATTCAGACCCTTGGTTCAATGGGCGATTTGATGGAGACATATGGCGTCAAAGAGGAATCTACCCGTATTGCTGAGCAAATGCTTTCCAACGTGCGCTCTTATGAGAAAACAAATGGTTCTGACAATCAAACGGTTGCGAATGCAAAGAACGCATTGTTGTTTTTCGGTGCCGATGAATCCGTTCCAGAGCTCAAAAAAACGCTCGCGAATGAAACTCAGGAAAGCTATGATCGCTTAAAAGATAAAGGTGACATTTCAAGCAAGACTTCATCAGAACTGCGTTTTGGACTTATGCACTATTATGAAAACACAAAGAATCCGAAGGCTCTGAACACACTCGTCCAAGATTCAATCAAATCCATTGCCGAAGATCCAAAGAGAGGAATACCTAGTTTGGACTCCAAAGAGTTCAGCGGTATCTATGAGCATCAGGCAGCCAGGCTGGTCCGCGCAGGCGGAACCGATTATGCGATACCGCTCCAGGAGAAAGCGCTAAAGATCGCAGTCGCGAACAAAGATCCACAAGACGAATACGACAAGATTGGCACACTAACCAAAGAACTAGTCGACATGCTTGACTCTGTGGGACGAAAAGAAGACGCTGATAAGCTGATTAAGGAGATGGGCGTCGACATCGGTCATCGCAGTCGGCGATTGAAACGCGACTGACACAGCAAGTTTTGCACGTAAATATTGAACAGCAGGCACCCGGGTTATTACAAACGACGCGCGTCAACGAAGTTTAATTGTAGGGGCGCTTTGTAAGCGCCCAGGCTGCTGTTCCGCTGACCAACGAAATTTTGCCTTCATGAATACGACGCGCGCCGTTTACGGATCCTGGGAGCACCGCACCGTTTCGAATTCTGCGATTAAACGCGTTCCTAGTAATCTCGCCACATGTGCAAAGACCCATCGCTGGGGCGACGGGTCTCTAGCTCTTTAACATTCAGTCGGTCTGGGGTTCGACTGTGCTTGCTGTGCTACGACATTGAGAAATCTGGATTGGGGAGCCTCGTTTCTCGCTTGCAAAGTAATTATTGTCGAGCAACGTTGCAACAACGTTGCACTGACAAATTTGGAACCAAGTCATTTAATGGCGGCAAAATTCAATCATGATAAAGTTTCCAGGGAACCCTAAACTGGAAAACGCATGAAATTGAGGCGAACCAGCCGAAACAATTGGCAAACCAGAGCGCATCAGGCACTCGCGTTTGGAGCACTTTTCTGTGGACTAGCAAACTCGACACTTCAGCCCGTCATTGCATCGGAAACCGTATCACAGTCGCCCGGCGCAAGTAAGACCGAAAGCAGTGTTACTCAGGTCGCACCTCTGGCGGGCTCAGTTCGCTTAGTATTGCAGGTTACGGTAGATCAACTTCGAGGAGATCTTCCACTAATTTTCAAAAACCGATTCGGCAAGCGTGGTTTTCGCTACTTGATGGACAAGGGTGTGTTTTACGTCAACGCAAACTATGCCCACGCCGATACTGAAACCGGCCCCGGACATGCAACCCTGGTTACCGGCGGACAACCGGCACAACACGGTATCGTCGGCGGTGACTGGTGGGACGATGTCAGAAAGAAAATTGTTTATTCCGTCGAAGACGATCAGTATCATGTCCTCTCCAACTACGTGGATTCAGATCCGACAAAATCCGGCGGCGGACGCGGTCCTGCCAACCTGGAATCGACAACGATCGGCGACGAAATCTACATCGCATCAGAGCATCGCGCAAAGGTTTTTGCCGTCTCAGGGAAGGATCGCAGTGCCATCATCCCTGGTGGGCGAATGGGTAAAGCGTTCTGGCTCTCACAGGGCGATTTTGTGACCAGCTCGTTTTATTTCAAGGAAACACCGACGTGGGTCAAAGAGTGGAATAATCGCAAGCTAGCCGCTTCATACCGAGATAAAACCTGGGAGCTTCTACACGATAGAAAAACATACTGGCGCGCAGAACGCGACGATATGCCGTGGGAAGAACCGTTTGCCAATCTCGGACGAACAATGCCGAAATCTCTCGCACATAAAGATGACGAGAAATTCTACAAAGGTCTGGAACATACGATCGTCAGTGACGAATTAGTTTTAGCCTTCACTAAAGATCTGATCAGTCAGGAGAAACTTGGTGCTGATGAAACACCAGACTACTTGTCGGTCAGCTTCTCATCGACAGATTATGTAGGTCATACATGGGGTGTAAACAGTCTCGAGGCGGAGGACAATATTCTTCGAGTCGATCGCAACCTCGAAGATCTATTTTCGTTTATCGATAAAAACGTTGGTCTAGATAAGACGCTGATCGTGTTGTCTGCTGATCATGGTGTTGCTGATGTCACCGAATACATGCAATCGCTAAACTATCCGGCCAAGCGCATCGATCCGCAAGATTTTCCGAAGCGTATTAATGAAGCTCTGAAGAAGAGATTCAATGTGGATGCCGATCTCGTTGAGATTTTCATCTACCCATATCTCTATCTGAATGGCGAGCAAATCGACAAGCTGAAACTGAACATCAGCGATGTGGAAACCGCTGCTGCCCGTGAAGCGATGAGAGTTCCTGGAATTTCTTTTGCTGCTACTAAATCAGACATCGTTTCCGGACGCATGCCTTCTGGAAATGCACACATGCCGAAGATTGCAAATACTTTTCATGCCAAAAGATCGGGCAACATTCACATCATCGCCGATCAGCATGCTGTACTCATGCACTATCCATGGAATCTGAAAACCGGCTTGCACGGCTCAGTCTATCCATATGATACATTCGTGCCAATTATGTTTGCGGCTCCCGGCGTCAGCGCAAAAGTTGTTTCGCGACCAGTTGGTCCACACGACATCGCGCCAACGATTGCCACCTTCCTTGGTATCAAGCCACCTTCAGGTTCAGTTGGCACTCCACTTTCAGAAGTAGTCGATAATCGCAACGACGATCCGAAAAAATAGTACGGAAACCTACCAGTACAAAGTGGGCGACCTTTCCATTTTCTCGTTTAGGCGACCTTTCCATTGCGACGCTTAATCGTAGGGGCGCCTTGCAGGCGCCCAGGCTGCTGGTTCATAACGTCAAAGCACTCAGAAGTTGAACTAAAGCGAGCCTACTCGTGAGAGCACTACCAGCCATACATCGTCGCCGCGAGCCAGAGAACTCACCTGAAATCCGCGGGTCCACTCTTCTCGTATTTTCGTTCGAAGATCAACAAAACTTTTTCTGGTGAGCCATTTCTGAGAGGCGATTGAATCTGTTTTGTTCAAAATCACCAGCCATTTGCCGCCACCATATGCGATGCAGGCGATTCTTCGGCCGTCATCCCAGGCTTGTCGCGTTTTTTCTTGCAAAGCTTCGGCATCACATGCGGTGAAGTAGCTCTGCTCCTCGGCATTTGCTACTTGAGTCGCAACAGCCACCCAGTGCCCGGCTCCCTGAGTCAGCGAAGTTACTCGATATCCGCGTTTCCAATTCGTCTTAATCTGCGCAAGCAGCGCTTCCATCGTAATGCTCTTCATTAGAGCTTGTGACAAATACTTTTTCTCTGGAAGATATCCAAACAGCCATGTGTGACCGTTGTGTGCAACATGCTGCAGGGTGTTGGCGCTCAGTCTATAAGAATGACTGACACCCGGATCGGCTTCGTTAACGCCGATGACGTTTAAAATATCCACGTTTGCAACTTTAGTGAATGCTGAAATCAACTTGCCGTCATGACCAGCAAGTGCGGTCAGTTCGTATCCCTTCTCGTACATCGAGGAGATCCGTCTGGCGATTGATGTCACACTTGTGCAAAAAGAAACCGTCTGTGCGCAGTCGTGAGGTGCAAGCGGCAGTTCGTTTCTAATAATAGAATCGGATTGATGAGTCGTTGCGATTGCTCGCAACTGAATGGTATTAGTGCTGGTGTCGCCGAATTTACCGTTTGATACCATATCCAAATACCCAAAAGTATTTTCGTCCTGAACCCAGCCTTAGTTTTTCGCAGAACTGAGTTCCCATCCGAAGCGGGCATTATATGTCATGTGAAATGGCGATTTCCGATCATGACCGATCATTACAGTTAGAGGAACTTAAGATATCTCTTGACTATCGCGTCAGAAGTAACAGGTTCAGGCTTTAACGAATTTGTTCTATAGCAACTTGCGTTAAAAGTTATATTCAACTTAATACGTGTTACTCTGGAGAACAGAGTCGTTTGGCGGGTACTGCCGTCACTCTTCGAAAAAGAACGCACTGACGATTCGGCTCGAGAACTGGAGTGGGTGATGCTTAGACTAGGTTTGTTGACGTTGATGGCGACCGCGATCGTCGTTTTGAATGCAGCGTCAGCCTCTGCACGCTCCTTACCAGGCAATTTGCTCGAAGAAGCCCAAAAGGACGATTTTTTCGAATTTTTCCACCTGCGAAAACGGGCAATCGACGAGGGAGACGAACTCGCGACACACTACTTTCGACCACCTTCACGAGACGATGTGGTCGTTTGCGTTGACACAGACAAAAGTGGAACGATTTTGCAAATGAGTCTTATTGTCGGTCGCGATTTTATCGACAATCCGAAGACCAATATTTTTGCAAGAGATCTCGTGAAGAGTTTTATCGAAGCCGCTACTCCCGCATCGAGTGCATCGGAAACTGCAGATGTTGTCAGCGAAATTTTCTTGCGCGGAAGCGGACCGGTTACGATTGAAACCGACGCAGTGTCCGTTAAGAATCAACTCGAACCTGTGGCCACGGAGTCGAAACGTCGCATTGTGAAACTGGGCGAAGGAAATATAAAAAAAGGTGATTTAGTCATCTTATCTGATGGCTCATTACCGAAAATTCCGGAGAAGGTTTCGGATTCTTTTAAAGCATTCGAAGGTAAGGTGGAAAATTCGGACACGCCGATTACCGGAGCGCATTTGATCATGAAAAATCACGAAGTGCCGAAGGGTCGATTTTTAGAGGTTCGAATCGACCTCAACTCGGTGAAGAAGGGGCCCAAGTTGGAAGTGGTAGTCGATGATCCTTCCGCAAAGGATTCGGATGGCGAAGAAAACTCCAAGTAATTTTAACGGTAACCGAACGTGATACCACATGATTCGACATAACGGAATCAGATCGATTGAGAAAATATCATGCGCATAGTTGCAATCAGCGACACTCACAATCACGAAGTGGAACTCCCTGAAGGAGATCTGCTTTTGGTGGGAGGCGATGTAAGCGGGAAAGGCACTCCAAGTCAAATCGAACGATTCAATTCATACCTGGAAAAACAATCAACGAAGTTTAAACACAAGCCATTGGTAATAGCGGGAAATCACGATTTCCTTTTCGAAGAGGATCGAGTGGCTGCAGAATCATTGCTCACCGCTGGCACATATATTGAAGACAAACTTGTAATCGTAGACGGAGTCAAAATCTATGGCAGCCCCTGGACTCCGACGTTTTTCGATTGGGCCTTCATGCGAGATCGCGGAACACCAATTAGAAAGTACTGGGACTTAATTCCAGAAGGACTGGATATTTTGGTAACACACGGACCACCATTTGGCATTCTTGATTTTTGCGGCGAACATGTTGGTTGCTCTGATTTACTTGATGTAGTGACCAAGGAGTTAGCGCAACCACCAAAGTTTCATTTGTTTGGTCACATCCATGAAGGACACGGCATGTTTCCGACTGAAAGAACTTTGTTCTACAACGTCTCCATTTGCGATCGCGCATACAAACCAACAAATCCGCCTACCGTGATCGATGTGTAGCGGCCCCGTTGGAACGCTACTGCGTCGGACATGCGCCGGTAGCAGCGGCGGTACCAACAGCAAGCATCTTGTTTGAGGCTTGTGTCCCTAGTCCGGTGCTTAGTTGAATTTCTAATTTCACAGAAGTTGCAGATGGAAGGTCATCGCCAACCAGTTCGATGAACGATTTTTTCAACACCATACGAGCTGGATTTATGTTCTTATCCACGGCCGTCGGAAGCGATGAAAGCTTGAAGTTCAAATCACTGTCACCACCGCCAGGAAGCTTTGCGTTGACTCCTTCTTTGTAGAGTTTCATTCCAGGCTTGTTGGAAATATAGGTCGTGTTGTCCCAAGTGTCGAGTTCATCGACATTCTTTAGTTGAGCCGCGTTTGAATCGATGTCTTTGATCTTGCCAAACGTTTTTTCCGTCAAACTTGGCATTTCAACCTTCAGCCAGGGAAGAAACATCGGATAGGTATTTTTCAGATTATCGAATTTGTCCTGCATTGCGATGGTAGCTTCGTTTCGAGCAAGCGTGCGCAGGTGTTGCCTTTGACTTTCTAGTTCTATCGCTGTGTCACGGGACTCGTCATGCAGTCGTTGAGCAAGGAGCAATATCTGTGGATAGTGCGTCCCGGCTTCACTCAGTTGCTTTTCTGAAGTAAACACCAATTGTCGAGACCGACAAATCATATTGTTCATTTGACCGAGACGATCCATGTAATTGAGCTTGCGCGCACCAGCGAGAGCAATCTCATCAGCGCTGGTACGCAGTCTATTTTGCATGAATAAAAGAGAACCAAACGAGCCACCGATCACCAGGATGAATATAAAAGCCGTAAGGATGAAACAGGTAAAGATCAGCATGTTTCCTTTTTGATGCCTTTTCGACTTCTGAATTTTTTGACTTCTCGAACCGTTCATAACCAAACCTCACAGGTCAAACTATTGATACCACCTAGACGCGCCACCACGAACAGTACATGCTCAATGTTTATCCCGGACTCTGGTACTTAAAAGTTTGCTTGCTGGAACCGTCTTCCGATTGAAGATAGAGAATAACCTGCGCATCAAGCGCTTGATCTGATACATCCGGCAAGGGTTGCCATTGTTGATCTTGAAGAGCGTTCGAGATGTCGTGAAAAACCGGATTTTTTACGATTACGGTAACGACTGGATTCTTATGCAAATATGAATCGAGATAGATCAGAGATATCGCATCGGCTGCGGCTTTTATCTCTTCCTGCTCTGGTGATTCGGTTTTATGCAACACCTTAATCGCGACACCTTCTCCCTCTTCTAATTCAAACTTGTGTTTTCGTTCTAACCCGAGTGCTTTGCCGTTGTGAAACCAAACGTCTTCGTAATCAACTTTGTTATCTTCATCACTCATCGGATAATAACGAATATTGGCTCGGCTAACAGGTTTTAGAGTAGATCCCTGATACTCGAATTGTCGTTCCAATTTCTCTGTTTTAATTTCGACGGTCCAATCGTATGGTTTTTGGATTGCGTCTGTTGCAATCACCGCCAGCGGTGCGAGGGCTGAAATCACTAAAGTCGTGAACATTGCTTTTGCAAATGAACTTCTCATCTTTTCCTTTAAATCTCAATCAAAAGTAGTGAATGGTGTTACCGGAAACCGCTATTCATCAATGTGATGGTGTCGAGTTCTCAACTGCTGAGAATTACAAGTTGATGTAATAGTTTCCTGTTTGCGGATCGCGTCCGAGATTTTCCCACTGCGAACGAGCCTTGATCGGTATCGTAATCGGACCAGTAAATCCAGGAATTCCGCATCCTAAACTAAACAAAGGCGGTAAGTCACAATCAGCACTCAACTCAAGGCTGTAGACGCACGGTCCGTTTGAACCTTCAGGTAACCACTCAGGACCAAGATCATCGCCGGCATTATTTACTGCCGTCATTTGCGATGAGTTTTGTCCACAGACGACCATCTTGAGTTTTGGATTTTTGACTGTGACTCCGCATTTATCGAGAAAGTCTTTCCACCAGGGGTCTGTTGTGAGTAGAGTGTACGCATCAGTGCGCTTTTCGGTAAGCGCTAATCGATGCGACAACTCCATCACAACACCCTGGGCAACCAGATACCGAACAGGGACGAACGAAAGATCGATCAGTGGTGCCAGAACCAGGCAGATGAACACAGCCATCGAAGCTCCAAATTCAGAGATTGCGTGACCTCGGTTGTTACGGTTACAGTGTCTGGCTTTTCCGTTCATTTTATTCCTAGCTACCATGACTGGTGCCCTCATTCTTCTGGTTGATAAACTGGTTACCGTTTAGAATCCACCACGTGCCATGCGCACGGCTTTATTTGCATCCGGCATTCCGTAGCCATAATATGGTGTCCACGGAGCCGATCCGGCCTTGAAGCAGCTAGCCTTTAGAATGCCTTCAACAGCGACGTTCGGCAGGGCAGGATTGGCGTTCCAGACCAACGCAGCAACGGCAGCAGCGATAGGTGAGGAGAAAGAAGTGCCATTAACACTGGTGACTGTTCCATCTGTGTCAGAACAGACAATTCCTTTACCCGGAGCTGTGAACGTCGATGAAAATCCATAGTTACTGAAGTCGGTGAGCTTGAGGCTTGGGTCAACAGCCGTCACCACGTTGACGTAGTGCATTTTTGGATTGGGGTCGAAGGCACTGTCGTTACCGGACGACATGAAAATCAAACCACCTTTAATGTCGTGGAAGGTTTGCATGTATATGTGAAGTGGTGCGTGCACGAGTGCGTTGGTCAAACCGAATGGAGGAGGCGCGCCGTAGCTGATGTTGACGATTCGATTGCCGGTCGACATCATGTTCAACAAACCGGCCATGATCGCGATGTCATCAGTTGAGCCGTCGCTGCCTGCGATACGCACAGGATACACAGTTGATTGGGGTGAGACACCGGCAGTATTGTTGGTGTTGTTAGCAGTGGCACACGCAGTTGTGGCTACCCAGGTTCCGTGACCATGGGGGTCGGTTCTAGCTCCGGATGAGAGCGCTCCGCCGAGTCCACCAAGAAGATCACCGAGAAAGCCGGGTCCACCTAGAACAGTAAGGCGTGCACCGAGGGTAGTGGCGTCATAGCCTTTCTGTGTTTTGCCGTTAAGATCAGTAATGCTGGCCTGGCAACCGGTATCGAATACGGCGACCTTGGTCATTGAACCCATCGAACGGTCCCACGCTTTCGGTGCGTTGATGGCAGAAAGGTGCCATTCAGCAGGGAAGCTAGTGTCGTTGGGAACGAAGTGAGCTTTTAGCTTGTAGTTGCGACCGACACATTGAAAATTCTTAGTGTCTTTTCCGAGTTTCTTTTCGGTTTCACCAAGCTTGTTTTTCTCGGTCCTTACGATGTAGCACTTTAGAGCGCCTTCGCCCATGTAACCAATAACCGTGCCGTGGGCATCTTCAAACGCCTTATCTATATCCTCTTGCTCCGCGCCAGCTTTTGGCATAACCAGCAACAAGTCGGGATCATAGTGCACGGTCTCGTTGTTGGGATTCGACTTTCTGACCTTTATATGATCAGGCATTTTGAGCTGCTTTGTCGTTTCTGCAGCTTGAGCGCCATTGCTAAAAAACGACATGGCAAACATAGTACCGAGCAGAGAGGCAAACAGCCTCGAGCCGCGGTAAGCGGTTTTCTTCATATTTTAATCTTCCTCTTTCCTGGGGAGCGATTTCACCATAAATATGGTGGCGCCGGGCGCCGTCGAAATCGATGTGTCATCCACAACAGAGCAAGTCGGCAAATTTAGGAGGGCTGCCTGCATTTCAATAGTCTTTCTCCGCCTAATCCTTGCAGCCATTACCGTAGAAGGATTGGGTCACGGGAAAGTGCCTTCTTATATATGGTTGATGCCACCACAAGCGATGACATCAGCCGCGAGGAATAAAATGATTAGACAACGAGTATTTAAGCTCCACAAACACGCGCGACTGAGACGCAACCGCCAAAGCGGTCAGAGTCTCTCGGAATTAGCAGCAGCATTAATAGTAATGACGCCAGTCTTGTTAGCTGCAATCGACGGCGGAACTATATTGATCGGCGCAGCGATCAACGACTCGACTTGTCGTGATGCCGCTCGTGCCGCAGCCTCAGGACCGCCGGGCGATCAAGCTACCGGCACACGTGCAGTGATGTCGGATAAGGCTCCCTATAAGCGTGCTGTCGCAGTAATAAAGAACGTCTATCACACTGATCTACCTATGAGGATTAGAGACGCTCTTGAGGTGAACGAAACGATCAAAGACTATCCACCGGCGAACTTGGGCGGAGGCAGTCTGGACGGAGAAGTTTCTGTGCAAACTGTGATTGATGTTTATCCACCGTTCCTGATCCATTTATTGATCGGTGAGGAAGGACTTAGCCTCAAAACGAAACACATCGTTCCATACACATATACGATCTCAGCAACGCCGCCAAGCCCCGGCGGCTAAGCGACAAAATCCGCTTTCGATCTAAGTTTGATTTCGACTAACTTTCAAGCGCACCAGATCGTCGGCGACAACTACGTCAGGAAAAATCGCCGATGCCTCGTCGACGAATTCTTGATGGTTGGTATAGCGAGGAGAGAAATGTGTTAATGCTAACTGTTTCGCACCTGCTTCGAGCGCTAGTCTAGCCGATTGTTCCGCAGTCATGTGGTAGTGGTCATGCGCTTCGCGCTCCTCACTTTTTAGATATGTGGATTCCGCCACCAGCAGGGTCACGTCCTGTGCGAGTTTTCTAGCACCATTACAGGGACGAGTATCCATCACTAGTGCCATGGATTGTCCTGATCTTACAACACTCACGTCTTCTAGTTTTACCACGCCACTATCCACGGTGACGGAACCATCGCGTCTAAGAGTGCCTACGATTGGTCCGGATAATCCGTGCTTAGCTAGAAGTTCGGGCACCATACTTCGCCCATCAGCTTCTTGTAATCGATATCCATAGCAGTCGACACTATGATCGAGCGCTGCGGCATGTAGACTCAACGAATCCTTGTTATAGAGTTCGACGATTTCATCGCGGTTAATCCGAAATGGCCGAGGAATTATTGTAGCGGCGTCATGAAAAATTGTGGCATTGCGCAATCGATCGAAATACACTTGTCCACTGGCGGGAAAAAACACTTCCACCGCATGTGGTGCACCATCCAATGATAAGCGCTGTATTACTCCGGCTAAACCGAGACAATGATCGCCGTGAAAATGAGTGATTGCGATGTGCGTTATTCTGGTGGCGCTGATTCCGGCAAGCGTCATTTGGCGCTGTGTTCCTTCACCCGGGTCGAACAGAACTCCGATGTCATCCCAGAACAGAAACATGGCATTGTGGTTTCTGGTCTTGGTTGGAACCTGACTACTGGTGCCTAAAAATACGAGTTCGCGTGTCGACATAATTTTCGCTTTACTCTCGGATCAAACTCTTGGTCGCTGCATCGTAAATGTCGAGTCGGTTTTACAATAACTGCTGCCCGACAGTCTTCCTACCGGTTGCAGACGTTCATGGATAATACTGTCTCCATCCCAGACTTCGTCTTTTACATGGATGCATACGACCCGTCCGAGAATAATGTTCGATTTCGGTAACTCGATGCGCTGAAACAATCGACATTCCATGGATACCATTGCTTCACTGACACGTGGCGGTGTGATCTGCGTGGAAGCCTCCGGCGTTAAACCGGTTTGCTCGAATTCATTGATCGATGATTCAAACTCAGCACTCGATAAATTCATCTTCTCGGCAAGTGGAAAACTTACTACGTTGACAACAAATTCTTCTGTTTCAATGATGTTGGCAAGTGTATCTTTGTTGACGAATTTCACAGTGCCATCGTCAAACTTCTTCCGTTTCATTCCAATGCCGAGCCCGATTATCGGCGGCTCTGCAGAGAAGGCGTTAAAAAACGAGAACGGCGCCAAGTTGAGAACACCGCTTCGGCTCTGGCTGGAAACCCATGCAATCGGCCGCGGCACTACGCATCCAAGCAGCACCGCGTAAATATCCGCAGATTCGTCTTCGCAATCGATGAGCATTTGGGCACCTGTAGGCTTCCGGGCTCAAATGATAGCATCCGTCGAACTACTTCGTCCTCTTCTTCTTGGACTTGGCAGGTTTGATGAAATCCTGCTGATTGATAACTTTGCCACGCCATTGATGAACAATGTACACGACCGTGCCGCGCTTGACCAAACTATAGAGCCGCATTATGTCCTTATTCGAATGTCGAATACAGCCATGACTGACATCCCTGCGGATTTTTGTCGGTGAGTTTGTTCCATGCAGAGCAATATCGAATTTGTTCAAATTGATTTTTGCGACACCTAGCCCGTTTCTATGATCTTTAATATATGGCTCGACCGGCTTTTGCTCAGGATCGATAGACTTGGTTGGTATCCACTTCGGGTTAAGCTCTTTGTTGACTACAAAGTATCTTCCAGGTGGTGTCGGTGTAGCTCCTTTGCCAATCGAATTCGAGAACGAATTGAGCCTGACGATTTCGTCCTTTTGAAGCTGCAACACATGTGTGAAGTGACTACCCATATCAACGATCACGACCACTGGTTCATTCGAATGATAACCGTTGGTTTTTATTGTCGGACCCAAGACATAATGACCGTTTACAAAAGGCGCATGCACCGCGGTAGGTGGCGCTGTCGGTTTAGCACCATTGGTAGTGGCTGGTACCGCGGCCGATGCCATTCCGCAAGATGCGACGGCAGCACTGAAAGTTGCAATCGTAGTCAGTGCAGCGCGAAGTTTAAACTGAATCATTGTGAACCTCAAAAATTGCTTGCTACGGACGGAAGGGCATTGTTAGTGCCCACTTCGTTTCTTTGGCGTGGAAGCCTTGTTTATTTGTCGTAGCACAACCGGCTTCTTTTGAGGCTTAGCCGGCTTGGATAACTTGTGAGCATTGTCGGATTTCGGTGTCGCGCTGATTTTCTTCGAGGCGTGCGAACCATCAAGTTTTGTACGTACCGCGTTGATATGTGCCTTTGACGAACGGGCCGCTTTCACTGCATTCTTCGTTTCGTGAGCAGTTCGAACTTGAGTTACTTTCTTAGTTGGCGTTGACTTCAACGCCTTCTTCGCTGGCGCTGACTTAGATGGCTTCTTCGCGGGCGCTGAATTCAATACCTTCTTCACCGGCGTTGGCTTCGATGCCTTCTTTGCCGGCGCTGAATTCACTACCTTCTTCCCCGGCGTTGACTTAGATGGCTTCTTCGCGGGCGCTGAATTCAATACCTTCTTCACCGGCGTT